>Ga0307478_10001179_pt1 | contig 23395 bp, 16 predicted proteins | sample atmos_gasesECM4C_2_FD_203713 | JGI IMG/M metagenome (GOLD analysis project Ga0307478, IMG submission 203713) | Hardwood forest soil microbial communities from Morgan-Monroe State Forest, Indiana, United States - atmos_gasesECM4C_05 | ecosystem: Environmental > Terrestrial > Soil > Temperate...
CGACATGGTCGCGGCCACGCTGTGCGGGATCACCGACCCCGCGAAAGGGAAGCGCAGCATCTGCGCGATGGGCCACAAGTGGCTGTGGAACCGGCAACTCGGCGGCCTTCCTCCGGAAAGCTTTCTGGTAAAAGTAGACCCTCTCTTGACTGGAGTGCGAGCGAAACTCGATGGAGAGTTTGCCACCTCCGATCAGATCGCCGGTAGGCTGTCCGCTTTTTGGGCGGAGAGGTTGGGACTTAAGGCTAGAATTCCGATTCCAGTCGGTGCGTTCGATGCTCATTGGGACGCGATTGGCGCGGGGTGCCGCACCGACGACATGGTCAACGTTGTCGGAACCTCGACTTGCATTATTGGAATCACGCCGTCGATCAATCTAGTGCCGGGAGTTTGCGGCGTGGTTGAAGGCAGCGTCCATCCTTTGCGCACCGGAATCGAAGCCGGACTTTCGGCTGTGGGAGACATCTTCAATGCGATTGCCACGCGCGCTGCGACCGCTGTGACGACGCTGAGCGCGGGCCTGGAAAATTATCGAGCAGGACAGACTGGCCTGTTGCGCATGACGTGGGACAATGGCGACCGCACTGTGCTGGTGAATCCTAACCTGCGCGGCATAACGCTGGGATGGAACTTGCAAAGCACGGCGCAGGATGAACTATTCGCCGCCATCGAAGGTACAGCGTTCCACACTCGCGTGATTCTCGACAGAATGGCCGGACACGGGGTGCACATCAAGCGCGTCATTAACGCGGGCGGCATTCCGCAGAAGAATGATGTTTTGAACCAGGTTTATGCCAATGTGCTCGGGCGTCCAGTGCTGGTTCCAAGCACGAGCGCCGTTAGTCTCGGGTCGGCAATCTTTGCTTTCCTGGCCGCCGGAATCTTCAAAACCATCGAGGAAGCACAGGATAAAATCAGCCCTTCCCACCGGACATTCTTACCCAATGACTCGGCCCGGCGAACCTACGAGCAGCTTTATCATTTATATAGCAAGTTATATTTTTCCTTCGGCCAGCGGGGCAGCAACGGTCTGGGCGACATTCTGCCCACGTTGATGTCGGTGGCCGAATCGGCGGCGACGCGGTAGCACAACCAAACGAGGAGCGGCAATGAGCCAGAAAGTCCTGCGAGCGATGGTCATCGGCGCGCTATGTTCAACGGTGGTTAGCTTGACTGTGGAGGCCAAGACGAAGGTGACAAGCCAGCCTTTTGGTAAATTGCCGGACGGAACTCCGGTGGAACTTTTCACGCTCATCGACGGCGCCTACGAAGCTCGTATCGCAACATATGGTGGTGTGGTGGTTTCGCTGAAAGCTCCTGACCGTCAAGGCAAGCCGGCAGACGTTGTGCTTGGCTTTGACGATGTTGGCGGTTATGTTGCCAACTTCAACGGTCCGTCTGATGCCTTTTTTGGAGCGATCATCGGCCGCTATGCGAATCGTATTGCGCACGGCAGCTTCACGCTTGATGGCGAGAAGTACTCACTGCCTCTCAACAATGGCGAAAACTCCCTTCACGGAGGGCCGCACGGCTTCAACAATGTAGTCTGGAAAGCGAAAACGATCGCGAACGGCGTGGAACTAAGTTATCTCGGCAAAGACGGTGAGGCGGGATATCCCGGCAATCTGTCGGCCACGGTTCGCTACACGCTAGTCAAGGGCGATTTGCGAATCGAGTATTCAGCAACGACCGACAAAGCAACCGTGGTGAACCTGACGAATCACTCCTACTTTAATCTTGCTGGAGAAGGTGACATCCTCAACCATCAGCTCACGCTGCACGCCTCTCGCTTCACGCCCGTGGATGCGGGCTTGATTCCAACAGGCGAGTTGAAATCTGTGGAATCGACACCGTTCGATTTTCGTAAAGCAACGGCCGTTGGCGCACGGATCAATGCGAACGCCGAGCAACTTCGCCTTGGCCGCGGCTACGATCACAACTGGGTGCTGGACAGCGGCGGCGGAAAATTATCGGAAGCCGCGGAACTTTACGATCCTACGAGCGGGCGCGTCCTGAAAGTTCTGACCGATCAGCCCGGAATTCAGTTCTACAGCGGTAACTTTCTCGACGGATCGATCAAAGGCAAAGGCGGCAAACCGGACGAACTACACGCGGCCTTGTGCCTTGAGACCCAGCACTTCCCCGACTCCCCGAATCATCCAGATTTCCCAACCACTGAGTTGAAACCCGGCGAGCGATATCACACGGTCACGGTTTACAGCTTCTCGGTGCGATAAATTGGTTGAGGGTAGCATAGATCTGATTACATTGCTGCAGGCTAAGTTGGCAGCTTGCAGGGTTCAGTCGATGGGAGCCGTATCGCGATGTGGCCGTTCATGAACTCGATAAGGAAAATTATGGCACGTACGTGTCGGTGAAATCTAGTTAAGACATTACGACCGGAACGCACAAAACCGGGCAACAAAATTCGCCACACTAGTGTTGACTGATGCTTGACGCCATCCCATTGCCTGGGCTGGCACTCTTCGCTTGAATCAATTGCTCCGTGATGCGAAATTGCTCGCGAGCCAAATCGCCTTTACCAATTCGTTGATAAATTCGCCCCAGTATGTAGTGGCTTGAGCTATCGTTAGGATCGGCACTAACAGCCTTTTCAGCTTCTCGCCGCGCGTCTTCGAAGCGGTTGAGAGCGAAACAACCTTTTGCCAATTGAAAGTGAGCCTTCCCCGACGCAGGGGCTATGGCCACTGCCCGAGTCAGCAACGGAATCGCTTCTTCTGCGCGATCGCTTTTTGCCAACAAAATTCCCAGATTTAAATAGGGTTGTTCGGTGTGGATGCTCAGTTGCTCGTCCACGGCAATCGCCTTGCGGTAAGCGGCGATCGCAGCATCGATCTGGTTTACAGCTTCCAGACTTAATCCTAGATTGTCCTGGGCTCTCACATGGTTCGGATCGCGTCGCAATACCTCCTCGAACGCAGCAATTGCGAATTGGAAGCGGTTTTGCTGATATCGGACTCGTCCCAGATGGTAACGCGCCTCAACGTTTTCCGGGACCATGACGAGAGATTGTTCCAGGTAGCGCGCGGCGTCATCGTAATCGCTCAACAATACATAGTTCAGAGCAACGACCTTCAGGTCATCGGCAGTGGGATCCTTCAGGCGCGCGGCATCCGCGAATAGCTGCAGAGACTTTTTGGCTTATTTTGGCGAAATCGAATGTAGGCGAGTAAGTACGCGGCATCGTCGGATCGGGGGTGTGTCCGCCTATAGTTTTCGATCGCGGCGGACGCATCTTGGAGCTGCCCGAGATTCAGCAGTGCTTTTCCACGATATAAAAGAGCAGCGGTCTTGCCAGGATCTGCTTTCTCACATTCCGAAAGTGCCGCGGCAGCTTCCGCCCAATGGCTCTGCCGAAACAACTGCATGGCTTGGTCGAACGAGGGCGACTGGGCAAGCAACTGAAGCGAAAGAATTAAGACGATGTAAAAGGTCCGGAACGAGTTCACGGTTGTCCTCATCGCGCGCTACTTGGCCGGAGTACTCTCTTCTGTCACGGTGAGAATTTTGTCTGCCGCTAAATTCTTTAATACCTGGATGCATCCGCTCGGCCAGTGAATCTCGACCTGACTCAAGCCGCTCGCCGTCCCCAATCCGAAGTGTACCCGCTTGTCGCTCGAGGATTGGTAACTGCTCGCGGTTGTGACCGTGGCATATTGGTCGCCCATTGTAGTCGTGATCTTGATTCGAGCTCCAATGCCGTCTCGATTACTTTTCACGCCTACCAATTTCAATGTGATCCAGTGATTGCTAGTTGGCGTATCGTTGCGCAGAACCCACGCCGGGCCGTCATTTTCGGTAACGACGACATCAAGCTTTCCGTCGTTATCGATGTCTCCGATGGCCATGCCCCGCGCTGCCCACTGTTGTTGAAATACTTCTCTGGACTGCGCTGAAACATCTACAAATTTCCGGCCCTTCTCGTTCCACAACAATAATGGAGATTCGCGATACCGCAGGTGCGGCTCATTGACCTGGATCGTATCCATGACATGCGATTGAACCACGAAAAGATCCTTCCAGCCATCATTGTCATAGTCCAGGAAACGAACTCCCCATCCCGAATGCAGCAAACTGATTGCTCCCAGGCCGCTCGTCAAAGTCGAGTAATCGAACGTTCCATCTCCTGCATTGATATAGAGGGCGTATTTCTGATTGGCCAAATCCGTAATGATCGCGTCAGGCCAGCCGTCGTTATTGTAATCTTCGAAGTCGACGCCCATCCCCGCAAACGTTGTACCGTTGCCGTCGAGCCCCAGTCCAGAAACCACGCCCATTTCTTCAAAGGTTCCATTGCCTTTGTTATGAAAAAGAAATTCAGGAATGGAGTCATTCGCCAGCAGGATATCCATCCAGCCATCGTGATCGTAGTCGGCGATTGCCAGACCGAGGCCCTTGCCAGGTTTGTTCATCCCAGCCTTCGCCGCGACTTCGGTGAACTTACCATTCCCATCGTTGTGATACAGCAGAACACTGACCGGCTTGAAAAGATCTGGATGGCAGTAGGAGCGGAACCCCTCTTCGCGATGTCCGCAGTAGATGTCGTCGAAGTCCCACTTCATATAGCGGGCGACGACTAAGTCGAGTTTCCCGTCATTGTCGTAGTCAACCCAGGCAGCGCTGGTCGCCCAGCCCGAGCCTGCTACGCCCGCAGCCGCCGTCACATCGGTGAACGTTCCGTCTCCGTTGTTGTGGTAGAGAGTGCTGTGGCCGTATCCCGCGACAAAAAGATCATCGAAACCGTCGTTGTCATAGTCACCGACGGCAACGCCAGTTGAGTAGCCGCTCCCAGCGACTCCAGCTTTTTCGGTTACATCTTCGAAGTTGCCATCTGATTTTTGATGGTAGAGACGATTCCAATACTTTGGACCATCTTTTTGAGGAATCGTGCCTTTGGGCGTGGGATCGTCGATGCGCGCGCCATTGGCGAAGAAGATGTCGAGCCTGCCATCGTTATCGTAATCGAACAGGGCAACCCCTGACCCCATGGTTTCGAGTAGGTATTTCTTCGAGGTTGGTGACGCCGCATGTTTGAAATGGGTACCGAGCTTCCCGGTTACGTCGACAAATCTGCCGGCGGTCGGCGCATTCGGTGCAGAGTGATTCTCCGATGCAGGACTTTGTCCTAAGGTCTCGCCGACGAGAACCAAAATAGTTGCGAAAGAGATTGCCCGCCTGAGTCGGTCGCCGCCAATCCCCCAAGAAGCGAATCGGTGGCAACGCCTTCCAGTGCGGGCATTCAATCTCACGATGATGCCAGTTTAGTACGTATGGCTGCGCTCCGACATCCGGGAGCACGAACCGCTGGCGGCTCCGCCGTTAGAACTCAACTTTTAGTTGGAGCTGTAATCTGCGTGGAAACAGAAGGTAGCCTCCACCTCCCGTTGTCGAGAAGTTGTTGTAGTTGATGATTCCAAAAGCTGCACCGTCGTTGGGGCCAAGATCGTTCGGCCGGTTCCATATGTGCTGGTTAAACGCGTTGAGCGCATTCACCTGCAGGAGAAGGTCGCTACCTTCAATTAGTTTGGTTCGTTTCAGCAGGTTGAAATCTTCGCTGAGATAGTGCCCCATTCGAATGGCCCCATCGACGCGCGGCAGAGTCCCGAACGCATAACTGCCACGGGCTGCCAGATTTGCGGCTGAGTTCGGATCATCGAAAGCTGGATTCGCATTCCCTGGAGCATCTACGGGGTTGAAGATCGAGATGCCATTGGGCTGGCTTGGAGAGACCGGCACAAAGCGTCCGCTCTTCCAGGCTGGGCTGAAGATTTCGCTACCGGGTATCTGGTCGAAGCGTATACATCCAGCGAAAGCAGGCACACCTGTGGCGCAACCGAAAGCAATCGGTTGTCCGCTTTCGTAACGTTGGACGCCGGTGACTGACCATCCTCCAACGACGCGATCCACCACGCCTCCATGCGACAGGAATTTCTTATTCTTGCCTAACGGCAACTCGTAGACGTAGCTGAGTACAAAATTCTGGGGGAGGTCCTGGTTGCTGATGGCTTTGTCGCCAGTCTTGTTGAAAGAGTTTTGCGGAGCCCCACCTTGGTGGAGGGTGGCAAAGAACGGCAACGCAGCATCCGCATCGGTCAACGTTTTTGACCAGGTGTAGGAAGCCATCAGGTTAAGGCCGTTGCGGAAGCGCCGAGTCAACTGCGCCTCCAGAGCGTTGTAGGTGGACTGGCCTAGATTCTCAAGCGCTCCGTCGGTATTAAAACCGAAATACTGAGGAAACGGAACCAGAGCTTGAGCGACGATGGCGGTGCTTGGAAAGCCCGCATAGGGAGGCGCGACGGCTGTTTGAGATCCAATCTGTGTCAGCAGATTCGTTCCCTGAGAAAAATACTTGGGATTCAGAGAATTTACCGCATCGAAATTTGACCGCAGATTGGTGGAGTGTTGTCCCACGTACGCGACGTCGAGAATCAAATCGTTGGTGATCTGGTGTTGTACCTCGGCACTCCAGTTCTGAATCATCGGCGGTCGGCCGTAGGATGGATCGGTGTACTGCGGCCCCGCGAAATTCAACTGAGTGGGATCGAGATTGGGAGGCGCCGGATACGCCGGAACTCCTGAATCAATTGGAAGAGCAGGGTCGAATCCATTCACGCTGTTAAAGGACGGGTTGGCCTGGAAGCCGGTGCGGTTGAAACCACCGAAGTCGGCATACTGCAGGCCGCCGTAGATAATACCGTATCCGCCGCGAAAGACGGTTTTATTCTGAAACATCGATGGCGACCAGGCAAAACCTATGCGCGGTCCGAAGTCCTTCTTCCATATGTTGGCCCATCTTTCATTTGTTTTGCCGTTGCGCCCAGTACCCTTGCCTGCAAATACCAAAGCTCCCGGAAGGTTTCCCGCCCCCGGATTGGGCGCGGTCAAGCTGATGTTTGAAGTATCTCCATAGGCCTCTTTTTGCGGCTCATCAATTTCATACCGCAGCCCAATGTTCAAGGTAAATGTTGGGGCAACTTTGATCGTGTCCTGTACAAAACCGGCAAAATAGCTGCGCAGCCAGCGCGCCTGGCTGGCATAAGCTGTCACACTCGCGTTTTGCGGCTCGCCGAGCAGTATGCTGGCAATAGCATTGCCGGTAGTCGGTGACAGAGTGGGGATTCCGCTCGTCTGGTCGCGACTGAAGGTGAATGTTCCGCTGGTGTTCTGAAAATTGAGCGGGGAGTACTGCTGATACCACTGCTCGTAGCCAAACTTGAACTCGTTCCGGCCTTTGATCCACGTCAGCGAATCATTGACTCGGAAGCCGTTGTCGATTGTGTCTCCATCTACAGCGTCGCCGAAGGCGCTGGGAGCGAGCGGTTCTCCCCCAGGAAACGTGATGCTGGGGAACATCAAGCCACTGGCGCCTGAAATGCCCAGCGTGGCGTCCCAATTGTTGCTTCCGCCTTCGGAAGCAAGATGAAAATGCTGAGAACGGCCAATGCCTGCGGCGCGAACAGGGTTGAATGTTTGTTCTTCATGAAAATACTTACGCTCAGCGACCCGACTGGGCGGCCCCAGTCAGTTGGCGGATCAAGTCAGTTTCCTTCGCATCGTAGGGCGTTCCATCTTTGCGGAAAATGTCGTGAAACCAAACCACCGGCTCACCCTGATAGGCTTTCTCCCACGAGTCCCACGGATAAATGGTTTGAGACTTCCCATTCACAAAGCCCCAGTTATACGCCCCGACATGCTCTTTCTTCAGCAACGGCAATATCGATGCAAACGTGCTGCCGAGCGGCCGCGCCATGTATTCGGTGCATACGACGGGACGGTCAAATCGCCGCAGTAACTCGATTCGGCGTTTCGTCACCTCCCGCGGATCATAGCTGTGAAAGGTGATGACGTCAGAGTTGGTTAACTGAAAACGTTCCATCGTGCTCAGTGTTGCATCACTCGAGTAGTCTCCTTTCCAAACACCGCTGGTGAGCGGCTGCGATGGGTTTACAGCACGCGCCCATTTCCACTCCTCCCGCAACAACTTGAGCGCACGCACCCCTTTGTCCGGAAGTTCGGTCGCTTTGTACTGGACGCTGTCATTATCCGGCTCGTTCATCAGATCCCACATCAAAACACGGTGGTCGTTGCGAAAATGGGTGAGAACGCCTGTGACATAGGGCTTCAGCTCAGTATCCCAGCGGGATTCGTCTTTCAAAAGGTCGGCCCCGGGAGCTTGCACCCAACCGGAGTTGTGAATGTGCGGCCGTGGATCACTCTGCTTGCCCAGTTTCGGATGCGGATCCCAAACCGAATCGAACACTACAAACATGATTCGGATGTGGTGTTTGTCCGCCACTTCCAGAAACTGATCCATGCGATGAAGAAAGCCCTGCGAGTCTTGTTGCCACAAAAGGTTGTGGAGAAACACCCGCATGGTGTTCATGCCCAAAGCCCCAGCCCAGCCGAGTTCGCGATCGATGGTCGGCAAGTCGAACGTTTCGGGCTGCCACATCTCCAGTTGGTTGATGGCAGTGCTCGGAATAAAGTTGCTGCCCACCATCCATGGCTGGTGCGAATACCACTCATTGGCCCGGGTGACCGTCCAGGGTTCGTCCTCGGCAAAAGTTGACGGGCAGAAGCACGCTGCTAACAGAAGCGCGAATACCAATTGAGCACAGCAAAACCGGAAGCCATTTCGCAAAGTGCGGCTGTTCATCATGTTTAAGTTTCCTGGAAGACAGGCTTGCAGCCTTCGGCCCGCCGAGTCAAGCCTCAAATCCGCATAGATCGCCGGTCAAGCTGATCTAAGAAAGAGTCAATGCCAGCCTTGTGACCGAAGCCGGCGGAAATGTGTAGCGCAAGCCGCCTCCACCAATTTCGAGGGCTTTCGTTTGCGGGACCACGACTTGCCTCTGTTCAAAAGTGTTGTGGGCATGGATGTCAGCGTTCGTAAGCACAGTCGATGTCCCTGATTTCAGCGCCGCGCCACGGACAACGATTTCGCTCTCCCGAGCGCTACTCACGTGCGGGTTTACCACCGTTAAAGTTAATTCTTTATCACGCACCGAAGCCGAGCCTTTCAAACCCCAGAACGACGCCGGTTTGCCATCTCTGTCGTAATCGATCGTCGGCGCTGAGAAAATCGTTCGAAGTGCCTGACCCCCTTGATGCGCCGCGTACATGGCAAAAACGTGGCCAACAGGCGTAACCACAAACTTATCCTCATGTGCCAGATATAGACTGTTCAAACAGTTGATCAACTGCGCACAGTTCGCCATCGCAATTTTTTCCGGATGACGATTGAAAGTGTCGAGCGTCATTCCACTGAAAACCGCGTCCCGCAGCGTTGGCATTTGTTCAAGTTGGTCTCCTTGCGTCGCTTCGCTTCCCGGCCGGTACCAGGGTCCCCATTCATCCACGACCAGTTTGACCAAGTGCTCCGGATCTTCCTCGGCCATCACCTGCCAATGTCCGTTGATCAGGCCTTCCATGCGGTCGCCTTCCCGCATCAACTCGTACCAATCCACGCTGTCGAACTCTACAGCTTCACCCTTTCCCTGCACCCAGTCGCGAGTTTTGCCGCGGCTCAAGTTCCACGCATAGTGATGAAGCGCCCATCCATAAACGCCATGAAGTTCACGTCGGCCCTTCTTCGCGATCTCCTCAAAGAAGCCTCTCGTCCACGCCCAGTCATCCACGTTAGGGCCGGACCCGATGAACGACAATTCCTGACCAAATCGCGGGACCCAGGTTGTGAAGCGCCGGAACTCTACCGCGTATTCCTGAGCCGTAAAATTCCCGCCGCACCCCCACGATTCATTTCCCACTCCCCAATAGCGCACATTGAAAGGATCCTTGAAACCGCCAGCGGCACGCGTATCCGCAAGCGTTGTGCTCCCTGCTGGAGAATTGCAGTACTCGACCCATCGATAGAATTCTTCGGCCGGAAGGCTACGCAAATTGGCCGCCAGGTACGGCTCGCTACCAATCAGTTTGCAGAAGTGCGCAAACTCATTCGTGCCAAACTGGTTGGGATCATAGCTGTGGCTCGCGGGCGCCGCGCTGCTCTCGCCACCGTTCCAGAAGTTAGTTCGACGTGGCCTCTTATCAGCCGGACCAATGCCGTCTCGCCAGTCGTAGCTGTCCGCGAAACACCCCCCTGGAAAGCGCACAACCGGAGCTTTGATTTTGCGCATTTCGTCAATCAGTTCCTTTCGAATGCCATCGACATTGGGCACCTTGGAATTTGCGCCCACCCAGATCCCGTCGTAGACAACACCGCTCAGGTTCTCGGTAAAATGACCGTAGAGGTTTGGAGAAATGACTCCCAGAGGTTCCCCGGAGAGGACTTCGATGCGCGAATCGAAGCCGCTGGATTGGGCCCAAGCCAACGTCGACAAGGAGTGGGCAGCGAGAGCCGCACCGGTCGTAGCTAAAGTGTTGTGCAAGAATTCACGGCGTCCAATCATGTCAAGCCCTCCGGCGGCAAGCCGCCCACATAGTAAACGTTTGCCAAGCGGGATGCTATAGTTTTCTGGAAGTTCGCGGTAGATGGAAATGAAGAATCGATCTTCGACCGTCTTTCATCGTATGCCGGTCCGTAGCGTGGTCGCTCCTTGTCGCATCGTGAGCGCACCAGTTTGTGTTGCAGCAATCCTCGTCTCAATCCTCAGCGCCGCCTGCGGCACTGTGTGCGCTCAAAGCTCTCCGAGCACGGTGAATTTGCGCATTATCGTCGTCGCGTCAGCGACGGACGCAGATCACATTCTGCAGCGCCTCAAAGCTGGCGAGGATTTCGCTACCCTCGCGAGAGAGGCCTCCATCGATCCGACGGCATCTGACGGTGGTTCGATGGGGGCTGTGGATCTCGCAGCCTTGCGCTCCGAATTGCGTGACGCCGTCAAGGGACTGGCTGCGGGACAAATCAGCAACGTGGTGCGGCTACCTTCCGGCTACGCGATCTTAAAAGTGGTGACGCCCGGAGAAACCGATGCTCTCCAAAACACAAGTCCGGCAAGGATTCTTCCATCCGCGGCTACTGGAGCGATTCGATATTCTCCGAACGTCGGCGGGAAAGGCGAAGCCGATCTCGCCTTTCGCAACTTTTCCAAACCGGAGGGCTGGAGCCAGGATTTGCACGGATTATGCCGGATTCGCCAAGAGTCGCTCACTTCCGTAATCGATTATGTGCAGAAGAGCCTGGACCCATCAAACCCGCAGGGTGTCGCTCACGGCCGCCCTCTCGACGTGATTCAAATGCACTATGCCCTTGCCAACGTGTTCGCGTATCAGGGAGAAATGGATAAAGCAATCGACGAATGGTTAGCGGCATATCAAGTGGCATCGTCACAACTCAGTGGAGCAATGCCCGAACTCGAAGCGGTGCTTGGCATCGCCTATTTGCACAAATCGGAAATGGAGAACGATGTCTATCGTCATCCCGGAGAGCAGTGCATTTTCCCGACGCGGCTGAACCAGAGCTACTCCAAGCCGGCGGACTCACAGAAGGCGATCGAATATCTGCTGAAATACCTGCAACGCAATCCTCAGGCGCTTGATGCAAGGTGGTTGCTCAATCTCGCCTACCTGACTCTGGGAAAATATCCTGCAGGCGTGCCGCAACAATATTTGATCGCGCCCTCGATCTTCGAATCCACTGAGGATGTGGGACGATTCGTAGACGTAGCGCCCGCTGCCGGCATCAATCTCTATTCCATGTCGGGAGGCCTGATCGTAGACGATTTCGAGCGGAATGGTTTGTACGACGTCGTTACATCGGACTTCGGCCAGTGCGCTCCGATGCATTTCTTTCACAACAACGGGGATGGCACATTCAGCGACCACACTTTGCAGGCTGGATTGAGCGATCAGTTGGGCGGACTTAACCTGGTGCAGACCGATTACAACAACGACGGCTGCCTCGATATTCTGGTGTTACGTGGCGCATGGGAGTTTCCTCAGCGCAAGTCTCTGCTACGCAACAACTGCGACGGAACTTTTACCGATGTAACTGCGGCCAGTGGCCTGGCCGAGCCGGCGACCGACACGCAGACCGCAGTCTGGGCTGACATCGATAACGATGGTTACCTTGACCTGTTCGTCGGCAACGAAAATAAACCGAGCCAGCTCTTTCACAATCGTGGCGACGGCACATTCGAAGACATCTCGCACGCCGCCGGGATTGATCGCATCGCGTTCACCAAGGGCGTCGCCGCGGCCGACTATGACAACGACGGCTATGTGGATTTTTTTGTCTCCAACCTAAATGGCGACCATTTTCTTTATCACAACAATCATGATAAGACGTTTACGGAGGTTGCGAAGCAGGCTGGTGTACAGAAGCCATGGCAGAGCTTTGCCGCATGGTTTTTCGACTACGACAATGACGGCTGGCCTGACCTATTTGTCACAAGCTATTACGTATCAGTCGACGAGTCGGTTCGCAGTTATCTGGGGCTGCCTCCAAACGCCGAGACTCTGAAGTTATACAAGAATCTGGGCAACGGAACTTTTCGCGACGTCACATCAGAAGTTGGCCTGGACCGGGTATTGATGCCCATGGGCGCCAACTTTGGAGACATCGACAACGACGGCTTCCTTGACATGTATCTTGGCACCGGGAATCCCAGTTATGCGTCGCTGCTTCCGAACGTGCTACTCCACAACAAAGAGGGCAAATTTTTCACTGACGTGACGGCCTCTTCCGGCACAGGTGAACTCCACAAAGGACACGCCGTGGCCTTTGTGGACATCGACAACGACGGAGACGAGGACCTCCTCGCCGAATTGGCGGCGCAGTTCCGGGCGACAGTCACGCCTTCCGTCTGTTCGAAAATCCCGGCAACGGCAACAACTGGATTAGTCTGCATCTGGTTGGAGTGAAGACGAACCGGGCTGCAATTGGCGCGCGCATCAAGGTGACGGTGCAAAATGAAGGCAAGGCGACGCGTTCAATCTATCGTACGGTTGGCAGTGGAGGTTCGTTCGGCGCTTCCCCGCTGACGCAACATGTTGGACTGGGAAAGTCGGCTCGCATCATGGGCTTGGAAATCTGGTGGCCTACAAGTAATTCACGGCAAAACTTTGAGAACGTCGGTGTTGATCAGTTTATCGAGATCAAGGAATTCGCCAAAGATTACAGCAAACTTCAGAGGCATCCGTTTCACCTGGGTGGCGCAGCAGATACGGTTAAGAAAGTTTCGAACCTATCAGGAGACTCGAGCAAGCATTAGGTCTGGCGTAGTACTAAAGAAGGTCGATTCGTGAATCGCAGAGTGAACATTCTCAGGCGCAGTCTTGGAATGCTCTTGCCATTTCTCTTCCTCAGTCTTGGCTCGGCATCGCAAAAATACGAGGTAGGTGGTGTGCTTCTGCAAGTCGATAATGAGCACGCGACGATGTCCGTCTCCTGCCGTGAGATTCCAGGCTACATGGATGCCATGGTCATGCCTTTCCACGTGCGCGATGCGAAGATGCTCGTTGGCCTGGAGCCGGGTATGAGTATCGACTTCTTGCTGGTCGTTGGTAAGAGTTCGTCGTTTGCCGAAGACATTCACGCGCATCCTTTCGAAAGCTTGGAGCTGGACCCAACTCAAGCTCGCCGTTTCAAATTGATGGAAAATGCGATGGCCGCGAAATCGGCCGCCGACGTTCTGCATGTTGGCCAACTCGTCCCGGACTTTGCCCTGACCGATCAGCACCGGCAGCGGGTTTCGCTCTCCCAATTTTCCGGAAAAGTCGTAGCCATCACTTTTATCTATACCCGCTGTCCCCGGCCCGATTACTGTGTTCGTCTATCGAATAATTTTGGCGTGCTTCAGAGGAAATTTAAAAGCAATATGGGCCGGGATTTAATCCTCCTCACCGTCGTCATCGACCCCACCAACGATCAGCCCGAGGCCCTGACTCAATACGCTCGCATCTGGAAGGCCGACGCCCGCTCCTGGCACTTCTTAACTGGCCCTTCGTCGGATATCGAACAACTTTGCCGCAAGTTTGATATGGCTTTCTATCCCGATGAGGCTCTATTGGTCCACTCTTTCCATACCGTGGTCGTTGACCGCCAGGGTAAGTTGGCCGCCAACCTTGAGGGCAACGACTTCACGGTTCAACAGCTGGCGGACTTGGTCCGGTACATGATGGAGCCTAGCCACAAGTAAACGATTTCTAATATCGTGCCCTTTGCCAAAAAATCTCCGACTTCATGCGAGAGGGATACTCGATGCGAAATAAAACGGCATTCTTTATTATCCTTTGCTCTCTGACCGCGGCATTCGCTCTTGCAGAAGACAATCAGCAGAACACACCGCAAGTCGTGAAGGTCGAAGGAGACGTCGAATATATGCACGATCCCTCCATCGCCAAAGATGGCGACACATGGTATCTGTTCGGAACAGCCAATGGGCCGGTTCGCAAAGGAGAGCTCCCGATTCGTTGTTCCAATGATTTACATGTGTGGAAAATGTGCGGTTATGTTTTTGACAAGATTCCCGAGTGGATCACGAAAGAAAGTCCGAAAACTAAGGAACTTTGGGCCCCCGATATCTCATATTTCAATGGCGAATACCACCTCTATTACGCATTTTCAGTTTTCGGCAAAAACACTTCAGGAATCGCACTCCTGACGAACAAAACACTAAATCCAAAGAGCGCAGATTTTCATTGGGTAGATCGCGGACTGGTCCTTCGATCCCGACTCGAAGATGATTTCAATGCCATCGATCCGAACCTCGTATTGGATGAAAAAGGCCAGCCGTGGCTTTCTTGCGGCAGTTTCTGGACCGGCATCAAAATGCGGCGCATCGATGCAAAAACCGGCTTGTTGTCTGCGGGCGATGTAAAGATCTACCCGCTGGCGACTCGTAAGCGTCCGGATAATCCACCGCCGAATCCCCCGGGACTTCCCGGAGATTGGCAGGCGGTCGAGGCGCCGTTCATTATTCGCCACGGAGATTTCTTCTACCTGTTCGTGTCGTTTGATCTCTGCTGCCGCGGCACAAAAAGCAATTACAAGACGATGGTGGCACGCTCTCGCTCCGTGACCGGCCCATATGTCGACGCTGCCGGGACCCCGATGCTAGAGGGCGGTGGTACTCCTTTATTGTTAGGAAACAAGCGATGGCTGGGGCCTGGAGGCGAGTCGCTGCTGCAGCAAAAAGACGGAGATATTATTGTTTTCCACGCTTATGACGGCACCTCAGGCGACGCATACCTGCAAATTTCGACGATCGCCTGGGTCGATGGCTGGCCTAAAGTCGCGTTAGAAGGCAGAAATCCCGCGAACAAATAGGACGTCCAGCCGTAGGCAGTCGGATGCTCTTAGTAAACGGGATTATTTGTTGGGCCGCGTACCGACCTGATCGGTGTCGATAATCTTCAGCATGTTCTGATGTCGCTCGACTTCTTCGTGTTCGAGGTGGCCGGCGATCTCCAGTTCTTTCTGTGAGTCTTCTTTGCGATTCATGCGCGCATACGTCATTCCGAGATAGTAGTGGGCTTCGCGAAGAGAAGTGTCCGCAGCCACGGCTTTGCCGAGCAATTCGAGCGCTTGCGAGTAGTCTTTCTGCTGAAACTTCAACCGCCCCATGCCTGCTAACGAACCTGCATGATTCGGATCTCGTTCGAGCACACGCGTAAATTGTTGTTCAGCCGCGGAAGGATCGCCGGCCTCCAGATCCATGCGTCCGAGTTGATAGCGAGACTCGGTTTGTGCAGGCTGCAGCTCAATGGATTTGTCGAACTCACTTCGGGCCTCTGCCGATCGTTGTAATGCTTGCAGCGTCATCCCCAACGCATAGTGGCCCGAAGCGTCGGAAGGTCGAAGGCGGACGAAGCGCTCGAGGGTTCCGCGAGCATCTTCGTTATTCGCCAAGCCCATTTGGGCCCGGCCCAAACCGTAGAGCGCATTCACATCATCTTTTCTTAGATCGAGCGTCTCGCGAAACGCTTGCGCCGCATCTTCAAACAAAGACACCCGAAGCGCGACCATCCCAAAATCAAAGAGCACGTCTGCGTCCTTCGAATTCGCCTTGCGAGCTCGTAGCAGCAGCGACAATGCTTTCTCCGGGTTGCCGCGAGCCACCTCCGCGCGAGCTTGTTCGCGCCATACATTCACGAGCAACGCGAGGGCATCCTTACGGCTTGGATCCAGTTGTAGAGCGTTCTGAAACTCAAGAATTGCCTGGTCCAGCTTAGCCATCTGCGCGTACAACATGCCCAGGCTGACATGGGCGCTGGCGAAATCCGGTTTGAGCGTGATGGCCCGCTTGAACAATCCCTCCGCATCCGACTCGCGCTTTTGCTGGGCATAGACAATGCCCAAAAGATTGAGCGCGCGGACGTCGTCAGGGGCGGTTGCGAGAGCGATATTCAGCTCGTTCTCAGCTCGCTTTAAATCGCCGGCTGCCAACGACCGGGCAGCATCTTTGATTAAGGTGAAATCTCCGGATGCAGCTTTGGCCCCGCTCTGAGCGTATGCGGACGGTGCAAGACTAAGAACCAAAGTGCCACACAAGGCGAGGCCGGCGTGAAATCGCAACTTCATCGATCCCTGTTAAGCTTTCACTCGATTTAAGTTAGCAGCGTTCCACTGTCGCTAATGTCCGCGGACTGCCGACACCTTGTAGAACGCAATCTGATCTTTTTGTAACACCGCCAGTTGGCCGCCATCCGGTGAAAGTACAAATGTCTGAACCGTCGGTTCGGGTGAAGGGATCGTGACCGTAAATATTCTTTCTCCATTTTCCGCGCGATACACGACGATGCGTTCGCTTTGTAGATCAGAAGTCTGAAAGGCGGTATTCGCGGCCATCGATTTTGCGGTCTCTGCCACGCCAATCGCAAACGAGTTGCCGGCAGCAACACCACTAACCGTTTGTTCCAATTCCACCGACGGAGAAACTCCCCTTAGTAGAGGCCTTCCATTGGGCCGGATCACGCGGTACCATTTGCCGGACGACTGACGGTCGCACCCAATCACGAACAATAAATCCGGCGGCAGGCTCGTCACGTGAGGCCGGCAGGCGGAGTTCAATCGGGCTAGGACACGTTTTTGTTCGTCCCAGCTCTCCTCCACGATGCTCCACCGGTTCTTGGTTGTGCTCAATACGCGAATCTCTCCCACGTCCGACAACACCGGTAAAATTGCACTGGAAGACCGAATTACAGTGGCCAGGACATGAAAATTACTATCCAGTACTTTGATCTCCACGTCTTCTTCAGGCTCTCGCTGTTCAGCTTCTTCTAATTCACGATGCACCGCTTCCGAGTGACGCTCCTGCAGAACGCCGATCGCAAAATACTTGGATGAGGGAGAAGTACGCACGAAAGCGAGAGGACCGTTCAGCGCGAGCTTCTGTTCCAACTTCAGCCCAGCCCTATATAGTCTTAACTCCCGTCCAACGTGAACTAACACCCCCCGACTAACCGGCCATAGATATTGCTGCGAATCAGCCACTTTCCAGTCGACGGTTTTCTCCACTTTCCGTTCCTGCACATTGATCAGAACCGCACGAATGACGCAAAGTTTAGCGAACTTTGCCTCGGCACCACTGCGCTCAATCAACACATGCGGATTGAATGTAAACAACAATTCATTTCCGCCCAAATAGGACATCGCCGAACCATAGTCGAAGCCGTACATTTCCTGGTCCGACCGGGCCGGAGCATAGCCCAACTGAGTGACACGAAAACTCGACCAAGCAGTAACCCTGCCGATTTCAGCTTCGCTAGACTTGAGTGCATCGGTGCACTGTGGAGGTAAACAGATTTCGGTTTCGTCCAGCACACTGGATTCATCCGAAACGGTGGCGGGTGTCGCAATCGGAGCAACTGCCACACTCGGAACGGCATTGGTGCCTGCGCTGTTCGATACTGGGGCGGCCGTATTCAGGTTGGGCACGAGCATGATCTGATATCCGGATTCGAGATGGACATTGTGTCCGGACATCGAAAGCACTGAACTCCCTTCCGGCCCATCCCCGACCCTCAGCTTCAAGCCTCGGATGCCAACGACCTGTCTCGGCATCACCGCTGTCGGCCCTTTATATTTCTGCGGCGAAACGTATACGGTAGCTGCAGCGGCGGTTACGCTTCTCATGTTCGAGTTGCTCGCAGTGCCGCCAACATTAGCCCCGGCTGCCCCGCCGCCCGTTCCTCCTATACTCAACCCTACCGCTTCACTCAGCGGTTGATTCTCGTACAGGTTACGGTCCTGGTAGGGATCGCTCGCCAATACAGCGGCCACGGTGAGAGGCAACGGCTTCAAGTCAGTCCCGTTGCATTGGGCGCTTTCGAACAGCAGCGCAATCTGCGAATCCTTTTCGGTTTTAGAGTGCGCGGTCTGGGCTACAATCCGGCCCTTGAGAACGGCTCCTTCGCGCAGCATGCACTGGGCGGTCTGCCACTTGACAGCGACTTTCGCCAGCACAGATTCGCCAATCTTTATCCGCCCCGCGTCGATGGCCCGTACCAACTCCGCCTGGACCGGAACGCGATCCTGAGCGGACCCTTGGCAGAGTAGAGAAAGGAGCGTGCCGGCCACCCAACCAGTACTGAGAACACGCTTGCTCATCGCAACGAACCTTCCCCGACAAACTTTACCACCAGCGGCTGATTTTTGCTTAGATCAAATCAGCCGCACATGTGTTTGATCATGCACCGATTTCGTTTGTTTTGGATCGACGACAGGAGCACCCATAATGTGGGGTTCGGGGTAACAGGATCTAGATTGGGTGACTACTAAGGCAGGCCTAAATGCTCATCGAACAACGCGTCTGCGGACAGAGCTTCTCGCTTGCCCAGCCACGCTTCCGGCGCTTTTCCCTCGACCTTCCGCACCAGTTGCCGCAGGGTTTCTATGCGCGGCCTTCAGGTCCCACCGGCAAAGCACACATCGCATGCCCACGGTAAAAACAAAATGCGCGTACGCCGGGCAATTCTGGTTAGTGCAAACTTTTGTCGACATCCCGATTCATCCTTGCGCACGGCTCGGAGGATAGCCGCAGATTCGCAACTGAGGCTGAAGGTAGCACGATACGCGGCTGGCGCAGAACGGAAGTTCAACGGCGCCGAATCGGATTTTTTTCTGCGAAAGAGTGAGTAAGGCCTAATGCACCTGAAAAAGGCGCGAAGCTCTGCCTAACGAAATTCTCGTTACTTCCCTGTCAAAATTCCCTCGATCTGCTTCAGGTGATTAATGTCGTGGCCGGCAAACATGCGGACGATGTGTTCAATCGTCTCCTGGCCGCGCTCAGAGTGCATTCCATAATGTTTCCACTGATCCGGCGTCAGAGATTTGAGCAGTGCGAGATTGGCTTCACGCACGGCGCGAAACTGCTCAAGGGACTTATGGGGATTGCGCTTCTCATAGTGGCCGCTGACTACCCAGGAATCCTGATCAAAAGCCACGATGGGAGTCCCAGGCGCGCCCAGAATGAGGCGCATGCGAAAGCCGCCGACAATTTCGCCGTCGGCCAGGTGTGCGAGGATTTCGCTCACCGACCACTTACCCGGCGCCGGCCGCTTGCGCAGTTTGGCGGGGGACACGCCTTTGATGAGACGATCGATTTTCTTGCCAGTCGCAGCCTGCACCGCTAAAGGCTGCTTGCCGTCGAGATAGCTGACTACTCGCTGCGTGTATTGCTGTGGAGTCTCTTTCATGAGACTGCGCCTCCTTCTCCATGGGCGATCGATAAAATTCTAATCCACGCGGTTACGCCTACGGTTGCGCCGGGCTTCGCCCAGGCTTGGACAGCCGAGGGCGGCTGTCGCTACATAAGTTTACTCGCTACTTTTCTGTCCAGCCTTGAACACGGTCCACGGTCCGGCTTTCATGTCGCGCAGCAGCGGCTTCTGCCACGCGTATTCGGGATGATGCTCAAGAAAGTCGGCGGCCAGGAAATCCGCGCCGCAGGGATGTCCGGCGCGCGCCACAAAGCTCATGTTCGCCGCCATCCTGCTGTCGGTGGCTTTGCCTTGAACCGCGCCTCCCGGGTTGTAGCCTTCCCACCCCCACTCTTTCACGCCGCGGGCTGTGACTTCGACATGGCCGCACAAGGAGCGTTCGTTGGCCTGCTCTTTTTTCTCGAAGCTGTCTATATGATCCGACAAAAAAGCTTCGGCAACCTCGACATCGATCTTCCCTTTGGCAGTCTGCACAAATTCTTCAGCTCGGGCGTGGCGCGCGTTCATAGACGATGACGCATCGTTCGGATCGAATCCGTCAGTCTCTTCACGAATTAACTTGGGATCGCGCGGAAAATTTGAACTGACAAAATATCCGTCTTTCGTCCGCCATAACGGCGTGTTCTTCAAACCAAGTTCGAGATAGGCAATCTCGCCCGTCTTGCGGTCGCCAATCAGCCAGTCGTTGGCATATCCGCCGTTGTTGCCTTCTTTGATGATGCGCACATAATCGTCGATACTCTTTGAATATTGCAGCGCCTTGCGCGAGCGCATGAATTCCGGTCTGCCGTTTGGGTCCCAGCCTTCGAATTGGGTGATGGTGGTTTCGGTGATCATGATGCCTGCGCCGTTCACGCCGAAATCATCGTCGCTGGTAATCACTCCCGGAAAACCGTCCATCAAGATGCGCTCTCCGTGCTCCGGCAAAATGTCGAAAACGATCACCCATCGCTCGCCTGCGAGATAGCTTGTCCAGTTATTATGTGCGATCACGATCTGATGATCTTTGGTGTAGCCGCCGGTGGCGATGAAAGCGCTGCAATTCCCCGGAGCCTTCAGACTCGGCGGATTGGCCTTCTGTGCGCGCTTGTTCAGCCACGGCACGTAGTAGTCCGGAACTTCCTCAAATGCGTTCAGCGCGACAATGTCATAGACGTCGAGATCGACACCGTGTGCCTTCACGCCGTCGGCAATCCCTTGTAACTCCTGCTGATACTCGGCATCGATGTGCGGCCACAGCATCTCGCGAGCGGTCTTGCGAAAGAATTCCCAGTCGCGCTGGCTGGTGTGCGTGTCGAAAAGTTTTATGGCTTCGAGGGCGTCTGCAATTTCTGGGGCGAGCAAATATCCGTGCTGGAAACCAATGTTGGCGGACGAACCTTCCAGATGAACATACGTCCAGCCGCCCTGCTGAAAACGATAAGCTTTCTGCAGGCGCGCATCCGAGCTCCCCGCAGCGGATTGCGCCGCTAAAGCGGAGCCAGCAAAAGCGATCAGAAAGATTGCAAAAACGCGCAAAGCTGAAAGCACGATCCTGCCGGACATTCGCGTACCCCGTGAGTTTTTTAAGTGAAAGCCATTGTAGCCGAAGCTTCGATACGAAGCTTCCCACTCCCACTCATGAGTTATTCACCAAACTTTAACGCACCATTAACAAACCCGCGCTTTGCCGGATGCCATAATTCTGCGCTTGTATTTCAATCAAGCCTGAAGTGCGTTCCTATGGAAGAAAAACGGTGCGTCGGTGGCCGCGGTTCCCCTGGTTGCACTGACTGGTTGCATTGATAAGTTGCGCTGATAAGATAAAAGGACCTTGTATTCATGAGAAGAATGGTAGTTTCCGCTCTGTTATTGGCCGTTGCCGCTACTTTTACCGGTTGCTCCAGTTCCAAGATGCCTGCCGTCGCTCCGATGCCAAACGTCGCCGGTCCATGGGAGTTCATCGCTTCGTCCACATCCAGCCCGGGATTCTCCACCGGCATCGAATCCGCTCTTCAGGAAGCACAAGTTTTCAGCACCCAGACCGGCACCTTTGTCTCCACCGGTCAGATTTCCGCTGGCGGGGCGCAGGTTAATTTTCTGGCTCTCAATGGTCTAAAGAACGGCGTGCCGTCCACCGTCGGTTTCGCTGGGAATTGCACCGCTGCCACAATCGACCCCACGACTGGTGTGACTAGCGGAAATAGCCTGACTGGAAGCATCTCAGGCATCGCCGGTTCGATGAATTTCACCTACGTGGAAAGCGGAAACGTCTTCATGGTGACCGGCGATTTGAGTGCTGACGGAAAATCGATGACGGGAACTTACATCGAGCAGGCGGCACAAACAGGTAACACCAACGGCACTTGTAACGGAGATGGAACGATTCTCGACCAGGGAAATATCACCGGCACTGTCGTGTCGAAACTCTCCGGCACCTACACCGGGAAAATATGTGAGCCCCTTGACAGCTCTTGCGCCGCCGGCGCCAAGGATACTGCAACCGCAACGCTAAGCGAAAACTCCAGCGGCAACTTGACTGTGAGCATAGTTCTGACCGGCGCAGACAACGCCTCCATTACGCTGCAAGGCCCGGTCACCGGAAATTACATTTCCGTGCAAGGCACCTTCGACGGGCAGACGGTTGTCTACGAGGGATACGCGGAAAATATCCCTTCGGGCAACTTCATCGTCCCTACCCTCTACCTGGCGAATGTCGACATCAATAGCAGCCAGCCTACCGCCACCTATGCCGGCACCCTGATCGTGCCCCAAACTCAATAGGGACTCAGGCCGAACCATTTTCAGATGTTGGTGCGCTCCTCAGTATGCCTTTGGAGATACCAGCAAGGCGCGTATCCAGCGTGCGGAAAAAGCGAGTTTACGCAGGTCTGCACCTGCGGCGGGTCGAAGAGGAATTCAGTCTTGCCGTTTTTCTGCTGGACTGCGTCGTAATGGGTGACTGTGACCTGTCCGAAGGGCTGGAGGCCACGCGCGACGCGATAACGAAACACAGCGTAGTCACCCGCGTAAGCCAACCCGGCAATTACCACCGCGGATAGTAAAGTTCCGGCCGCGAGCCGTATCAGCAGATGGCGGACCCGCGCGCTCGTTACCGGACTCACGTGTGCAGTATAGCCGCCCCGCGCCGCCACCAGACCGTCGATTATGCGCAGGAATTTTCCTAACCAATTAGAGCGATAAACTGAGGGTAGTGTCCTAACACTAGGACACCACCAAACTGAGGTCCTCGTTGACAACACCCCGTCTCGACAGGCACACTACCGCATTCGCTGCATGCGGACTGCGGCGAGCCCTTGTGGGCCAATCGCCTATGCGACAATCTAAGGAACAGGTGCGGGCTGAAGCGTAGTCTATCGACATGGAGCAACCAGTCTCCTACACCTTCGATTCGACCTTGGACACCGTGGACCATGCGGAAGAGACAGCGACCCGCGTTGCCAAGGAACTTGGCTTTGCTGAAGATGAAGTGATGCAGATTTCGATGGCCGTGCGCGAAGGCGCGGTCAACGCGGTTCTGCACGGCAATGCCTACGCTCCAGATAAGAAAGTGACGCTGGCCTTCGAACAGAACGCGGAGGGCCTGGTCATTACCATTCGCGATCAAGGTAAGGGCATAGACTTGAGCTGCATTCCCAACCCGCTCGCGCCGGAAAATCTGCTCAAGACTTCGGGACGCGGCATTTTTCTTATGCGTTCTTTTATGGACGTGGTGGAAATCCGCCCGTCCCCGACAGGTACCGAAATTAAA
>Ga0307478_10001180_pt1 | contig 23391 bp, 15 predicted proteins | sample atmos_gasesECM4C_2_FD_203713 | JGI IMG/M metagenome (GOLD analysis project Ga0307478, IMG submission 203713) | Hardwood forest soil microbial communities from Morgan-Monroe State Forest, Indiana, United States - atmos_gasesECM4C_05 | ecosystem: Environmental > Terrestrial > Soil > Temperate...
CCCATAAGCGCTAAGATAAGGATTGACTTTATCTGACGGAGGGATTTAGGCTTTCCGCATGTGCGCTCTGGAAGACTGGCAGATTTTGCTGGGTCTATTTCCCGCCGAATGGCAGCGGTTGGGCAGAAGTTGTGGCGCAGTCACGCGCTTGCGCGGGTTCCCGTCGTTGGAGGCGTTGCTGCGCACGCTGCTACTGCATGTGGGCTGCGGTTGGTCGCTGCGGGAGACGGCGGTACAAGCCAAGTTAGCTGGCATTGCCAACGTTTCAGACGTCACGTTGTTGAATCGCTTGCGAGATGCCGAGGGTTGGCTGCGAGAATTGTGCCAGCAACTCTGGAAGGACAACGGGGTCGATTTGCAGCCGCGGCTGGGAGGCCGCCAGGTGCGTCTATTGGACGCCACGGTGGTTCGCGAACCAGGCAAGACGGGCAGCCAGTGGCGTATTCACTACAGCCTGCGCTTGCCCACGTTGGAATGCGATCACTTAGATCTCACCGCCACTGAAGGCGAAGGTACTGGAGAAAAATTTGCGCGTTTCCGCTTCCGAGCAGGCGAACTGGTGCTGGCCGATGCGGGCTATTGCCATCCGGCTGGGATTGCGTCGGTGGTCGAGCAGCAAGCGGATGTGTGTGTGCGCCTGAATTCTCGCGCCCTGCCGTTGTGGGATAAGCGGGGCAAGCGATTTCCGTTGCTGGAATCCTTGGCCGGATTGCCACAAGCGGGGGACGTGAAGGCCTGGCCGGTATGGGTCGAATCTGGCCAACAGCGGATTGCCGGACGGCTCTGCGCCATTCGCAAGAGTCGCGAAGCGATTGCGCGGACGCAAAAGCGGCTGGCGGAGAAGCGCGGCCAGGTAGTCAGCCAGGAAACCTGGCAATGCGCCCAGTACGTGCTGGTGTTCACGACGCTTTCCTCGGCCAGCGCAACCGCGCGACAAGTTCTGGAGTGTTATCGCCTGCGCTGGCAAGTGGAGTTGACCTTCAAACGATTGAAGTCCATCGCCCAGTTGGGACATGTGCCCAAACACGATGACCAGAGCACCCGGGCTTGGTTGTACGGTAAACTGTTCGTGGCTTTGCTGAGCCAAAAGTTGGCACGGGTAGGAAGAACGATTTCCCCCTGGGGCTACTCCTTACCCGAAACCGAGAACCCGCAGCCGGTGGCGTGAATTTCAGTTTGCGTTTCACCAAGTGCTAGCCGCCTTAGCCCCGCACCTGCCGCTGCATACCGTGTTACGGAGTTGGAATCAAATCGCCGCAGCCCTGAGCGAGCCCCATCGGAGACGAAGACCACAAATCGACTCCTTATCTTAGCGCTTATGGGAGGGGCCCCCACTTGCTTTCATTGCTGGCATTCTCGCCCTCTGCCATAATCATCGGTCTTGCATCGCCGCCCGGATCGGCCGCTTTCTGGCCTGTGAGGACTCTCCGAACCCATGACGCCGCCTGACAACACGAAAATGAGCGGAAACGAAATCCGCGAGATGTTCCTACGCTTCTTCGAGAGCAAAGGCCACCGCCGCGTCCGCAGCTCCTCGCTAGTCCCGCATGGCGACCCCACTCTGCTCTTCACCAATGCCGGAATGAACCAGTTCAAAGACGTCTTCCTGGGCTTAGAAAAGCGCGACTACAACAAAGCCACCACCGCACAGAAATGCGTGCGCGCCGGCGGCAAGCACAACGACCTCGAAAATGTCGGCTTCACCAAGCGCCACCACACCTTCTTCGAGATGCTAGGCAATTTCTCCTTCGGTGACTATTTCAAGGAAAAAGCCATCCCCTACGCCTGGGAACTGGTCACCTCGCCCGAGTGGTACGGTATCGCCAAGGACAAGCTCTACGTAACGGTCTTCGGCGGCGCCGAAGTAGCCCCCGGCACAACGCTAGGCGTCGACGAAGAAGCCCGCAAAATCTGGGAAGGCCAAAACGTTCCAGCAGATCGCATCGTTCCCGTCCCCGGCCTCAAAGACAATTTCTGGGCCATGGGCGACACCGGCCCCTGCGGCCCCTGCAGCGAAATTTTCTACGACATGGGCCCCGAAGCCTCCGAAGAAGGTCACGTTGGGGATAAGGATTGCAAGTTCCCCTGCGACTGCGGCCGCTACGTCGAAATCTGGAACCTCGTCTTCATGCAATTCAACCGCGACGCCACCGGCACACTCACGCCCCTTCCGAAGCCTTGCGTAGACACCGGCATGGGCCTAGAACGCACCGCCGCCGTCCTCCAAAACGTCATCTCCAACTACGACACGGATCTCTTCGTCCCGCTGCTAAAAGGCGCCGCCGAACTCTGCGGCGTTGACTTCCAACGCGAAGAAAAACTCGAAGAAGGCAAAGGCGGCGCCGCTTCCTTACGCGTCATCGCGGATCACGCAAGAGCGACGACCTTTCTCATCACGGATGGCGTGCAGCCCTCCAACGAAGGTCGTGGTTATGTCCTTCGCAAGATCATGCGTCGTGCCATCCGACACGGGAGACTACTGGGAGCAAAGGAACCGTTCCTGCACGATATGGTTCACGCTGTGGTCAGCCTAATGAAGAACGCCTATCCGGAATTGAGCGAGTCGGAAAAGCAAGTATCAAAGGTCGTGCATGAGGAAGAGCTTCGCTTTGCGCGCACCCTCGACTTAGGACTGGGCAAACTGGACGACTTGTTGGCTAAGTTCCGAGCAATTATGGTGGGAGGCCTCATCCCCGCAGTGCCTCCGAGCACCCTACCGTCGCTCGGCACTGAAGCCTTCAAGCTGTACGACACATTCGGACTGCCGATTGATTTTATTCGGGACGCCGCGCGAGACCTCGGCGTTCCCTTTACCGCGGCTGACGAGGCCGAGTTCGAGCGAGCGATGGAGGAGCAGAGAACGAAGGCGCGGGCTTCGTGGAAAGGTGGGGCGGGCAAAGAGGCGGTGAGTCCGGCGTACGCGAAGATTGCGGAGACGTTTAAGACGGAGAAGGACTTTTATCACGGGACGACGGCGAAGGACGCCAAGATTCAGGCGATTCTTACGAAGAGCGGACCAGTCGGCGAGTTGAAGGCTGGCGAATCGGGCGAGGTGGTGCTGGACCGCACCGTGATTTACGCGGAGTCGGGCGGGCAGATGGCCGACACTGGCGGCTTCTATGACAACGCCAACTCCCAAGTGCTCGCCGAAGTGACCGGGGCTTATTACCCCGTCGCGGGGCTCGTCGCTCACAGAGTGATTGCCAAGGAAACGCTGCACGTCGGCGATCGCGTGTGCGTCGACGTAGATACCGAACGTCACGCGCGCATCATTCGCAATCATAGCGGAACACACTTGGTGCACGCGGCGCTGCGCAACATCCTGGGTACCCACGTGAAGCAAGCCGGCTCGCTGAACTCGCCGGAACGCCTCCGCTTCGACTTTTCGCACTTCGCCCACGTCGACCCCGAAGAGCTGCGCGACATCGAGCAGCAGGTCAACAACGAGATTCGCCACAACACCCAAGTGGACACCGAGATCACTTCGCTGGATAACGCCCTCGCCTCGGGAGCGCTGGCCTTCTTCGGCGACAAATACCCCGAAGCCAACGTCCGCGTCGTGACCATCCCCGACGAGCGCTCACCCAGGGGCTTCTATTCCAAGGAGTTATGCGGCGGCACGCACGTCCACCGCATCGGCGACATCGGCGTCCTGAAGATCGTCAGTGAAGGCTCCGTCGCTGCCGGCGTCCGCCGGATCGAGGCGGTCACCGGGATTGGGGCCTTGGAGCACTATGAAAAGCAGGCCCAAGTCCTCTCGCAGGTCGCCAGCCAGCTTAAAGTGGGCGAGGACGGCGTGTTGGCTGCCGTCGAGAAGATGTCCAATACTGTCAAGCAGTTAGAGAAGGAGTTGGAGGGCCAGAAGCGCAAAGGGGCCCTTGGCCAGCTCGACCAGCTAGCCGGGCAAGTCCAGACAATCAAAGGGGTTAAGCTGATTGCAGCGGAGGTCCAGGGCTCAGATAAGGAAGGCCTTAGGCAATTGGTGGACTCTCTCAGACAAAAAATTGGGTCGGGGGTGGTGGCTCTTGGGACCATCGAGGACGGGAAAGTGGCCCTAATTGCCGGGGTGACCAAGGACCTGACCGCTAAAGTCCATGCTGGCAAGCTGATACAGGCATTAGCGAAAATGGTGGGCGGTTCCGGGGGTGGAAGGCCGGATTTGGCGGAGGCTGGCGGAAAGGACACATTGGCCTTAAAAAGTACCCTCAGTACCATCCCCGCGCTCCTGGAGCCGTTGCTATGATGTCATCCAGCGCCAGAAGCGTGTCCGGCGGGAGACGCTAGCGCGGCTGCAGTTAGGCCTCGTTATCTCCCTCAAAGGACACGGCTTCGTAGTTAGCAACACGAGTCAGCCTCCATCTGTCTTCGGTCGTAATGCGAAACGGTGGGGCTGCCCCGAACACGACTATCCTATCGGTGTAGAAAAGTGGCATCACCGTTGCATAGCCTTCCCTGAGGCCAGATGACGAAACGCATGGGTAAAAGCACGGCAATGACGGCAAGCATCTATTTGGGAGCATTTGCTCTGTGCGCGGCTTCATACGCGCCTGGAGCCAGCGCTCAAATCGTCAGGACTGTGGACACCACCGGGCGGGAAATGTTTGTGAACGCCGATCCCCCGGTTGTGGCCAGGCTGGCAGCCTCAAAGCCGCGCAAAACCATCTACCTACCTGGGGAATCTACCTTTATGGGCGAGAGCCGTCCGGCCGTAAGCATCGACCGGGACGGTGCAGAAAAGCTCGTAAGAGAAGCCGCGGAAAGACACAACATGGACCCAGCATTGGTCCGCGCGGTGATTGAGACGGAATCGAACTGGAATCCTTCGGCTTACTCCCGCAAGGGGGCAGGCGGACTGATGCAGTTGATTCCGACGACGGCACAACGGTACGGTGCAAACGACGTGTTCAATCCGCAACAGAATATCGACGCCGGGGTTAGACATCTAAAGGGATTGCTGGAACGATACAATGGCAACCTGGAACTGGCTTTGGCGGCGTACAATGCGGGTGAGGGGGCTGTTGATCGGGCTCACGGCATCCCTGCGTTCCGGGAAACTCGGAACTACGTGCAAAAGGTACAGGATGCGTATTTTAGGCCTGGATCGGGTCGTGTTGAGAGCGCGTTTTCAAATCCGCGCGCCATCCATCGAGAAGTCGATCCTACCGGACGCATCATCTTCAAGAACGACTGAATCAACAAAGGTTGATTCTCGCGTGACTGTACGAGCCGCGCTGCGGCGGGCAGTCAGGGTAATCTCTAAGCGACTTGGAAGTGAAAGCCTGCCGGGGCTCCGGCTTTTCCATTACAATAAAGTGGTCTGCAAGAATGTAGGGCGTGCATGTTGGGGGTCCGAATAATTTTGCACAGGAGATTCGCCCGGCTTTCGCCGGTTTTTGTGGCGCTGGGGCTTGCGGTGGCGGTGGTGTGTGGAAATCCCTCCGCGAGCGATGCGAAGCCTGCGGGTGCGGACAAAACCACGAACACCGCGGTGAAGCGCGAGGCGGCGGGAGCGCAGTTCGCCCGGGCGGAAGAGCAGCGTGCGAATTTGAATGCCAAGCCCGCGGAGAAGCGGACTCTGGCTGAGTACAAAACGGTCGTTGCCAGTTATCGGCGGGTTTATTTGATAACGCCGCGAGCGACCGAAGTAGCGGATTCCCTTTTATCTGTCGCCGAACTTTACACCGAGATGGGCGATCGCTTCGGGCGCAGTTATTACCAGTCGGCGGTGGATTCCTACCAATTTCTCGTACACGAATATCCCGGAAGCAAGTACAGCCAGGATGCCTTGCTGCGCATTGGGAAGCTGCAGAGAGATCAGCTCGGCGATAGCGCACAGGCAACGAAGACGTACGAAGACTTCCTGAAGAAGTATCCGCATGCGCCGCGCAGGCGCGAGGCACAGGAAGCGCTGGCGGAGTTGGCGCTGCTGCAGCACAACGATGCGCCGGAGGTAGCGGAGAATCCTCCGGCCTCCCCACCCCCTGCTGCTGAGCCTGCGCCTGCAGAAGCGGAAGTGCCGGGACCAGTTCACGGAGGAGTTGAGGCAACGAGGCGAAGCGGCTCCACGGGCGCGCCACGCATCCGGCGAATCACGGCGAACGCGAACGCCGATGCTACCCGAATAACGATCGACCTCGAAGACACCGTGCAATACAGCTCCGCGCGAATCGCCAATCCTGACCGCATATTTTTTGATTTGCATTCCGCGCGGCTTACGCCGGAGGTGGCGCGGGGGAATGTGCAGGTCACCGGGAATCTGCTGACGGCGGTGCGGGTAGCCCAGAACCAGGCGGGCGTGGTACGCGTGGTGCTGGACGTGAACGGAGTGAAGGATTACGCGGCGTCGCTGCTGAGCAATCCGCCGCAGCTGGTGATTTTCCTGTATGCGAATTATCGCGGCGGCCCGGCGATACGGGCGGCGAATACAAAAAGCGCAAAACCACAGAGTGGCTCGGGCGATGCAAGCGAGGATGCCAGAGGCGCTTCGGACGATTCTGGAAACATGAAGAGTGTTTCTGAAAAAAATCCGGGCGTTGATCCGGACTCGGGCGCTACACCGTCGAATGCCATGACGCGGAGTGCGGCTGGCGGGAAGAATGCACGAGGGAAGCAGCTCGGTCCGTTGGCTGCGAATACGAATGCCAAGCCGGATTTGATTCGGCCGAGTAACGCGCCGCAGCCTACGCGGGACGGTCAGTCGACGCTGACACGAGCGCTGGGGCTGAAGATTGGGCGCATCGTGATCGACCCGGGGCATGGCGGGCATGATACCGGGACGATCGGTCCAACCGGGTTGATGGAGAAAGACTTGTGCCTGGACGTGGCTTTGCGGCTGGGGAAGATTATTCAGCAGCGCTTGCCTGGGGCGGACATCGTGTACACGCGCTCGGACGACACGTTTATTCCACTGGAAGAGCGGACGAACATCGCGAACGAGGCCAAAGCTGATCTTTTTATTTCGATTCATGCGAATTCCAGCCAGGACCACGCGGCACGAGGCGTTGAGACTTACTACCTGAACTTGAAAGGGTCTCCGGAAGCGATGGAAGTGGCGACGAGAGAGAATGCGTCGTCGGACCAGGGCGTGCATGACCTTGAGGACTTGGTGAAGAAGATCGCGCGTAACGAGAAGATCGATGAGTCGAAGGAGTTCGCGGAAGATATTCAAGATTCGCTGGCCAAGCGCATGCAGAAAGCCAGCAAGACGGTGAAGAACCGAGGAGTGCGCAAGGCGCCATTTGTGGTGCTGATTGGCGCGGACATGCCTTCGATCCTCACGGAAATTTCATTCCTCAGCAATCCCGCGGACGAGAAACTGTTGAAGCAGCCGGAATACCGGCAGCGCGTGGCGGAAGGCCTCTACCAGGGCGTGGCGAGCTACTTACAGAGCCTGAACAGCATGACTCTGAATTTGCCCGCCAAAAGCGCCCCAATCCGGCCCGCGGCGGCGACTCCAGTTGAACAATCCCGGAACCAAAGGTAATCTGTTGGTGTCTAAGCGAAAGCAAGGGATGCGCCGACAATTACTATTCGTTTGCGGTATCGCGCTACTCAGCGCTACGTCGATCTCCGCCCAGGAAGTTTCCCTGCCCAAGCAATTCCGCAACTGGCAACGGACTAGTTGCGTAGCCAAGCCCATGCATTTTGGGTTTGAGAGAGAAGCCGGGGAGCGAGAGTTCAGCGCATGCGGGTTCTCGTCCGGAGACAAGACCATTGCAATTTCGGTCGGCCGATATCACGACCCAAGCAGCGCGTTTGAGGTTTATACGAGCCGTTTGCGAAGCGGAGTAGTTCCGACAAATCTTGGCCAGGTGTCGGCCTTTGATAAAGACGGCGTGATCATTTTGGAAGGCAGTCTTGTTTTGTCATCCACGTCGAATATATCCAAAGACGATCTGGGCGCACTGGTGAAAGCCCTGGAAGCGGGAAGCGAGAAGGGGCCGCTTCCGCCAGTTCGGACATATCTTCCTACGATGGGCCGAGTGCTAGGGTCGGAACGCTACGCGCTGGGACCTGAGGCGATGCGGGCGGCCATGGGTGGGTTGGGACAGTCGGAGATGGCAGTGCTCGTCGATGCGGCGGGATTTTCTTCGGGTGCGGAGGCGATGTTGGCGCGCTACGCGAGCCCGGGCAAGGGAAACGGAGTTCTGGTCCTTCTGGAGTATCCGACGCCGCAGCTCGCGGAGCAGCACATTCATCACCTGGAGGAAGTGCTTCCGGCGGCGGCCAAGCAAGCGGGGACGGTGATCGAGCGGAAGGGATCGCTGCTTTCGATGGTGCTGGCGCCTAGTTCGGCGGGATATGCGAAAGCCCTCAGAGAAGCGGTCGACTACGAGACGCAAGTGACTTGGAACGAGGCTAGCCAGACGGCCACCGACCCACCGATTACTAGCATCATGGTGAAAATCTTCATCGGGACTGGCGTTTTCATGGTGGCAGCAGTGGTTTTGGGAATTGCGTTTGGCGGCGTGCGCGTGATAACGAAGAGATTCTTCCCGGGCAAGGTATTTGACCGGCAAAATCAGATGGAAGTGCTGCAACTGGGGCTTTCCGGCAAACGGATTGATCCGAGCGATTTTTACTGAGCTATTGGCCCGTTGCGTAGCAGCGCGGAATAAGAACACGGACTCCTGAGACTCGACGAAAAGCGGCAGCAGGGCTGCCGCACTCCAGACGGCCCCTCTCCTGCAATGTAACCGTCCTGTTTTGTAGGCGTCTAACTGGGACGCGCTGTTTTGCGCTTTGGTGGACACGCGAAGGTGTCGTAACATTTGCATGTAGTTGCGTGCGGTTGAGCCCCGGGGAGATGTGGTCGACCATGCCAGGTTCACACAAACGGACGAATAAGTGGCGAAAGTCCGCGCTGATTCTCATGGCGGGGGCTGCGCTCTGCACGCTGGGCTGCGGTCAAAAAACTGCTGCGGGTGGACCTGGAGGCGGCGCTCCGCCGGCTATGCCTGTGGAGGTACAGGTAGCCCAGTCCGTGCGCATCCCGGACACGACCGAGTACTTATCGGTGCTGAAGTCGCGGCAATCGGCGGTGATCAACCCGCAGGTCGAGGGGCAAATTACAAAGATATTTGTGAAGTCTGGCGACGAAGTGAACGCGGGGACTCCGCTGCTGCAGATCGATCCTCTGAAACAGGAAGCCACGCTGAATAGCCAGGCGGCTACGCTCGCGTCGCAAGAGGCCAACCTGCGGCTGGCAAAGATTTCTTTGGACCGGGCGCAAAAGCTTTACGCGGCGGGAGTTTCCAGCAAACAGGATTTTGATAACGCACAGTCCAACTACGACGCGATAGCGGCACAGGTGAAGGCGCTGGAGCAGCAAGTGGAGCAGCAGAAGGTGGAGCTGCACTACTACAAGGTGAGCGCGCCGGCCGATGGGATTGTCGGGGACATTCCGGTGCATGTAGGCGATCGTGTGGCCGTTACGACGCTTTTGACGACGGTGGACCTGCCGGGAGCCCTCGAAGCGTACATTTATGTTCCGGCGGACCGCGCGAAGGATTTGAAGTTGGGATTGCCGGTGCGATTGCTGGGGGAAACGGGCGAGACGGTATCGGATACGCACATTACGTTTGTATCGCCGCAAGTGGAAACGGACACGCAAACGGTGCTGGCAAAAGCGGCGATCGAAAATGCGAGAGCCAAGCTGCGCATCGCGCAACAGGTGCGAGCGCAGGTGACGTGGGGCTCGCACGACGGACCGGTCGTGCCGGTGCTTGCGGTATTGAGGATCAATGGACAAGCGTTTGTATTTCTCGCGGTGAATGAGGGAAAAGGAACAGTGGCGCGGCAGAAGCTATTGAAACTAGGCGACACGACCGGCGACAACTATACGGTGCTCGATGGGCTGAAGGCCGGCGACCACATTATTCTTTCCGGGACGCAATTCCTGCAGGATGGCGCTCCCGTGCTGGAGCAGATTCAAAAAGACGCGAAGCCGGGCGACGGCAAGAGCGCCGCGACGCGCTAGGCGCCGTGAACCCGATGAGCGGCTCTCTCTCAATCCAAATAAAGGTGGAACCCGGCCTTGTTCGTTGATTTCTTCATAAGGCGACCGGTGTTTGCGACGGTGTGCGCGCTGATGATTATTCTGGCGGGCGCGATTTCGATTCCGTCGCTGCCGGTGGCGCAATTTCCGGATCTGGCGCCGCCGCAAGTCGTGGTGACGAGCGTGTACATCGGCGCCAACGCGCAGACGGTGGAATCGGGGGTGACGATTCCGCTGGAACAAGCGATCAACGGCGTGCCGAGCATGAAATACATCACGTCAACGAGCGGAAATGACGGGACGAGCACGATCACGGTGACGTTTGACGTATCGCGCGACGTGGACCTGGCTTCGGTGGACGTGCAGAACCGTGTGAACCAAGCCCTGGGGCGGCTGCCGAATGAGGTGAAGAATACGGGCGTCATTATTGCAAAACAGGCTAGCGGGTTTGTTTTTGGTGCAGGAGTTTATTCGGAGCACGGAGAGTACGACAGCCTTTTTCTCAGCAACTACATTGATGTTTACGTGCGCGACGCGCTGAAGCGCGTGCCGGGCGTGAATGATGCGTTCATTTTTGGGGAACGCAAATACGCGATGCGCGTGTGGCTCGATCCGTCGCGGATGGCGGGGCGGGCCCTGACGGCGACCAATGTAATCAACGCGTTGCAAGAGCAGAACGTGCAAGTGGCCGCGGGACAGATCGGGCAGCCACCCAACGCGGGAGAGCAAGCGTTTCAGATCAGCGTGAGGGCCGTGGGGCGGCTGACGAGTCCGGCGGAGTTCGACAATATTGTTTTGAAGACGGGGACGGACGGAACGCTCGTGCGGCTAAAGGACGTGGGCCGCGCGGAGCTGGGCGCGGAAAATTATGACGTTCTTGTGCGCTTCAACGGGCACGAGGGCATCGGGTTTGGCGTGACGCAGCTTCCAGGCGCCAATGCGCTGGACGTGGACCGCGACGCAAAAGCGGAATTGTTGAGGCTTTCGAAAAGATTTCCACCGGGATTGAAGTACGCCGTGGCGTTTGATTCCACGACGGTGATCGGCGAATCGATACAGGATGTGCTCATCACGCTTGTGCAAGCCATCGTGCTGGTGATTGCGGTGATTTTTTTGTTCCTGCAGGACTGGCGCAGCACACTGATTCCCGCGGTAACGATCCCTGTTTCGCTGATTGGGACGTTTGTGTTCATCAAGCTTCTGGGGTTCTCGATAAATACGCTGACGCTTTTCGGAATCACGCTGGCGACCGGATTGGTGGTGGATGACGCGATCGTGGTGATCGAGAACGTGGAGCGGCACATCATGGAGGGCATCACGGAGCCGCACAACGCGGCGTCCGTGGCCATGAAGGAAGTGGCTGGGGCGGTCATTGCGACTTCGCTCGTGCTGGTGGCGGTGTTCGTGCCGGTTGCGCTGTTTCCGGGAACTACTGGAATTTTGTTCCGGCAATTCGCGCTGACGATTGCGTTTTCGGTTTCGATTTCGGCATTCAACGCGCTGACCTTGACGCCGGCGCTTTCCGCGATTTTGCTCGGACGCCACCGGGATCGCGCGGAAGGGAAATTCTTTCACGCATTCAACCGCATGGTGACCGGCGGAACGAATATGTACCGCAACGCTGTGAGGCACGTGATTGGCTGGCGCTTTGCAGCAATTCTAGTTTTTTTTGCGGCGCTGGGATTGACGTACTGGGTTTATAACAAGGTCCCGCGCGCGTTTATTCCGGAGGACGACCAGGGATACATCATCTTCGTGGTGCAAGCGCCGCAGGGCGCGTCCTTGCAGTACACGGAGAACATTTGCGGAAAAGTGGAAGAAGTTATTTCGCATGTTCCAGAGATTGAAGGGGCTTTCTCGCTTCCGGGGTTCAGCCTGTTTGGCTCCGCGCCGAATCGCGCCGTGGTCTTCAGCAGCTTGAAGCCTTTCGAGGATCGGAAAGGACAAGAACATTCCGCGGCAGCAATCATTCAACGGCTGCGTGGGCAACTGTTTGCGATTCAGGGGGCGCTGGTGATTCCCTTCAATCCACCGGCAGTGCAAGGGCTCGGGCAATTCGGCGGATTTCAATACGAGTTAGAGGACTTGGGGCGGAATTCGCTGCAAACGATCGCGGATACGGCGAACAAGCTTGCGGCAGAGGGCAACGCGGGCAAGGACCTGGTGGGGTTGTTCAACAGTTTTACGGCGAACGATCCACAATACCTGGTGCAAATCGACCGTGAGAAAGCGAAGAGCCTGCAAGTGCCGCTGAGCCAGGTGACGGACGCGCTGCAGGTTTACATGGGATCGGTATATGTGAACGATTTTGATTTCAACAACCGGTCGTATCGCGTGTACGTGCAGGCGGACAGCCGCTACCGCTCGGCGCCGAAGGATATTCGGCAGTATTACTTGCGCTCCGACACCGGCAGGATGATTCCGCTGGACAATCTGGTCACCGTCGAGCCGACGCAGAATGCGCAGGTTATCAGCCACTACAATCTTTTCCGGTCGGCGGAGATCGACGGGTCGGCGGCACCGGGACACAGCTCCGGCGAAGGAATCGCGGCGATGGAAGAGTTATCGAAGAAGGCGCTCCCGCAGGGGATGGCGTTTGAGTGGAGCGGGCTCTCGCTGGAGGAGATTCAGTCGGGAGGGAAGGCGCTCATTTTGTTTGGGCTCGGGTTGGTCGTGGTGTACCTGACGTTGGCGGCGCAATATGAGAGTTTTGTGTTGCCATTCATTGTGCTGATGGCCGTGCCGATCGCGATTCTTGGGGCCATCGGGGCGCAGGCGCTGCGGGGATTGCAGAATGATGTTTATTGTCAGATTGGGTTGGTGATGTTGATTGGATTGGCTAGCAAGAACGCGATTTTGATTGTGGAGTTTGCGGAGCAGTTGCGCGAGCAGGGGATGTCGATTGTTGAGGCGGCGATTGAAGCGGCGCGCATCCGCTTGCGGCCCATTTTGATGACGTCGTTTGCTTTTATCCTGGGTGTGGTGCCGCTGGTGCTGGCGCGAGGAGCGGGCCGTGCCGGAAGAATTTCGGTGGGAACGACAGTGTTCGGCGGAATGATTGCCGCGACGACGCTGAATCTGCTATTTATTCCGGTGCTGTACGTCATCGTGAAAAGCATATTTCCTGGCGGAAGAACGAAGACAACCGCGGCTGAACATTCATCTCTCACTCCGAATGAACAATTGGTTCCTTGAACTATCCTTGAGAGCAGGGGTGCCGCCCGGCTTCACTGCTTTTTGAGGAGACACATGCCTGACCAGGGGCGGTCGCGGCGGGATTTTTCCGTTTCGGGCAGGAGCGCGAAGAGCCTGAACAACAGGGAAAGGCGTTTGAGGCGAGCGGCGTTTTTGAGAAAGGATTGCACGTCGACGGGCTTCCATCCGTAGGGGATAAAGAAATTTGGTCCTTCGGGAGGAGCAAATTTGAATGGCGCCGCGGCGTTGAGCTGCTTGGCCATTCTTTTTGCCAGCAGGCGGAGAAGGCCGGGCGACGCAATATCTAAAATCCAGGATTGAAAGCTGGGCGGAGCAGCGAGGTCGCTGGCGAGGCCGGCGACATCGTCGGCGGTTAGATAAATAAGGAGACCTTCGGTGATAATGAGGGCGTTCTTGGAGCGGCGGCCGAGATCCGCAAAGAGATCGCGGCGCGCGGCGGCGTTGGATAGATCGAGGCGAATGCGTTCGAGGGAGCAGAGGGGCTTTTCGTCGCGAAGGATTCCTTCTTTGTAGGAGAGAATTTCGGGGAGATCGACTTCGATCCAATTAAGGGACGGCGGAAGTTGCATGCGGTAGGGACGCGCGTCGAGGCCTGCTGCCAGGTTGATGACCATGTCGACGCCTTGCCGGACCTGCTCGTTGATGAATTGATCGCCGAGATAGGTGCGGGTGATCATGCTCCAGTCGTTGTCGCGCCCGAGGGGCATGGACTTGGCGATTTGCTCGCCGCGTTCGCCGGCGAGACGGCGCGCGAAAGGATCGCGGAAATGGGCGTCGGGGCGCTCGGTTTCGCGGGCGCGATAGACGGCGACCCAGCGGGCAGTGTCGGAGACGTTGCGAATCAGTGGTTCAGATTGAGGCTCAGACTGGGGTTCGGAATACGGCTCAGGTGGAGTTTGTTTGGAGCGGCTTGATTCGTTCAAAGGAATGCCTCGCGAAATTGGAACGATCGCTGATTCAGTCACAAGAAGTTTAGCGTCTAGCGTGGCGGCTGTACAACAGAGCTGCGAGACTCCTGCTTGAGGCCTCGTATATAATCGCGGCGGGCAATTGGTACTGCAAAGGCGGATGGCGTGAATTTCGAATTCAACGCGAAGACGAAAGAGCTGCAACGGCGGTTGCAGGCGTTCATGGACGAGCATGTCTATCCGAATGAGCGGCGGTTCCAAGAAGAAATTGATCGCGAGCGGTGGAAGCCGACGCGCGTCATTGAAGAGTTGAAGCCAAAGGCGCGGGCGGCTGGATTGTGGAACCTTTTTTTGCCGAACGATGAAAGTGGAGCGGGTCTGACGAATCTGGAATACGCGCCGCTGTGCGAGATCATGGGTCGCAGCGTGATGGCGCCGGAAGTTTTCAACTGCTCGGCGCCAGACACTGGAAATATGGAAGTGCTGGCGCGCTACGGAACGCCGGAACAAAAAGAGAAGTGGCTGAAGCCTCTGCTTGAGGGCGAGATTCGCTCGTGCTTTGCGATGACGGAGCCGGAAGTGGCTTCCTCGGACGCGACAAACATTCGCGCAAGCATAGCGAAGGACGGAGACGAGTACGTTATCAACGGGAGGAAATGGTGGACATCCGGAGCGGGAGACCCGAGGTGCAAGATCGCGATCTTCATGGGTAAAACGGATCCGGCGGCCGCGACTCACAAGCAGCAATCGATGATTCTGGTGCCGCTGGAGACGCCGGGAGTCAAGATTGTGCGGTTGCTCACTGTGTTTGGTTACGACCATGCGCCGCACGGACACGCGGAGATTGCGTTCGAAAACGTTCGCGTGCCTGCTTCGAACATGCTGCTGGGCGAAGGGCGGGGATTTGAAATTGCGCAGGGGCGGCTCGGGCCAGGGCGCATTCATCATTGCATGCGATGCATCGGAGTGGCCGAGCGAGCGCTCGATACGATGTGCAAGCGCGTGCAGGCGCGCCTGGCGTTTGGAAAAGCCATAGCTGAACAGGGAACAATTCGCGCCGATATCGCGGCGTCGCGGATGGAAATCGAGCAGGCGCGGCTGCTGACGCTCAAAGCGGCTTATATGATGGACACGGTCGGGAATAAGGAAGCGCGCGCGGAAATCGCGATGATTAAAGTGGTTGCGCCGAACATGACTCTGCGCGTTCTGGATCGAGCCATCCAGGCCCACGGAGGAGCGGGAGTTTCCGGGGATACTTTTCTTGCGAGCGCTTGGGCAAATGTGCGGACTTTGCGTTTGGCGGACGGACCGGATGAGGTGCACACGGAATCGATTGCGAAATGGGAACTGGGCAAATGGGGGAAGCCGCGGACGCAAGCGCATTCGAACTGATGCGCCAGGGCATGATTGTGCGTTGGTGTTACTTTCCTGGAGGATAGAGTGGCGCCAGTCATCTTGGATACGCCGGATTCGTTGAAACAATACTTAGGAAAAGAGATCGGCGTGAGTGAATGGCTTACCATCACCCAAGAACGTATTGCGCAGTTCGCGGAAGCAACTGAAGACCGGCAGTGGATCCATCTGGATCGCGAACGGGCAGAAAGAGAATCTCCCTTCAGAACGACGATTGCACATGGTTTTTTGACGCTGTCGCTGATCAGCCGGTTTATGAAGGATGTGATTCAGGTTCGTGGCGGGATCGGAATGGCTGTCAATTACGGTCTCAATCGCGTCCGCTTCCCTTCTCCGGTGCGCGCCGGTTCGAAAATTCGGGCGCGAATCACTCTGCTTAACGTCAAAGAAGTTCCAGGAGCGTACGAAACTACATTTTCTGTGACGGTTGAGAGCGAGGGTGGCGAGAAGCCTTGCTGCGTCGCGGAGTCGATTGTGCGTTATTACGTCTGAGCTCCGTAGGCAGCCTCCCGCAGCTTCGGAACGGAAAAGCATGGAAAACGCTAGATTGCGCCGGTTTCGGCGGTTTGCAGGGCGGCGCGCAAGAGCAACTTGATGCGATGCGGCATAGTAGCGAATCGCTCGTCGTGGGTCAGGCCTTGGTGATAGCGGTAATAAATCTGCTGAACGATGACGGCAATTTTGAAACGAGCAAAGACTAAGTAAAAAACAATGTTGGAAACGTCGCGGCCCGTTTTTTGCGCGTAACGCTGGACGAGTTGGGCGCGCGTCAAACTTCCGGGATAGGTGGTGGGTCCCCAACGTGTTTCGAGAATTTCCGGCGAATCGCTCGCATCGACCCAATAGGCCAGTGCGGAGCCTAGATCCGTGAGCGGGTCGCCGATGGTGCACATTTCCCAATCCAAAACTCCGATTATTTTGGTGAGATCGTTTGGGTCCAGAACGACGTTGTCGTATTTATAGTCGTTGTGAATGAGAGCCGCCGCACTGGAAGCGGGCATGTGCTGCTGAATCCACTGGGAAATGGCTTCGACTTCCGGAATCTCATGTGTTCTGGAGCCGTGGTAGCGCTCGATCCAGCCGCGCACCTGGCGTTCGAGATAGCCCTGCGGCTTGCCTAAATCCGCGAGGCCAATCGCGTTGTAATTGAGGCCGTGTAGAAGAGCAAGATTGTCGAGAAATGATTCGCACACGCGCCGCGCCGTTTCCGGCGGAAAATCCAAGCCAGGCGGAACATCGCTTCGAAGAATAATGCCGCGGATAGGCTCCATTAGATAGAACGAGGCGCCAAGCACAGATGCGTCTTCACAAAAAAGAAGGACGCGTGGCGCGGGGGAATAGTGGTCATGGAGTTTGGAGAGCACGCGAAATTCGCGGCCCATGTCGTGGGCGGTTTTGACTTTGCTTCCGAACGGCGGACGGCGAAGCACCAGTTCACGGTGACCCAACTGCACGGAATAAGTGAGGTTCGAATGGCCGCTTGGATATTGGCGGACGACAAGCGGTCCTGCTTGGTCCGGGAAATGACTACGAAGGAAAGGCTCTAGCTTCTCGAGGTCGAGTTCTTCTCCTTGCCGAACGGCAATCGTTTGATCCTGAAAACCAATCATGTTTCTCTCGAGTACTCTCTTCTACCGATAAGTCAGGAAAGCAGGATCATCCAAGTGCTGAAACGAGTTGAACGTGCTCAGCGTGAAACGCTCTCCGGAAAACAAAAATTCGCTGTACGAGCAATTGCGGGGCATCCAGGCGACTTGCAAAGTATGCTGCGGCGAAAGATGCAGAGCGCGCTGCACGGATACGGCGACCGGCCCGCCGGAAGTAAAGATGGCGCAGGTTTCGCTTTTGCTTGCGGCGGACAGAAATTGCGAAAGACCGCGATTGACGCGGGCAGTGAACGCTTCCCAGGATTCGACGCCGTCGACCGTCAATTCTCCGCTGACCCACATGGTGACTACGGTCTCGAAGAGCTTTTGAAAATTCCTGCGGCGTTGGGGCGGACTGTTTGCATTTCTTACGGCATCATCGAGGTCGCGGATGTGAGGGTTCGTTTCGCAAAGGTGAGCGATACTTTTTTCCAGCACCACATCACCCCGAAATTCGTCGAATTCCTCGAACACGGCTGAGTTCGGCAAATTCAGGCTGTGCTTTGCATAGATCTCGCGCACGGCTTTTTCGGTGTCGCGATGGCGGACGCGCGGACCGGTGCAGACGCGATCGAAGACGACTTTGTGACGAGCCCAATATTCGCCAAGTATGCGCGCTTGGGCTTCGCCGGTGGGGGAGAGCTTGTCGTAGTCTGGCTCGAGAAAAGAAGCCTGTGCGTGGCGAACCAGAAAAACGCGTCCCATCTCTCACCCGAAGAAACCGCAAGTCTGATTTGAAAACACTTGAGCTGACAGAAAACAAAAGATTGCAATTCGTTTTGTAGCTCCGTTGCGTCAGGCAGCCGCGCTCTGTTCCTTGTTGAAATCCGCAAACTTCTTGCCTTCGTCAGCCAACCGATTGAGAAGTGGAGCCGGCTCCCAAAGCTCGCCGTGCTGTTTGTGGAATTCCTCGACGCGCTCGAGGACTTTTTTCAAGCCGACCGTGTCGGCGTACCACATCGGCCCGCCGCGATGGGCGGGGAAGCCGTAGCCGTTGAGATAGATAATGTCGATGTCGACGGCGCGCAGGGCGTATCCTTCCTCGAGAATGCGCGCACCTTCATTCACCAGCGCGTAGACGCAGCGATCGACGATTTCTTCCTTGGAGATTTGGCGCTGCGGAATGCCCGCTTCGGCGGCCCATTTGCGTACTAGCTGCGCGACTTCGGGATCAGGAATCGCGCGGCGATTTTCGTCGTACTTATACCAGCCAGCGCCGGTTTTCTGGCCGTAGCGGCCCATCTCGCAGAGATTATCTCCTGCAAAGGCCTGCCGAATTCCGGGCTTCTCCAAGTGACGATACTCCTTACGGATTCGCCAGCCGACATCGAGACCCGCGAGATCGCCGACCGCGAGCGGGCCCATGGCCATGCCGAAATCGTAGAGCGCGGAATCGACCGCCTCCACGCTGGCGCCCTCCTCGAGAAGGAAAACGGACTCGCGGACATAGGGATGAAACATCCGGTTGCCCACGAAGCCGCGGCAGTTCCCTACCAGAACGCCGATCTTGCCAATTTTTTTCGAGAGCTGCATGCACGTGGCGATGACTTCTTTGGAGCTGGCTTTGCCACGGACGATTTCGAGCAGACGCATCACGTTGGCGGGGCTGAAGAAATGCGTGCCGATAACGGACTGCGGACGCGTGGTCGAAGAAGCAATCTCATCAATATTGAGCGTGGATGTGTTGCTGGCGAGAATGGCGCCGGGTTTGCACACGCGATCCAGCTCGGCGAACACTTCTTTCTTGAGCGCCATGCCTTCAAAAACGGCTTCGATCACCAGGTCGGCGTTTGCGAAGGAATCGTAGCTGAGCGTCGGCTGAATCAGCTTGAGCCGCTCGTCGACGAAGTCTTGCGTGAAGCGGCCGCGCTTCACGGATGTTGCGTAATTCTTCTGAATGTTTGCGAGACCTCGATCGAGGGCGGATTGATCGGCTTCTTTGAGTAGAACGGGGATGCCGGCGTTTGCCAAGACCATGGCGATGCCGCCGCCCATTGTTCCCGCGCCAACGACTGCGGCGGAGTTCACCGGGATCAGCGGAGTCTCCTTCGGGATGTCGGGGACCTTCGCAACTTCGCGCTCGCCGAAGAAGACGTGGATGAGCGCTTTCGATTGGTCGGAGAAAAGGCAGTCCATGAAGAGCTTGCGTTCGAGTTTGCAGCCTTCTTCGAACGGGAGTTTGGTGGCAGCTTCGACGGCATCGATGGCGGCGAGGGGAGCGATCATCCCGCGCTGCTTTTTGCGGGCGTTCTCGCGGGCGGCAGCGAAAATTGGAGCGTTGCTCTCCGCGGAGCCGAGCTTTTCGTTTCGCTCGCGTGTCTTGCGCACGGGTTTATCTGCAACCTCGCGCGCAAATGCGACGGCTCCGGCCAACAGGTCGCCTTCGATCAAGCGGTCCACGATGCCGAACTTCACGGCGTCTGCTGCTTTCATTGGATTGCCGTCCGCACACATTTCAACCGCTTTGGCAGCGCCTGCGAGGCGGGGCAAGCGTTGCGTGCCGGCCGCGCCGGGAATGAGGCCGAGCTTTACTTCGGGCTGGCCGACTTGCGCACCGGGCACGGCAACGCGGTAGTGGCCGGACATGGCAAGTTCAAGACCGCCGCCAAAGGCGCTTCCGTGAATAGCCATGACGACTGGCTTGCGGCAATCTTCGATCTTCAAAAGCAGCGACGGCAATTCCAAGCCGCCGCCGGACTTGCCGGAAGTGATTTTGCCGAATTCCTTTATGTCCGCGCCGGCGACGAATGTTTTGCCGCCGCCAATGAGCACGACCGCCTTAACGGAATCGTCTTTGTCAATTTGCTCGATCGCGGCGGCGATGCCTTCCGGCACGCCGGGGCTCAGCGCGTTCACTGGAGGATTGTTGATCGTGATGACGGCAATGCTGCTGTCTTTTGTAAGTTGAACCAGGTCGCTCATCGGTGACCGCTCTTTCTCACACAATATTTCCCAGACTTTACGATAAGCCTCCTGCGCCGGTTGCCGCCGGAGAGACTTACGTCTTATTTATAAGACTTCTCACTTTCGACTGGCAAACTCAGGGCGGATTGTATCTTGCCCGCCCCAATATTTTTTGCGGAGTTCCCTTTTCAGGATCTTACCCGTGCCTGTCTTTGGCAGGCTGTCGAAAAACTCAACCGAGCGAGGCGCTTTGTAGTGCGCGATGCGAGCGCGGCAGAAATCGAGCAACTCCGCTTCCGTAGCTTGCGCGCCGGGCTTCAAGACAACCAAAGCCTTCGGCACTTCTCCCCATTTCTCATCCGGAACGGGAACGACGGCGACCTCATACACGTTGGGATTGGCAAGGAGCGCTTTCTCGACTTCGAGGGACGAAATATTCTCGCCACCGCTGACAATGATTTCTTTCTTGCGGTCAACAACGAGGAGGTAGCCGTCCTCATTGATCGTGGCCATATCGCCAGTGTGAAACCATCCCCCGCGCATGGCTTCCGCGGTAGCTTGCGGCTGCCCCCAATAGCCTTCCATCACCACGTCGCTGCGTGCTACGACTTCGCCGATGCTTTGACCGTCGTGGGGAACGTCTTTTTCGTTTGCGTCGACGACGCGAAGCTCCACGCCGGGCAGTGCGAAGCCAGTCATGGCCTGGCCGATATATTTTTGTTCGCCTTGCCAACCGAGGCCGGGCTTCATCCTAGAGATGGATAGGGTGGGGGAAGTTTCCGTGAGGCCGTAGCCGGAGCGGCAACTCGCTCCAAGTTTTTCTTCTACCTCGCGCACCAGAGTTGGAGACGATGCCGCACCGCCGATATTGATGATGCGAAGACTGCTCAAATCATGTTTAGTGCGTTCCGGGCAATTAACAAGGGCTGTGGCCATGGCCGGGACAAGACACATCGTTCGAACGCGCTCCTGCTCAATCAAGCGAAATATCAGCGCGGTCTCGAAGCGCCGCAGCATCACGTGCTTTCCACCGGTCAGAGCGAGGGCGTGAGGCGTGCCCCAGCCATTGGCGTGGAAGAGTGGGATGGTATGGAGTTGAGCGCCTTCGGCGGTGGGATCGTCGGTGAGGCAAGCGTAGAGAGCGTGCATGTAAACATTGCGATGCGTCAGCATGACGCCCTTGGGAGTGGCGCTGGTGCCGCTGGTGTAAAAAATTTCGGAGACGGCATTTTCATCAACTTCCATGATGTCGGTGCGATAAGGGGAAGCGGCGGCAAGGAGTTCGTCGTAGTTGTTTGGCGCGAGCCAGTCTGCTTGAGGAGTGCCGTCGAGCAGATAGAAGGTTTCAACTGTGGAGGCGCTTTTCCGGAAGGAATCCACAATCGGGAGAAAATCTTTTTCGAGAAAGAGCACTTTTGCTCCGGCGTCGTTCAAAATAAAAGCAAGCTCATGCGGCGCCAGGCGGATATTCAGAGGAAGCAGGACAGCGCCGGCGTCGAGAACGCCGTAGTAGGCTTCGAGCAAGCGATGGCAATTCATGCTCAGGAAAGCGACGCGGTCGCCGGGCTTCACACCGGCGACCCGCAACGCGCCCGCCAGCAATGCGGCGCGCTGGGCAAATTGCGCGTAGGTGAAACGCAAATCTCCGCAGACGACCGCGGTCCGGCGCGGAAATTGTACTTCCGCGTAGCGCAAACAGCGAAGTGGTGTGAGTGGGATATTCATGTTGTGTCCAGCGCCTTTTAGGCGGTTTGTCCTCCATCAACGACCAGAACATGCCCGGTGACATAATCGGACGCATCAGAAGCGAGGAAAACGGCCGCGCCTTTTAGATCGTGGTCATTGCCGAAGCGGCGCACCGGAATTTTCTTCAAGAAATCTTCTTTGTTTCGTTCTATCACGACTTGGGACATGTTTGTGGGAAACCAGCCGGGAGCAATCGAGTTTACCTGAATATTGTGGATGCCCCATTTGCAGGCTAAGTCTTTCGTGAAGGCAATGACGCCGCCTTTGCTGGCGTGGTAGCCGATGGCCTGAAATTCTGGAGGAGCGCCGCGCAAGCCGGCAACGGAAGCAATATTGATGATTTTTCCGCGGCGCTGGGGGACCATAAACTTCCCCGCGGCTTGAGAAAAGAGAAATGTGCCAGTCAAATTTGTCTCGATCACTTTGTTCCAATGTTCGAGGCGCATTTCTTCGACGGGAGCGCCCCATGAGGTACCGGCGTTGTTGATAAGAATATCGATGCGGCCGAATTGAGCCATCGCCGCTGCGACGACGGCCTGGACGTCGGCTGGATTTTTCACGTCGCAACCGAGTGCCAGCGCCTTTACTCCGAGGTTCTGCAATTCGGCAGCAGCTTGCTCGCAACGCTCCTTTTTCCGGGCGCATAAGACGAGATTAGCGCCCATCTCCGCCAGGCCTTGCGCCATTTGGCGGCCGAGGCCGATCGAGCCGCCGGTGATGATGGCCACGCGTCCTGTGAGATCAAAGAGTTGTCGAACGTTCATCGTAGGTGGCGTGCTTTCCCGTTATATCTGACGTTCTGAGGAGACTCCTCGTTGCCTACCCTGAGCCTAAGCTTGCGCGCATTGGAAAATACTAGAAGTAAGAGCCTACGCCAAGTCGAATTCGATTATCGAGCCGTTCGTAGCAGCGGCTGCATGAGCTGCGCGATTAACTGGAGTTCGTAGGTGCACTCTTGAGAGTATCTCGCACAAAGCTTCGCCCGTGGCGCTCGGTGCCGAGCAGAAGAAGGACGGTGAGTGTCAGTATGGTCACGACTTCAAACCCGGCGATGGCCCACTGGTAGCCCACGCGGTCGCGCAATGCGTACTGAATGTTATTCGTAGGGGAGGCCAACAGAATTCCCAATTGATAGGTAAGCCCAGGCATCAGTCCGCGTGTCACGTCAGCCGACATTTCGTTCAGGTGAACAGGGATCACACCCCACGCGCCCTGGACTCCCATTTGCATTACAAACGCGGCGATGACGAGAACGGCTAAACTCCCGCCAAACGCCCACAGCGGAATGATGACCAAACACAGTCCCAATGCCGCAATCATACTCTTGCGCCGGCCGGCGACCTGCGAGAGGTGTCCGAAGATAATTGCGCCGACGACCGCTCCGATGTTGTAAATAATCGCAGTGTTCGCGACTACGGCCGCCGAGAAACGATGCACTTCGTGCAGGAAGTCTGGGTATAAATCCTGCGTGCCGTGAGACATGAACATCATGAAGGTCATAAGTACGACCAGGTAGAGGAACCGCTTCCAGTCGAGCATGACCGTGCGCAGGACCTGACCG
>Ga0307478_10001181_pt1 | contig 23343 bp, 18 predicted proteins | sample atmos_gasesECM4C_2_FD_203713 | JGI IMG/M metagenome (GOLD analysis project Ga0307478, IMG submission 203713) | Hardwood forest soil microbial communities from Morgan-Monroe State Forest, Indiana, United States - atmos_gasesECM4C_05 | ecosystem: Environmental > Terrestrial > Soil > Temperate...
GGTGACGAGTGTATCCATCACGACGAGGAATCGGCCGGCACGTTTGATCTCGATGCCCGCGGCGACCTGAAGTGCGCCCTGGAGCGAGGCGTGCTGGTGGTTCAACCCGTTCCACATCATTCGCAGCACCGGATCGCGGGAATCACGGGAAAGCCGGGACGCTTCCGCTACGTCGCCTACTTCGATGGCGGTGAAAACCTTCTCGATCCGTTTGGGATCGCGGCGCATCCAGCGGCCGAGCCACCAGAAAACACGCTCGAGCACTACCGCTATGGCGGTAATCGAGACGAGGAGAATCGGCCACATGATCGGGCCGCCCTTCTTGAAGTTATCGACGAAGAAGTTCTTATCCCACTCGCTTTTTGGTGTGGGAACTGGAGTCGGTGTCCCGCTCGGAGAGGGTGATGTGCCAACGGCCGGCGACGTGGTGGTCGTCGTGGTCGCCGGCGACATGCCTGGAACCGTCGCGGTCACGGCCGGATTAATGGCGGGCACCGTAGCCCCCGGGACAACGGGCGCCGCCGGTGTCGTAACCGGCGCTGTTGCTGGAGCGGTAGCCGGCGCGATAGCCGGACTGGTGGCGGTGGTAGGTGGTGCGCCGGGCGGTTTCGCCGGTGTCGTGGGCGGTGGCTGGCCGAACGAAGTCAGCGCGAGAGTGACGGAGAAGAGGCTGGCGATTAGCAGTGTTTTCATAGGTTAATTAGAAAGTTTTTCCGACCGCGAATTCCGATGAGTTCGGTATCCTCATAAAGGAGATAAGTGGTAGTCGAGCAAAACTTTCGCGTATGTCGTTTCGACGTTGCGGAGGAGCCACAAAATTAGTTCGCATGATCCTCCCTCGTGGGATGTAGCTTAGGGTCAGGAAATTGCGCGAGGGAAGCATTATTTTTCGCCGCGGGGCGCGTGCGCGACTCGATTGCGCAACGGCGGCCAATCGCCGATCCGGGCTTCGAGCTCGTCGCCTTCCTTGATCGGCCCGACGCCGGAGGGCGTGCCGCTCATAATAAGATCACCCGGCAAAAGTGTCAGCGCCTGGCTGGCGAAGGAGACAATCTCGGCCACGGGATAAATCATCTGGCTCGTGCGCGCCTGTTGTTTCACTTCGCCGTTCTGGCGAAGCGTGATCGAGAGATCGCTCACGTCCACGCCGGTGTAAACAAACGGGCCAATGGGCGAATAGGTGTCGAAAGATTTGGCGCGGGCGAATTGCTTCTCGGAATTTTGCAGATCGCGATCGCTGATGTCTTCGGCAACGGTGTAACCGAAAACGTGATCGAGGGCGCGCTCGACGTTGACGTTCTTCGTCCGCGCGCCGATGACGATCGCCAGCTCCACCTCGAAATCGGTTTTGTGCTCGGGGAACGCGATCTCGATCGTGCCTTCGTGCGGCAAGAGGGAGGTCGGCGCCTTGAACCAGACCAGCGGCGTGCCGAGCGGAGTGCGTTTCATCTCCGCGATGTGATCCGCGTAGTTCAGGCCGACGGCCATCAATTTGCTCGGCGCGACAGGAACGTCGATCCGCAGTTCGCGCGAGGGAACGACCGCGCCGGTGAAATCGAGGCCGAGCCAGTAAGGTTTGGAGAGGACGTGGACCGCATCTCCGCGGACTTCTCCATAAACGAGCTGGCCGTTTGACTTGAATCCGCCGAACGTGGGCATCGGAGTGCGAACTTCGGGCGCTGACCCAACGCGCGTCAAGCTCGGTGATTAGACGGCGTGTCATCCCGAGGCTGGCGAAGCGCGCCGAGGGACCTCGCACCTGCAAGTTCCGCCATCGCGAACGATCAGGCGCAAGATAACGGAGAAAGCGTTTCGTTTCGCGGAAGCGGTTAAGCGCTTGCGAGGTCCCTCGCCGTCTGTCGCGGCTCGGGATGACATCGCTATTTCTTACTTCGGTACAATCACCACGAAATCGCGCACCGTCTTCTGCTCGGGAACCGAGAAAACTCCGCGTTCTCCCGCGAACCAAAAGGCGCTGGACGATCCGCCATCGAGGTTGAGGGCGCGCTGCACTTTGAGTTCAGGCACTAGACCGCGCGCGACCAGAATTTGGCCGAGCTCCGCAAGAGTGACGCTGGAACAAAATCCAAGCGCGGCTCGGTCGGAGCCAGTGGTGAAGACGAACGTGCGGCGCGCGGAACGCGTGTCATTAAGTCCGGCAACCGGCTGTCCGCCGTCCACCAGGAATGGCCCGCATTGCAAGGCCGCGAGTGCGCTTTTCCGAGGAAAATATTCCGCGGAGCGAAGCAACTCGACGCGTCCTTTCGCGACCACGAGCACGCCGCTGAGCAGTCGCGCCTTGCGCAATGGCGCGATCATTTTCCCCTCGCTGATGAGCAAGCCTACCGGCGCATTTTGCGGATCGAAAAAACCGCCATTCACGCCGGCGATTCCGCGGGTGCGCCGCATCGCGGCGGCGAGATCGTCTTCAGCGGCTGGATTATCGATCACGCGGAGGGTGGCGGTCTTGGTAGAGAAGATTGCCACGTCGAGCGTGGCTTGCTCGACCGAGGCCGTTTCGGTCAAAACGATCTTTCGATGCTCGACGCCGGCTACCGAGCTTTTCTCGATTTCGGCGGAGCTGACGCTCCAAGCCGCGCTCGCCACACCGGCGAGCAACAGAAGAAGCGCGACGGTTAGCGCTGATCTAACCGCCATGCTTTTTCAGTATCGCAATGAAACGCGGGTCCTGGCGCAGCGGGTCCCAAACTGGATCCAGCTTGAGCAAGGCAACGGTAAGCCCATTGGGTGTACTGAGCGAATGATCGAGAAGCTGAAGCGCTTGTTCCTTCTCACCCGTCCAGGTGTAGATTTGGGCCAGGTCAACGGTAACTTGCGGGCCATCGAAAGCATCTTTCGATTCGGGCAAGAGCTCGATTGCGCGTTGACCTTCGCGGATGGCCTCTTCCTTTCGTCCCAAACCAGCGAAGGCAAATCCAAGTTGCGCATGCCGGCCGGCGTCATCTGGAACTTCGCTAACCAACTTTTCGATGATGACGCGAGCGCGCTCAAAGTCGGCACGCGCTTTCTCTTTTTCGCCGAGGAAGAAAAGGCAGATGCCTTCAAGAAATGCCTTCGGCGTCGGCGCGGTTCCTTCGCCGTGCAAATTCTCCTCGGGCAGTTGTTGAACGAGCTGGAGCGCTTCCGAAAACTTGCGTTGCAGCGTCAAAAGAGTAATCCGCCAGGACAGCACCACGCCATCGGGGTCGACACCCGGTGGCGCTTGCGCCAGCATTTTTTCGGAGACACTGAAATCTCCTTTCGATTCCAGGGCCAGTTTCGCCGTTAGCCCGCGAATGCTGAACGATTCTGGCGCCATTTCGAGGGCACGATCAAACGTCTTCCCCGCCGCCTCATAATTTCGCACCGCCTGATAATTGAGGGCGAGATTTTGCCAAACCCAGGCATTCTTGGGATCGAGGGCCCCAGCCTTTTCCATGTGTTCGGTCGATTGCACCCACTTACCCTGACGCCGCTCGATTGCGCCAATCGCGAGATAAACTTCGGAGTTATTCGGAAAACCGCGTTGCGCGATCGCGAATTCATTGAGCGCACGCTCATAGTGGCCGTCGTCGCGATCGCAGTAATAGTAAAAGAAACCGAGAGAAAGATGCGCCTCGGCCAGATTCGGATTCAATCGCATCGCCGCGTCGATAGCCGCCCTGGCCTTGTCGCGGCGCGCCGGCGTCGGATCAAAGCTGTGGTAGATCCAATTTTCCACCATCCCCAGTCCGGCAAAGGCCGCCGCAAACTTCGGATCGAGTTTAGTCGCTTCCTCCAAGACCTGCTCCGCTTTGAGAGTCGTCTCTCGAAATCTGTCCGGACGGTAGAATAGTTCCTGGCCCTGCATGGCAAGCAGATAAGCCTCACCGTTTTCCGTCGGCTTGGCCGAGATCAGCGCTTTCTCGGTGGGGGAGAGTTTGGCCCGTAACTCGTTCGCGATCTTCTGGGCGAGATCGGTTTGGATCGCGAACACATCGGTCACGTCGCGATCGTAATTATTCGCCCACAGATGCTCGTCGTTGGTGGCGTTGATCAATTGGACATTGACGCGCACCCGTTTGCCATCGCGCCGGACGCTTCCTTCCAAGATCGCGGAAACACCCAGCTCTTTGCCGATCTCGCGCACGTTGCGCGTGTTGCCGCGATAGGACATCACCGACGTGCGCGAGATGACCTTCAGATCTCCGATCTTGGACAAATTCGTCAGGATATCGTCCTGAATGCCGTCAGCGAAGTACGCATTCTCCTTGTCATCGCTTAGATTTTCGAAGGGCAGCACGGCGATCGATTTGTCGATCTTGCGCGCGGACGCGCCCGGCAAAAGAAAGAAACCAGCGGCGGCAGAGACGATGATGCCGATGGCAACCAGCGCGACGACATTCCGGCGGCGCGGTGTGGCCGGCGCCTCCGGCGTCGCGCGAATGCCTTCGGGAGTGACTTCGAGCGCCCAGGCGAGGATCAGCGAAATCGGAAACCCGATGAGCAACAGGATGATGACGAGCCGCAGCGCCCACGAGGGAAGGTCCCACGCCGGAAAGACTGCCGACGCGAGCTGGATCGCGCCACCGGCCACGACGACGTAGGCCGCGGCGACGCGATATACTTTGCGACGCTTAATTTCTTCGAAAAAACTGCTCATCTCCCGATCCAATTACAGCCTCGCACCGGAGGTGAGACAAGATTCTTCGGCGGGCGTTGCAGGAGGCACGACATTTTTGTAGTAGGGCCGGCGACTGGCGAAGTATCCTTCGTCCATGGTTTTTGATTCGAACGAAAAGCTAATTCCATGAAACAGAGTGCGAGATCAAAAACCGGGACGAAGAAACGGGCGGCGCGCAAAGATGAAGCTCCGTCTGCAGAATCGCTCCCCAAAGTAATCGCTTACCAAATCCATGAGGATGATTCCGCGCCGATCCGCCCGGCGCGTCGGGAACGGAAATGGATGGAGGACGCGGACCGAAAATTCCCGTATCGGTGCCTGCCCCTGGTGGTGGCCAATCAGTACGGCTGGGAAATTCTCTCTACCCATCACATCCGCGCGGTTTGGGATGGCACTTCGGCGCCCGAAGGTTTGTTAGTCGAAAATTTATCCGGCGACGGTCTCCTCCACGCTACCTCCCATTTCGGCGAAGGAGTTCTGACGTTCCAAATTCCGTTCCTGTTCCAAACGCCGGATGGTTGGAATTTGATGGTTCGCGGACCGACGAACAATCCCAAGGACGGGATCGCGCCTCTGGACGGCATTGTCGAAACCGACTGGACTCATTCCACCTTCACCATGAACTGGCGCTTTACTCGCGCGGGCACGGTTGAGTTCACGTTAGGAGAACCGATTTGCCTTTTCTTTCCGATCCAAAGAGGGGTGCTCGAAAAATTTCGGGGAGAACTGCGCGCCTTGGAGTCCAACAAGGAATTTGAAAAGAAATATCAAGAGTGGTCCGCCGGCCGGGACCGCTTTCTCTTTGGGCTCGAAAAGGGCAAGCCGCACATCGTCGCGCAAGGCTGGCAGAAGGAATACTTCCAGGAGGCCAGGGGAGAGAAGAAATTGCTGGCGCGTCCTTTTGCTAATGAAATTTCGTGGACAGAGCCGCAAACGCCGGACGGAAATCATGATGGCTCCGCCAAGACATGACCCGTCGGTCTGACGCTTACTATGCTCGGGCGGCGAAACAGTTCCGCCAAAAGCGATATCTCTTTCTTAAGGGAATACTGCCGCAGCCGCTTTTAGAATATCTGAAAGTCTACTATTCCATTCTTCTGGCTAACAACCGTTTCTCCCACGACGGGTATTGTCCCTCATCCTTATCCCTCGGCGGCGATCCGGCGCTCGATGCCGTCCTGGAATGGATTCGACCGGAGCTCGGCCGGCTCGTTGGATGCAGTTTGGCGCCGACTTATTCCTACACCCGTCGTTACGCGAAAGGTGAGGTGCTGGCTCCACACGTGGACCGGGCCGCATGCGAAATCTCGGTGACTGCGTCGATTCAAATTCCGAAACGGGCCAGACCATCGATCCTGCATCTAAAGCCTCCTCGTGCCGCGGAAACCAAGGTTGAAATGTTAGAAGGCGACGGCTGTGTCTATGCCGGCACCGAGGTGGAACACTGGCGCGAGCGCCTTCGCGTGGATGGATACACTCAACTATTTCTCCACTTTATTGCCAGGCGCGGACCTTATTATCCCCAAGAGCTATTCGATGGACGAAAACGTCTCGGCATAAGCTCCAAGAAATGAGCCTGAAAAAAGGGCGTGACAACAGATTCACAACGAGTCACACCTGTCGCATATGGGAAACGTTCCTAGACGCAAACCGGGCCGAGGCGGTTCAAAGCCAAAAGGTCCACCGAACGCTGGTGGCAAAGGTCCACCGAACGCTGGCCGTAAGCCGAAGCGGGCAATGGCCCCCGGGCCGCCGAACGCTGGCTAGCCGGACAAACTCCGATCAGATCATTTTGGTGCGGGAGAAACGGCGAGCTTTTGAAAGCGCGGATCGCTTCGGACCGGATCGAACATCGGATCCAATCGCAGCAACGCAGGCGTAAGCGGCGGACCGACCCCCATCGCCCCGTCGTACGGTATCGCGAGTAATTTCTCCAAAGCTGTGATGGCGCGATCGGGTTCTCCCATTCGCGCCGCGACCCGGGCGAAGAACTCGACTGGAACCGGCCCCCGCACCGCATCCTTCTCAATGGGGTTCGCGGCGATGGCGCGCTCGGCGAAAGCAAGCGCAGCCGCCTTGTCACCGAGGCCCATGGCGGTGAGCGCGAGATCACCGAGCAGGCTGTAATTATCCGACTGTTCCTTGAGAAACGGCTCCAGTTCCGCGCGCGCCTGTCGCCAACTTTCCTGCGCCGCGGCTTTGTCGCCGGCGATTTCCTGTGTCCAGCCTAACCAGAAGCGCAGTTCGCCACGGGTGTAACCCAACGTTGGATCGGGCTGAGCGCCCAGGATTTCCTTTAGCCGGGAGATCATTGCTTGTGGGCGGCGCTCAAGAATTGTCTGGTAAACTTGTATTTCCAATGCGCCCGAGTCGTCGGCCGTCGGATGCAGCGGAGCAAGAAGCGAAGAAGCGCGCGGCAGATCGCCCTGCGCTTGTGCGATCCGCGCTTTCGCGGCGAGTGTGTCGGCGTCGTCCGGTATGATATCGAGAACCTGGTCGAGCTTCCGCAGCGCTTCGGGAAAACGACGAAGACAAAGATAATTCGTGGCATACCCGGTCAGCAGGGAAACGTTGCGCGGGTCGAGCCGCTCAGCTTCGATCAGGTGCGTTTCGCTCCGCTCCCACTGGCCGCGTCGTCGTTCAACGTAGGCGAGCGACTCCGGAATTCGGCTGCTATTGGGAAGGACTTTGCGTGCCTGCTCGAAATAACGCACGGCCGTGTCGTAATCTTTCAGGCACGCGTAATGGTAAAATCCTTTGGCCATGAGGGCCTCTCCCAGATTGGGCTGAAGAGTGAGCGCGGTTTGGGCGGCCTGCCGCGCCTCTTCCCGCAGAGCGGCTGTCGGCTGAAGACTCTGGGTGAGGTAATTTCGGGCATCGACGGTGGAGAGCAGCGCCCAGGCGAGCGCGAACTTCGGGTCCAAATCTACTGCTTCCTTGAGATGTTTTTGGGCACCAAGGGCGTTAACGGTCGTGGGCGCGCTTTTTAGCGTAAACGCGAGCCCCCGCAGGTAGGCGTCGTAAGCCTCGGGATTCTCCGTCGGTTTGGCATCGATGATCTTCTCTTCCCGCCCGGTAAGTTTCACCCGCAATTGGTCGGCGATAGCCTTGGCCACTTCGCTCTCAACCGAGAAAACGTCGGTCAGCTTGCGATCGAAAGTCTCCGCCCAGAGATGGGAATCATTGATCGCTTTGATGAGGCGGACGTTCACGCGGACGTCGTCGCCGCTTCTCTGGACGCTTCCTTCCAGAATATTCGCGACCCCAAGTTCACGCGCGATGTCGGCGAGGTTTTCCGGCGCGCTCTTGTAATGCTGGGTGGATGTCCGCGAGATGACCTTCAGCTCCGCGATCTTCGACAAGCGGGTCAGAATTTCATCCTGAATGCTCTCGGTGAAATAGGCGTTGGTTTTGTCTTCACTCCGGTTCTCGAATGGAAGCACCGCGATGCTTTTTTCTGAAACCTCCGGCGGCCCCGGGTTGGCGCCGCGGAAATAGCTGAAGGCCATCACCGCGATCACCGCCAGGAGAACGCCGATGATGACAAAATCGAGCGCCCTCCCGGTCTGGCGCGTAATCGTTTTCTTCGGATCGACGTCCTCTGTATGCTTGATACCCTCGGGCGTGATCTCGTAAGCCCAGGCCAGAATGAGCGCGACTGGAAAACCCAGCGTTAGCACGAAGATCACCAACCGAGCCCCCCAGTTCGGAATTTCGAACACGGGAAAAACCTGGGTCGCAACTTGAATGAGCAGCCAGCTCACCACTCCATAGGCGACCGCAACCCGATAAACGTTCCGGCGCTGCAACTCGGCGAAAAATTTTTTCAGATTCACTGCATTTTTCCGCGAGGGACGAAATTGAGTCCTAGCAGCCCCTCCCCCGGCTGACGAGTGAAATCAACGCAGTGATCCCGAAACCGGGTCAGCCAGATCGGCTGAGGACTATTTCACCCCGGTAGCAAAAACGGTCTGGAAATGCGGGCTCTGTTTCTCGCGCGAGACCACGGTGACTTCGATACTTTTGAACCCGGCGGCCTCGAGAAATTGATGGAGCTGCACTTCGCTGAAACCGAGCCAGTGATCGGCGTAGAGCTCGCGGGCGCGCTCGAAGCGGTGGCTGAGCAAATCGAGGATGACGATGCGGCCGCCCTTACGCAGGATGCGGTGCGCGCTGGCGATGGCGCGTTCGGGATGGATCGCGTGATGCAAGGCCTGGCTGAGAATGGCGAGATCGACCGTGCCCTTCGCGATTGGCGGCTCTTCGATGTCCCCCAGGCGGTACTCGAGGTTCGCGAAGCCGTGGCGTTTCGCGAGCTGCGCGCCGAACTCCACCATCCTCGGCGCGTTATCGATCGCGATGACTTTGCGCGCGGTCTTGGCCAGGAGCTGCGAGAGCGTCCCTTCGCCCGCCCCAAGATCGGCGACAGTCAATGCGGGGAGCAGCGAAATTAAAGTATGAGCGAGCGCCTGCCAGGAACGCCCGGGCACGTAGCTGCGCCCAAATTTTCCCGCCAGCTCGTCGAAATATTCGCGCGCTTTATCGCGGCGCTTGCGCAGAGCGAGCTGGAGCGCTGTGCGATCGCGCGCCGTTTCCGGCATCTCTCGCGCGAGGGCGCGGATCAGCTCGCCCACTTTCGCACGGGCGGCGTTCCGCTCCTGCTTGGCGGTCAGGCCGTAATAGACATTCTTCCCGGACCGCCGGTCTTCCACGACGCCGGCACGTTTTAATTGGGCGAGATGACTCGAGATGCGCGACTGGCCCATCCCGAGAATTTTCTGAAGCTCCGCGACGGAAAGCTCGTCCTCCTCGAGGAGAAGAAGGAGCCGGAGCCGGGTTGGATCGGCCAGGAGCCGGAGAAAATTAATGGTTGACGGCATTTTGCTCCAGCACGATATATCGACGTATCATGATTGGTCAATATGTTGGTTGGCTGATCATTTGCTTCTTCGACTCCACCGAAATCCTCAGCTCCTAACTGCATCCATGCTCCGACGTTTCATTTTTGCTTCCGAATCCGTGGGCGAAGGCCATCCGGATAAAGTTTGCGACACCATTTCCGACGCGGTCCTCGACGCCTGCCTGCGCCAGGACCGAAAAAGCCGCGTCGCCTGCGAAACCTACGCGAAGAGCAACGTCGTCGTAGTCGGCGGCGAGATCACGGTGCCGAATTTGCCCAAGGGCAAGCACCTCGAGGACGTCATCCCGATCAACCGAATTGTCCGCGATACGGTGCGCGAGATTGGTTACGTCCACGACGACGACGTCTTTCACGCGAAGAAGATTTTCGTCAACACCGTCATCACCGATCAGTCGCACGACATTTCGCAGGGCGTCGACGCGAAGAAGGCCAAGGGCAAATCCGGCTCCGAGCAAGGCGCGGGCGACCAGGGCCTCATGTTCGGTTTCGCTTGCGATGACACGCCGGAATTGATGCCGGCGCCGATCATGTTTGCTCACCGGCTCGGCCGTGAGCTGACGCGAATTCGCAAGAGCGGCAAAGCCGAGTGGCTCCGGCCGGACGCGAAGTCGCAGGTCTCCGTGATTTACGAAAACGGAAAGCCGGTCGGGATTTCCAACGTCGTCATCTCCACGCAACATACCGAGGAAATCGGCCACGCCGAGATCGAAAAATTTTGCATCGAGAAAATCATCCGGAAGGTGCTGCCGAAATCGATGCTGAACGGCACGACGCAATTTCTCATCAACCCGACCGGACGTTTTGTCATTGGCGGTCCGCAAGGCGATACCGGCCTGACGGGCCGCAAAATCATCGTCGATAGCTATGGCGGCTGGGGCAGGCACGGCGGCGGCGCATTTTCTGGAAAAGACCCGAGCAAGGTCGATCGCAGCGCCGCTTACATGGGCCGTTGGGTGGCGAAGAACGTCGTCGCATCCGGACTCGCGACGCGCTGCGAAATCCAATTCGCCTACGCGATTGGTTATCCCGATCCGGTCAGCATGAACATTAACACGTTCGGCACGAACACGGTTCCGGAAGAAGCGATCGAGCGCGCCGTGAACCGCACGTTTTCCTTTAAACCCGCCGAGATCATTCAACAGCTCGATCTCCTTCGCCCGATTTACAGCAAGACGACGAACTACGGCCATTTCGGCAAAGACGATCCAGATATCACCTGGGAAAAAACCGACAAAGCGACCGCATTAAAAAAAGCCGCGAAGTAACTAACCAATCTATGAGCACGCAAACGACCACCCAAACGGAACTTAACGACTACAAAGTTCGCGACATCACTCTGGCGGACTGGGGACGAAAAGAAATTTCCATCGCGGAAAAGGAAATGCCGGGGCTGATGGCGATCCGCGAAAAATACGCGCCGAGTAAGCCGCTCGCGGGCGTGCGCGTGACCGGTTCCCTGCACATGACCATCCAGACGGCGGTGCTGATCGAGACTTTGGTCGCGCTGGGCGCGCAGGTGCGCTGGGCGAGCTGCAATATTTTCTCGACTCAGGATCATGCCGCCGCCGCGATCGCAAAGACCGGCGTGCCGGTGTTCGCCTGGAAGGGCGAGACTCTCGAAGAATATTGGTGGTGCACGAACCAGGCGATCTCTTTTCCGGACGGGAAGGGTCCGCAGTTAGTCGTGGACGATGGCGGCGATGTGACCCTGTTCATTCATAAGGGTTACGAACTGGAAGAAGGCGGCGACTGGGCGAAGTCACCCGCGTCGAGCAAAGAAGAACAGGTGATCAAGGATCTGCTGCTCGAGGTACAGCGCGAGAATCCCTATCGCTGGCATGAGATGGTGAAGGACTGGCGCGGCGTTTCGGAAGAAACGACGACCGGGGTGCATCGCCTCTACAAAATGCAGCAGCAAAATCAGCTGTTGGTTCCGGCCATCAACGTCAACGACTCGGTCACCAAGTCGAAGTTCGACAATCTCTACGGCTGCCGGCATTCGCTCGTTGATGGACTTAACCGCGCGCTCGACGTGATGATCGCGGGCAAGGTCGCCGTGATCTGCGGCTACGGAGACGTCGGCAAAGGCTGTGCGCAATCGTTGCGCGGCCAGGGGGCGCGCGTCGTGATCACCGAGATCGATCCGATCAACGCGCTCCAGGCTGCCATGGAAGGCTATGAAGTCACAACCGTGGAAGACACCCTCGGCCGCGGCGACATTTACGTGAGCACGACCGGTAACGTGGACATCATCACCCTCGAGCACATGGAGCGGATGAAAGACCAGGCGATCGTCTGCAACATCGGTCATTTCGATAACGAGATTCAGATCGAGCCGTTGAATGCGCGCCAAGACGTCAAGCGGACCAACATCAAGCCGCAGGTGGACAAGTATGCCTTCCCCGATGGCCACGAGATCTTCATGCTGGCGGAAGGTCGCCTGGTGAACCTTGGTTGCGCCACGGGCCATCCCAGCTTCGTCATGTCGAACTCCTTCTCGAACCAGGTGCTCGCGCAGCTCGATCTCTGGAAGAATCGCGACACCTACAAGGTCGGTGTCTACGTCTTATCGAAACAGCTCGATGAAGAAGTCGCGCGCCTCCACCTGCAAAAGATTGGCGTGAAACTGACCAAGCTGACCGACAAGCAAGCCGAGTATCTCGGCGTGCCGATCGAAGGCCCGTATAAGTCAGAGCATTACCGCTACTAGGAGCCGGTCTCGAAACGAGGTTCGATTGGGAAGGGCTAGAACAAAGGCCGCGCCGTTACTTGGCAACCTTTTTCTTGGCAAAACTGTAGTCAGTTAGCTCCGAGCCGTACTTGGTCTGGCCGGCTTCGGTGGTGGACTTTACCAGGCCGACACCGGCTGCATACCAGTATGTCCTTGTCTGGGCAGCTCCGCCGGTGACTTCACTTACTACTTTCACCGCGCGGAACTTTCCGGCCGGGACCGTTATGCTCTCGAAACCAACCACCCGATTGCTTTCGCGCCGTTCCGTCAGGGTAGAATCTTTTCCGGTCCATTCCCACTTTTGGCCCGCGACGAGAGGATTGGGCAGGTACTGTTTTGGAGGCTCGTAGGTTGCCTTGAGTCCTTCATGCTCCGGATAGCTCTCGGCGTGCAAGAGGACCCAGCCGGCTACCTTTGAAAACACATTATGTATCTTTACTCCCGAAAGGAACTCGACGACGTAACGATTTGGAGCGCCTTGCTGTGGCTCTTCGCTGAGGACCTTCAAGGTGTATCCACCCTGCTCGCTGTTTCGATAGGTCCAGGTGTCATCGACCCGTAACGGAAAGTAATCAGCCTCAGTCTTGGCGGGTTTTGGTTTCCCGGCCGTGGAGCTCGATCCGAGCGCCAAGGTTGCGAGCGCTATCGCTGTCAGGTTTGTGATCTTGTTCATGGGTTGAAGGCGCGAGATCTCATACTCGATCAGCCGGATCATCGTCAATTGTCCCGGCTTTGGGCGTAGCGCCGTGCGCTGGTTTCATTCGAAAGAGCCAGGTGAAGACGAGAGTGATGAGCGCGGCCAAACCGGCTGAGGCGATAACGTCGCTGGTCCAGTGAACGTTCACCCCGACGCGCGCGATGGAAATGAAAATCGGAATGATAAGCAGCGGAAGGCGATAGCGCGGAAACATGAAGGCGAGGGGGAAGAAGAGCCCCCAGAAAAACGCGGAATGTCCGGAAGGAAAGGCGTCCCCATGGCCGGAGAAAAATTTCCAATCCCAGTTTCCGGCCTCGATGACCTTGAAGGGACGCAAGCGTTGGAAGACATCCTTCAGCCCGGTGACGGTGAGGCGAGTCACCACTTGCGTGCCGCCGACGAAGAACAGGACCCAGGCCACCGGCCGACTGGCTTTCAAGACGAACAAGACCGCGCCCAGGCTTAGCAAGAGGTAAGTGAGAAAATACTGCGTGATGTGCAGTCCGAACGCGATCTCGAGCCAGGTCGTTCCTTTCCTGAGAACCACCGAATGTTCGCCACCGGCGTGTTGGACAAACGCGGCAATCAGTTGATCGAAAAAGAAGATGCCTAGCAGTGTCAAGACGAGTGCGACCAGGGCGCTGTATCCAAGCTGGCGTCGATTCATCCGCCGCGTTTTAACCGCGTCGCGCGATGATTTCGAGAAAAAGCGGCGTCGTGAACAAGGTCGCCGGATCGGCTTCGGCTTCCTTGAACTCGCGCCGGACGGATTCGCACCATTCCTCGGTGACGCGGCCCAGCTCACGCAGCCGGACGAGATTGATCTCGATGAAACTCGCCGGCCACTGCCAGACGTAGCTCTTCGGCGAGACGGTCAGGATTCGGGGATGCGCTTCCACGACTTCCAGCCCAGCTTCCCGAAAAAGCGGCGGGAATTGGATCGCGATATTCGGTTCGCCGCCTGCGGCGCGCCAGCTCTGCATCACCTCTTCGGAGAAGGCTTCCATGGCCGGACGCCGCGGCATGAACCGGAAGGTTTCGTAGTGGCTGTATTCGTGAAAAATCGCCAGGCCGCCGGGGCGCAGCGCGCCGACGATGTTGTTAATGAGTTTTTCCGGCGAGGAGACGAACGAGGCCACCCAGCGGCACCAGGTGTAGTCGAAGTCGAGCCGGCCTAACGACTCTTCCATCAGGTCCGCCTGTCGAAAGCTGACCTGGGAAAGGCCGCGCGCGGCGCAAGCTTGCTTCGCGACATCCAGGAAACGCGCGGATCGCTCGACGGCGAAGACTTCGCCGCTCGGTCCGACGATTTCCGCAAAATCCACTGTCGCGTATCCCGGCCCGGCGCCGACGTCGATGATGCGGGAGCCGACGGTGATCCCCACGCGCCGCCAGCAATCAGCCGCGATCGGACGCCACACGCGATGCTGCAACCCAAGCCGCGCCACTTCGTCATCGTGCGTGCCCAGCACGTAGTCGGCCTCGCTTTTGTCAGTCATGGTTCAGTCACGCGCCCGGCCGCAGACAAGGCAAGGACGGAATTCCGGCAGCGAATTCTGTTATCATCCCGAGGCTGGCGCAACGCGCCGACGGGACCTCACAGCTGCAACTTGCGCTTCCGCGAAAGGGAGGACGGGTCGTGACGGAAAAGACTTCAATTTCGTGCGGAAGCGGTAGAGCACTTGAGAGGTCCCTCGGCGCGCTGAGCCAGCCTCGGGATGACACGCGTTGTTGAGCTAGACCTCAGTCCGCGTCGCGCGCGTACCAATCTACTTTGCGCGTCACCCACATCACGACGCCGAGCAGAACGAAGAGAGCCACCGTTCCCATGAGCAAGGCGTAATCCTGTTGCCGGAGCGTGATGTACAGGAACGTGTACACGCCGATCAGTCCGCCGCCGATCATCAGGGTGCGCATGCCGCCGCCGAGGAAATGGCTGCAATACCAGGTGATCAGCCCCGTCGCAGCGAGGGTCGCGATCAAGTAGGACCAGGTGAATCCGATGAACTCGGACGCCGAGAGCAGAGCGAGATAAAAGAGACAGAGCGCGGCGCCGACCATGAGGTACTGGAGCGGATGGATCTTCTGGCGCGCCGTGACTTCAAAAAGGAAGAAGGTCGTGAAGACCAGAACGAAAAAGAGCACGCCATATTTGATCGAGCGCTCGACGTAGCGATAGGCATCGAGCACAGAAAGAAATTGGGCGCCGAAGAGTGAGTTGCTGACAGCCGTCGTGGTGAAACGCTCGTTGCCGGACCGGCTGGTCCAGCGCTGTGGATAATCGCGGCCGTAATAGGAGACCTTCCAGTTCGCGTCGAATCCGTCCGTCCGCACGTTCCGATCGGCGGGAAGAAACGCGCCGCGGAATCCCGGATCTGGCCAATTCGATTTCAGCGTGACCACATTCTGAACGCCGAACGGCGCGAAGAAAATTCCGCCGCTGCCATTGAGATCGAGCGCGATGGAAAATGTCGTGGGCGCGACAATCGCCTGGTCCGTTCCGATCGGCGCGGTGACGCCCGTCGAATAGCCCGGCAGTTGCGACCCGGGCTGGAGTTGAATTTTCTTTCCGCCCCAATCGAGCATGAGACTCTCGCGAGTGCCGCGCAGGTCGGTCACCGCCAGCGTTACCGCCGCGTCTTTCCAAATAATATCTTTCGGATCGATCTTGAGCGCGGCCATGTCGGGCACGGGAAATTTTCCGGAAAGATTGATCAATCCACGAAAGACCGCCGCCTGATAGATTCCGCGATGAAGCGTCTGCGTTTGCACGTCGCCGGAAATCTCCAGCGTGTCAGGCAGGAAATAGGCGAACGCCACGGTCGTTTCCGCCACTTCGCGCGTCTCGACGCGACCATCCGGCAGCGTGACCGAACGAACGACCGTTCCGTGATGGTAATAGGGCACGACCAAAACCGGCCCGATGATGTTCTGATCTTTCCCCCACGAAGAGGTGATGTCTTCGACAGCTTCGTTCCTCCGTGCGAGACGATCGCTGAGCACACCCTGGATCATCAGGAGCGGGATCAACATGATCAGGATGAGCGCGCCGACGCCGAACAGCTTCAGCATCGTGCTATGCCGCCGCCTAAAAAACGGCTGCGATTTTGGGAGCGGCGGCGGTGCGTCGGGCATTGGCTGGAGATTGCTAAAGTTCGGCTTGCGTGAGCAACAACAATACGCGCCATCAATCCCCCGCTTGCGGAGAGAGTTGGACGCGCGCTCAAATTTCTGAGACTGGGTATTCGCCGGGAAAAATGAAACCACGCAAAGCCGCCGTCATTTTTATCTTCATCACGGTGACGCTCGACATGCTGGCGCTGGGATTGATCGCGCCGGTGTTGCCGAAGCTGGTGTTGAATTTTCTCGGAGGCGACGCTCCGAACGCGGCGAAGATGTTCGGCATTTTCGGGACGGTCTTCGCGCTGATGCAGTTCGTGTTTTCGCCCATGCTCGGCGTGTTATCGGACCGGTTTGGGCGGCGGCCAGTGATCTTGCTTTCGAATCTCGGGCTCGGCCTCGATTACATCGTGATGGCGCTGGCGCCGACGCTGGGCTGGCTGTTTGTCGGGCGCGTCATTTCGGGAATCACCGCGGCCAGCATCACGACCGGGACCGCCTATGTGGCCGACGTCGTCGAGCCGGAGAAACGAGCGGGCGCGTTTGGAATGATTGGGGCGGCGTTTGGTGTCGGGTTCGTTCTTGGCCCGGCGCTGGGCGGTCTTCTCGGGAACTCCGATCCACGCCTGCCGTTTTGGGTCGCTGGCGGATTGAGCCTGGCCAACGCGCTCTACGGATTTTTCGTGTTGCCGGAATCATTGCCGCCAGAAAAGAGAAAGACCTTCACGTTGCGCCGCGCGAATCCGGTAGGCTCGCTCGTGCTGTTGCGGTCGCATCCGGAATTGTTCCGCTTGGCGACCATTCAGTTCATCGGCTACATCGCGCACGAAGTTTTTAATGTCTGGGCGCTCTACACGATCTTTCGCTACGTCTGGCGCGAGGGCACGATCGGCTTCTCGCTCGCGCTCGTCGGTGCTTGTTCGATCGTCATTTCCAGTTGGATGGTGCCGGCGATGGTCTCGCGCGTCGGCGAACGGCGCACCCTTTACATCGGCCAATTCTTTGGCGCACTCGGGATGGTCTTCGCCGGTCTCGCGCGCACCGGCACATTTTTCTTTCTCTCGATTCCAGTAATGATGCTTTGGACAATTTCGAGCCCGGCCGCGCAGGGGATGATGACACGGCGCGTGAGTGAATCAGAGCAGGGCGAACTCCAGGGCGCGATCGGGAGTTTATCCAGTCTGGCGTGGATCATCGGCCCCGGCCTGTTCACGTTCACGTTCGCGTATTTCATCGACCCGGCGAAAGGATGGAATATTCCCGGCGCGCCCTGGTATCTCGGTGCGTTCCTGCTCTTCGTCGCGATGCTGATGGCAACCCGAATCCCGAAGCTGGCGCCTGGAGCCGGGATCGCTGATCCCGGCGGGCCATCGTCTTAATTCGCGCTGACCGGGATCAGCGATCCCGGCTCCAGCAATTGCGATTCGCATTCGACAAACAGTACGCGAAGCTGCGCTCGTTAAGGCAGTTGCGGCAGGAGAGTTGCTCTCAAAGTGAGCACTTGAATCCGCCCCGGCCTTGAGCGACCCACTTTTCACCGTGCCACAAAAACCGCTCTTCTTTTTTCTGGTTTGCCTGCTTGCCTGGTTCAGCAGCGCCCGCGCGGATGAGGAAACGCGCCAGGTGCAGGAAGAATTGCGGAAGCGCCATCTTTTCTTTCGCGACATCGATGGCCGGCCGAGCGCGGAATACTCTCTCGCGCTCAAGCGCTACCAGCAACGGCAGGGCTTTGCCCAGACTGGTTTCGCCGACGAAGTGACGCTTTATTCGCTTGGGATTGGCGAGCCGGCGGCGCCGGCCGAAGGCGCCACCGATCTTCCGGATATGCCGGTGTTGAAAAGCGACGCGGCTACGCCGGAAACTCGGCTGCGGCCTGCCCCGGTCCCGACAAAAGCACAGAATGCGGGCGACGTGGCGAAGGCGGAGATCCGGAATTTCTTGCGCCGTTATTTCGACGCCTGCCAGTCGCCCAATCCGCAGGACGAGCTCGCCTTTTATGCCGACCGCGTCGAGTACTACGATCACGGCGCCGTGGATAAATCGTACATTCAAAACGAACTCGCGGTTTACAATCAGCGCTGGCCGGCCCGGAAATATACGATGGGCGATTCTCTTACCGTGGTCCGGGCCGGCACGAACACGATCGTCAAAGTGCGCATCGGTTTCGAAGTGGCGAATAGTGACCACAGCCGGAGGGCCAGCGGACGAACGGACGACACCTTTAATCTCGCGAAGCGCGGTGATTCCCTGGAAATTGTTTCCGTCAAAGAGGCGCGGGTGCGCCGGCCCTCACGCCACCGGCGGCGGCCCCCAGATTTTCCGGCGGCAGTCGGCCGGACGATTCACCACGTTTTCCGCAGCATCTTTCGCTAACGATCGCGGCTATCGGAGCTGCACTGAGCAATCGCTAAGTCGCCGACACCGCCGTGCGGCCGGTTGAAGACAAGGGGCCCCTGCGCGACGCTCGGCGATGCGCATCGATGGTGTGTGGGCTGCCAAGCGATGGTCCAAGTCCGCGCTGATCGTCCTTCTCGCTGTTCTTGCGACGTGGCTGCTGGTGCAGATTCTGGCCAAGCGTTCGATTTACTTCGAGTTGCGCATGGAGATGAAGGTGGATCGCGCTTCCGTCGCGCAATTGTTCTATGACAGCGGGCGTGGATTCAACGGGCCCGAGTCGGAGATCCATTCAATTCCGGCGTCGGGAAAATTTGAGTCAGTTACGTTTAGAGTGCGTGCACCCGAGCTGCGTGGCTTGCGATTCGATCCATGCAGCGGCGAATGCGTCACAGCGGTTGGCAAGGTCGAGCTCGTCAGCAAGACCAGGCGAATCTCGATTTCGCCGCAGCAGTTCCGGGCAGCGAACGAGATCGAGTCGCTCAACGGATCCGGGGCCGAACTGACGGTGGTGACAGCGCCGCACGCGCTGGATCCACAGTTGCTGCTCGATCTTCCCTTTCCAATCACCGATACCGGCCAGCTAAACGTCGCTGAGGTATTGGCGCTGTTGTTGGCGCTGCTGGCGACGCTGACGACGCTTTGCATCATCGCCGGGCGTGGCGGAAGCGGCTCGATAATTACAGCGGAACGAAAGGCGTGGCTGTTTCCGGTTATGTGCTCGGTTATCGCACTGGTGATGAGCGTCGCGGGCCTGAACGGGTCGTCGTCGGCCGAGTTATTTTCGGCAGTCGATGGTGTTGCATCGTCACGCGGCTTGATCATTGGTGAAGCGAAATTTATCCGTTCCGACGAGTGGGCGGTGTATACGCCGTGGCTGCTCTCGCAGGCGAAACAGATTCACCCGTTTTCGTCTCGCAACCCATCGGTCGGAGGGAAACGTTCTCCGCTCGTGTGCAGCAACCTGCCGGTGGCGCATTGGACCATGTGTTTTCGGCCGGAGCTCTGGCCCTTCTTCACGGGATTAACGGCCGAGTCGGCGTTCGCGTTCTTCTGGAACTTCAAATGGTGGAGCCTGCTCTGTGGCAGTTACGTGCTGCTGCTGGTCGCGACGCGGGGTGAGTCTTTTCTATCCGCTGCCGGTGCGCTGATGTTGCTGTGGACTTCGACTATCCAGTGGTGGTTCTCCGCGGTGTGCTTACTGCCGGATATGGTGGGGCTGTGGTGCTTCGCTCTTGCAGCGGGGTTCGGCGCGGTGGTTCACCAGAAACGCTGGTGGCGCGCGCTGCTGTCGGCGGCATACGCGTTCTGCGCGCTCGGTTTCTTGCTCTGTTGTTATCCGCCATTTCAGATTCCGCTGCTAACATTATTCGCGCCGTTGTTGGTCGCATTGGTCCACGATCGCAAGACCGTCCGGCGTTGGACGGCGTTCGCTGCGGCAACCGGCCTCGTCGCCATTGGCGCAAGTGTGTTCGCCTGGCAGCTTCGCGACACTTTGTCGGCTATGAGTGCGCTGATTTATCCCGGCCAAAGATTCTCCACCGGCGGTGGCGCGCCTTGGACGAGCATCGTCCAAGGATTCCTCACCCTTGGTATCGCTGAGCTGCATTACCCGAAGAATTTCGATAACGTCGTGAACGCAAGCTCCTTCCTGAACGCCCTTCCATTACTGGCTTGCGTTCATTTGGCGCGCTGGCGACGCAGCCAAAAGCACGATGCCGTCCAATCAGTGTTGCTCGCTTTCGCAGCTCTCACAGTTCTTTTCGCCGTTTGCGGTATCCCGCGGTGGTTGGCGAAGATTTCGCTTTGGTCGTACGTCACCACTGAGCGGCTGAGCGTTCCGCTCGCGGTCGTCAGTGTCCTGGCATTTTGTCGTTTCTTAAGTGCGAGGGTTGAGCCAGGCCAAGTCCGTATCAGCCCTTGGTACGCGGTGGGCGGCGCGTTCGCCTTCGGTGTGGTTCTTGTCGCCGCAAATCGTGACCTCCACCATTTTGTCACCCCTGCTGCGCTCGCCGCCATCTGGCTGTTCTATTCCGTCGCGGGAGCGCTTCTCGTCGTGAGATTTCGTTTTGCATGTGTGGCGATGATCCTGTGTCCGCTCACATTCTTAAATGGCGCCGTAAACCCGCTGGGCCGCGGCATTCCAGCATACCAGGCGACCAGCGTTAGCCCGGTGATGGCGGACTTGCGCAAAGCGTTCCCGCAGACTCGTTGGATCGTAATCGGAATGAGCGTGCGGGCGGGGAGCATTTCAGCGTTATTCAAGGCGGCCGGTGCGACGGTGCTCTCCGGTGTTACAATGGTGCCAAATCAAGAAATGCTTGATCGCCTTGATCCAAAGCATGAGGACGCATCCGTCTACTCGCGCTCCGCACACGTGTGCTTCCTCCCGGGAACCGAATCCGCTGCGGCGCCCGTGTTCGAACTGAATCAGACGAACGTTTACACCGTGCGATTACAGCTCACAGATCAGTGGCTACGCCCCGCCGGCATCGATGGTGTGGTCGTTCTCGACGCGCCCGATATGGCGGTTCCGCAGCACTACCGCGAAGTTGCGTCCGTCTCCGGCTGTAGGTTTTGGATTCGAGAGCCCGCCGACTAGGCTGGTTTTGCAGCTCAAACAAGAATTCCTGGAACATCGGCGGCGAATAGGCGATCAAGAAGACATGTCGAGCCTAAGGAATGCGGGTCTGGTGAGACAATGGTTGACCGTACTTCTTACCATCACGGCTTGGGTTCTTTTGTCCAATCACTGCGCGCTTGGCGCGGTCGCGCTGCCGATGGAGACCGGCGTGCAAGCCAGCGGTTGTCCGATGCATTCGGTGCCGGCGAAGAAGAAGCCGGCAACCAAGACGCCCTGTTGCAAGGATGTCCGCGCGGTCGTCGCCAAGACCGTCACGGCCGCGGCGATCGCAGCGCGAGTAATCGGCGCGCAAATTTTCCCGGCGGAGTTCGTCGCGCCGCCGCCTCGTTTCCCGACCGAGATCGCACTTCTCGATACCGGTCCACCCGGTTGCGTTAGTTTCGCTGAATCTGTTTTGCAGGAGAGCCTGCTCGCGCACGCTCCGCCTGTTTCCTGAAGCCCTGTAGTGGCAGGCATGTCGCCTGCATTCGTTGCGGCCAGTGAAGGGGCCGCCCGCTCGCTCAATTCAGGAACCAAATGAAGAAACTGTTTTTGTTAATGCTTATTGCCCTGGCGATCATCGCCAGGACCCAGGCATCCGCCGAATCGACCTCGCAAAAATACACCTGCGTGATGCATCCCGAAGTGGTGATGGATGCGCCGGGTCAATGCCCGAAATGCGGGATGACGCTCATCCCGATGAAGACGGAGAAATCTAAGAGCTCCTCGCCAAAGCCAAAAGCTGACGTGTCCCATGGATCCCATGAGTCGCATAGCACCTATGAGACCCATGAGCACGAAATGCCCATGCACTCGTCCCTTAACATGGCGGACCCAATGAGCCGCGAAAGTTCGGGATCGAGCTGGGTGCCGGATTCGACGCCGATCTACGGACGGATGTTTATGTTCGGCGACGACATGCTGATGCTGCACGGTGCGATTTTCCCGCGCTACGTCAACGCAAACACGGAACGCGGCGACGATCGGATCGACGCCCCGAACTGGGTCATGGCGATGTATTCGCATCCGCTGGGCGCAAACGCGCAGCTCGGATTTCGCGGGATGATGAGTCTCGATTTGCTGACCGAAGGCGGCCGCGGTTATCCGCTCCTTTTTCAGACCGGCGAAACGTGGAATGGCCAGGCGCTGCACGATCGCCAGCATCCCCACGATTTGTTCGATGAGATTTCGGTGAGCTACTCGCAAAAGTTTGGCCCGGATTTTTCGACCTACCTGTATGCCGGTTATCCCGGGGAACCGGCGCTGGGGCCCCCGGCTTTCATGCACCGGCTCTCTGCGATGGACGATCCGGACGCGCCGCTCAGCCATCATTGGCAGGACTCGACGCACGTGACCTTCGGGGTCGTGACGCTGGGTTCGGTCTGGCGTGATTTCAAAATCGAAGGCTCGACTTTCAAGGGACGCGAACCGGATGAGAAGCGGTACGATTTCGATTCGCCGAAGCTCGATTCGTTCAGCGGGCGAATCTCCTGGAACCCGACGACGAATCTGGCGGTGCAGGTTTCCCACGGTTACATGCACAGCCCGGAGGAGCTGGAGCCGGCTTCCAACCGGCACCGCACGACAGCGTCCCTCATATATAATAGGCCGCTCGGTCACGATGCGAACTGGTCGAGCTCGCTTGTCTGGGGACAAAACCGCGACAGCGGTCATGGCAAGACCCAGTCGGTGTTGCTGGAGACGAACTACCAGCGCGGGCGGGATACGTTTTATGCGCGGTTCGAGCATGTCGAGAAACCGGTTCACGAACTGGTGCTCGATCCGGTTGATGACGAGCGGGTCTTTCCGATCAACGCTTACACGCTCGGTTACGTGCGCGACTTATCGCACGGGAACGGCATCGATATTGGGCTCGGTGGTCAGGTCACGATTAACGATGTGCCTGGCACGCTCGATCGTTATTACGGCAACGACATTCCATTTTCGTTCCAGGTCTTCCTGCGGGTCCGTCCGTCGTTAATGGGCGGTCACCAGATGTCCCATCACGAGATGCTGCCCGACGAGAAGTAACGAACGCGTGTCATCCCGAGGGTGGCAAAGCGCGCCGAGGGACTTCGCAGTTGCAATCGGGCGCGACCGCGAATCTTCACGCGCCCGCTGACGTGGGACGCTCGTTGTTGCGCGGAAGCGTTTGAGCGCTTGAGAGGTCCCTCGGCGCGCTGCGCCAGCCTCG
>Ga0307478_10001182_pt1 | contig 23334 bp, 23 predicted proteins | sample atmos_gasesECM4C_2_FD_203713 | JGI IMG/M metagenome (GOLD analysis project Ga0307478, IMG submission 203713) | Hardwood forest soil microbial communities from Morgan-Monroe State Forest, Indiana, United States - atmos_gasesECM4C_05 | ecosystem: Environmental > Terrestrial > Soil > Temperate...
ATCTCGGTCCAACGTGGGCCCATTTCCAGCCTGATTTCCACCAACGGAAAGATTGAAGCCATCCAGAACCTTGAAGCACACTCTCCAATCTCTACGACCGTCAAGCGCGTACTGGTGAAGGAAGGCGACCACGTCCGCAAGGGACAGCTCCTGCTTCAGCTCGACGACTCCGAGATTCGCCTTCAGGCTGCCCACGCCCAGGCCCAGATCAAGGCCGCTCAGGCCGAACAAGCCGCGCTGAAGACCGGAGGAACTCAGGAAGAGGTTCTGACCCTGACTTCCCAGCTGTCCAAGGCTCAGAGTGCGCGCGATCTAGCGCAACGCAATGTTGATGCGCTCCGCCGCCTGCAGCAAGAAGGCGCAGCTTCTCCCGGAGAAGTCCGCGCCGCCGAAGACACTCTCCAGCGTGCCCAGGCCGACCTCACGCTCGCTCAGCAGAAAAAAGCCGACCGCTTCTCGCCGCCCGAGGTGGCTAAGGTCCAGGCTCAGATGTCGGAGGCCCAGGCCGCCTACGACGACGCCGAAGACGCTTTGAGCAAATCCAGTGTGCGCGCGCCTTTCGATGGCGTGGTCTATGCTCTTCCCGTCAAGCAGGGGGCATACGTTCAAACCGGCGACCTGCTCTTGCAGGAAGGCAATCTCTCCCAGGTCTTGGTCCGCGCCTTCGTCGACGAACCCGATATTGCCCGCCTGCAGCCGGGACAAAAAGTGCAAGTCACGTGGGACGCAGTCCCCAACCGCATCTGGACTGGCGCCGTGACCACGGTTCCGTCAACTGTGAAGCTGCGCGTCTCCAGAAACGTAGGCGAGACCACCTGCATCATCGATAACCATGATCATCGCCTGCTTCCCAACACCAACGTCGGCGTTACGATCGTAGTAGCTCAGCATGAAAACGTTCTTACCTTGCAGCGCGACGCCGTTCACGTTGATGACAGCAAGCTTTACGTCTTTCGTATCGTCGACGGTCGCCTCAAGCGCCAGCCTATCGAAATTGCCCTGCAAAATCTGACGCGCGTGGAGGTTAGCAGTGGCCTGAGCGAAGGCGCTTCGGTAGCCATGCCGGCCGAAGAGAATAAGCCGTTGTTCGCCGGCGCGGCAGTGAAAGTGGTGCCCTGACGAATGCAGCGAGGTGAGATGTCCCGTTCTCCTTGGCAACCTGCGCTGATTCTGCTCGCGGCTCTGCTGGCGGCCTTTCTGAGTCCCTCTTACGCCGCCGCATCGCCCGGGGAATTGCTCGCCGCCGGCCGGGTCGATGAAGCGATTCAAACCTTGCAGCAACAAATCGACCATTCCAGTAGCGACGCCGAATCTCACAACCTGCTCTGTCGCGCTTATTTCATGCTGGAAGAGTGGGACCGCGGCATCCCCGAATGCGAACGTGCCCGCAGTCTCGATCCACAGAATAGCCTTTACCACCTCTGGCTGGGACGCATTTACGGCGAAAAAGCCGATCGCGCTGGATTCCTCTCCGCAGCAGGACTGGCCAAGAAAGTCCGCACCTCTTTTGAACGAGCCGTCGAGCTCGACCCGCACAGCTGGGAAGCCCGCAAAGATCTGGCTGAGTTCTACTTCAATGCGCCGGGCATTGTTGGTGGTGGGAAAGACAAAGCGCACGCCCAAGCCGATGCCATCGCTCCACTGAATCCTGCTGCCGCGCGCTGGATCTTCGGACAACTCGCCGAGAAAAACAAAGACTTTGTTGCCGCCGAGCGCGAATATCGAGCCGCCATCGCCGCCAGTCGTTCCGGGCTTCGCGCCTGGGTCGAACTCGCCATCTTCTTCCGTCACATCAACCGCCTGGACGAAATGGAACAAGCGTTGCGCCAGGGTGAGTCAGCTCCGGTTGACCAAGCCGGGGCCCTCGTCGACGGCGCCAGCATCCTGCTGCGCAGCGAACGCGATCTTCCCCTCGCCGTGCGCTTCCTCGAACGCTATCTCTCCACTCCCGTCGAAGATGCCCCTGCGTTCAAAGCCCACGACCTGCTCGGACGTGTTCTGGAGAAGCAGGGAGACCGCAACCGCGCCTCCGACGAATACCGCACGGCCCTCTCGCTCGCCCGCAATTACAACCGCGCTCGTGAAGATTTGAAGCGGATCCAACCGTGACCGCATTGGCAGATTTCTTGACGGAATGGGAAACCGGGTGCGGATTTTGTTTCCTCATCTACTCCGAGATTTAGAATTCCCGATGCATCCATAATGAATGACTCATCCCAAAACGCTCTGGAAGGGACGCAATGAAAAAACCGTGCCGCAGTGCGCAGCGCGCTCAATGGATCCTGGCGGTTCTGTTATTCCCCATTTCCCTGGTCGCCGAACCTGTCCCTCTCAAGCGGGTGGTCGAACTTGCCCTCGCCCACGCCACGGGCGCGGCCATCGCCGCTGCAGACGAGCAACGTGCCGCCGCGGCTTACCGGGAGCTGCATTCAAACTACGTCCCTCAGCTCTCGACCGGAGCCGGCCTCGGATATTCCTATGGTTTTCCGCTGGGACTCGAGGGTTCGGCGCCATCGCTCTTCAATCTCTACGCTCAATCCGCCGTCTGGAATCCCTCGCTTCGCGATTTCGTGCGCGCCGCTAAAATCGACTCCGCCGTTGCCTCGCTCAAGAACAAAGATCAGCGCAATCAGATTATCCAGGATGCAGTGCAGAGCTACGCGGAACTCGCGAAATGGGAGCAGCGGCTCGTGCGCCTGCAGGAAAACGAAGTCGAGTCCCAAAAAATGCTGGCCGCAGTCACCGACCGCGTCAAGGAAGGCGTAGATAGCGAACTGGTGGGAACGCGCGCCCGGCTGTCTGCTGCGAGGGTCCGGCTCCGCATCGCCGAAGCGCAAGGAGCAGCGGACGTGCTCCGCGAGCACCTTTCCAAATTAACAACCCTTCCCGCCGCCGGCATTCAAACTGAACCCGACTCGCTTCCCAGCTTCCCCGCTCTTCCGCAGGATGCCTCTACCCCCGCCCGCTTAGAAACCAATCCCAGCGTGCAAGCTGCCGTCGAACATGCACGCGCCCAATACCTGCGCGCCGAAGGCGAGCACCGATCGCGGTGGCCCAGCTTCGACTTCGCCGCGCAATACGCTCTGCTTTCCAAGTTCAATAACTTCCAGAACTATTACATCCCGGCAAAAGAATGCTCGGTTTCCGGCGTCTCTGTTTTGTGCGTGGCCAACAGCTTTCAACAGAACAACGCCACCATCGGGGTGTCGATTCGCTTCCCCTTCTTCAATCTCTCGCAGCGCGCCCGCGCTCAGGGAGCTGATGCTGATGCTCTGACGGCGAGCAAGCGGGCCGAAGCCGCTCGCAATCAACTCTCCGAAGAAACTCTACGTCTTCAGCGGACAGTCTCCCAGATGCAAGCCGCCCGTGACGTCGCACAACTGGAATACGAAATCGCTCAGAAGAATCTGGCCGCCGTTCAGACCCGCATGGAAGCCGAGACGGTCAACCTGCACGATCTCGACGACGCCCGCTCGCAGGCCAGCGAGCGCTTCATCGCCCTACAAGACGTCACCTTTGAGTTGGAGCGAGCGCAGCTAGGCCTCCTGCGCTCAACCGGAGACCTGGAAAAATGGGCGATGGGCACACCCTAATCTGAAGTGGAAGCGGGTGCCCCACTTCTGGCCGGTGTTGCCAGAAGGCCTGCCCTGAGCGCCAGTCGAAGGGTGGGGATTTTGCAAACGAATCCTCTGGCAATACCTGAAACCTGTCTGAATCCCAAACTCCACCTACAACTTCCCTCTCAAGGTCTTCACCACCTGGCGAATCGCCTTCTCATTCCGCCGATACCAGCGCCACTGACCTTCCTTCGCCGCCTCCACCAACCCTGCTTTCGTCAAAATCGCCATGTGATGAGAGATCGTCGACTGCGACAACTTCATCCGCTGCTCGACGTCCCCCGCGCACAAGCAACCGCGGGTATTCGCGGGTTGGGACCCGCCCTTCACATCTTCCTTCAGGGACTGCAGAATTCGCCGCCGCGTCGGGTCGGCAATCGCATGCAGGACGCGATCGAGATTCTCATCCGCATTGGACATAGATGCACTAGGAATAACGCTTGAATCGATGCCTGTCAATATACGCACGGGCTTGGCGCAGTCGACCCGGTGGTAACATTCCCACCATGCAGATCGACGATTTCGCCCGATTCTACGAGAGCAAAACCGACGACGATTTGCTTCGTCTCGAAATGGATTCCGCTCAACTCAGCTCGGAAGCCAACATTGCCCTCAAGAACGAGCTCGTCCGGCGCCGGATTGGCGCCGAACGCATCAACAAATTTCGCGAACTGGAACAGCATCGCCGGGACGAACTGGCGCGAGATCCCGGCCGATTGTTCGTGCTGTCCCGCCTCGGCATCGGGCGGATGCGTTTTGGCAAAGGTGATTATGTCCGCAGTTCCGAAGCCAGGATGGAACGTTTTCGAACCACGGTGTTCCTGGTTTTCTTGTGGTTTCCCCTGATCCCGAGGGGCACCTATCTGATCGAGCGGCCCCGCAGGTTTTTATCGAACCAGTTCAGAGTCCTGGCGAAACTTCCTTTGGATTGGGGACAGGTTCTGCGTGTGTGGATTTTCTGCGGCATCATTCTGCTCGCTGTGATCTGGATGATCACGGTGCTCATGCACAGGGTCTAGCAGGCAGAAATTGGGTGGCGCCGATTACTTCTTCAGAATCGGGTTGTATCCATCCCCGACTAACCGCGAGCGCATGCCCTCGGCGTCTTTGATCTCCGGATACGGCCCGACCTGCACGTGAAACAGCTTGTCCGAAATTGACTGCGTTGCGACAAAGGCAGGGTAATCTTTCTTCTTCAGCGCATCCACCAGCGCATCGGCGTCTTCCTGCTTGCTCACCGCTGCGACCTGCACGAAGTATCCCCCGGTAGGCAAAGTCGTTGTTGGATCCGGAGCATTGGCAGGTTGAGCGGGAGTCGCATTCGCACTTGCCGGAGCGGCCGTCTGATCGGCCTTCGAGTCTGCCGCGGGAGTCAGTTCCGGCGTGGCGTCTTTCTGCTCCACCGACTTGTAGAACGTCATGGGCGCAGCGGTCGTTCCGCTGGCGCCCTTGTTGGCTGCGGCCGGAGTTGTTTGCGGAATCGCCGCACTGGCCGCGGTGAGCAGCGGCTCGGACTTCCTCCCCAGCGAATATCCGAGCGCAAAGAACAGCGCGCACACCCCCACCAGGCCAAAGAACAGAACCAGCAGCTTGCCGGTCCCCAGCGTTATTTCAGTATCTTCCGACGAAACCATTGTTCCACTCCAAAATGACGCGCGATCGTTCCACTTCTAAGCCGTCTTGCCCGGCGCCCCCGGTGCTGCGGCCGGAGCCGGATTGGCCAGCAACTTCTGGACCCCCGAAAAGAAATCGACCGGCACTGGAAATATGACAGTCGTGTTCTTCTCCACGCCAATCTCAGTCAGCGTCTGCAGATACCGCAACTGCACGCTGACCGGCTCGCTCGAGAGCAAATGCGCCGCGTCGACCAGCCGCTGCGCCGCGGAGAATTCGCCTTCCGCGTGGATAATCTTCGATCGCTTCTCGCGTTCCGCCTCGGCCTGCTTGGCCATGGCGCGCAGCATCGACTCCGGCAGGTCCACCTGCTTCACCTCGACGTTGGTGACTTTTACGCCCCACGGCGAGGTATGCGTGTCGAGAATGCTCTGCAGCCGCAAATTAATCTTATCCCGGTGCGCCAGCAGCTCGTCCAGTTCCTGTTCGCCCAACACCGAACGTAACGTGGTCTGCGCGAATTGCGACGTCTGGTACACATAATTCGAGACTTCCACCACCGCCTTCCGCGGCTCAATCACCCGTAGAAAGATGACCGCATTCACCTTCAGCGTGACGTTATCGCGCGTAATGATGTCCTGCGGCGGCACCTCCAGCGCCTCCTGCCGCAGTGAAACCCGCACCATCCGGTCCACCGGAGCAAACACCAGAATGACGCCCGGCCCCTTGGCCGAAGGCAGCAAACGTCCCAACCGGAAGATCACGCCGCGCTCGTATTCCGCAAGAATCTTGATAGAGCTGAGGAGATAGATGGCGAAGATGATGATGAGAATTCCGACAAACCCGATCGGCAGTTCCACAAACGCCTCCCCGAGCGGCGCGCCAATACCGCTCCTATCGCGGATTGTATAGCAGCGTGAATCGGACGGTGCGTAAATCGAGGATAGAAACGTTGCTTGCCTTGATACGCGCTCGGTCGCCCGAACAAGCGTGTCAGGTCTGGTCAGGATCGATTGCCTGATCCATATAAATCCATAACACGCGCGCCATCACCGTCAGGGCCGGCGCCAGCGGCAGGAACAAGACGATGCCTGCCACGACGCTCTTCACCAGGGGCCACTTCAAGGCGACCCACACCAGCGCTGCGAGCACGGCCGTGGCGCCAATGGCAAGTCCGTAGCCAATGTACATCGCTCCCAGGAAGTATCCGTCTTCACGCTCGAACTTCAGGTTGCAAAACGGACAGCGCTCGTACATCCCCGGCAGCAACCACATCGACCGGCGAAAGATCTTTCCCCTGCGGCAACGTGGACACAGGGCCTCGAGAATCCCCTGCACGGCGGAAACGTTGGCCCGCTGCATGGACCAGAGTCTAACAAGGCGCCGACCGAAAGATGGATTGGAGACTCGAGGATTGGTGTGAACCATGTGGGACAGCCGCCGTCTAAGCCTGCCCTGAGCGGCCCGAGCGGAGTGAGGGGAGTCGAACCGGTCCGGCGGCCCAGAAACATCGGGCGCAGCGCTCCGATGACGGCGCCCTCTCTCCATGTGGGCGGGCCAAACAGATGCTCGCGAGGACTCCGGTCGCAAACCTACGGTTCCGCCTTCGCCATCTGGATTCGCCTCGCATCGACTGGGATCGCCCGCTGAATCTCCATCTCAATCGACGTCCCGACCTCGAGTCGCACATCCGGACCATGTTTGAGCAGCGCCCATGCAATGCCGACAGCCGCTCCCAGCCCCGCACCGACCCGCGCCCCATTCAGCGCCCCGGTAGCCAGCCCGCCGGCGGTGGCCCCACCGATGGTGCCCACAGCCCCGCCCTTGGCCGCATCTTCAACCTTTTTGCCCGTGGTCTTGTCCTGCTGGATCGTTCCCTCTTTATCCTTCACGGTCGTGTTCTCCGACCCCGGCATGTTCTCCACCGACCCGGGCAACATGATCGTGTATCCGCTCGGATAGATCATCGTCGTGAAGTGCATCAGCAACTCTGACCGCCCCTTCACCCGCCCCGCTCGCTCCACGTGCGAAATCTTGCCCTGGATATAAGTCCCGGCAGGCACCAGCACGCGCTCATTGATCACAAAGGGAAACGCTGTCGCGGCGTACACCGGATCCCCCTCTTTCGCATTCTTGGTCGAGATGGCCTGCTTGAGCAGCAGCGGAATCCGCGATCCCGCTGGAATCTCGGCCGCATTGGCCTCGGCAACTGACCCCGCGGCAGCAGGCGCATCATTCGGCTGCTTCGCCTGAGCGGTGGCCTTTGCCTGGGCCGCCCTTACGGGGCTAGGCGTAACCTGCGGTATGTTCGTCGTCTCGGGCGCCTGAGCCCAAGCCACGCCCACAAATAAAAGAATTGTCAGAAGTCCGCGCATCCAGCACCTCCCCGACAAGTCCGCCAGTTCAACTCAAAGCTTACTACGCCTTGGCCGCTAGGATGCGATGTTTGTGTCATGAGTTAGCCGCCGATGCCACGGCTGGACACGCCATCGAAAATCGTAACCTCACCGCTTTTGTTGAGTCGTCACGCTTGCCGGTTCAGCCGTGCCGATCAGAGGCACGACTTGACCATTTCTGAAATCAATCGATAGAAACTTTCCCTCATGCACGCAGGCGACTGCGTCGGAGACTCTCCCGCCGTCCCCTAGTTCAATCCGCCTCAAAACGGTCCCGTCCTCCGGGCTCACTTCATACATGTGTTCCTGTCGGCCGTTCGAAACAGTCTCCTCGCTTGCGACCACGTAGAAATTGTGATCGGCGGGAACGGCGGACACAATCTGGTCGCCCTTTGCCAGCTTGGGGCGGATTGCCCTGATCGACCCACCCTCGCCCACCTCAAGTAGAGGAAAGCTTGTTTTGTTCTGAACCACAATGATTGAGCGACCCTCTCGGACGAGGTCGACCGGTGCGACCACCGAGTGGCGGGGTGCGTCCTTTCCTGAAAGCACCGACTCCGGCATGTCCCCCCTGGTGATCTCCAGAGACTTCAACAAAGTGCCGTCCTCCTTTAGCATCACCAGCTTCGGCGAGTGGTCGTCCGCATCGAAGCCAAAGGCAAGAAATATACCCGAAGGGAACACAGCAAGGTGCTGTATCCGGAATGAGTCTTCGAGTTCGATGGAACGCTTGTACTCCCCGTCACGGCTGAAGGTCAGGATATAAAGGTGCTGTTCCGCGGCATTCCGCTTTACTTCTCCGTGGTAGCTACCAACCGAGTAAGCCTCCTGTACGGGTTTGATCTCCCTCCCCGCCCTTACCAGGAAGATCACTTCGGAATCCGCTGCGTAGTGATCCAGTTCGCTGGAAATGTGAAGCTCCGGGACCTGATCGAGGCGGAACGTCTGGCCGCGACCGGTGGGAGAAATCGAAGTGAGAAGCATAGGCAGCGGGCCTGGTGCTGGCGGCGGAAGGCCGCTATCAGCCGATACTGTGCTTACGAAGCTGACAAAAATTGCCCCATCGCCCGTGCACTGCCAAGGCAATTTGATGGCAGGGGTGGCGCCGATGCCAGGGACAGCGTCCCGCCGCTCAAAGGACACACGGAAAAGAGGTACAGCAGCAGCCGGCGATTCCTCTGCAGCCGAAGAGCCTGTCTGAGTCACCGCTGGAGGTAAGAAACTGCTGGCAAGCAGGAAGGCTAAACCCATGCCAGCCGTTTGCATAAGTCACCTCAACATTAGCGGACTTCCGCGCCCTTAAAGGAAAGGTATAGCGCAAAGGGGCGCAAAAGACCTTACTTATAAATTAAATACTTCTCCCGGACCTTTTCAAACTTCTCGAGTCCCTCCTGCCAGTCCTGCGCAATCCTTCGCGGATCCTGCCCCGCCAGCAGCGCGTCATACACGTTCTGATTCATGAGCAAATCCTGGATCTTTTCAATCTTGAAATCCGCCGCATAGAACTTGCGCAGCGCCGCCGCAAGCTCAATCCCCAGCTCCGGCGCATCAAAGCCGTTCCGATCAGTGAGGATAATGTTCACCCCCTGGCATTCCTGTCCGCTGTAATTGCTCGACGTCGGTGTGAACGTTACCGGAACGAACCGCACACCAGCAATCCCTCGCCCATTCAAATAAGCTGCCAGTTCCTTGCTCTTCATCCACGGCGCGCCGAGCAGCTCAAACGGACTATCCGTACCCCGTCCAACCGAAACATTCGTGCCCTCAATCAGCGCCACTCCCGGATATAGCGACGCCTCATAGACGCTGCGCAAATTCGGCGACGGGTTCACCCACACCAGCCCCGTCGAATCAAACCAGTCGCCGCGCTGCCAGCCATCCATGGGAACAACCGTCAGCTTTGCGTTGATGTTTCGCTCAGCGTTAAACATCTTCGCCAACTCTCCGACAGTCATTCCGTGCCGCGGAGGCACGGTCCAGTAATTGGTGAAATTTTCCTTCCCCACATCCGCCACCGGACCTTGCACAAACGATCCCGTCACCGGGTTCGGACGGTCCAGCACAATCAGCTCAATCCCCGCCTGCGCCGCCGCCTCCAGAAAATATCCCAGCGTGGTCTCGTAGGTATAAAACCGCGCCCCCGCGTCCTGGATGTCAAAAACCACCGCATCCAGCGTCTTCAGCACATCGATCGATGGCCGCCGCGCCGCATCTGTCCCGCCATAAACGCTGTACACCGGAATGCTGGTCACCGCATCGGTCGTATTGCCAACGTGCGTCGTGTCCAGCGTTCCGGTGACACCGTGCTCTGGACTGAAGATGGCATCCAGTGAAACTCCTGGAGCCTGCGCCAGCACATCAATCGTCCGCCGTCCCTCGGCATCAAGCCCCGTCTGATTGGTGATGACTCCTATCTTCTTCTTCCCTTCCGACACCTTCAGCACATCAAACCCGTGCTCCTCGAGCACGTCGATCCCGGTCTTGACGGTTCCATTGCGTACGTTCATCCGCCGCGCCGCGCTCTGCGCCTCGTTGTATCCGGTAACACTCTTCCACCGCTGCGCCTCCTTCTCGCTTGGAGTGAGGTTCAGCGCCGCCGCCACTTCTGTTGCCACCTTCGAACGCAGCGCAATCGCACTCCCTTTACCTCGCGGATGCACCGCATTCGTCAGCAGGATGATGTATGTCTCCGTCGTCGGATCGATCCACATCGATGTTCCCGTCCAACCCGTATGCCCGAACGATCCCACGGGCAGCAGATCGCCCCGATTCGACGAAAACGGAGAATCAATGTCCCAGCCAAACCCGCGCAGCACCGGAGCCGCCGGAGGCTGCTCCGGCTGTGTCATCTTCTCCACCATCACCGGCGCCAGAATTCCTCCGCCCCCGTTCAACAGCGCCTGCGCAAACTTCGCCAGATCGTCGCCGGTCGAAAACAGCCCCGCATGCCCCGCGACCCCGCCCATCCGCCGCGCTCTCGGATCATGCACCACCCCGCGCAGCATGTGCTCGTGCTCGTCATACTCGGTTGGCGCAATCTTCGGCCGCCACGCCGCCGGAGGCAGAAACCGCGTTCGTGTCATCTTCAGCGGTCCAAAAATATGCTTCGTCACGTACGCGTCGAGCGTCTCACCTGAAACCCGCTCCACCAGTGCACCCAGCACAATGAAATTCGTGTCGCTGTAGATGAACGCCGACCCCGGCGCCTGCGCCGGCGTCTCTGCGAACGCCATCCTGTACGCCGCGTCCTTCCCTTCGAACTCCGGCGTCAAATCAATGTCCGGAGCCAGCCCCGAGTAGTGCGTTAACAGCTGTCGCACTGTGATATCTTCTTTCCCGTTCTGCGCAAATTCCGGCAGGTACTTCGCCACCGGATCATTCAGCCGCACCTTGCCGTTCTCCACCAGTTGCATCACCGCGGTCGTCGTCGCAACCACCTTGGTCAACGACGCCAGATCGAAAACTGTATCGAGTGTCATCGCCTCGCGCCGTGGCTCCAGAGCGCGGTTCCCGTAAGCCTTGTGATAGATGACCGCCCCATTGTGCCCTACAACCAGCACCGCCCCGGGGATGTTCCGATCCGCGATCGCCTGCTGAATGACGGAATCCACTGCCCCCAACCGCACAGCCGCAGGTGAGCTCTGCGACATAGACGGCTTGGAAGATGCGGGAACAGGGGCCGCCGTCTGCCCGCTCGGACGAAGCCCGGCTACCGCGATCGCGCGAAGATCGGGGAACCACAAAATCAAAGCAAGTGCGAATAAAACGTGGAGCAGCGGACGCATTCGTCCGCAACGAGGAGAGCCCGGCCCCTGACGAATGAGTCCCCAGCTACCACGGCCTCGCACCAAATGCGCAAGGGCAGACACTCGCGTCGCTTTTGATTTTCGAGAAAGGATGTTTTGACTCTACACAATCGGCGAATATGCCTCAACACCCTCCGGTAATGCCGCAGATGCCTTGCCTTTCTTTGTGAACCCCGTCCCCTCTGTGCTCAAGTCGTCTTTACGGTGTCACCCAACTCTGCTATAACCCGCTCAGATACGGTTCTTCCCGAGAGCACAATCCTGAACATCTCTTCCCCAACCTCGCTTGTCCGGTCGTTCCAAGACCAGGAAAAAGTCTTCTCCTCTGCCTTCGCGATCCTGCGAGACGCAATCGACCAGCGAGCCTTTCCCGCCGCATCGGTAGCCGTGACGCAAGCCGGAAATCTGATCGCCCGGAAAGCCTTCGGCCACTTCGTGTACGAAGAAAATTCTGGGGGCGCCTCACGACCAGGTGCCCCACGACCGGGTGCCCCACTTCTGGCCGCTTTTGCCAGAAGTGGGGATTTTGACTCTCCCGTCACTCCCGAAACCCTCTTCGACCTCGCCTCGGTCACCAAAGTGATCGCCACCACGACCATGGCCGCATTCCTCTACGAGCGCGGCCTGCTCGAGTTGGACACTCCCGTAGCCGGGACTGTCCCGGAATTCCTGGCCGACGCCTGCGGCGAACTCGACCCTCGCCGTCGCGATGTAACTTTCCGCATGCTCCTCGCCCACTCCTCGGGGCTTCCGGCATACGAGAAACTCTTCCTCAAGGCGAAATCCCGCGAGGACCTGCTCCGCGCCGCTTTCACCATGCCGCTCTCCTCCGATCCCGGCACCAAAGCCGAGTACAGCGATATCGGATTCATCATCCTCGGAGCCGCACTCGAGCGCCTTGCCGAGGACTCTCTCGACGCCTTTTGCCAGCGCGAAATCTTCGGTCCGCTCGCCATGGCTCACACCACGTTCAATCCTTCTCCGGATATGCGCCCCAAAACCACTCCCACCGCCGACGAGCGCGACCGAGAAGAATGTGGCGCGGACACTCCTGTCCGCCAAACGCCAGCGGTACCAGTTCAGCCGAGCGTAAGCCAAGAGCGCAGCACCTTCCGCCACCGAGTCATCCAGGGCGAAGTGCAAGATGAAAACGCCTATGTCCTCGGCGGCGTTGCCGGTCACGCCGGGCTGTTCTCAACCGCCGAGGACGTTGCCCGCTTCGCCCACGCCATGCTCCAAGGCGGACACCCCATCCTCCGCCCCGCAACCGTCGGCACTTTCACCCGCCGCGAATCCGCACCCGCCGGCACCTCCCGCGCCCTTGGCTGGGACACGCCCTCAGTTCCATCGCAGTCGGGAAAATATTTCAGCCCTCGATCTTTCGGCCATCTCGGCTACACCGGAACATCGCTCTGGATCGATCCCGAACGTCAGCTTTCCGTCGCTCTGCTCACCAACCGCACCTGGCCCGACTGTTCGAACCGAGCCATCAAGGAGGTGCGCCCAAGATTTCATGATGCCATCGTTGCTGCGCTCGTTTTGCCCGGGACCTAATCATCCTGCGTTTAGAATGACGGTGGGTGCCCCATTTCTGGCCGGTGTTGCCAGAAGTGCGGACTCCTAGTCGTAACGCCCAACCTCCCAGTTGAACGAAAGGCGCAAGAGTTGACCCGCACCAGCAAGCCACAATCTGATCTCCGCATCCTCTCTACTGAAGAAACCAACCCTGCTGCCACCGACCTCGACTGCAAATCGTCGCTGGAACTCGTCCGCCTCATGAACAGCGAGGATGCCGCCGTCGCCGCCGCTGTCCGGCGTGCTTTGCCGCAGATCGCCCGCGCCATCGACGTAATCGCCGCCGGTCTCCGGCAAGGCGGCCATCTCATCTACGTCGGCGCCGGCACCAGCGGACGTCTTGGCGCCCTCGACGCCTCCGAAATTCCGCCCACCTTCAACACCGATCCCCGCACCGTGCAATACATCATGGCCGGAGGCCCCGAGGCTCTCGGCAACTCCACCGAAGCCAGCGAAGACGACACCGCCGCGGCCGTCGCGGAAATGAAGAAGCGCAAACCCGGCAAGCAGGACACGGTAATCGGAATCGCCTCCAGCGGACGCACTCCCTTCACCATCGCCGCCATCGAGTACGCCCGCAGTCGCGGAGCCCGTACCATCGCACTTACCTGCAACCGCAATTCCCCGCTCGAGCGCGCCTCCGATTTCGCCATCGTCACCGAAGTCGGCCCCGAAGTCCTCGCCGGATCCTCCCGCATGAAAGCCGGAACTGCCCACAAAATGGTCCTGAACATGATTTCCACCGGCGCCATGTGCCGCCTCGGCTATGTCTACGGCAATCTCATGGTCAACGTCTGGACCAAGAACGAAAAGCTCACGCAACGCGCCATCCGCATCTTGCAGGAGGCCACCGGCGCAGATCACGACGCAGCCAGCCGCGCTCTCAAAGCCAGCGGCCATCGCACTCCGGTCGCCGTAGTGATGCTCGCAACTGGGGTGACGCGGTCCAAAGCGGCCGCTGCCCTGAAGCAGTCCCATGGCCACGTTCGCCATGCCATCGCGCTGGCTGGAAGTTAGGGTTCTTAGCGAACCTGACTCGCCGCCGACTTCGGCTGCACGAAATTCAAGTGAAGAGCAATCGTCGCAGTGTCTGTACCGGGCGCCTGGGCTTCATGACGGTTTGGATAATCGATCCCGAACTCCTGCCAAATTTGGCTGGGAGGCGCCACCGGAACAACATGGCCGGTGCAAATGGCGCCTTGATAGTCCCTCCAACTCGGCTTTGGCGCGGGCATCTCGCAATTCTCGTCTTCCACCACGATGGGCCAGATCGCGTCCACCAATGCCTCGCCCAACTCGGGAAATTCGTCCCGCCGGACTGCCGTAAATCCCGAAACCCCGTGCTTTGCGGCCAATCCCGACGTGGCCGATGCGTTCTCCAAGGTGACCACGACTTCCCCGCTGGTACTGTGTCCCACAGGCGGCCCGTAATCAGCTCCCGAGTATGCGTTGCTCCAGGTGATGTCGGCTTCGCGTTCAACATGGGTGAAGGTCAAGGTCCCGTGCACGCGCAGCGCGCCGCTGGCCTCCACCTCGGCGCGGGTCGATTGGAACGTCATCACGGTGTAGCGCGCCAGGTTCCCGGCCTGATAGTTCCGAACGCTACCATCCGGATTGAGGAGAAGCCCACCCTGCTTGGCGGGATAGATCGTCAAATTCCACACCGACTTCGTTATGTCTTGCTCGTCCCATCGCACCGTCCCGCCAACCTTGGCCACGCCCACGTTCCACGAATTGCCTCCGGAGGAGGAACTTACGGTAAGGCTCGCCGTGGAATGGGCAGAATCAATCTGCTGCAAGATCGTCCCAGCCGAGGCCAAGGACCGCAGGACAAAGCCGGATAAGAAAAAGGCAAGACCGACAGCTATCCGGACGCCATACTTCATACCAACCTCCCCAACAGTTAGATGCTATTGGGGAGACCAGGCATTGGCCTTTTCCCCGCCGCCAGAAGTCGTACACGACCTTCGTCCAAACGTCCGTGCCCTCCCGGTTATCTGCCAAGCCGCGTTTTCCTCGCTAGAATGAAAGCGCAGTCCAAGGATTCATCCCGTTATGGATAAGTTCGTCATTCGCGGCGGAGAGCCGCTGCTTGGCACGGTGCGCGTCAGCGGCGCGAAAAATGCCGCTCTTCCCTGCATGGCCGCCGCCCTGCTCACCGATCAGCCGGTCATTCTGGAAAATATTCCCCAGGTGCGCGATATCCAGACCACGCGCAACCTGCTCACCGCCATGGGCGCCGAGGTTGAACTCGGTTACGGACGCGCCCAGCACCGCACCACCATCCACTGCGCCAGTCTTCCGGCTCCCGAAGCCTCCTACGAACTGGTCAAGACCATGCGCGCTTCCACTCTGGTTCTTGGACCGCTCGTTGCGCGCTGCGGCCGCGCCCGCGTTTCTCTCCCCGGAGGCTGCGCCATCGGCGCTCGCCCCATCGACCTGCACATCAAGGGCCTCGAACAGCTGGGCGCAAAAATTGTCCAGGAGCACGGCTACGTCGAAGCCACCGCGAAACGCCTCAAGGGCGCCGAGATTGTTTTCGATAAGATTACCGTCACCGGCACTGAAGACCTGCTCATGGCCGCCACGCTCGCCGAAGGCGAAACCGTCCTCCAGAACTGCGCCCGCGAACCCGAAGTCGCCGATCTCGCCGACCTGCTCAACAAAATGGGAGCCAAGATCGAAGGCGCCGGCACCCCGACCATCCACGTGAAAGGCGTCACCAAGTTGAAAGGCGCCAAGCACCGCATCATCCCTGACCGCATCGAAGCCGGCACCTTTCTTATCGCTGCGGCAATGACCGGAGGCGACCTCAACATCGCCGGGTGCGATCCCTCTCATCTCGATGCCGTCATCGGCCAGCTCCACGAAGTGGGCGTCAAGACGAAAGCCACAGCCGACGCCGTCCGCGTCATGGGCGACAATCCTTTCACCGCCGTCGACATGAGCACCGAAGAATATCCCGGCTTCCCCACCGACTGCCAGGCGCAGTTCATGGCGCTGGCGACGCAGGCTGAAGGTACGTCGATCGTCACTGAAAATATTTTTGAGAACCGTTTCATGCACGCTCTGGAAATGGTCCGCATGGGCGCCAACATCAAAATTGAAGGCCGCCGTGCCGTTGTCCGCGGCAAGACTCCGCTCAGCGCCGCTGCCGTGCAGGCCAGCGATCTCCGCGCCTCGGCGTCGCTCGTGCTCGCCGCGCTCGTCGCCGACGGAGAGACCATCATCGACCGCGTCTATCACATCGACCGCGGCTACGAGCACATCGAAGAAAAGCTGAAAGGCGTCGGCGCCCAAATCCGCCGCATCGGCGAGATGTTCCCCAAAAAAGCCGCCGCCGTGAAGTGATCGATGTGGCGCGGGCGACCCGTGCGCGCGAAAGAGCCAAGAGTCGTGGCGGCAGGCAGCTTTACCTGCGCGTCTTATGCGGGGGCGCAAAGAGCATCAGATGAGACCGATTCAAAGAATCAGATTGAAACTGAAAAGTCTGCTGCCTTGGCGGAGAACTATGCTCAGGCCCCTGCTCCTCAAAAGAGCGGTTATGGCGACACTTCCAGGTGTTCTGTTGGGAGCCGCATTGACCCTGGTTGGATGCAGCGGTGGCTCAGAAGAAGAAGGTCGGATCCGAGTTACGCCTGCCCAAATAGTCGGGGCTTATGAACTGAAGCTCGACCAAGGTGCGGAACGATTGGAACTCAAGGCAGATGGAACTTATACGCAAGACACCGTTTCGCAAACTCATTCTGTTCATCACACAGGACAGTGGCATATCAGGAAGCATTTCTTTGATGGGAGCGAGGTGATTCTGCTTGACGCTGCCATCATCTCATCAGCAACGCCTTCAAACCAAAATCCTCAAGTAGGATTTGGGGAATTGCCCATGTACGCCCACGAACGTTCTGGCAGAGTGGCATTGGCGCGAAACGAGGTCGCCGACTGGTACTACGAGCGCACGCACTAGTGCCGAGAGATTCGGGAAATTTGTGTCCCCAACAGCGCTTACACGCTGTGCACGGGCACGGAGTGGAAGCGCAGCGTCGACCTCAACCCAGCGGATGTGCTGACGGACATCAGCCACTGCAAGCTTGCCAACGTGAGTTGGGTGATTCCGACCGGGCAAAACTCCGACCATCCTAATAGCAACAACACCGGAGGGCCGTCCTGGGTTGCTTCTATCGTCAATGCCATCGGTACGAGTACGGCATGCGACAACGGCGCCGGGTATTGGAAGGACACCGTCATCTTCCTCACTTGGGACGATGGGGAGGCTGGTTTGACCACGTTCCGCCCACGCTCCTGTCGGTGCCGGATCAAGGACAAGGCGACTACCAGTACGGGTTTCGTGTCCCTCTGGTTGTCATCTCCGCGTACACACCAGCCGGATACGTCAACAACAATCGGCACGACTTCGGCAGCATTTTGCGATTTGTGGGGCACAATTTCTTCATCCCCGAAGGTGCGCTCAACGTTGCGGACAAGCGCGCCACCAACGATCTCACCCTGTTCTTCAACTTAAAGCGGGCGCCTCGCCCCTTTACCGTCATCCCGGCGCCCTTGGACGCGAAGTATTTTCTGCATGACAAAAGCCCCATGGAGCCGCCCGACAACGATTGAACTGAAACCGCGTCCGGGTAAGTAAGATATTTGTTCGTATTGAACGGCACTCAGCGACGAAAAACTCCGGGAACTCTTACTCCCGAGTCAACCGCTCAATCAACGCCCGATACTGCGGATACCTCTCCACCAACTCCGCCTGCTTCGCCATCTCAAAATCCTCAAACTCAAATCCCGGAGCCACCGTGCACCCCACCAGCGACCATCCCTTACCATCCGCTACATGCGATGCAAACCAGCACCCCGCGCGCACCACCGCCTGGAGCACTTGCCCCGCGTCCGGATCCCTCCCCAACACAATGGACGAATACTCACCCCTCGGATCGATCACATGCACCACCATCGGCACGCCCGCATAGAAGTGCCACATCTCATCCGACCGCAGCCGGTGAAACGCCGAATAGTTCTTCCCTTCCAGCAGAAAATAAATCGCGGTTGCCGCCGCGCGATCCCCGCCAAATCCAGCCGGCAGCGCCGACTTCGCGAGCACCATCTCGGCCTTGTACGTCTGGCGGAAATATCCCCCCTCGGGGTGCGGTTCGAGTTTTAACTCTTGAATCCAGTACGCCGCGTCCTTGCCCTTCATCTCTGCTCCTGCCCGCCGGTCGTCTTAGCCCGTGGACCTCGCTCTGAGATCCCGGCTGGAGGAAATGGAACTCTCAAAAGCCGCCGCCCCCCAAAAGCTCACACGCCCGAGAAACGTTTTGCCCTCTGTTTGCACTATGCGGGAGAGGAGAAGTTCCAATGTCAAAGTTTACCGACTCCACCCCCGACCACGACGCATTCTGGATCGTCGCCCTCTGGCGGGCTCTTCACGGTGGAGACGCCTTGCTTGGCGACGTGGCCGCCGCCGTAATCGCCAACCTTTCGCGATTCCTCACCGTGTGCCCAGATACCTTCGGCCTCGTGCCGCCCCCGATCTCCTGTCCCCTGCCCGATGAACCCGAGCGCGAAGACGATGAGCGCGACGGCGCCGGCTCGCCGACAACCGAACAACCCTCGCAGGCGCAACTCGATTTGCTTTGCTACGATCCCTGCGAATTCAGCATTCATCACTATTACTTTAAGTCTGAAGGAGTGTTCTTCCGCCTCGATCGCCCTGTCTTGGCCTGCTTGCCAACCGCTGCCTGAAACGCGAGCGGGCGCCCGCCTCCCAGGTCCGCCAACCTTTTGCGGGAAGCCCCACCCTTGCACCCACTGCAAGGGTGGGGAAAACAAATCATTTCGATGGAGTCGCGCTCGGAATGGACAGCTCGCGGAAAGCTGAACTTTCTTTCAGCCGCTTCGGAAAATCTTCTTCATAAGATTCCAGTCCCGGACAAAGCGCGCGATGCACCCGGCTGAACCCGAACGCTCTCATCTCATCCAGCGCCTCATCGGCCGACCAGCCTTCTTCCGACATGCGGTATGCGGCAACAGCCATTCCCGTTCGATCTGCCCCCAGCCGGCAATGTACGAAGACTTTCTTGTTTTGATTTTCCCGCATCACTTTCAGAAATCGCGCCCACGGATCATCGCTCGGAAACGGACAGCGCGACGGAATGGAAACGTACTGCATCCCCAGCTTGCTCACTATTTCTTCTTCACTCTTGTTCTGTCCCCGGCGCATATCGATCACGACTGCAATTCCCAGCTTTTTCAGCTGCTGGATCCCTTCCTCATCCGGCAGCCCGCCGCGATAAAGGTTCGAGCTTACCTGCGCAAAATTCGGGATGCCATTCGCGCTGAGCCGCGTTCCCTTCACATGATGCGGAGCGCTGATCACACCTTGTCCCTGTTGTGGCCCCGCACTCGCTCCTGGCGCGATCATCAGCGCCAGCAAAATGAGCCGAACAGGGATCGACAGCCGCAGAGCAGTTCGAACGTTCATGATTATGTGATTTCCGATCTTCTATTGCCAATCGACCGGCGCTTGCGATGTCCGGCGAGCAATCGTGAATCGAAAATTTCCTACTGGGTTAGCCGGATCGCCAGTTGCCGCTCCGGCTGCGTCATCTCGCCCCAAAGCTTCTGCAGGTCGGTCTGCACCGCCTGATTGTCCGGATCCTTTCGCAGCGCCATCGCAAACCAGCGGTACGCCGTCGGCAGATCGCGTGGCGTACACAGTCCAGCCGAGTACAGCGCCCCCATTTCGATCATCGCCTTGGGATTGGCCTGATCCGCCGCAGGCTTCAGAAGGTGCAGGCCACGATCGCAGTCCTGCTTCACTCCCTTGCCATAAAGATACTTCTGCGCTTCGATTACCGAATCCGCTGCGGGAGCGGTCGCCTTCGTTGGAGTCACGCGCTTCGTGGCAGGCGTAGGCTTCGCTTTCGAAGCCTTGGCAGGCGGAGCCGGCTCATCGGAGTCCTCGTCTTTCGCCGTCTTTGCCGGAGCGGCCGCCGGAGGCGCCGCGCCACTCGAATCCGATCCAGCAGGCGCTGCACTCGCATCTCCCCCCAGTGCTGGCGACGCTCCAGCATCCGACGGAGCCTTATTCGCCGAAGCCGGCGGTGTTGCAGGCGGAGGTGTACTCCCTGCTGGCGCGGAATTAGCGGAAGGAGGAGTCGTCGAATTGGCAACTGGAGGAGTAGCAGCAGGAGTAGTAGCAGGAGCGCCAGCCGCCGGTGGGCTCGCAGCGGCAGCGTTTCCCGGCTGCGCTGTCCCACTCGCAGGGGGCGTACTCGGTCCCGGTGTCGGTGTGGGCGCGTTGGTCGCAGTCCCCGTTGGCGCAGCGGCGGCCGGTGCCTGATTGCCGGAATCCGGAGTTTCGCTCGTCTGTCCCGCCGAAGGCTTCTTCGTCACCGAATTCAGCCACGCCAGCCCCTGATCCTTAAACCGCAAATATCCGAACCCCACCGCCAGTCCGAGCGCCAGCAGCATCAGAAGATACTTCCACGCCCCACCGCGCTTGGGCTCATCGTCATCCAGCAGGTAATCGAGATCGCGGGAGCTCGGCGCCGAATGCGGATCGATGCTCAGGATATTCCGCCGCGCCGAGGGCGACGGCGCCCGTGACGACGTCGACGTGGACTGGTTCAGTCCCAGAAACGAAGGCCCCGTAATCGCCGGAGATTCACGGCGCGGTGGGGCTGCCGGGCGAGTTGCCGTTTCCTGCCGCGCCGGAGCGGCGGGCGCAGGTACGGCCTCAGAATGCCCTACCCCGTGAGACGCAGCCGTTCCCTGCCCGGCTACTGCCGGAGCGGGCGCTTGCAACAGCGTCGCACCGCACATCCCGCAAAAGCGGTTTGAACCCGGATTTTCATTGCCACAGCGCGGGCAGCGCAACCTTCCTCCTTATCATCCCTCTTATAGCTTACGATAACTCGACAACTAGATGCACCACTACCACCTCGTGAGGGCGTTAGAGATGACTCAGCAAAAGCAACCTCTGCCATGCATTGGAGCCGCTGAAGCTTCGAACGCGATTTGGCGTCATCCTGAGCGTAGCCGCTTTTCAGGCGGAGCGAAGGATCTCGCGTGGAGCTTTGCCGACGTCATAACTCAGTGGCAAATCCAAGCCGCACTACCACTCCTCCACTGATGCAAGAAAAAAACGAATGTCCACCCAACCCCAAGCCTCATCACAAACTTTCCTCGTCGCCGGTCATCGCCTGGAGGTACAACGCCTGCCCGCCAGCCATTCTCATGCCCCGGAACTCGTCTTTCTCCACGAGGGCTTGGGCGCAATCTCGCTCTGGAAGGATTTCCCGGCGCGGATCGCCGCCGCCACCGGGTGCCCCGTCACAATCTACTCCCGCCACGGTTCCGGCAATTCTGATGTTCTCACCACCGCTCGGCAAGTCACATTCATGCATGACGAAGCCAGGCACGCGCTTCCCGATCTCCTCCGGCAACTCGCCATCGAAAATCCCGTCCTCGTCGGCCACAGCGACGGCGCCTCCATTGCCCTCATCCATGCAGGCGTTCATGACCAGGTGCGCGGTTTGGTACTGATGGCGCCGCACGTCTTCGTCGAAGATCTCACCGTCGCCAGCATCGCCGCGGCCAAAATCAAATTCGAAACTACCGACCTTCCTGCCCGGCTCGCCCGCCACCATCAAGACGCCGCGCGCACCTTCTGGGGATGGAATGACATCTGGCTCCATCCCGACTTCCGCCGCTGGAACATTGAAGAATATCTTCCGCGAATCGCTTGTCCAATCCTCGCCATTCAAGGACTGGAAGACGAATATGGAACGATGGCGCAAGTAGAGGCGCTCGCTCGCCAGGTACGCGGCCCAGTCGAAATCCTCAAGCTCGCCAATTGCCGGCACTCCCCGCATCGCGATCAGCCCGACGCGGCCGTCGACGCCATCGCAAGATTCGTGCGGACGCGTTAACCCCGCTAACTTCCATGTTTGCAGAGCAAATGAACGTTATGGCTGCAACAACAAGGCCATTGACTCCGTTGATTCGTACCCTTTGGTGCTATTACCCCTCACTTCGGTGCCTTGAGAACAGCTCCGGACGAATGTTAGGTTTGCACGACTCCGGGTGCAAACCCGAAAACAAAAAACCAAATCAAAGGAGTAATGATGCGAAGTCTCGTTCGCAATCTGACGATCGTTGCGTGTAGTGGGTTGTTAACCATTGGCGCATACGGACAGTCAGCCAACCTAACTGATGCACCCGATGCCACTCCGGCGGCAGTCAGTCCTTCCACCCCAACCTCGACTAGCCACTCCGACATGTTCGGCGTCGGTCTAAAGGTTTCGTTGCTGGGCGGAGGCGTGGAAGGCGCTGTGCGCGTGTCGCACCGGAGCAACGTTCGCGCCGGATTCAACATGATCAGCTACAGCCGCGGATTCAATAAAGACGGGGTCGCCTACAATGGTCAGCTCGGCTTCAAGACCATCGAAGCGCACTACGACTTCTTTCCGTTTGCGGGCGGCTTCCATGTGAGCCCTGGCGTCCTGATCTACGCCGGAACTCCGATCACCGCAACAGCTGCGGTGCCCGGCGGACAAACTTTCAGTCTCGGCGGCACGCAGTACTACAGTGATACGGCTGCACCCGTCACCGGGAATGGAACCATCAAGTTCAACCGCGCCGCTCCCATGGCCACCATCGGCTGGGGCAACCTGATTCCGCGCAGCGAGCACAAGCACTTCAGCATTCCCTTCGAGATCGGCGTCGCTTTCCAGGGATCGCCCAAAGCCGCTCTCGGTCTCGCCGGAAACGTTTGCGATGCGCCCGGAGGCAACTGCCGCAGCGTCGCCAGCGATCCGACCGTCCAAGCCAACATCCTCTCGGAGCAGAACAAAATCAACAACAGCATGTCGTTCTTCAAGGTGTATCCGATCATCTCCACCGGCATCGGATACAAGTTCTGAAGCTGTTGTATTCGTCTGTTCTCAAAACCTGGAAAGCCCCGTCGACTCCTGGCGGGGCTTTTCACATCCGCCGCAAGCCCGACCAGGCCATTCGATTCCGATCTTGTAACCAAAGTCATTCCCGCCAAGCCCCACCACACGTTACATTCATTTAGGATGCGCAGAAAGAACCGCAAATGGGTCGCCCTCGCAGTCGGGGTCTACCTGTTCATACTGTTCTCCGCCTACCGCTGGGGCACGGAACAGCGTATTCCTGAAGGAAACATCTTCGTGCGCCTGCAGCGCGAAGGCATTCGCCGGCAAGCTGAAGAACGCGCTCGCGCCGCCGCACAGCAAGCCCAGCAGCAAGAACAACAACCTGCGGCCGCTATCGGAGAACGTCGGCTCTCTTCCG
>Ga0307478_10001183_pt1 | contig 23328 bp, 24 predicted proteins | sample atmos_gasesECM4C_2_FD_203713 | JGI IMG/M metagenome (GOLD analysis project Ga0307478, IMG submission 203713) | Hardwood forest soil microbial communities from Morgan-Monroe State Forest, Indiana, United States - atmos_gasesECM4C_05 | ecosystem: Environmental > Terrestrial > Soil > Temperate...
GATCGAGGTTGGCTTGTCCGCGATTCGGCTCGAAAACCAGCGGCAGGCCGGACAATACCGACGATACCGAGGGGGCCCTGTTCGTGGGGGTGGCTTCGACGACTGGAGTGCGGAAAGGGGCGTCGGCCAAAAGACCGACGGGGGCGATTGCGCCCGCGTTAACTGAGCTTGCACTGTCGCCTAAGCGGGAATTCGGCCCGAGGAGCATCCATCCTGCAGCCAGCAGCAAGAGCCCTGCGGCCAGAACACGAATTCGAACCACGGATGTACCCCACCAACGGCGATCAACGTTCACGCGTTTCCCTCCGGTGCATTTCAGATCAGATTCGTGCATCGATTCGATCGTGGTTCGCCCAGTTCGCTATTGTCCAGGTCTTAAGTCCAGATCAGCGGTGAGAGTTGAAGGCGACGCAGGAGGCGGTCCGAGCCTCGCGCCGACATACCTCGGTTGTAGAGACAGCGGAGGTCGAACCTGCCCGCGGCCTGCTGGTTACTGGAACTGGCGGAAAAAATAAATAACTACTTAAACATCTGAAGGATAGACAAGTCAAGCGCCCCTCCGCCCCTTGCCCCGCCGAATTGGTCAGATGCGGCCGAAGGCAGAGAAAGATGCCGAAGCGCGAGACAAAAGAAAGCGACCTTTCAATTTTTTATGCATTAACCGAAGCAGTTCCACCTGGCATTTTGCGGTTTGCAAAACGCCTACAATTTTATACATTGAATTTCATTGGGGCGTTCTGTGGAAACCCTCGCCCCCGAAACCGTAGCGGGCGTTCTCCGCGGCGGTAGCATTCCTAAACAGCACAGTCGTAGCTGGCAGCGCCTCAGCATGCATTCGAATCCCCCAGAACGCCGAACCATGCGACGCTTTGACATGCGGCTGCCGGCCATCGTGCGACTGGCGGATGCCAATGAGTTCCGCACAGAGACGCAGAACGTCAGCGCGCGCGGGGTGTTTTTCTATCTCGATCGCGCGGTCACGGCAGGAACCAGGGTGGAAGTAACGCTGACCTTTCCACCGCACATCACGTTGACCGAGGCTGTCCGGGTGCGGTTTACCGCACGCGTGATCCGCGTGGAGCGTCCCTTGCCATCGTTGCAGATTGGGACAGCCGCCATGATCGAGGATTATGAATTCCTGCGGTCGAACAACAGCGTGGATTTTCTGACCACGCTGCAGAAGGAGAGGAAGAAGGCGAACTGAGGAGTCTTTCAGATCAAACGGAAGGCACCAGCAGCGGCTAAAGCCTGTTCCTTCTTTGGGAGGCCTTACGGCACGCCTGAAGGCGCGCCCTGATACGGATCTCTCTATCTATGCAGTCAAAAAGATGTGATGAGCGTCACTTGGGAGAAAATTATCGGTTTAGGGAATTCAGAACGGAATCCTGCGCCAAAGATCGTTTCCGCAACCTTACGAGGTCCGTCCCCTACTTGCCTTTTCCCAAATCCTTCAACTGCTGGCGCAGGTGTTTGAAACGTCTCACTAGAGTGGCGAGATAGAAGGAGTGAATCACCCAGGTGGCAATGTAGGCGGCGAAGAGGAACTTGATCGAGTTCATGGGGCGCTCCGCTGCAAGGGTAGGCTGGCTTTCGCAGGCGCAGATCCTGCCAGTGATTCGAGCGCGTGGAGTTCTTCGATTTCGCGGTGCAACAGTTCCAGCCGGAAACGCGACCAGCAAACCAGGAACGCGAAGCAGAGGAACGCTGTCCAACTGATCAGGAGCACATGGAGCATGCGGGGATCGATCGAACCGCCTCCGCCGATGACAGGCTGCGGATGCTGCGTGCGGAAGAACCAGATCGAGAAGTAGACGAGCGGGACGTCAAGAGCGCCGAATACGGCCAGGGCCGCGGCCAGCATCTGGGTTTGCGCGCTGTTCGAAAATCTCCGCAGGACGAGATAACTCACATAGATAAGCCACAGCACCAGAGTTGAGGTCAGGCGGATATCTCCGGGCGCCCACCAGATGCCCCACACCGGGCGCGCCCAGAGGGGGCCGGTGACCAGCACGATCGTGCAGAAGACCACTCCAACTTCAGCAGTCGTGACGGCCAGCACGTCAAGCTTCTGGCCGGGGAACCATTTTCCGATCAGAAAATAGAAAACCGGAATCAGGATGACGGTGGTGGCCATGGCGCTTGGACGCATCCCGGCCGACTTCAGTTGCGCCTGCACCGGGGGCAGAAAAGTAACGATGACACCGATGACGCCGATGGCGATGACGATCCACTTCGCGGCGGCTTTCCGCGATGGCTTGGCGCTGGCCAGGTATTGCACGGACGCGACGAAATTGATGAAGAAGAGCAGAAACGCTGTCCACGCCGAAGGCACGTGATAGTAAATGATGCGGTAAACCTCCCCCTGCAGCGCATCGGTGGGAGCCACGACCAGAGCCTGATACAGCGCATAGGCCAACAGGCAGGCGGTCACGATCGAGAGGATGGGGAAGATCCGTTTCATTCCGCGTGGAGAATTGTCTCGAACAAGGCCAGACTAGCAACAGTAAACACCACATCATAGGTGAGAAGCAACACGATATAGAAGTGCGCGGGGTTGTCTCCGGTGAGAACGGCCGTGGTACCGGCGACCATACCGAGAACCGCAGGAATAGAAATAGGAAACAGCAGCAACGGGAGCATGAGTTCACGATTGCGGGTGCGCAGCGACATGGCGGCGAAAAAAGTTCCATTCACCACCAGCGCCCAAGTGCCGAGCACGGCGATGGGAATCAGTTGCCACGCCGGACCGAGCACATGCAGGTTGTAGAAGATGACGAACAGTGGCGTCATCAGAGCCTCGAGGATGCTGACGAAAATAAAGTTCCCAAGAACCTTCGCCAGGAAGAGCGCGTTGGCTGGGGCCGGAGAGACTCGATAGGCGTCGAGGACCTGATTGCGCAATTCGCGTGCCCAGGTTTGATTCAGCGCTACGACGGCCGCGAAGAGGAAGGCGACCCAGACCAGTCCGCCGACGATGTGGCGTGATTCTTCCGCCAGCGGATCGAACGAAAAGCTGAAGATCACAACCACGAGCAGCGAGAAAAAAAGCATCGAGTTCAGCGCATCTTTGGAGCGCCATTCCAGACGAATATCTTTTCTCAGCGTGGCGAGCGTGACCGGCCAGAGCGAAGACGAGTCGGCGCTCATTGCCCCCCCGTTCCGCGCGAAGGGCCACCTGTGCTCGCAGGACTTGCGATCTGGCTCTCAGCGCTCGTGGTCCGGTCGACGATCTGGCCGGCCTGCATCCAGATGAATTCATCCGCTGCTCCTTCGAGCAGCGATGCCTGGTGAGTCACGACAAAAATCGTCTTGCCCGCATCCCGCATAGCCTTGAGCAGGCCAACCATTTCGCGCGCGGAATGCACGTCAACGTTGGAAAAGGGTTCGTCCAGCAGCAGGATTCCCGGGTCGTGCAGAATCGCGCGGGCCAGCGACATACGTTGCCGCATGCCTTGCGAATACTGCCCCACGGGACGCGTGAGTTGCGGGTCGAGCCCGACGGAGCGAATCGCTTCTTCGCAGCGAGCGTTTTCAGCGATGCCGTAGAGTCCGGCGAAGTAGCGGAGGTTTTCCATGCCACTCATTTCGTCATAAAGCAGCGATGGGTGAGCCATATATCCGAGATCGCGGCAGGCGGCTTTCGGAGTCTTGCCGAAGATGGAAATTTCACCGCGAGTAGGGTGCGCCAATCCCGCAAGCGCGCGCAGCAGCGTCGTCTTCCCTGCTCCGTTGTCGCCGAGGATGGCGTGAAACCGTCCGGCCGCGAACGCGGCGCTCACATCGCGGAGAGCGGCAAAGCGTCCAAACTGCTTGATGACGTGGGTGACGGTGATCGTGGAAGCAGTGGTCTCAGTCACGATTACGTGCAGATGCGCGAGTGTCCGAGCGCGCCTGGGTTCGATGTGAATTTATCGGTCCCGAGCTCTCGTTGACGACCTACTGGTTTCAGCTTAACATCCTCGTCCAAACGGGGGCGCCGTGACCGCGGAAACCATTTCGCACTACCGCACTATCGAGAAACTGGGTGGCAGAACCGTGACACCTCATTTTTGAATCTGATCCTAGATGAAGTTGTCTTCATTCGAGGATAGATAGCTTATGACAGACTGGTTCGCGCGCCCCGTCCTACACGTCAGGGACGTTGAGGCCTCGCTCCTTTTTTACGTTGACCGGCTCGGCTTCACGAGCCCATGGCGCTACGACGAGGACGGCAGAGCACGCGTCGCTCAGGTCGACCGGCAGGGCTGCGCGCTTATCCTGGCCAACACGTGGCCGGAGAAGACTGGCAAGGGGGTGATGTTCATTTCCCTGAACGTCGAACCAGAGAGTCGCGAAGCCGCGGTCGCCGCGTTGGACGCGCTGCGCGCGGAACTGGAAGCCAAGGGTGTTCCCGTCAAGGAGGGCTCGTGGGGCTACCGGCTTCTGGTGGTCGATGATCCCGACGGCAATCAGCTCTTCTTCAACTATCCGAACGAGACTGCATCCGACAAGATTGCTAGAGATGAAGCGTAATCGTCCAGCCTGGTCTCGCCAAAACGCACTCATTACCCCACATTCCGGAGTCCTAAAGCGTGAATCCAGAGTGAGTACGATGAACGACAGTTGGCACCCGTCTTAGCCCCTCGGGCTCTACGTCATGCTCTTCGCAGGGGTGCTTTGAGGTGTGGCACCGGGCGTGCCCGGCTGAGGCGCATATTTCGACGCGCACTTGGCCTGCAGTTGTTTGGCATGGAACACTCCATCGCGGCCAAAGCTGCCGTCGGCGAGGGCTTGGGAGTCGTCCTTGAAGGTGTCCGGAGGGGCTTCGGTACCGGTATAGTCCACCGAAACCTTCTGATCCTCTTCCACCAACACGAATTGCACATGCGTGCCGGTACGCTTGATCGAGCCGGGTTGCACGTTGCCGGCGACGCGGAGGCGCTTGGTGTAGGCGCTGTCGCCCATCTTGTGCAGTTCTTTGATGGTGACGTAGTAGCTCTTGCTGTCCTGAACGCCGGTGTAGGCGAGATAGCCGAGCAGCAGCAGGATGACGAAAGTAGCTCCACCGAACTTCAGATAAGTCTTGGCTTGGCTTGACATAAAGGCCCCGAACGGGGAAGACCCCACAAGTAAAAGATTACGCGCTGGGAGAGCCGGAAGCAAGATTCGACAGGGCTAACGAAGAATGTCCAAAAGGACCGTCCAGCATATGCCTATGAAAAGGGCCAAGGCGATCTAGCGCCGCGAGCCAGATGCTTCCGCGTTGGTTAGAATGATCCCTGTCCCGCTAAGGTAAAAAATATGATTCATCCCTGGCACGACGTAACTCCCGGACACAAGCTGCCGCAGGAATTCGACTGCGTGATCGAGATTCCGTTTGGCTCCAGTGTGAAGTATGAGCTCGACAAATCGAGCGGCCTGATCCGGCTGGATCGCGTGCTGTACTCGGCGGTTTATTATCCCGCGAATTACGGGTTCATTCCCCAGACCCTGGCGGAAGATGACGACCCGCTGGACGTGCTGGTGCTGTGCCAGGAGACGGTGGTGCCGCTGACCATCATTCATGCGCGGGCCATCGGGTTGATGACGATGATTGACGCGGGCAAGGAGGATCACAAGATCATCGCGGTGGCCACAGAGGATCCGGAGTTCAATTCATACCGCGAGGCCAGGGAGATGCCGTCGCACCGGTTACTCATGCTGCGGCGATTCTTCCAGGATTACAAGCTGCTCGAAGGCAAGGCGGTCGAGGTTGATGAGATACGGCCATCCCAGGAGGCGCATCCCATCATCCTCGACGCACTGCACCGTTATAGCGAGCAACGGCGAAAAGGGTTCCAGACCGCGAAATAGAGTTCCGTGTATCCCCGGACGCATTCGTCCGGGGATCCTTTCCAAATTACATTCCCTTAAAGACGAAGCTGATCTCTTTCGTCTCGTTTCCCGTGATCGTGACCGTCTGCGTTGAGGTGCCCAGCTTCTCGTGCCAGGCCTTGATGGTGTAAGTTCCCGGCGGTAGATTGCTGAGGTCGAAGCTTCCATCCTTGCTCGTCACCGCAAAGAACGGATGCTTGAAGACGGCAATGTAGCTGCGCATCCAGGGATGCAGATTGCACTTAACCGGAATTGCGATTTCCTCGCGGGCAAAGGACTCTTCCATCTTCGATCCAGGAGGCTCTGCCTTATTCCATTCGCGGTTATTCGTGGGTTGAGGATGAATATTGTGCGAAGTCGGGTCCTGGTTCACGACCTGCAGAGTCTGATTGGCGCGCACGGCCGTGACGTGCGGCGTGTACATACAACCTTTCTGCTCGATGACGGCAGGTTGGGAGGGCGGATCGAAGGTGTGGTCGGCCAGGCCCTCGGAGACGAATACGACCGCATTCTGCAGGCCGCCTTTGGCGTCAGCCATGATGTCCTGCACCATCACCGGTGTGGAATGCTGCTTGGCGCAGACGGGATCGGCGGCCATGCTGATGGGCTTGGCCACCGGCGCCTTGCCATCAAAGTGCACCACGCCATGCACGGTCGCGCCACCGGCGCTAGGAACCGGCCCACCGGCTCTTGCGCCATGCGGGGCCGAAATGCCGAGGACAACTGCCAGCGCTAGAAAGGACAAATATCTCTTACCGCTCATACAACATCACCTCTATTCGAGAATTTGTGCGCAGGGGGGGACTACGGTTTACGTGCTTCATTCGTGAGAGCCCGAGGAAACTGCGATCGTGATTCCCGGAGGGCCTAATCAGTTCGGCGCGTTAAATCCCTGACGGTAGCCGGCGACGAAGGAAGCGCGATCATTCTCGGTCGACCAGCGTCCGATGGGGGGCCGCATGGAGCTCTTTGCCGTGCGGGCAAGTTTTCCCAGATAGAGTCCGTCGCGAAAAGCGGCATCGGCCGCCTGTTGCGCGCTGACAGTCTGATCCGGGCTAAGGACTTTATCTTTTTGAAACAGCATCGCGCTGGTCCCCACAAATCCCATTGCCAGTACGTAAGTCAGAAGTCTCTGCATGATGTTTCTCCTCAGTTTCTTGAAAGCTCGTAAAGCATCGGGGGGGGTTCAGCGTATCGGCGTGAACTGGCGTTGGGAGAAACACTTCTCCCGACGCGGCTGAGCACGCCGATCAGCCAGCTACACTTCCACATTCGCCCGGAAGGCACATCAATCCGGACCTGAATCACTTAACTTTCTCTGGACCCTGGGTCTTACCTGGGACCCTTGGACGCCATCGCGGCACTGCGTCCACAGCACCGCGCGGAACAACACGTAGCTCTTGAGGCTCAACCTAGCACCGCTCGAGAACGCTTGGTTGCCCTGCGTCAAATCATTTGTAAAAACAAAGTAAGCAACGAATGTTTTTACAGTCCGCTTACATCGAGCTTGTCGCAGCGCACGGAGTGCGATTCTCGTCGCGCGGAGGCGACCTCCCCATGACGTCGCCTCCGTACAAATTTCGCGACGAACCCCCGAATTCAATCCGTGTGTTGCGACCAGCATTGAAAGGAAGACTAAGCGAACGCGGGGCTGACATGGTCACCGGCTGGTCAAATCAAAGTCATTTCGTCGTCACATCGGCTTGCGGTCGGGGAACCTCCCAACGCCCGCGCCGCGGATAAAAGTAGTTGACATATTGTACTAGTTCTATAGTACATTAGAGCAATGGCCAAGAATTCCCGAGGCCGCGCCTTCGAATTTGCCCTCGACCTGCGGACCGGAGTGCCGGTTTACCGGCAGCTGGTCGACCAGGTACGAGCGGGGATCGCCGCCGGGACACTGGCGGCCGGAGATCAGTTGCCCACGGTGCGGCAACTGGCGGTCGATCTGGCCATTAATCCCAATACCGTGATGCGGGCGTATCGCGAACTTGAACTAGCGGCACTGCTCGAAACCCATCAAGGCACTGGAACATTTATTACCCACAAGAAGGTGGAAGTGAAATCTGCGGAGCGGGAACGCCAGCTGGGACAACTAGCCGGGGAATGCGCGGCGCGCGCGGGAGTCGCGGGATTCACCCTGGAACAACTGATCGAACGTCTGAGCGAGTTAGTGGCGCGCCCCGCCCAAAGGAGATAGGCGTCATGGCAAGAATCCAATCGAAGGAATTCAACGGAGTGGCGGTCTTGGTATTCGCGATCTGCGCAGTGAGCGGGCTCGCGGTGTCGCAGGCGACGCACCAGGCGTCTGCCGGAGTCGTTGGAGTGCTGGTGGGACTCTATTTTCTGTTTGCCCTCAAGATCGTCCAGCAGTGGGAGAAGGTAGCGGTCCTGCGCCTGGGCCGATACGTCGGGTTGCGCGGGCCGGGACTGTGTCACATCGTGCCGATTATGGAGACCCTCAGTCCGTACGTAGACCAGCGGGTGCGGGTGGCCAGCGTTTCAGCTGAATCGACTCTGACCCGCGACACGGTGCCGGTGAATGTAGACGCCATTGTTTTCTGGATGGTGTGGAACGCGGAGAAGTCCATTCTCGAAGTCGAAAACTTTGTAGATGCCATCACCATGAGCGCACAGACCGCGCTGCGCGAGTCGATCGGCCGCCATGAACTGGCGCAAATGATCACGGAGCGCGAAAGCCTGGGACGCGAACTGCAGCGCATTCTCGACGAGAAGACGAATCCCTGGGGGATTACGGTGCAATCCGTCGAGATCCGCGATGTGAAGATTCCGCAGGCTTTGGAAGACGCGATGTCGCGGCAGGCACAAGCGGAGCGCGAGCGGCAAGCGCGAATCATTCTGGGCCAGGCGGAAACCGAGATCTCCGAGAAGTTCGCGCAAGCGGCGGCCACGTATCAGGACAATCCCGTCGCCCTGCATCTTCGTGCCATGAACATGTTGTACGAGGCGATCAAAGAACGCGGGTCGATGGTGATTGTGCCGTCGTCCGCAGTCGAAACCATGGGCCTCGGCGGAACGCTGGCAACGGCGTCACTCGGCGGGGCAAAACCCTAACATTCGATCGAACAGAAAAGGAGCTACATCTATGAAGTGTTCCCTCTCACTGTTCCTTGCGGCCGCCGCGGTCATTGCAGCCGCCGCCGCACGCGGAAACGGTCCTGCGCAGGAAATGCAGCAGGGAGTCAGCGTCCAGATGGCGGAGACCAATAGCGCCACCTCGATGCCTGAGGCCGACACGTTTGGCGCCTGGATCGTGACCGTCACAGACAGCGGCAAGCTCTATTTCGGAGCCCACATGGTGACCGCCGATCGCCTGCTCGACGAGATGAAGAGCCGCCCGCGGGATCGTGAGCAGAAGTTTTACATCAAGGCAGATGCGCGGACGCCGTATGCGAACGTGAAGAAAGTATATGACGCCGGCGGGGAAGTGGGGTTCGAGACGCAAGTCTTGCTTACGTCCCAACCCTCGCCGCCGTCACACGGAACGGTCGTGCCGCCAAAAGGGCTGGAGGTATGGTCCTCGGTGCCCGCGGACTCGACCACAATTCGATTGCAGAGATCGAGCGGGCGGTGGCCGAGGGTGAAGATCAATCGTCAAATGATTCCGTGGACGTCTCTGCAAGATACGACGCACGAGTTCTTGATGAATCGAAGCAATGCGGCCGTGGGAATCGAGGCGGACGGGCAATTGCCCTTTGGCGATGTGGTGCGGGTGATCGATGTTTGTCGTGCGGACGGAGCTAAAGTGGCGCTGTTAGCGGCGGAATTCTGAAGGCGGGATGCGGAGTCCACACATAAGGACAGCGCCCCGATACACCTGGGCCGGACAGCCGAGAGCGGCTGTTCTCACATACTTCTTGCTGCCGCCTGACAGCTATCCGCACATGCTTCTGTCACCAGACGTGGCAGGCGTTTTCGGCCACCATGGGCTGCCCTGATTTGCAGCCCCAGGCTTTTTGAAACTCCGGCATGTTCTGCACGGTGCCATTCACGCGGTACTTGCCGGGGGAATGCGGATTCGTAGTGACCTGCTGGCGGATGTATTCGGGACGCTGCTTCTCGCACCAGACCCGGCCGAAGCCGAGGAAGAAGCGCTGCTCGGGAGTAAAGCCGTCGATGCTCTGTCCTTCCTTGCTGGTCTTATCTTCAGCAATCAACCGCTCGAGCGCCGCCAGGGCGATGCGCGCGCCGCCGTTGTCGGCCGTGTTCTCACCCAGGGTCAGCCGGCCGTTCAGCTTCATGTTGTCGACCGCAACGAAATTGGAATACTCGTCCGCGATGCAGCTGACGCGCGTTTCAAATTCCTTGCCGTCCTGCTCTGTCCACCAGTCGCGCAGGTTGCCGTGCGGATCGTACTTGCGTCCCTGATCGTCGAAGCCATGAGTAAGTTCGTGGCCGATGACAATACCGATGCCGCCAAAATTCACCGCGTCGTCCATGGTTTTGTCGAAGAATGGTGGCTGCAAAATGCCGGCCGGAAAAACGATTTCATTGTACGAACCGCTGTAGTAGGCGTTGACCTCGGGCGGAGTCATGCCCCACTCCTTGCGATCAAGCGGCTTATCGATCTTTGCCACTTGCCGCTTGGCCTCAAATTCGTTGGCGCGCTGGATGTTGCCCATCAGGTCTCCGGGCTTGATCACGACGGAACTATAGTCGCGCCACACGTCGGGATACCCGATCTTGTTGCGGATGGCTTCCAGTTTGAGCTTGGCTTGCTTCTTGGTTTCGTCGCTCATCCAGGCAAGACCGTGAATGTCGCTGTCGAGCGAGTTTTCCAGCGCATCCACCATTTTCAGCATGCGCTGTTTTCCCTCGGCGCCGAAGGTCAGTTCTACGTAGCGCTGCCCGAGCGCTTCACCCAGAGACTGGTCGACCAGACCGACACAGCGCTTCCAGCGATCCTGAATTTGTGGCTGCCCCGTCAGCGCCTGGCGCATTTTGAAGTTTGCTTCCACAAAGGGATGGGAGAGCCAGGGGGCGGCAGCCCGCATGACGTGCCAGGACACGTAGACTTTCAGGGATTCGAGAGGCAAGGTCGAAATCACGCCGTCGACCCGCTTGAAGTAGTCCGGGTTGCCGACGTTGAGGGCGGTGAAATTCGGCGCACCCACTCCCGTGAAGTAGTGATTGAGATTGAAGTCGGGAGCGAGCGCGATGGCTTCTTCGCGCGACATTTTGTGGTCGCGGTTTCGCGGATCGCGGCGGCGGGTACGATCCATGGAGTCGGCGGCGAGCAGGGTTTCTACCATCAACACGGTCTGCGCGGAAGCGCCCGCTTGTTGAGCAGTTTGGCCGGCCAGCGTGAAAAGTTCCGTAACGTATTCGGCAAAGTGCTTACGGACCTCGACCTTGTCGGAATCATCTTTGATGTAGTAATCGCGGTCGGGCAGTGAGAGACCCCCTTGATCAATGTAAGCGATCACCTGATCCGCATTGTGCAAGTCAGGAGAGGCATAGAAGCTGAACAACGACGCGCCTCCGACCAGGCGCAAGTGGGCAAGCTCGTCGATCAGCGCAGCCTTGTCTTTCACGGCAGCGATGCGGTCAAGCTCCGGCTTCAGAGGAGTGAGGCCTCTGGCTTCAACACCTTTCTCGTCCATGCAGGAGCCGTAGAGGTCGCCAATCTTCTGGTCGATGGGATCGCGGTTGGCGCCTCCGGCGGCGGCCTTTTCGAGTATGCCTTTCTCGATCAGGCGGTTGCTTTCGTCCAGCTCGGAGAAGCTCTCCCACTCAGCTTGGTCGGCAGGAATTTCCGAACGTTTCAGCCAGTTGCCGCAGGCGTACTGGTAAAAGTCGACGCACGGGTCGACGCTCTTGTCGATATTGTCGACGCTGAAGCCGGGACCGGGCTTGGGGGAAGAGGCTGACTGGGCAACACTGTAAAAGGCAAAACTCAAGAGGAAGAGCGGCAGCAGACGGAAAGTGCGCATCAGGAATCTCCAAGGGTGAGCGGGGAGATTCTAAGCCGCCTTCATCGAGTTGATCAACCGCCGCCGCGGACAAGAGACGACCAAGTGCATCAATGCCGCCCCACACCAGTGCGCCCAGAAGAGAAATTGGGCGCACCGAGCTGTGCGCCCAAAACGGTCCACCCAAGTGCTGCTTCAGCTCGCCTTCCGGCGTTCGACTTCACCGCGTCCGGCAAGCGGCTCGCGTTCCGCCCTCTTCGCCTTGTTGATGGAAGACTCCAGGACTTCCTGTCGTCTCCGCCGCAGCGTGTCCTCAAATCTTGTCCAACGGTAGGCCGGCGTGTTCGGAGAAACGTCCATTCCGGTTTCCGGGTGGACGGCGGTGATCTCGGTTTCGTTCTCCGACTTTGCCGCGTGGGCCCTCGTCGAGGGGATTGCCCCGGAGCCGGCGTGCACCTGCTGCTTGGTCGTAGGCGTGATGTTGCGATCAGTGGCTTCGCGATGCATCACAGGGCCCTCAGCCCAATTCGAGCGGTAGCGCGTTTCGTAGTCCGCCCATCTTTCTTCCGAGGTCAGTGCCGCACCGTCGTAGGGTGGAAAATTTTCAATCTGCTCTTTGGTCAGATCCACCAGGAAATCGCCCTCGTGCTGCATGGAGGGCCGGATCTCTTCCGGCGGAACGACGAACTTCTTGCTGGAGAGCCAGCCGCCGGTGTCGACCACAACAAAGACGACGCCTCCCGTTGCTTCATCGAAAACGACATCGTCGATCTCGCCTAGCTTTTGATCTTTCGGGCCGTAAACCCTGGCGCCGCGAATGTCGACTGCGGCTTCCTGCGTGTCGGAAAAGCGATAGTCCCCTAACGTGCCGTAACGCGACATGAGTATTCCTCCAGTGAAATTGGGTGCTGCATCGGTCCCAGTCAAAAATTCACAAACCGTGAACCTCCTAAGATGCCGAAAATGGAATGGCGTTTGGCGATGGAAAATCGACGGAAGGAGTGTTCCGTCTCCCGGGATCTAGTGGAACGATGGCTACGATTTTGCGCAGACCGGCGCCACTTTGGGTTCAGGCGGGTATAATCGATCTTTCAAAGAAACCTAGACAAGGACTGCTCCCCCATGACTTCCGACTCCTCCAACAAAAACAACGGCAATGGCACGAGCTATAGCGTTCCGAGACCGCGGGCCGAGTGGCTGGCGGCGCGCCAGCGTGACAATGCGGACGGCAACTTCTCCCAGATGCACTATGCCCGCCGGGGTGTGGTTACGGAAGAGATGGGCTACGTGGCCCACCGCGAAAAGATTTCCCCCGAACTGGTGCGCGACGAAGTCGCCCGCGGCCGGATGATTATTCCCGCCAACATCAACCATCCGGAACTGGAGCCGATGGCAATTGGAGTGGCGTCGCTCTGCAAAATTAACGCCAACATCGGAAACTCGGCGGTCACTTCGGAGATCAACGAGGAACTGAAGAAACTGCATACCGCGGTGCACTACGGCGCGGATACGGTAATGGATCTTTCCACTGGCGGAAACATCCACGAAATTCGCGAGGCCATTCTGCGGCACTCGCCGGTGCCCATCGGCACCGTACCGATTTACGAAGCAATTTCGCGCGTTAAGCGTGTGGAAGACTTGAATGCCGAGGTCATGCTGGAGGTCATCGAAGAGCAGGCCGCGCAAGGCGTCGATTACATGACGATTCACGCGGGCGTGCTGATCCAGTATTTGCCTCTGGTAGCGAAGCGCATCACCGGCATCGTGAGCCGCGGCGGCGCGATTCTGGCGCAGTGGATGGCATACAACCACAAACAGAACTTCCTCTACGACCGCTTCGACGATATCTGCAAAATCTTCAAGAAGTACGACGTCAGCTTTTCGCTGGGCGATGGCTTGCGACCGGGTTGCGTGGCCGATGCCAGCGACGAAGCCCAGTTCGCAGAGCTGAAAACGTTGGGCGAACTGACGAAAATAGCCTGGAACCACGACGTGCAGGTGATGATCGAGGGCCCCGGGCACGTCTCGATGGACAAGATCAAGGAACAGGTCGATAAAGAAGTCGAATATTGCTATGAAGCTCCGTTCTACACGCTGGGCCCATTGGTGACTGACATCGCCCCGGGTTACGACCACATCACGTCCGCTATTGGTGCGGCGATGATTGGATGGTACGGCGCAGCCATGCTGTGCTACGTCACGCCGAAGGAACACCTCGGCCTACCCAACGAAAAGGACGTCAAAGACGGGATCATCGCCTACAAGATTTCTGCGCATGCCGCCGACATCGCCCGCGGACGTCCCGGCGCTCGCGACCGCGACGACGCGCTGAGCTACGCTCGCTACAAGTTTGACTGGGAAAAGCAGTTCGCGCTTTCGCTCGATCCCGAGACAGCGCGGTCGATGCATGACGAGACCCTGCCCGACGATTACTACAAGGAAGCGGCCTTCTGCTCCATGTGCGGGCCGAAATTCTGCTCGATGAATTACTCGTCGAAAGTCGACGAGTACAACAAGCAGGTCCACGGCATCGAGAAGAAGGATTACTCAGAATTGGTGGAAAGGCTGGTCACCCTGAAGTAGCAGTTCCTAGCGGTGACACGCGCATTTCCGCGAAGGCCTCCATCCTTCGGGAGGATTCCCGCCATCCAAGAGCCAAGGCCGAAATTGGCCGCTGACGCATGGCACGGTGCAACGCGAACGCTCTAGTACACATTGGCACCTCGGGATGGCATTACCAACATTGGCGAGGGGCATTCTATCCCCGCGATCTACGCGCGGACCAGATGCTCCGCTTTTATGCCGATCGCTTCGACACGGTCGAGATCAACAACAGTTTCTACCGGCTGCCTGCCACGACCGCGCTTGAATCCTGGCGCCGTGAAACTCCTCCGGATTTTTGTTTCGCGGTCAAAGCCAGCCGCTACATCACGCACAACCGCAAGCTGAAGGATCCAGAGCAGACCTTCGACAAATTCTTTTCCCAAGTCAGAATTCTGAAGGAGCGGCTTGGACCGATTCTTTTTCAATTGCCGCCAAGCTGGCAGGTAAACCTGGAGAGGCTTGAGGAGTTCCTGAGCGCTTTGCCGGGTCGCAATCGCTACGCTTTCGAATTTCGCAATCCGACGTGGAACATTCCCCCGGTCTCCGAAGCGCTACGCCGGCACAACGCGGCATTCTGCATCTATGAACTGGCGGGGTTTCAATCTCCAGAGGAAGTTACCGCCGACTTTGCCTATGTCCGGCTCCACGGGCCCGGCAATGCCTATCAGGGCGACTACAGCCGGAACCGCCTGCGCAACTGGGCGAAGAAAATCGAGGACTGGCGCGAAGAACTTCGGCGCATTTACGTGTACTTCGACAATGATCAGGCGGGATTTGCGCCGAAGAATGCCTTGGAGCTGAAGCAAATGGTAGAAGGCGCCCGGAGTAAAGCCGCTTAACTTGACGCACTACGTTTGCGCCTCGCCACTTTGGCCGCCTGCTTTCCCAGCGCCGTGCGAACTTTTTTCGGCAGATGGGAGATTGTTCTTTTTCTCTTGGCCGCAGCAGCCGCCTTCTTGATGTTCCGTCTGGCAGCGGTTCGTTGTTTCGCAGTGACCACGATTCCTCCACACGTACGCATGGTAGATGCGACAGATTGGGCTTGGGTTGGCGCTATGCCGACCTTCGCCCGAGTCCAAGTGCGGTGGAATTCTTGTTGTCGTGACTGGCAACCGAGAACGCGGACAAACCTGTCCGCCATACCGAACTACTTCGCCTCTAAGGTGATGTCGCCGACGCCGACATGAGCTCGCAACTCGTATTGGCCGTCGCCGTGATACTTCAGCGTCTTGCCCAGCCATCCGCTGGTCTCGCCGTAGCCATCGCTGTTCACATCGCCGATGCCGGCACTGGCGCGAACCAGTCGATAAGTTGAGTGCTCGCGTTCCACTCGGATGTCCCCGACCCCAAGTTCCAGATCCTTATCGCCTTCGATGCCTTCCACTGTCATGTCCCCGACCTTTTCGTGGAGGTCAAGACTGGTGTTCGCCGGAACTTCCAGTTCGACATCGAACTGCGTGTTGCCGCTCATGGGAGCATGAAACTCGATCGTCGCGTCTTTATCGCGAACGTCGAAGTCCACATGCGATTCCTTGAGGTTTCGCTCCCGGCGGGACTTGACGGTGTAATGCAGGCTGATCCGGTTGGAGTCGCCGCGCCGGATGTGCAGATCACCGACGCTCATGTGTAAGTGCAAAATGCCTCCTGCGGCGAAGTCGCGAGCGTCACTGTGGCTTTCCTCATAATCCCAGTCATGGCTCCGATCGTGAGCCGCACACAGTGGAACCAGCCAGAGGAGTAACAGAAGAACCTTGGACCACTGATTCAAGCGGACAAGAGACCTTCCGGGCATGGAACACCTCTCGGGCGTAGAAGCGCCTGTTAGCAGGTACGGTATCCGGAGCCTGGCGGTTCCAGGAAAGTTCGGACGTTGTAACGGGCGCTCTCGGGTGGCTCAGACGGTATGCCCTACATCAGAAGCGGTTGGGAGTCCTGCTTCACGAGACGACGGGAACAGTCCTCGCCCGATTGCAGGCCCACGAACACATCCCACGAAAGCGCCTAATGGTCGGCAACTCGTGTTTCGAGGGCATCGGTAGATTTCTCAGTTTCGGGCTCAGGCTGTTCCGCTCAAGAGTTGAAATCAGCTATGCCGTTCCACACCAGTTGGACAGCAATGGCGAGGATCAGAAAGCCGAAAATCTTGTTGATCGCGCCCACGGCGCTGGGTCCGAGACGGCGCACCAGCGGTCCGCCCATCCAGAAGAAAAGCACAACGCTGAGGGAAATTACGGCGATCCCGATGACCATGCCGATGTAGGCCGCGGCATTGTTCACATGAGCGGCCAGCGCCATGACGACGCCGATCGCTCCCGGACCCGACATCAACGGCATGGCCAACGGAGTCAGCGAGATGTCTTCTTTGCTTTCTGCTTCGTGACTCTCCGCGGGCGTGATGCGAGCCGTAGAAGTCACCATACCCCAGGCGGTATTCGCCACGATGAGTCCCCCAGCGATTTTGAGTACCGGAAGCGAGATGCCGAAAAAGTACAGCACGAAGCGACCGAAAAACAGGAATGTCACGAGGATGACGAAGACCCACATCCCGGCTTTGAGGGCCACGCGTTGCCGATCGCGATCACTCCAGGAAGAGGTCAGGCTGAAGAAGATGGGAACGCCGCCGAAGGGATCGACGATCGGAAACAGAGCCAGGAAAGTTGCCACCGCCGAGTCGGGCAAGCTGCGCAAAAAGTGTCCGAGGGCGTGAGCGGAGGTTATTGCCACTATTTGTATCCTTCGAGCGTTTTTGCTGCGCGATCCAGAGCAGCCGCGAGTACGGCCAACTGCTGCCGAGCGGCGTCGCTGTTGCCCTTATCCAGAGCCTCGTTCACTCCCGGAATCACGACCGCGGCGTAGCCCGTATACTCTCCGGGAGCGTAGATCGCATGACGAAACCAGGAGCGACGCGGCAGTCCTTCGGGAACGAGCAGGGACCGTTCCGCGTTGCGCAAGGCCTGATTCAACCGCGCAACCTCGCGCGGCGGATTTTTCTGCCTTGCCAGGATCTTAGCGCCGGCAGTCTGGAAGTGCCGGGCCGCGGCATCGACCGCACCGAAATCAAGAACACGGGCACCGAATTTGGTATCCGCGCGCTTGCGGGCAGCGTCGAGATACGCGGCGATTTCTTTTCCGTATTCCTCGTAGTCATAGGGCAGGACTTCAGCGTCCGCCATGCGCACCGCTTCCAGGCCGTAGACCCGCGCCATCTCCTGCTCGTAGACAAAATCCGGGTCGCCAAATTTCTTGAACCATGCGAAGTTGTCGAAGACCGAATGATAGACGCCATAAGGTCCGCTCGAACTCATGTCGGTCGACGGCACCCCGAGGTGTTGCAGGAAAGCCGTGTAATCCGAACCGCTACCCAGATCGCCAACGGGTACATCGCCTTTGACTTGAGCCGCTGGGAGTCGCCGGTTCTCACCCGCCTCCGATGGCGACTGCGTGGATGCATCCGGCTGAGAAGCTTTCTGCCATGCTTCGTAAACCGTCCCGCCCTTGGGGCTGGGCACGGCCTTGGTCACGTCACGCACAAACTGTTTGAGGCTAGGCACAGCTGATGCCCCGAACTTCGAGCCGGAAACGGCGACGTCGACATTGAAATACGCGGGAGCATCGGCTAACTCGGATTCATGCTGCTCCGCCCATTCGGTCGAACCCATCAGACCTTCTTCTTCGCCATCCCAACTGCAGAACACCAGCGTGCGTTTCGGCTTCCATCCGGACTTCAGGAGTTCGCCAATGCCATGCACCGCTTCCAGCAGCGCAACCGTGCCGCTATTGGGATCGACAGCGCCATACACCCAGGCGTCGCGGTGATTTCCGGCCACCACCCATTCGTCGGGCAAGTCACTGCCGCGCGCCCGGCCGACGACATCCCACAATGTGCGGAATTGATAATCCTGCTTGAGATGCATCTTCAACTTCGCCGGGCCCGGACCGACATGATAGGTAAACGGCAACGAACCCTGCCATTCGCGCGGCGAATCCGGACCGGCCAGATTTTGCAGCACCGGCCACACATCGTGATAGGAAAGCGGTGTCACCGGAACAGTAGGGATTTGCGCTGATTTCTGCGGCGCAATGCGCTGCGAGTCAGGGAGCGACGGCACCGAGGCGACGCCCGGCGTGGTCGGATCGCCGGGAAACTCAAACATGTATCCCACGGACCCGCGCTGCACGCCGGTATCGGGACGCCATGGGCCCTCGGGATATTTGTCGCCGCGCCGCCAGCCATCGTCAGCGGGATCGGAGTAGATGATCACGCCGGCCGCGCCGTGCTCCTGAGCAACAAAAACTTTTACGCCCCGGAAGTTTTGCCCGTACCGAACCAGGACAATCTTCCCGCGAACATCGACTTTCAGTTTGGCAAGCTTCTCAAAATCCTCCGGCGTGCCGTAATTCGCATAAACCACGTCGGCCTCCACGTCGCCTGAGGGCGACATGCCGTTGAAGGGCATCACCACCCGGGGATCGTCCTGGAAAGGATCGTTCTCCACGTGCTCGCGCGTGGGGCCGTGCATTTCGACTCCAGCCGGCGCAGTCAGGTCGACGCTGATCTCGGCGGGATAGTTCATCCACACTTTGTATTCGACAATTTCGGTGTCGAGGCCGGCGTCGCGGAATTTCTGCGCGACATAGTCAGCCGTGGCCTTGTCTTCGACCGTCCCCGCCATGTGGGGGGCTTGCGTCAGAGTCCGCAGGTGCTCTTCGGCAAGTTTTGGATCGGGAACGGCCAGAAACCGCGATTCTGTGGACAACTCGGCAGTCGCATCGTGGAAGCCGAAGATCGCCGGTGCGGGCTCAGGCGCGTTGTTTTCAGCGGGGGTTGAGGCGGAAATCAAAATGCCGAACGAGAGCAGTGCAATCGAAACTGGTTTCATGGGTTCGAAGGATGGAAAGTTAGTAAGGTAGCACAGGCGCCGAAACGGGCGGCGTTGGAGCCTCAGTTGTTGGCTGTTCTTTATTGGCGCACCAACTTCACCACTTTCACCAACTGGTGCACAAAGAGGATATACCGCTCCTATGAAACGGGCCACCATGACGCTTCCCGATGACCTTGCGAAAGCCGTGGACGACTATGTCCAGGCCCAGGAGGCTCCTCCTGCACTCACGACGGTGGTACAAGCGGCCTTGCGGGAGTATCTCAGCGAGCGCGGGTTTCTACGTGTCCATCGGCCCCTGAGGATCAGGCCGGCAAAGAAAGGGAGCGGGCGCAGCGACATCAGTCAGGGTCACGACCTTTACGTGACAGGCGTCAAGAAATGATGCGTGCTGTCCTGGCAGACACGGGACCGTTATACGCAGCCGTCGACCCGGAAGATGCTCACCACCGACGCGCTCTTCAAGAACTGCGCACCCTGATCGGGGAGAAGCGCGAGATCGTGGTTCTTTACCCGACTTTGCTCGAGGCTCATTCCCTGATTCTATTTCGATTGGGCCGGGATACGGCATGGGATTGGCTTACCGACATGGCCGACGCGGCTCTGGTCAATCCGACTCCAGAGGATTACCGGCAAGCTACCGCAAAGCTTCGAGCGTTAACCGATCGGTCCATCACCTTATTCGATACAGTGGCAGCCGTCGTCGCCACTCGGCTGAAGATGGACGTCTGGACGTACGATCACCATTTTGATGTGATGCGAGTTGGTGTTTGGCGCTGAGAGTTCGTCCTATCTACCGAACCTGGCCCGTCCCCACAATCTCGTATTTCGACGAAGTCAGCTCCGCCAGCGCAAAGGGCCCGCGGCAGTGGAGTTTCTGCGTGCTGATTCCCATCTCGGCGCCGAAGCCGAATTCCCCACCGTCGGTGAATCTCGTGGACGCGTTCCAGTAAACCGCGGCGGAATCTACGCCGCGCTGGAACTTCCGGGCATTGGCTTCATCGCGAGTCACGATGGCATCGGAATGCTTGGTGGAATAGCGATTAATGTGAGCGATAGCCTCGTCCACATTGGCGACAACGGCAACGGCCATGCAGAGGCGCAAGTACTCCTCGTACCAGTCCTGCTCGGCGGCGGTCGCCACCTGCAATCCTGCCGCAAGAGATCGAGCCTTGCCGTCGCCGCGCACTTCCACTCCAGCCTGGATGAGCTTGCGCACAATGCGCGGAACATAATCGGCGGCCACGTCCTGGTGCACCAATAATTTCTCTGCCGCGTTGCACACCGAGGGCCGCTGCGTCTTCGCATTGAGGACGATGCGGTCCGCCATGTCGAAGTCGGCGGACTCGTCGACGAAGATGTGGCAATTCCCTGCCCCGGTTTCGATGACCGGCACGGATGAATTTTCGGTCACGAAGCTGATGAGCCCCGCGCCTCCGCGAGGAATGATCACGTCGACCAGTCCTCGGGCTTTGATCAACTCCTGCACGGAATGGCGCGTGCTCGAATCGAGCAATTCAATTGCGCCTTCCGGAACTCCGGGAACGGCCGTCATGATTTCGGCGAGGCATTGATTGCTGCGGGCCGCTTCCTTGCCGCCGCGCAGCACGATGGCGTTCCCGGTCTTGAGTGCGAGTACTGCCGTATCGACGGTGACATTCGGGCGGGACTCGTAAATGATCCCGACCACGCCGAGAGGCACTCGCACTTTCCGGATGCGCAGGCCGTTGGATTTTGTCCACTCCGCGAGCGTTTCCCCGATTGGGTCGGGTAACGCGGCGACATCGCGCACACCCTGCGCCATCTCGCGGATGCGCGCCGCCGTGAGCAGAAGACGGTCACGCATCGCGCCTTCGAGGCCGGAATTCTCGACGTCTTCGCGGTTCGCCGCGAGGATGGATTTCTCGTGGGCCTCGATCGACCCGGCGATGGCCGCCAGCAGGGCGTTCTTTCGGTCGGTTGAAAGCAGCGCGAGCGTGCTGGAGGCAGCGCGGGCGCGCAGCAGCTTCTCCTGCGTTGAGGCGGCGGTGGTGGGAGTGGCGGCCATCAAGCTTTCGTCCTCTGCCGTTGCGGGCGCGGAGGAAAATAAGTCCCAATTTTACGCTCCATCCCGAGGATGATTGCGTTGGGATGCCGCCCATTCACGATCGCGACGTGCACTCCGGCTTCACTGGCCAACTTGGCCGCGCGGAGTTTCGAAATCATCCCTCCGCGTCCCAGGGCGCTCGTGCCGTTGCATTGCGCCTCCAGTTGCGGCGTCAACTTGCGGATCACGCGCTGCAATCTTGGCTTCTTGCGGCCGTGGGGCAGCAGGAATCCATCGACATTGGTCAGCAGCAGCAGCCAGTCGGCTTTGACCGCAGTAGCCAGGAGCGAGCTGAGTTCGTCGTTGTCGCCGAAGGCTCCTTCCAGTTCGCGGACCGAGACGCTGTCGTTTTCATTCACGATCGGCACCACGCCCAAAGCGAGCAACTGGCTCAAAGCATTCTGCAGATTCCGGTACCGCAACGGCGATGTGAAGTCGTCGCTCGAGAGCAACAACTGGGCTACGACTTTCTTGCCGAAGAATAGACGTTCGTAGGTGTGCATGAGCCGGCTCTGGCCGACGGCGGCGCAAGCCTGCATGCGGGGAACATCGCCGGGACGCTTATCGAGCGCGAGCCCAGACATGCCGGCCGCAATGGCTCCAGAGGTCACGATGAGATATTCATTCTTCAAAAGATCGAATTGGTCCACCATGCCGCGCAGCAGGCGCACATCGATCTGCCCCCCAGGGGCAATGAGACTGGTGCCGACTTTAATCACAACTCGCATCGTGTGTTGACGGCGAGCCGGGAGCGATTGGCTGCATTCGCTGCCAAGCAGTTCCGCCTGGGAAACCCGGCGGCCCGGCGGGGAGGGACAACACTTCTATCCTGCCGTTAGAATGACATTCTGGCAAGTTGAAAACCTTGCCGCCATTGCACGGCTATGCCTGCCTCGAATGCAACCAGTCGATTTTCGGATCGCGTAGAAAATTACGTGCGCTACCGGCCGGGATATCCGGCTGAGGTTTTGCGCGTTTTGCGGGACGAATGCAGGCTGAGCGCCAGCGACGTGGTCGCCGATATCGCCTCCGGAACGGGAATCTGGTCGCGCATGTTGCTCGAAAACGGCAATCGCGTATTCGGCGTGGAACCGAATGCCGAAATGCGGCAAGCCGGCGAGCGGCTGCTCGCGGAGTTCGATCGATTCACCAGCGTACCGGGAGCTGCTGAGGCAACGACGTTGCCGGATGAGAGCGTCGACTTTGTTACCGCCGCCCAGGCCGCACACTGGTTCGACCGCGAGCGGGCCCGCCGTGAATTCGTCCGCATTCTGAAACCCGGCGGGTGGCTTGTTCTTTTGTGGAATGAGCGCCTGACCGACGCGACCGCGTTCCTTCGCGCTTACGAGCAACTCCTCCTCGCCTTCGGCACCGACTATGCCGACGTGCGACATGAGCGCACCACGGAGGCGGTAAACGAATTCTTCGATCCCACGCCGTTTCGGGAGCGCGTGTTCGCGATGCGGCAGGAATTCGATTATGCCGGACTGGAAGGGCGGTTGCTCTCATCTTCCTATGCGCCGGGGCCCGAGCATCTGCAGCATCGGCCCATGCTGCGCGAATTGCGGCGGCTGTTCGATGAACACGCGGACGCGGGGCGCGTCTCTTTCGACTACAACACGCGCGTCTATTTTGGACGATTGCAGTAAAGCAATGCGGAGAAACATGGACCAAGAAAAGTCATTTCACATGACGCCTGAAGAGTTCCGTCGCTACGGCCACGCCGTGGTCGACTGGATCGCCGATTATCAGTCTCTCGTGGAAACGTTCCCTGTACTGTCGCAAGTGAAGCCGGGACAGATTCGGGCTTCGCTTCCCGCGGAGCCTCCACAGAGAGGCGAGCCGTTTGCCGCGCTTCTGAAAGATGTCGAGCAACTGATTCTCCCCGGCGTGACCCATTGGCAGTCGCCAAATTTCTTTGCGTACTTTCCCTGCAACGCTTCGGGAGCAGGAATCCTTGGCGACCTGCTTT
>Ga0307478_10001185_pt1 | contig 23314 bp, 22 predicted proteins | sample atmos_gasesECM4C_2_FD_203713 | JGI IMG/M metagenome (GOLD analysis project Ga0307478, IMG submission 203713) | Hardwood forest soil microbial communities from Morgan-Monroe State Forest, Indiana, United States - atmos_gasesECM4C_05 | ecosystem: Environmental > Terrestrial > Soil > Temperate...
CAGGGCAGCGGCTGCGATGAGGAACGCGGCCACCACGCCCATCCACTCTGCGACCGCTCCCCACAGCACGCTGCCCAGCGCCTGGGTGCCAAACAAAAGCATGAGGTACACCGACACGCCACGAGCGCGAACCCAGGCCGGAAGAAAGAGCTGGACGGCCGCGTTTACGTTCGACAGGACGAGGACCCAGGCGGCGCCCGCTGGTAACAGGGCGATTAGTGCCACAGCTGGGATCGGAACAGCGGCCACAAGGACAAGGGCGATCGCGTAGGCTGCCGAAGCCACGGCCATCAGGCCGTTGTCCGACAGCCGGTTGCGAATCTGCGGCAGGGCGAGCGCGCCGGCGACCGCCCCAATACCGAGCGATCCCTGCAGCAGGCCGTATCCGATCGCGCCAAGATGAAGCCGCTGGGCTGCCAGCACGGGGAGCAGTGACCAGAGGACACTGGCCGGGACCAGGTAGAGGGCCATGCGCAGCAGAATCCGCCGCACCACGGGGGCATTGCGGACGTAGCGTCCGCCGGCTCGGATCGCCGAAAAGAAGTGTTCCGGCAGCGCGGGCTTCGGCCGAGCCGGTGGCTTCCAGATCGCGACGACCAGAACAAACAAGAGGTAGGTCAGCGCGTTCAGTCCGAAGACGGCGGCAATTCCCAGTCTGGCGATCACGAGGCCGGCGAGCGCCGGACCGACGACACGCGACAGGTTGATGCTGATCGATCCGAGTGCAGCGGCCGCTCGCAACTGCTCGCGCGGAACGATATCGGGGATCAGCGATTGGAAAGCGGGGTTGGCGAAAACCGACGCACTGCCGAGGGCAAAGGTGAAGGCAAGCAGCAGCGGCGCTGTCATTTGCCCCAAGAACGTCAGAACCGCCAGCGCAACCGCCACCAGCCCGAGACCAAGCTGGACGACCAAAAGCAGACGGCGACGGTCGAAAAGGTCGGCGAGCACTCCGCCCACCAGGCCAAAGAGGGCGTCGGGTAGCGTATCGGCCACCTGCACCAAGGCGACGAGGATCGCGGCGTTCGCGGCGTGGACGAGGAACCACTGCGCGCCAACGGTCTGCATCCAGTTGCCGATGTTGCTGACAAGAAGGGCGATCCAGAAGGCACGGAACACGGTGAACCGCAGGGGCGCCCAACTGCTTACGGGCTGAGCGGCGTCAGCCACCTGCGTTCATCCGGTGCGCCATCTCCCTGCCGCTATTGTTCCAGCCGGCGACGGTCGCGGAGTTTGGCTGGCCACCAGGAGGGACTTCCTGGTGGCCAGCCTTGATTTGTGGTTAGCTGTGGCTACCTTTTCCCGTACACGCGAAAATCGTTTTCACCCGCGACGGGGTCGTACTCCCCTTCGTGCCGAGCTTTGATTCCGTTCAGCCATGCGAGCTTCTTTGATGCGGTCTGGAAGGTGGTATCGCCCACGAACTTATTGTGCGTGGGACTCTCGATGATGCTGCTCCCCTTGTAGTACACGAGGATCGTGTCGCCGTCGCTGGTCGTGTGGATCTGTCGCGCTTCGTAGTCGATGGTGCGATCTGGCTTGACCAGCATGGTGATCGTCGCGTAGAACGTCGCGTTGTACACGCCCTTCGCCTGTCCCTCGAGGTTCGACTCGAGCCTGATGCCTTCGGGCGCGAAGTCCTTGATGCTTCTGGTCGTGTTCTTCGACGTCAGCTCCAGGAGAAGCTCCTCTTTTGCGTCTGCGGCGGTCTCTGCGCTTACCTGCTGAGTTTGTGATGCCACTTCAATCCTCCTCACTCAACCTCCGCTTAGACCGCAACCTTGAGCATCTTCATGACCGCATCGGCCGTGACTTGCGCGGAGGTACTCTGCTGTCCGGTTATCAGGTTCCCATCGGTGACGACGAATGGTGTCCACGCCGGCTTGGCCACATAGTTCGCTCCAGCCAGGCGGAGACGATCTTCCAGCAACCACGGTGCATTTCCGGCGAAGGAGGCCTGCGTTTCCTCTTGATTGCTGAAGGCGGTAAGGTTGCGGCCCTTGAAAAGCCATTGACCTTTCCCATCGTGCGCCGTGAGGAAGGCGGCCGTTCCATGGCAGATCGAGGCCAGGATCTTGTTCTTGTCGCCAAGGATGGCGGCGATCAAGCCTCCGATGTCTGGATCGACAGCCAGATCCTGCATCGGGCCATGCCCTCCGACGATGAACATCACATCGAAGTCGGACGGGTCGACCGTGCCCAGCGGCTTGCTGCTCTCGAGCACTGCCTTCTTCGCGGCGATGTACGCCTTATGGGACTCGACCGCAGCGGCGTCATTCCCGTTGAAGGGAAGCGCGAGGCTCAGCGGGTCCACCACTGGCGTCCGCCCCTGTGGCGACGCGATAGTGACTTTTAGCCCGGCATCGGAAAACGTCTTGTGCGGTTTGGTGAACTCCTCCGCCCAGAAACCGGTTGGGTGGGGCGTGCCATCCTTCATCGTCCAGACGGTCGACCCTGTCAACACCATCAAAACTGAGCTCATTCCGTTTACCTCCTTGTTACTTTGCGACTACCGAAGCCCGTTCGGCTTGGCCGACGAGCAACGCCGCCTCGTCGAGATCGATCAGCCGGCCATTCAATCCGCCCCACGCGTGTAGATCGCCACCAACCTCGATTCGCCCCGCTTTCGCAACCCCGCCGGCTGGCACCGGATCGAACCCCGCAATCCTGATCAGACGCTCGACTTCCGAAGCGGCCGCGGCGTCGTCGGTCGCGTAGAACAGAACGGCGCGCTGCGGCTGTCGAAAGGCATTCGACGCGAGCATGGTTGCCCCCATCGACCCGAACGCCTTCACGAACCTCGTTCCCTGCGGAAGCAGGGTGGCGACCAGTTCGCCGGACGACTGGCCTACGGGAAGCGTTCGCGTGAGCGTTCCGTCGGCGGCGACCGAGACAGGATTCGAGGGGTCGATTACAAGTTTCCCTGGCAAAAGGTCGGCGACCTCATCGATCACTTCTCGCATCGGATCGAGCCAGAGCGCGAACACGACGTTGTCGGCGCGCTGGACGGCGTCGCGGTTGTTCAGCGCCCCACTCGCTGGGCTTCCAATCTCCGCCGCAACTTTTCTGGCCTTTGCCTGACTGGACGCGGAAAGAATGACTGGCTCGCCGCCCGAGGCGAGCTCGCGCGCCACCGTCCCGCCGAGGCTTCCGATGCCGATGATTGCCGTTGCCACTCACTGCTCCTTGAGGAGTCGGTCCGTGAGGACGATCTGTTGGACCTCTTGCACCGTCTCCAGACGAGCCCAATCGCGCTGCAGCTCGACCGCCAGCGCGACCCAGGTGGTCGGAATGGCTCCCGCCTGACGTACGCGATCGAGGCCCACGCGATGGGCCTCGAGCGACGTGCCGCCAATCGCGTCGACCACCGGATAGACCTCGTAGCCCTCGCGCATCGCGTCGAGGGCGGGAAATGCCATGCAGATCTCGGTCCAGAGGGCGCACATGATGAGCTTGCGGCGGCCGGTCGCGTGAACGGCACTCAGAAAGTCCGGGTCTTCCCAGGCATTGGTCGTGGTCCGGTCGATGGGCGGATCGTCGGCCAGAACCTCAGCCAGCGGCGGCAGAGTCGGTTGGCCCCGACCCGTCCTGACGTTGACCGTCGAGTGCACGATCGGAAGAGCAAACACTTTTGCGAGCTTCGCGATCGAGACGATGTTTTTGAGGAGTAGATCGCGATCCATCGAACGGACCGCGGCGATCTGGCTCGGTTGATAGTCGATTACGATCAGCGCCGAGTTCTTCGGCGTGATCAGGTGATCGCCGATCTGATCACGAATCACAGTCTTCGGAGCAGCAACCGCAGTTGCCATAAGCGCTAACCCTCCTTCTAGTTCCGTTGGTTGGCAGTACTCGCGTCGCGTCGTGGCGTGGTCGCTGATTGATTGCTGGTTACTGTGTTTGCGGCCGGCATTGTTGATCGGCGCGAGCCAAGCACGACACCGATGGCGGTCGCGACGACCGCGAGCGAAACCGCTACCAGAAGGATGAAGATGGCATCGAGTCCGGCTCGCAGTTGCGTGCGCGCCAGGATGGGGGTGGGCGCGCTGCCGAGGTACCGCTCTAGCACGATGCCCATGATCGCGACGCCCACTGCACCGCCGATGGTGCGCGAGAACTGGTAGAACGCGGTCAGCGCGCCGCGTTGAGCCCAGCCGACGCTCGATTGAATGACGATCAATAGGGGCGCCGTAAAGGTACCGATGCCCGCACCCATGACGAGCGTTGACGCAACCGTCCACGAGATGCCGGATGCGGCCGGTCCAAGCGCCAGCAGGAGGGTCCCGGCCAGAAGGGCCAGCGCGCCGGCAAGGACGAGCCGCTGATACCCGACGCGGACCATGATGAAGCCGGCGATGCCCGACATGATCGGCCACCCGACTGCCATGGCTCCAACCGCGACGCCGGCCTGGTACGCCGAGCCACCCTGAACCGACTGAACCCAAAGCGGGATGTAGCTGATCACGCCAAACATCACGGTGCCGGCGAGAATCGAGGTGATAATCGCCGATCTGATGACGCCGTTACGCAGGAGGCGCAGGGGAAGGGTTGGGCTCGACGCGCGCCACTCGAGCCACGCGAAAGCCCCGAGCATGCCAAGCGCCGGCGGAAGCAGGGGCCAGATGGGACTGGCGCTCCGGCTGCCAGTGCCCAGGCCGATGAGCAGGAGCACGACGCCCACTGTCAGCAGGGCGGTGCTCCGAAGGTCGATTCTCCGGTCCGCCAGTTCTGGCCGCCGCTCTGGGTAACCCCAGATCAACCCTGTCGCAATGATGCCGATCGGAATGTTGATCGTGAAGATCCAACGCCAACCGATCGTCGACACAAGGAGCGCCCCCAGCGCGGGCCCGGCGATTGCAGCGATGGCCCACACACTGCTGAAGACGCCCTGCAGGCGCGCCCGCTGCGGCAAGGGAAAAATATCGGCGACGACCGTGAACACGATTGGCTGGATGCATCCGGCCCCGATTCCCTGCAGGGTTCGGAAGGCAATCAGCCAACCCGTGCTGGGACTGAGCGCGCACAACGCTGACGCAATGATGAAGATCAGCACCCCGATCAGCAGGACGAGGCGGCGTCCGCGGATGTCCGCGAGGCGACCCCAGATCGGCACCGTCGTGGTCGCCGTAATCAGGTAGCCCGCTATGATCCATGGATACAGCTCGAAGCTGCCCAGTTCCCGCGAAATGGTCGGCAACGCCGTGCCCACTACCGTCGTGTCCAAAGCGGCAACGAAAAGGGAGAGCAGGAGCCCAGCCATCACGCGAATCAATTGCGGGGTCCAGGGAACTCGTTCGCCGACCGCCGATACGCTCATGCAAAGGCGACGATAGATTGCGGAATCCAGGCGGCGCTTCTGGCAAGTGACTGTTTTTCGGCGGCCCGCCCGGCGGCGATGACTTAATGCTCCGGCCAGAGTGACGCAGTTCATCCGCCATATCGCGCCGTCAACTGGAGCAAAATAAGCCGGGATGGGGACCTCGACCGCCACCAGCCGCGGTGTGGAGCTGGTTGGACGCGAGACCGAGATCGGTCAAGTGGAGAGTGCCCTGGCAAGCGCGGCCGACCGGGGAACCACCTTGCTTGTCAGCGGCGCGCCGGGGATCGGAAAGACGTCTCTTCTCGAGCTCGCCGCGAGACGAGCCCAGGATCGCGGCTACCGAGTGCTCGCGATTACAGGAGTTGAAAGCGAGGCTAACCTCCCGTACGCCGGTCTGCAACAACTCTTGCAACCAGTTCTGGCATCAGCCGGCAGCCTCGCGGACCCCCAAAAAGCCGCCCTGCTGGCGGCGCTCGGAATACGATCCGGTCCGCCTCCAGAAATGTTCCTGGTCGGCCTGGCCGCTCTCAATCTGATCGCCGACGTCGCTGCCGGCGAGCCGATCTGTGCGATCGCCGACGACGCCCAGTGGCTCGATGCCCCGACCGCCTCCGTCCTGACCTTTATCGCCCGTCGGCTCCAATCCACGCGCACGCTGCTGGTCATCGGACTGCGGGATGGTTTCGAAACCCCGCTTCGATCAGCGCATCTCCCGGAGATCCAGCTCGGACCGTTAGACGACGCGGCGTCAATACAATTGCTCGACCAAGTTTCGCCGGAGTTGGGACCGCCGATGCGCCGGCGGATTCTCGACGAGGCCCTCGGCAACCCGCTGGCGCTAGTTGAGTTGCCTCGCGCCTTGAAGCAGGTGAGCGACAGCCAGGAGCCTGCGCCCCATAGCATGCCCTTGACAGACCGGCTGGAGCGGACCTTTTCCGCACAGGCCTCAAGACTCCCGAAGGTCACGCAGTGCGCTCTCGAGCTGGCCGCCCTCGATGTGGAGCCGAGCGTCAGCGAAGTTTTGAGTGCGGCACGCCTGCTTGCCGGCAGTGAGGTCTCCATCGATGTTCTGGAACCGGCGCTGGATTCCGGCCTGATCGCGATTTCGGGTGCCAGCGTTCGATTTCGACACCCGCTGATCCGTTCTGCGCTGGATCAGGCAGCAACCCCGGGGCAGCGGCGAGCCGGCCACCTCGCGCTGGCGGACGTCATCGCGGACCCCGACCGCCGAGCCTGGCACCGCGCGAGGTCGGTACTCGGAGCCGACGAGGGCGCCGCCGCCGATCTCGAGGCGGCCGCCGCACGGGCCCAGGAGCGCGGTGCGACCGCAAGCGCACTCGGCGCGCTGGAGCTTGCCGCCTCGATAACCCCTGATGGCACCGTTCGGGCCCGTCGCCTGCTTGCAGCAGCTGAGCTGGCATTTCAACTCGGTGAACCGACAGCCGTGGCCCGACTGCTCGACGCCGCAGCGAGATTGGAGCTCAAGCCTCACGACGTCGCGCGAATGACCTGGCTACGCGAGATCTTTCACGATGGCGCACCTGGAGATCCGGCCGCCGTGGCGAAGCTGGTGGCAAGCGCGCAGGATGCGTCAGGCGCGGGCGACAGAAATCTGGCACTGAACCTCCTCCAGGGGGCCGCGCTGCGTTGTTTTTGGGCTGATCCAGGCGAGGCGGCGAGAACCCTCGTATTTGAGGCGGTCGATGAACTTGCGCGCGACGGGACGAACCCGCGCATTCTCGAGATCGCGTCGCTGGCCGCGCCGATCGATTCAGCAGCCATGGTGTCAGCGAAGGTGCGACAGCTTGCCTTGGTTGACAGCGCTAACTCCGTCGACACCCAGCTGCTTGCCTTCGCCGCCTACGCGGTTGGCGACATTGCGCAGGCGATCGAGCTCATGGATCGGGTGGCGCCAACCCTTCGCGCGCAGGGCAGGCTCGGCCTGCTTGCGCAGCTGCATGTCTTGCGGGCGTTGGCCGGCCTCAACGTGGGTCAGTTCGTCGAGGCCCTACGCGAAGCGAAGGAAGCCAACCGGCTCGCAATCGAGACTGCCCAGCCTATCTGGACCGCGATGAGTCAGATGGTCCGGGGCGTTTTGCTTGGGCTGCGCGGTGACGAAGTCCTCGCCGAACGCCTGATCAGCGGGGCCGGCCAATCTCTTGCGGCGCTCCGACTCGCTGTCCTTTATCGTCAAACGGAATTTGCCCACGGGATGGTGGCGATGACCGCAGGGCGAAACTCGGATGCTTTCGATCATTTCGCCCGAATGTTCGACTCTGACGTCGGCGCGCGGATGGCGGCGCCGTTCGTCGTCGAATCCGCCGTGCGTGCCGGTCGAGACGATGAGGCCCGTCCCCTGCTTAGTCGATTGGAGGCGTTGGCTACGCGGACACCGTCGCCATTGGTCCACATCGGCCTGAGATATGGGCGCGCGTTGCTCGCTGAAGAATCGGAAGCGAGAGGCCTCTACGAAATTGCCCTCGAGGCTGAACCAAAATGGCCGTTTGACCGTGCGCGGCTACAGATGTCGTACGGGAGCTGGCTACGGCGTCAGCGACGCATCACGGAATCGAGGCCGCACCTGCGGGCAGCGCACGATGCCTTTGTGTCGTTAGGGCTTCAGCCGTGGGTGGCCATGGCTCGCGCTGAGTTGCGTGCTTCGGGTGAGCGGACGCACGAGCCCAGCAACACGGTGCGGCCGGCACTTTCGCCTCAAGAGCTACAAATCGCTCAACTGGCGGCGGCGGGCCTTTCCAATCGCGAGATCGCCGACCGGCTGTTCCTGTCTCATCGCACCGTGGGCGCTCACCTGTACCGCGTTTACCCAAAACTCGGCATCGTGTCGCGCTCCGAACTAGGTCAGGCCCTCGCGGCAATAGATCACAACGGATCGCGCGTCACGCCGCTCAGCCCTCACGCGCGAAGTGAAAAGGCGTAAGCCAGCCGGAGACCATCACCACCGCCAGCACCGTTCCCAGCACAAGGCTGCCGATAATCAGCGACCTGCGGCCTAACGTTCCCTTAAGAGGAGGTCTGTCCAAGACGTCAGAGAGGGCCAGCCGCGGAGCGCGGTCTAGATAACCGAGGACGTGCACACCGGTCGCGAACAACCAGAAGATGAAACTTCCCTTATGCAGAACGAGCCAGAGCCGGCTGGTACCGAAGACCCACAATGCAACCCCGCTGAGGAACACGACGCACGTGGAGGCCACCACGACTGGAGCATCCACACGAAGGATGGTGTCTGGCGGGCCGGCTTGCCGATAACTCGGTTGGCCGCTGTAATAACGCACGAACCGGTACCCCGTGCTTCCAAGCTTGAGCAGGACAGGCGGAATCAAGAGAAAACCGATTATCGCGTGGGGAATGATCAATCTCCGTAGCGACAGGATGGTGACCCCTTCCATGGCGAACAGGAGGAAGAGCGCAATCCCGGTAGTGGCGGTCAGCCGCGCATTGGCAAGGACGCCTGGGTCCGCGAGCGGACGCAGTGGCGTTGCCTGCGGTAGCACCGACATAGTGGCCGAGCATAGCAGCCGAACCACGCGGTTTCATGAAGCCATCGACGGCTTCATCGAGTCAGGTCCTGCCCCTCCGGGCCGCCGCTAATCCTATTCTTGTTCGGATCGCGCAAATGCCAAGGGTCCCGCTGCTATATCTGGCGACCCCGAGCGGACTCGGGGGCGCAAATACCACCTGTTCTCCTCAAATACGTTTGATATGTCCGCACACTAAAGAAACCGGTTAGGCGATACGCACCACCAGCCGAGTCCGTTCGAATCCGCCGCGGGCTACCCCGTTAGGCCGGCGACTCGACAAGATGCCGGCGAGTCATGTGGCGGCTACCATGATGCTGGCGAAACGGCGTCAAGGAGGTGTGCATGGAACGCGGTCCCGGAAACTGGCCGGTTGATCTCGAGGAAGCCTTTCGCGAATGCCGCCAGAAGCTTGATAAAGCTCGCAAGGAGGCCGAACACTGGCGCGATAACCACAAACACTCAAGGCCGAGGTAGAAAAACTCCGGTCGGAGAACGAGATGTTGAAAGACAGAATTGAGCGACGGCGCCCCGTCTGACGATCAGGCTCTTGTTTGCCCCAACCTTCGCCGGAGGGCCGTCGAGGTAATAGAAGTCAGGCCAAAGAACGCGCCCACACCGGCGCACGCAACGATTGCTGCTAGCCCGCCCACGGCAGCGGCGTGGTCATCGAAGCAATTGGCTTGGTTCGGATAGTCGCAACCAGGGAGCACGAAAGCTGCGACAAGATACTGAAGGGCGATCAAAACGAATAGGCTCCCGGCGCTTACCCAAGCGACCGACCATAATGCACCGTCTGCACGGTCGTAGTTGAGCCAGCCAAAAACGAAACCCAGAAGCCCACAGAGAACCAAGGCCAGCCCCGCCGCCACCCCCCAAGTCAGGAAACCGATGCCCATAAGTATGAAATTGACGCCTAGAACCACAATCGTCGCGACCGTAATGGTCGTCGTCCACAACAAGAACCAATGAGTTCGCAATCCCGGCCTAGCCTCCTTGTTGCCTGCGGACGATGATAACCTCGCTTGCCGCCCTTACTAAAGAGTGACGTGCCACACGTCAGCGAAGGCCGTGGAGAAGGATCGAATCGGCCACGAGCTATTTCCCGGACGTTGTTCGAATGCCGTTCTTCAAATCGAGGGATCCGATCGAAATGTGATTCAGAACGCGATCGACCCCTTTTCGGCCCTCGTGCGCGTTGAGTCGTCGGTTGCTCGGTTAGGGCCCAAAGGATAGGGTAGCCAAGTCCTTTAGCAGCTGTGGATTCGAGAATGCGTGGGTGCGGGTCGAGAACCCCCCAGCCGACACGTCTTCACACCCGTCTCTGCCCACAATGACCGTCCATTTGTCACCGTTGACATAAGTGAAGCTAACGACATACTGCTGCCCCACATAGTTCGGACAGGACTCGACGCTGATGCCAGTGCCGGGATCGGGGTGAAGGCCATTGAGATCACGTACCACCTCGCTGATCGCGCCTGGATCGCGTACGGGAGTATCGTTCACCGTCATCCCGGCGGGTGTCCCAATGACAAGCGTCACCGTGGGCGAAAGGGGCGTCGGACGGAGGAATAGCCCTGCTCCGAAGCTAATTGCGCCTAAGACGATGATTCCGGCCACCACGAGCATGCGACGGATCCAGTGCTGCCTCTCTAGACGATCGAGCAAGCTATCCCACCGCGACGGCTCTTGATGCATCCGCCTCTGTAACGCCTACGATCGTTCATTCCAGTCGAGGCCGGATGGGTATGTTGGGCCAACCAGCTCGACCTCTAGCTCAACCTCTATGGCCTCGCCGCTCGCCAGAGGCCTGGCGGGTGCCACGGCGATGTTCGATTAGTGTCCGCCACGGGCTAGCTCTTCGTGCTGATCGATATTGAGTACACAGTCGGGTAGGCTCCATGGCCTGGATTCCGAGGATCTCCTGGCCGGGAGAAGCCAAGCCGGAAGATGTAGCGCTGTTTCTGCCAACCCGCCACCAGCGTCTCGCCAGTGCCGCGGATAACATCAGCCTCGTCTCGCTGCCATCCACGCTGGGACAACCGTTGCTGATAAAAACCTAAGACGTCCGCTTGCGACGCCGATGTTCCCATGATCCAGCCGGTATAGGGCGCTGCTCCGCCGGTATCCACTCCGGTCGCGGAATAGTCGGTCTCGCCAATCGTCGATGACCCTGAGAAAAAGAGGTGATCTTCGGGTAGCTTCCGCAGGGTTGCCACTGACGCGGGACTAGCTATGCCGCCCGACGCACTTAATCCCCAAAGGCCACCGGCCAAGTATGAAAAGGATGGCGACCTCTCCCTCACCACATTGGTCTCGCAGATGCTCCGGGGCGGAGATCCGCCGCCACATGTGACAAAACAGGCCGGAAAACCGGCGTTTTAAGGAGTGTCCGGCCCCCCTAAATCTGGTCCATTTTCAATGTTGTAGCGAGCGAAAATGTTACGGCGAATGGAGGTGTTCGATGCCGGTCACGAGGTACTCAGTGGAGCAGATCATTGCCAAGCTACGAGAGGTCGAGAAGCTCACCGGCCAGGGGATGACCATCCCGATGGCCGCGAAGAAGGTGGGGATCACCGACCAGACGTTCTACCGATGGCGCATTCGCTACGGGGCACTCAAGGAGGACGAAGCCAAAGTGGCGGCTGTTGCTCAAACAGGAGAACACACGACTGAAGCGGATCGTGGCCGAGCAGGCGCTCGACATCTCGATGCTGCGGGATCTACAACGGGGGAAATTCTGAGCCCGGCGCGACGGAGGGACGCGGTGATCTATCTGGTGAAGCGTCGCAAGGTCTCGGAGCATCGGGGCGTCTATGCCACGTCGCAGGCGGGCGAGCTAACCCAAGTGTGGCGCTTCCACCCGGACGGAAAGATTCCAACCCGTGGCGCTTCCGAGCCATCCCGCCTGTAGCAGGACTGCCTTATGCCACGCGCCGGCGAGGTTCCGGCGGGGCGGCGACAAGGGTTCTCTTCCTTTAGGGTTGCTGGGTGATCCCTCGATGAAGCAAGTACTGGTTGCGATGCTGTTGCTCTTGGCTGGTTGGTTTCTTGTAGCAGCGGGCCTAGTCCTAGTCCACGAGCTGCGAGTTGAACTGATTGCACTCGGTTTGTCTACCGTTGCTTTCATCGGCAGTTTTATCACAAGTATCCGGCTGGTCAAGCCGACTGAAAGGAGGGCGATCAACGTTGTAGCTGCGGCCACCAACATTCTGGCCGGCGCAGGCCTTGTTCTGCTAGCCGTCTTAGGTTTGGCCCTCATATTCTTCGAACAATGGCTAAAGTCCGTAGGTGTCTAAGCGCTCAACGCTGTGCGGTTTGACGGTGAACCGCCAAAGGCCCGGAACGTTCCGGCGCCGGGTGTTTGTGGTCGAGCGTGGCGCCAGCGGCTCGATCGACTGGTTCTAAAAAAGATCGCCGCCTGGCGACCCCCAGCGGACTCGGGGGCGCAAATACCACCGGTCCTCCTCAAGTACGCGTGATTCCAGCGTACCCGGGGCCTCGCGTTACTCCCTGGTGGTGGTCTCTCGCTTAGGGCCCGCCTGTAGCGGAGATCGTCTGCCCCGTTACGAAGCTCGCGTCGTCGCTGCAGAGGAAGGCGACATCTAAACGATGAGGGCGGTTCGGACAAATCCACCTTGAAAAGACGGTAAAACGAACTTTACCGGTCTACCCTTACCTGGAATGCAAGGCGGCGGTCAAGACGATTAAAGTCGCAACACCGGTTCCGCTACATCGCAGCTATAGCTAAATGCGTTTGAGGGACTGTCTACGGAGCCTTTGGATCCACTCACTAACGTGGTCTTCATCGGCATCAGGTTCGTCTGGATCGCGAAGCTCAACGGCAAGGCGACTGCGTGGGCCTACGTTGAAGAGCCGCGACGGAGTGAAGAGGGCGTAGTTGTCGTCTTCGTCGACTAGACTGGTCTGATCGCAGAAAATGTCGAGGATCAGATCGCTTCCGAACTGAAGCGACAGGTCCCAAGCCGTTGGTTTAACGTCCATTGCGATAACAGTCCGGCCTACAAGGTGCTCTAGCGTTGAGTTCAGGGCTGCTGGATCGTCCGCAGCGTCAGTCCAGCCGTACACCACCTGATTATTTTCCGTCATCCGCCACGCGCAAGTGATATAGAGCGAAAATTCACCCTCATAACGACGCTCGTCGTCGGAGAGGGCTGGGTTCCGCAAGGGGGGAAGCCGGGGAATCTTGCTTCCGAAGTGGATATCTATAGCAGATCCGGTCTCTGGCCCGGCAAAAACCGTCCAGCATGGCTTACCCACAAGCGCGCGCAGCGCTTTCTCTAGCTCGACCCCTATTTCAGCCTGGGAGGTGGTCACTGGGGCCCACTTGACCGCCTTGATCGGAAGTTTTGGGCGATGTCTTTAATCTCTTGATCAGTGTACCCTTGCTTGCTAATCTCATCGTGGAGTCGCCTCTGACCTTTCTTGCCGAGCTGTTTTGCAATCTCGCGTGCCTGCTTATCGCAGCTCGCTTACTGTCTCTGCCGCGGAACTTCTTGCCTTGGCCCTTCGCAAAATGCATGTGGCCAACACTTGCGTAGCGCCTTTCGATGAGCCAACGCTGGGGTCTCGCGCGGCATAGATAGTGTCAGCGCTTCGACAAACCTGCGCAGCCTAACGACGCGTCCTATAACCCCGAAAGCGTTCGCATTCCGTGGAGGGTTTGATAACGATGGCTAGTCTGGGCCGGGAACAAGTCAACTTTCGGGAACTGGCTGGCTGAGCTCGATGCCCAGAGTCGAGCACGTTTCCAAGACTTTGGACGTTGGAGGCGACACCCTCTGGGGCGCTACGCAAACAGATCGGAGAGCGCTTACCTACGGCAGCATCCTGTTAGCGGACACAAACATACTAGTTAGATTGGATACCACTAGTATCTGGCGACCCCGAGCGGACTCTGGGGCGCAAATACCACCGGTCCTTCGCAAATACGCTTGATACAGCGGCGTGGTAAAGCAACGCCCTAGCTAGCAGGTCCAAACGGTGTCGAAGTTCGAGGGTGGGCGTGGGGGGGCAAGGTTGGGCGACTCTGCGCGGTTGTTGGGCTTCGTTGTCGATTCGCTTGGCCAGGCTGCGAAGTAACGCTTCGACGGTCGGTGGCCAGATGTGGGTGCCGCTCTCCTCGCGGAGGATCCGGATCGGCTGCTCCTGTCCGCGCCCCTTTCGATACGGCCGGTCGGACACGAGCACGTCGTATATGTCCGCAACCACACGAAATACGGGCCTCAAAGGGAATCTCGTCGCCTCGAACCTATAGATACCCGCTCCGGTCAATCCGCTCGTGATGCGCAACGACGATTTCTGATTCGCGACAGAGGCGTTCGATCCGGCTTAGGATTTCTTGGCCCTTTTGGGGATGGAGCTTGATGGTGGTCCACTCATCGCTTCTGGAGCGGTCCGGGCTTTACTCGGATTGCATCTGGAATCCGATCTTCCCGGCGTCGTGCAGGAGTCCAGGACGGGCAAGCACGCGCAGCGTCTCGCTGAGAACGTCTGGCTCCCGTGCGATCATCACTGGCAAGCTCGACGACCCGGACGTTGTGTCCCTCGGTGTTTTTATCCCTTGCCTCGACCGCTGCGGCGAGTGCTCGGCTCGCGTCCACATGCTTCACCGCCGTTCCCACCTTGATCTCCAGTTCCAGCGTGGATTCGACGATGGTTCGCAGCGACTGTCCATTCACCCGCAGCATGGCCAACGACCAGGAGGCCTCCGAGCGCTCTGCGACTTGCGCCTCGTGTGCAATCCTTGGACTTCTGCGTCGGGGGAACTAGAACCAGGGGGACATAAGCCTTTTCCGCCTAACGCGAGAGTTGAGCCTATCGGCGACACATTCGTTTGGGACCCTAGCACGATCTTGAGGTTCGGCTTATTTGCAATACTGGCCTACTTTGGCAGGGCCCTCGTCCGTGATGGCAGGAAACTCAGACTCCAAAGGACTCCCGAAGCTAAGAAAAGGATTAAGAAGAACGGTGGAAGTTGACGAGTTGCGACCAACGGCAGAAGGACCAAGACATCCACGGCGAGTGTGAAAGCCGCAGCACGACGCAGGCGCCTTGCGCCCGCCGAGCTATCCTGGGCAGGCTGCTCCTTCTCCATTTTCCTCGGTCGATCGCGAGCCATCATGGCGAACAGACCACCAATTGACACGGCTAGGAACAGCGCGAAGGATAGCGCAGCTAGCCCAAACAACGCCAGAGCAAACAGGGCAACAAGATGAACCCTCAGCGCCGGAAGGAAATTTGCAACAAGCACGACGAGCCCACCGAGAAGGAAGAACAATAGCGAGCCGAGGACTAGGTAGTGAGTTAGCGCGTAATTCCGTTGGTCTGCCGGCTTCATTCGGTCGTACCAGCTATGGTTCCCCGTGACGAAGCCACCAAGTTGTACTGTCGCTTGAACTATACGGTTGGACAACCGCATTAGAGATCCCATCTTAAGTTCCCTTGAGTTGCCGCCCATTTCCTTCCACGAGGTCCAAGGGTGCTCCATGTTCCAGGTCCTTAGACCGTCGCGGCCAGTCATGAGAGGTTAGCATTTATCGGGTGACGAGCCACCAAAGAACCCACCAGAAACACCCAGAATTCTTAATGTCGCTGACCCCTTCCCGGAAAAGCCAGTAGCCGGCAAACCACACCGGGATCATCCGAACGGCGACGAAGATCAGGCTGATGAACACCGCCCAATTCCATCCGAAGTCGGCAAGCATCGCCCCGTAGAGCCACCACTGAAGGGCGCCGGTGCTGGCTGCCCACGCAACAGCCTCCACGATATGCCACATGCCCCAGAGAAATAGACCCCAGTTACAGAATCCGCTCGGATCAGAAGAGTTGGTCGGGTTGTCACCTGCGTAGGTGAACTGATTAGGGGAGCAACCAACTCCCAGTTGCGCTGACGCAGACGGGTCCACCTGGGTCCAGCGAGCTATCGTGGGATCGTAGAACCGCGCCCCGAACTTGATCAAGCCGGTCGAGTCAGTGTAGCCACCCGCGTATCCCCATGGATTAACAGTCGTCCCAGAGTGATAAGTAGTGTTGCCGTAGGGATCGTAACCATAGCGATCTCCTATTGCCAAGCCATCTCCACTCGCGACCGCAGTGATCGAGCCGACCCCGTCTGATAGATAGTAATAGTGGTTGGTGCCGATCCGCTCGCCGATTAAGCTGCCTTGGTTGTCCCGTAGATAGGAGATGCTGCTGCCACCACTTGTCGATAGCTGAACCCCGGACGGCCCGCTGTCGAATGAAGTCGAGCCAGCTCCTGTTCGCTGGGTCTGCCCAGTACCAGAATAGATCAGCGGGGACAGGGTCACCCCACCGTAGGTAATGGCAGTGGTCTGATCCTCAGAGTTGTAGCTGAACGAACCTCCGGTCGAGCTGCTGGACTGGTTCCCGTTGGAATCGAAGGAATAGGTTGTTGCGCCCGTCGGCGCGGAAGCGCACGAGTTGCTAGAAGACCCCGAATAGGCCCAGCACAACTCATTGGCAAAGTTGAACGCGTAGCTGGTCGTCGATGAGCCAGCTATCTTCCTCGTCATATTGCCGTTCGAGTCGTAGCTATACGTGTAAGTTGTGCCGGAACCAGCAGTAATAGCGGCTTGCGTGAGTCGGTTTAAAGCGTCATAGGAGTTGGTGTAAGCATTGCTGGCAACCGGATCGCTCTCAGCTATTGTCTGCCGAAGCTGCGTGTCGGTGTTCCCAATGCTGTACGTGTAGATGAAGCTCGTGAGCACAGCGCCATTCTTATCCTTGCCCACCACGGAACTGATATTTCGATTGCTGTCATAGCCAACGTTCAGCGTAGCCATACCAGGGAATGTCGTCTTCGTGCGCTCTCCATCCGGATTGTATGTGAAGGTCGTACATAAGCTGGGACTTGGTCCGCAATTGCCGCTGGGCTCAGCCATTGAGACCAGCCGGTTCCCGGCGTCGTAGCTGTATGTGACAGCTCCGCCACTGTCACAGTATTGGGTTACGTTGCTGGCTCCGTCGTAGGAGAGGGTAATGCCAGCTGGTGAGGAGCCTGCGCAGTTCGCACTGGTGTCGGGCAATGCTTCCGTCGTCAGGCGGTTTAAGCTGTCGTAGTAGTAGCTTGTCGTTCCAGTATTGTCGGTCATGCTAGTCTGATTTCCGTCGCCGTCATAGATGTACGAGATGCAATTTCCCGTGCTCGGCATGCAGGTGATCGCGCCGTTAAAGAGAATCTGGGTTACCCGATCAAGTTGGTCGTAGCTGTAGCTGGTTTTCTGCCCCTTCCCGTCCGTTTCAGAAGAGACTCGGGAGACCGGGTCAATCGTGAGTGTGGTCGCGCCCAAAGGGTTCGGTCGAGTAACGGACGTCAGGTTGCCATTAGCGTCGTACCCATAGTTAGTGCTGTTGCCAAGGGCATCCGTGGTAGAGCACTGTTCGCCGGCCTTGGCGCCGCAGCTGATTCCAGGGTCTCCTTGATATTTCAGGCTGGTATGGACGCCGCCAGTCAACCCGTCGCATGGGCTCGTTTGCCCAACATAACTATCGGTCTGATTGCCCGCGGCGTCATATGCAAAGGCGCTGCAATTGCCTTGCGCATCGGCTTGGGACGAGGGCAAGTATAGGTACCCGGCGACCGTACTTGGCGTTTGAAAACTTGCCGTGGTAGCGGCTGCTGAGTGACTGGAGCCGAGAACTGGAGCGATAACCTTGGTCAGGTCGTTATTCGGATTGTAGGTGGCGGTTGTGGTCTGTGAAAGGGGGTCTGTTACTGCGGCAACGTGCTGATCTGCAGTGTAGCTGCTCATGGTGCTGTTGGTGTTGGGATCGACCACTTGCAGCACCAACCCCTGCTGGTCATAGCAATATGTCGCTGCATGACTGTTGGGGTCGGTGGCGACCGTGTAACCGTACAGCGAGTCGCCCGGCGGTGCGGCGGCGCAGTTGCCGGCTCCCGTGTTGTAGCCGTAGGTAGTCGTTGGCCCGGTCCCTAGCCCCACATTAGTGACACGGATGATTGAGGTCACCCTCGTGGCACCGTCATAAGCCAGCTTGGTCACGTTGCCGTTGGGGTCGGTGATCTGCGTAAGGTTGAAGCTGGCGTCGTAGCCGATATGCGTCACCTTGTTCGCCGCATCGGTAAGGGTGGTGAGGTTACAGTTGCTGTCGTAGCCGTACTGGAACTTGCGGCCCGATGGATCGGTCATTGTGCTGACGAAGCCATCGCTGGTGGGCGGCGTGCAGCCGGATGCGGCAACGTAGCCGAAAGTCGTGACGCGGCCCTGTGTGTCGGTCATCGACGCGAGCGAGCCGCTGGCATTGTAGGAAAAGCTGATTCGGTTGCCGTTCTTGTCGACGTCAGAGAGAAACGAGAGGCCGTCGGTGGAGAAGTTGTATTTCTCCTGGTTGGCGTTGAACGTTATCGTGTATGTCTGATCGCCGTTGCGGACCAAAGTGGCATCGAGCCCGGGAGGTCCGGTGAAACTTCCGTCGGAATTCTTGACGAAATGGACCGCGGTCCCGGAGGGACCGTAGAAGTTCACTCCGTCGGGGTGATTGGTCGCCAGCCAGACGTCCCAACCGGTGCTGATCTCCCAACTCCGCCCGTAATCCCAGACCGCTGGCGAAAGGTTGTTGTAGTAAAGATCCACACTCTGGTCCAAGCCGGTGCCACGGATCGCCTGCTCGGCATGCCTGACTAACAAGTTCCCACTCGATAGATCGACCTGGAGGCTCAGGCGGTCGGTAAGCTTCTGCGTCACCGACTGGTCCGATGGCTTATTGCCGATTCCCAGTTGGTATGTGACCTTGAGATAGGGCCAGTAAGCCGAGTTCGAGTATTCCGACGACCGAAAGGAGAGCTTGTTGGTGGTTGCTTCGTTTGTGGCCTTTAGCAGGATTCCGTCGTTGGCTACCGTGCCATAGATCCATTTCTGGACTAACTGCGCGAGGTACCAGTGGTAGTAGCCGGAGCCCGTGCCGACGCTCGTGTCAGTCCACGCTACTGGTGACGCGAAGGTGCCGCCAGCGTTGGTCCAGGGGTGCGTGCCATCGTAGGCGTTCCAGGTTGCCGCCGTTGTCCACGCCTGGGTGAGTTGCATCGCGTCGACCGAGACCGCCGAGCCGGCCGCGCTAGCGTAAAGGTACGAGGCCAGGTCGGCGTCGAGGACGGTAACGTCCTGAGGTATCGAAGTCTGGACGTTGAACTGCAGCAGCGCTCGGTCGATGACGCTACTCGAGTAGCCGGCGTATAGCGACGACCCGTTGCAGTAACTCGTCGATGCTCCGCTGCCGTTCTGCAGGTAGCAGTCCTGGTTGGCCCCATTGAATTGCTTCCATATGGCCGAGCCGACCGTCCCATAGGTTATGGTCGGGTCCACCACCACCGGCCAGTGCCGCGCCGGATTGGCGAGCCAAGCTTCGTCGAGTGCTAGCGTCACCGTTTGCTGGCTAGCCGTGCCCCCGAGCTGGAGCGAGGCCGACCCGGTCGGTCCATTCGGAGCTTGACTCTCATACATGAAAGGTGGGGCAAAGGCGAATTGCACTGTGCCGCTGGTGTCCACGAAGTCGATGCCACGGCTCGGGTTGGCGCGAGCCGCCAAGCCAGCGCTCGTTTGCAGCGCATAGTTGAACACGTGCGGACTCGCTGGGCTGGCCAGCGTCAAGGTCTCTTTGACACCCTCGTTCTGCGCGCTGTAGGCAAGATCAACTCCTGGGAGAGCATTGCGATAGGTTGCCGTGTCGGAGGACACGGAACTCTTGCCGGCCGCGCCAGCCAGTGAAAATTCCACATACCCCGATGCCGTAGCGAAGCGAACCACTCCCGCGTCGGCCGGCAAAAAGACCGAGTAGCTGTTCCCTTTGTTCTGGTATCCCACGCCCGCTTGGTGGCTTGCCACCAGAGTGTTGTCAATGGGTAGCCAGGCTCCGTTGGTCGCCTGGTAGTTGATCGCTCCTGGGTAGATCTCCGTCACGTACCCCCGCGCGTCCTTATAAGTCCTGGAGGAGGCCGTCCTACGGGCCGGCAACTCTTGTTTGGTTCGGGTTTCCGATCTTGCCGCCGCTAGCGCCGCCGCGGGTGGTGGCCCGCCCACCGGCTGCCGATTGGCCGGCCCGGCCACGAATGTTTCCGGATTGGCTGCCGCGGCTTCGGGCGCTCGGCTCGGTGTTGCTGTCGCTGCCACGGCGCTTACCTCCATGCCAGGCGATAGCGTCCCGACCAGCCCCACCAGCAGCACAATTAGTGCCATCGTCAATCGACTCTGGGCTCCAAGGACTCGAAGAGCTTTGGTCCGGTGGCTCAGGTAGAGTGATGCGCATCCAAATGCCAAGACTGCGGTTAGCAAGAGCGCTAGTTGCACTGCCATGTGTAACCCTCCCTAAAGGTATTGGCGCTGCGTGTTCACACGGCAGATGCGCCGTCGGGTCCGACGACAGAGGGTCATCGAGCCCTTGGCGGTTTCCCGTAGGCGGACGACCGTAGTAATGTCAACCATCGCCTCCCTAAACCGACGCAGACGATAAAGATCAATCAAGCATCGACGCAGATGACCTGGTATGCAATGCCAAAAGCGGTAGTCTTTCAGCTACTGTTTCTCCACCGGGCAAGTGGCCTTGCCCAAGAGTCGCCACCCTGAAGCTCGAATTCTTACGCCCGCCACGTCAAGGACCCTCGGGACTTTCGGGCAAGTTCTAGCTCATCATTTCAACCATCGGCGGACCGCCTTGAACCGCCCCGGGAATCCTGAAGAGCCTAAATGGCCCAGTCTGCTTGCGGAGCATTCATACGGTCGTCGCAGCAACAAGCTTCCAAATCTGGATGGCGTGGTATCGTCGCGGGCAGCACACCACCTCGCTACGACACGCTCCTAGCTTGTCGTAAAAGGGGGGTGACGCAAACTCGCCCCGTCCGCCGCCGTGATCAAACCAAGAAGGACTGCTCGAGCAACCGCCTGAGCGCGATTGCGAACGCCGAGCTTGGAGATGATGTTTCGAAAGTGGAATTCCACCGTGTGTCCCGTCAGGTGCAACTCGGCCGCAATCTCCTGTGTGCGCAAACCCTCCGCGGCCAGTTTGAGAAGTTCGAGTTCGCGGGCGCTCAGGCTGGCTTGGGGCTCCAATAGCCTCACAGATTCAACGAGTCGCTCGTGGAAACAAGCATCTACGATTACCAAATCTTGTTCGTCCGAAAGATTCATCGCCCTAATGATTCGGTCATCCGTGCTCGATGATGCAAGGTAGCATGCAACGCCATGTCGCACCGACCGCTCACAGCGTCCGACGTCGTCCGCCAAGCCAAGCACGGCGACCTTCGTTCCGAAGCCAGCCCGCCGCACGTCAACCAGCGCAGCTGCGATCTGTTTGTCTTGGAATGCTTCCCCCAGAATCAGCCAGCTTGGTCGCGCTGCGATCATGACCTTGCGTAATCGTTTACCCTCGCTATCACACGCAGTCAGCCGGATTCCAGCCGATCTCCAGAGGCTTTCATTCATTGGATCCTCAGCAGCCAGTCGAACCACGTTCCGAGTCTTTTTTTCGACGGAAAGCGTGGTCGTTTGAGACGTGCCGCCCCCAAGCATCATCGGACTCTAAGTTGATACCGGAGTACTTGTCAAATCGCTAACGCTAAGTGATCGTGCTGCAACTCAATTGTTGTTCCGGTGACGTCGCGGTGCGTGGTGCAAAACCGGACGTGCGGTTCCTCGCATCAGGCGCTCTCCCTTTCGGAGCGCTTGTCAACTTATTCATCGACTCCAAACTGATGTAGCGACATCAAACGGGCGATGTCATAGTTCTGTCCCAGGGAACCGCCCCCGACTAGGCGCCGCAGGGGACGGCGGGTTTGGAAGGATCCGACCGTCCTGGCCGAGCACCGCGCTCGCCAGGCCAAGGACCGCCTGGCACCCAGCGAGCGTTGCGTCCTCACGGGCGTCACTAGTCGGCCGCTTATTAATGGGAGGGTCGTCAACCATCAGCTTCACCGGGCCCTAAGTCATGCTGCCTTGCCGAACGTCAGGTTGCACGACCTCCGCCACAAGGCGGCAACCCACTTACTTGCTCGAGGCGTCTATCCGAAGGTCGTCCAGAACCTGCTCGGCCACAGAGCTGTTGCCGGCTCTTTCGAGTCGCTTGATGACGTCCTGAAAGGCACGCGGATGCGTTCCTGCCCCCGCGGGATAGCAGCGTCCACCGAGCTCAGGCTTTGCCTTTCCACAAGCTCGTCGATCTGGGCCGGTAACCGGGAGCGTTCCTTCTTGGTTAGGGATGGGTCCGCCTCTGATAGATGCCCCAGAACTCGCCTGGCGGTTGATGACTCGGGCAGTTGCTCCCCGTCCCGGAGCGGCGCACCTAGGTGCGCGCTTGCGTCGAGGTCCACGAACACTCCGATGGCGCGATCGCCATCTACTAACGAACCACGCGCATTCCCAGTCGAGCGGCGTCGGCGACGGCTACCCGCGTCCGCGCCGGGCAGGGGTCCATGCCTCGGCGCCAACCTTCCCGAGCGTCCGGCTCCGTCAGCCCCCGCACGCCGCGCGCTGCAGCCTAAACCGGGGTGGAAGCCGGCGCGTAGCCATCCCTGGCACATGACCTACCAGAACCGGTTTCCGTCAACCGGGACAAAGTCGGCACACAAATAAGGGGTCAGGATGTCCGCTCATCTACACGAAAACGGAGGCCCGCATCGTGCGTCCGGCCCGCCCAGTGGCCGGATAGTCAAGGCATCGGGCCACCAGCGGACAATGCTCGTAATCCCAATCAGCCGCACCATCTGCCGTGGCTGCGCAACGAGTCCGGGACGGCTAGATTAATCAGGCGGGCAGCATGTTAACCACGATCTCATCGAGCTGTTGCCGGGCTAAGCCTTGTGCTGGGGAATGACTGGTTACCACTATCAGCGTGCCTCGCGTTTGCCACATTACGGTATCGGCTCCGCCCGCGTAGCCCTTACCAGCCTTGCCGGTATGGATTGCCACTTCATGGCCGCCAATTTGCTCGGTGGTCCAGCCAAGTTGAGCCGGCGTTTTCGTGTTGTTTGCCGCCTTGAGGTTGAGGTACAAGGGGCCAGCTGCTGATTGGGCCGCTCCTTGAGTCACCTCTATGGCGGAGCCATTCACGTCATAAATGAGGTCCAGCGACGTGGCGCCGTCGCAGCCGTACACAAGTTTGCTCTGGAGGAGCTTAGCCGCGGGGTCATGCGCGAGCGAGAACGGCCCGAAGCGCAGCCCTGGTTTTGCGGCTGAAATGGCGATTGCCTTGTCGGGAGGGGCATTACATGGAATCTGGCCAACCGCTCCGGATGGCACGATCTCGGGAGCCCGGTTAGGCATCAATCGGAGAACGAATTGAACCGGAGCCTCTCCGGCAACGCCCGCGGCAGCCAAAACCCCACCAAAGAGGGCGAAGATGACGGCAGCCGGGATCACGAGAGTCAGCCATCGACGACGCGACCTATCTCGTGTACGTGCGTCCA
>Ga0307478_10001188_pt1 | contig 23275 bp, 16 predicted proteins | sample atmos_gasesECM4C_2_FD_203713 | JGI IMG/M metagenome (GOLD analysis project Ga0307478, IMG submission 203713) | Hardwood forest soil microbial communities from Morgan-Monroe State Forest, Indiana, United States - atmos_gasesECM4C_05 | ecosystem: Environmental > Terrestrial > Soil > Temperate...
TTCTGAACGGTACGCCAGTGAAGAAGACGCGCAAGGCGGAGCCGGCGTGGGTGGCGGAGCGGAAACGGGGCAAGGCGGCGAAGTAAATTCAGGACTGCTTCGTTACCGTAATCTGATTGTCTGACGGTTTCATTCCCGTCATTCGCTATACTGTTTAGGCGTTCCCATGCCAGTCAGCGCAGGGGCGCTGCCGGCGAACAGCAGATTCCTCGCTTCGCTCGGAATGACAAAGCCTTTTGAGAGCTTATGCCACCTACTTTCACTATCGGGATTGAAGAGGAATATCAGACCATAGATCCGGAGACGCGGGATCTGCGGTCGCATATTCAGGTGGAGCTGCTCGAGAAGGGGCAGTTGATCCTGCAAGAGCGGGTGAAGGCGGAGATGCACCAGTCTGTCGTCGAAGTCGGGACTGGGGTTTGCAAGAACATTAAGGAAGCCAAGGCGGAAGTGAAGATGCTGCGGCGCGATATTATCCGGCTGGCCAGGGAAAACGGCTTGAAGCTGGCTTCAGTGGCCACGCATCCGTTTGCCGATTGGCGAGTGCAGGAAATTCATCCCGACGACCGGTACAAGCATATTGTCGAAGACATGCAGTTGGTGGCGCGGGCGAATCTGATTTTCGGGCTGCACGTGCACATTGGGATTGAGGATCGGGAGATCGCGATCCACATGATGAATCACGCGCGGTACTTCTTGCCCCACCTGCTGGCGCTGTCGACTAATTCGCCGTTCTGGCTGGGGATGAATACTGGATTGAAGTCCTACCGGTGCAAGGTGTTTGATAAGTTTCCGCGGACCAACATTCCGGATTATTTTCCGAGCTGGGGCGAGTACGAGAATTTCATCAAGCTGCTCATCAAGACTAACTGCATCGATAACGCGAAGAAGATCTGGTGGGACATTCGGCCGCATCCGTTTTTTAATACGATTGAGTTCCGGGTGTGCGACATTCCGATGCGGGCGGATGAGACGATTGCTTTGGCGGCGCTGATTCAGGCAACGGTGGCGAAGCTTTATAAGCTGCATACCGCCAATCAGGGATTCCGGCTGTACCGGCGAGCGCTGCTGATGGAAAACAAGTGGCGCGCGGCACGTTACGGTATGGAAGGAAAACTGATTGATTTTGGCAAGCAGACGGAAGTACCCGCCAAGGATTTGATTCTTGAGTACCTGGAATTTGTGGATGATGTGGTCGATGAACTGGACTCCCGCGAAGAACTGAACTACATCCACAAGATGCTGGAGACCGGCAGCGGTGCCGACCGGCAGTTGCGCCTGTATCAGGACACCGGAGACTTGAAGAAAGTTGTTGACTACATCATTGAGGAGACGGAAGCGGGGCTGGCGGAAGTGGAACCGGCTGCCGTGAGAAAAGTAGGATGACCATTCCTGTAAACGAAATCAAAACTCCCATCGCAGTAAAGGAAATCAGAAACCCCACCCTCCCCCAAAGAACGGGGGAAGGATGGGGCACCCGCTCTCATATTTCTTTTGATCCTGAGTTCACTATGGGGGCTCGCAACGCGGTAAACGTTTGTCTGCGGGTGCAGCCTGAAGAGAAGGTTTGCGTGATCACCGATGAGGCCACGCTTGGCATAACGGCGGCGATCACGCACGAACTGGAAGCCCTGGGCGCTCCTTACCGCGCCTGGGTACTGGAGGATCTGGCGTCGCGTCCTTTGAAGGATCTGCCGAAGGAGATTCTGGACGATCTGGAGACCAGCCAGGTTTCGACCTTTGCGGTGCAGGCGCAGCGCGATGAACTGCACTCGCGCATGCAGATGACGGATGTCGTAAACCGGCGGAAGATCCGGCATGCGCACATGGTGAACATCAACCCGCAAATCATGGTCGAAGGCATGCGGGCGGACTTTCAGAAAGTGGACCGGCTCAGCGCGAAAGTTATTGCGATGGTTCGCGAGGCGCAGCGGGTGCGGGCGAAGACGGATGCGGGAACGGACCTGACAGCGGATTTGAATCCGAATTACCGCTGGCTGAAGACGAGTGGGATTATCACTCCGGAAAAGTGGGGGAACCTGCCTGGCGGGGAGATTTTTACGACGCCGGGCGAAGTGAATGGGACTTTTGTGATTGACGGCGTGGTGGGGGACTATTTGTGCGCGAAGTTTGGCAGTTTGAAGGGAAATCCGCTGACCATTCACATGAAGAACAACCGGCTCACGGAGGCGCACTCGGAGAATTGTGAACTGGAAGATGACTTCTGGAAGTACACGCATACCGATGAGAACAGCGACCGAGTGGGCGAGTTTGCCATTGGAACGAATATTGATTTGAAGGACGTGATTGGGCAAATTCTGCAGGATGAGAAGTATCCCGGAGTGCATATTGCGTTTGGAAATCCGTATGGGGCGCATACTGGGGCTGAGTGGGATTCTTCGACCCATATCGATGTTGTGGGGCGGAAGTTTAACATCTGGGTGGACGACGAGCAGATCATGCGGGATGGGAAGTTTTTGGTGGAAGCTTAGGGCGGCGCCCCGCGCAGCCCTCGACCAGCGTTATAGGGATCCTTCGACTCCGCATGACGCCCACTTCGTGGGCATCACGCTCCGCTCAGGATGACAGAACCTTTGAGATGATTGCCGGCGGGACGCTGGCGCTACGATGATTCCTTCCCTTCGAACGCAGTTCAACGCCAGCTTTACTCGCGATAAATATCAGACATTCCTGCGGCGCATCGATGAGGCTTGCGGGACGCATGTATCGTTCCGGCTGTCGGAGACTCCCTGTTTCTTTCCTAAGGCGCTGCTGGAGCGGATGGCTGAGGATGGAAAGGAACTGATCCGGCAACTGGTGGAGAATCCGGAGTATCAGGCGCGGTCGGATGCTTCAATTCCGGGGGAGTTTCGGGTTCCGAATGAACCGGCGCATCCGATGTTTGTCCAAGTGGATTTTGGGCTGGTGCGGGATGCTGGAGGCGATTTGCAACCTAAGCTTGTGGAGTTGCAAGCCTTTCCTTCCCTTTATGCGTATCAGGTAACGCTGGCGCAGAGTTACATCGACGTGTACGGGCTCGATCGAATGGCGGCTTCCGGCTCCCGGCTTCCGGCTCCCGGGACCGCGCCGTTGAACTATTTCTTGAGCGGGCTGGATGAGACGTCTTACCGCGAACTTTTGCGGCGGGCGATTGTGGGTGGGCATGATCCGGAGAACGTGATCCTGATGGAGATTCATCCAGAGGAGCAGAAGACGCTGCCGGATTTTCTTTTGACGGAGAAGATGCTGGGGATTAAAACCGTCGATATTGAGGCGATCAAGAAGGACGGGTCGAGGCTTTACTACGAACGGAGCGGGAAACACGTGCCGATCCGTCGGATTTATAACCGGGCGATTGTCGACGAGTTGCAGCGCAAGCAGGTGAAGCTTGCGTTCGATTGGCGCGATGAGCTTGACGTGGAGTGGGCGGGCCATCCGAACTGGTACTTCCGGATCAGCAAGTTTTCGATTCCGTATCTGAGGCATGAGTCGGTGCCTAAGACATGGTTTCTGGACAAGCTGGGTCAGATCCCTGACGACTTGCAGAACTATGCATTGAAACCTTTGTATTCGTTCGCCGGGCTCGGCGTGGTGATTGCTCCTAAGAAGGAAGACATCGAGGCGATTCCGCCGGAGAAGCGTGCGGAATACATTCTGCAGGAGCGGTTGCACTTTGAACCGGTGATTGAGACTCCGTTTGGCCGGACTAAGGCGGAGGTGCGGGTGATGTATGTGTGGCTTGATCAGCTGCAGGCGGTGCTGACCATTATCCGCATGGGGCGGGGGTTGATGATGGGCGTGGATCACAATCGGAACATGGAGTGGGTCGGCGCTTCGGCGGGGTTGTGGGTGGAGTAGGAACGTTGGCGCTGGACGCATTTCGCGGGCGAGGGCGCCCGCGTCACAAAATCTAGCCGATTCTTTTTACTATGGTGGTTTGGAGTTCGCGGCCGTTGGGGCGGCGGAGGTAGAGTTTATCGCCGGCGAGGCGAACGGGGACGGGATCGCCCGGCTTCCACTCACCGGCAACATAGCCATCGGCAGAGGTAGCTTCGTATTCGCCGGTGTAGACCACGCCCTGGAGGTTAACGACGACGGCGCGGCGAAAGTGAGTCGTAGCTGATTCGCGAAGGATCTCAGCTTCGGCCTGGTACCAGTTCTCGGCGTCGTGGCCTTCGAGCGCCCCGCCGTGCTGGTAGAGTTCCGTGGCGCGGCGGCGGATGGCCTCCCGCATTTCAGGAGAGTAGTTCCCAGAAGTCCGCGCCATATCAGAACCGCCTCGCTGTTTAAGGGTTGCTAGCTTCATAGTAGTCGTCGCAGGGCAACCTTGAGCCACCGCGTCGACACAAAAGGATAGGGTGGTTGTCAGTTCGGGAACGATCGCGCTCAAAACCGGCCAGTTGACCGGAGTCGTTGGCGCGCCTAACATTACCGGGTTCGGGAGTTGGGTCTCCTCATGATTGGCCAGACCGTATCCCACTATCGCATCCTGGGCAAGCTCGGGGGTGGTGGTATGGGCGTGGTGTACGAGGCCGAGGACCTGAAGCTGGGGCGGCATGTTGCGCTAAAGTTCATCCCGGAAAATCTTGTGGGCGACCCCAAATCGCTGGAACGCTTCGGGCGAGAGGCGAGGGCGGCGTCGCTGTTAAATCACCCCAACATCTGCATCATTCATGGCATTGAGGATAACAACGGCCACCCCTTCATCGTGATGGAGAAGCTGGAGGGCGAGAGCCTGAAGCAAGCCATCTCCGGCCAGGCAATGCAGACCGAGCGTGTGCTCGACATCAGCATCCAGGTGGCGGACGCGCTGGCGGCGTCGCATGCCAAGGGGATCGTGCACCGCGATATCAAGCCCGCGAACATCTTCCTGACTCCCAGCGGACAGGTGAAGGTGCTGGATTTCGGGCTGGCCAAGCTTGTGCACAACATTGGGACCGATAGCGACGGCGGAGCGGCGGCGGACAATTCGTTGACTGCGGTGGGAGTGATTCCGGGAACAGCGGTTTACATGTCGCCAGAGCAGGCGCGCAGCGAGGAAATCGACTTCCGCAGCGACCTCTTCTCGTTTGGCGTGGTGATGTACGAGATGTCGACGGGCAAGAAACCGTTCACGGGCAAAAATTCGCTGATGACGCTCGATGCGGTGCTGCATGAGAAGCCGGTTCCGCCGGGAGAACTGAACCCGAAGGTGCCAGTGGAACTGGAAGGCATCATCGGCAAGGCGATGGAGAAGGACCGCAAAGAGCGGTATCAAAGCGCCACGCAGATGAAGGCGGATCTGCAGCAGCTAAAGCGGGAGCAGGAATCAGGGCAGGTGAAAAGTGGGCTGCACCCGGCGAAGTTGCGGGTTGCGAGCAACACGTTTGGCCGGCCGGGCGCCAGCCGGTGGCAACTCTGGCTGCTGCTGGGAACGGCGGCGGTGCTGGTGACTGTTCTGGCGGCAGTGGGAGCCTACTGGGTGAAACACCGGTCTGTGGCGAGCCTGGAGCAGGCGAATGCGATTGCGGTATTGCCGCTGCAAAACACGAACGGGGATCTCGCCGTGGATTATCTCCGTTTCGCCCTGGCTGACGAGTTGACCAGCGTGTTGACGTATTCGCGTTCGCTGGAGGTACGGCCTTCGTCCGTGACCCGCAGATATGAGGGAGTGGACCTTGATCCGCGCAAGGTGGGGCAGGAATTGCATGTGGGTAAATTGCTGACCGGGCACTTCATGCGACAGGGCGAGCAGTTGACTGTAACGCTGGAAGCGATTGATGTGGCAAGTGACCGGTTGCTGTGGCAGGCAAACGTCACCGCTGGAGTGAATGATACGATTTCCCTGCGGAATAAATTGACCACAGAGGTGCAGCAGGGTCTGTTGCCCGTGCTGGGCGCGGGCGGAGGTGAGTTGAGCACGGCCGCGCGTCCGAAGAGCCCGGAAGCCTACGACTTGTACCTGCACAGCCTTGCCCTGCCCCACGATGTCGCGCCCAACAAGGATGCCATCGCGGTGCTGGAACATGTGGTAGGAGAGGATCCGGGTTATGCGCCGGCGTGGGATGCGCTGGGACACAGGTATTACTACGATGCGTATTACGGCGGGGGCGGCGAGCAGATGTTCCAGCGCTCGAATGCAGCCTATGAGCGGGCCCTGGCTCTGGATCCAAACCTGGTGGGGGCGGCGAGCAGTTTGATCACAAACCGCGTAGAACGGGGCGATCTGGGCCGGGCTTACGACGCGGCGAGGGATCTGGTGCGACGGAGACCGCAGAGCGCCGATGCGCACTGGGCGCTGAGCTATGTGTTGCGTTACGCCGGAATGCAGGAGCAGGCGACGCAGGAGTGCAACGCCGCGCGTTCGTTGGATCCGGGAAACTCCAATTTCCGCTCCTGTGCGTGGGCGTTTCTGGAATTGGGGAAGACGGACCGGGCGATGGATTTTGTACATCTGGACGCAGGCACGGAGTGGGCGGCTTGGGTCTCGACATATGCCCACCTGGCTGCGGGGAACGTAGCGCAGGCACGAGAAAGTGTGAAGAACGTGTCGAGGGCTCCGACCTACCATCGCGAGTTGCTGTCCGCGTGCACGCAAGCCCAGCGCCCAGCCGACATGGATCGAGTTGTGCGGGAGGCGGAATCGTCGGTCATGATGGAACTTGATCCTGAGGCGTGGTATCACGTGGGGGCGCTGATGGCGTACTGCGGGCAGAAGGATCCGGCTTTGCGTTTGCTGAAGGCGGCGGTGCAACAGAATTATTGCTCGTATTCGGCGCTGCTGGGGGATCCACTGCTGAAGGACTTGCGCAAAGACACGGCATTTAATCAGGTGCTGACTGCGGGAAGTAACTGCCAGGAGGCGTTCAAGGAAGGGCGGCAGTAAGGCAGTTCTCAGTTCTCAGTTCGCGAGGAAAAAATTTGCGTCGGAGCGGGGGTAGGCCCCATCCTTGTAGGGTGAAATATTCGAGACTCGGCTCCCTAGTCAGGCGTGTGGGACGGCTTGTCCTGCTTTTGGCGCAAACCTCAGTTTTCAAGACCTCATTCTTGTTCCTTCTACCGGCGGTTCCGGTTTTACTTTTGGCTGGGTCGAAGCGGACCGGGGAGAGCTCGGCGCGCGTTGTTGCTGCTTTGGCCGATGCTGAGAGCCGCGTTGCGTTCGTAGCGAGCTTTCCTTTGCTTCCTTATCAAGGGGTTCCTCCCGAACTTCCACAGGATCGGGGAGCTGCCGGGTTGCGGCTTATGCTGCGGCGGCTGAGTACGACCGCGCGTTTGATGCAGACCGTGGCACATCCAGATGATGAAGATGGGGGGATGCTGACGCTGGAGGCGCGCGGGCGGGGCGCTAGCGTGCTGTTGATGACGCTGAATCGCGGCGAGGGCGGGCAGAACAAAGTGGGCAGCAATCTGTCGGACGTGCTGGGCGTGTTGCGGGCGGAAGAACTGCTGGCTTCCGACGAGTACTACGGAGTGCAGGAAAGATTCTCACGCGTCGCCGATTTTGGGTTTTCGAAGAGTGCGGAGGAAACTTTTGCGAAGTGGGGCGGTCACGATGTGGCGCTCGGCGATATGGTGCGGGTAATTCGGACGTTCCGTCCGGATGTGCTGGTAGCGCGGTTTTCCGGGACTGACCGGGACGGGCATGGACACCATCAGGCTTCGAGCATCCTCACTAGAGAAGCGTTCCGGGCGGCGGCGGACCCGAAGCGGTTTCCCGAGCAGATCGCAGAAGGGTTGGAGCCGTGGCAGGCCAAGAAGCTTTACATCGGCAATGTGTGCGGGTTTGGGGCGATGACCTGTGACGATGCGAAGTGGACGGTGAAGCTGAATACGGGCCAGCCGAACGCGGATCTGGGAGGGTCGTATGTGCAATTCGCCATGCAGGGATTGCGGCACCAGCAATCGCAAGGAGCGGCGAATTGGAATGTCGATCCGGGAGACCGGTTTACTTTTTACAGGCTGGTCGACTCGGCAGAACCCGCGAAGCTGGATAAAGATGGACACGAGAGGGATTTCTTTGATGGCCTTGATACCACTCTGCCGTCCTTGGCAAATGGGATAGAAGAGTCCAAAGCTCCGAAGTTGAGATATGAACTCCAACAGATTGCAATCAGGATCGCCAAAGCCACCGAGGCCGCGAATCGAAACGACGTGACGGCCGCAGCGATGCCACTTATGGGAGTAGCTACAACATTCAAGCAGCTTAGCGCCGATGTCGGAGCGGCCGGCTTGGGTGCTAGCGCGGAATCTGACTTAATCGCCCGGCTGAAGGAAAAAAGCGACCAGGCAGAGATGGCTCTGGACCTGGCTCTCAGTGTGACTCTGCAGGCAACTGTAGTTTCCCGAGTAGGACCTGATGGTAGGCCGGTGGACGAGGCTCCGAAAAAAGAAGTGGACGCGGTGACCACAGTTTCTCCGGGACAGGAGTTTCTAGTTGCCGTCGATTTTCACAATGGATCGAAAGACCGGCTTTTTATTGACGCCTTAAAGCTGGAAGTGCCGGAGGGTTGGGCGACGATTTCAGACAAAACGAAGCAGCAGGCGATTAAGCCGGGGGACAACGAGCGCGTCGTCTTTCGTCTGCGGGTACCGAAGAATGCGGCTTACACGCGACCATACTGGCATCGCGACGATCCGGACACGGAGAGCGTGAATCATATCGACGACGAGAAATATGCCACGCTGCCCTTCCCGCCTCCCGTGCTGCGGGCACGGGCGGAATATTCCGTGGAAGATCCGAGCGGCAAGAAGGAGAAGAACGGCGTTGGGGCAACCGTCGTGACCCGGTTCGTGGACGATGCCGGCAAGGAAAGCGCGCGTCCGGTGGCTGTGGTACCTGCGTTTTCGGTGGCGCTGGAACCCGGGACGCAGGCCATCTCAACTCATAACGGCGCAAGTACCACGGTTGCGGTGGGCGTGAGCAGCAATCTTAGCCGCGAGGCTAAGGGCGTCCTGCGCTTGGAATTGCCCGCGGGCTGGCGATCGGAGCCGGGGCAGTTGGCGGTGGAGTTCGTGCGGCGCGGAGACAAGCAGGATTTCCCCTTCAAAGTCTTCCCCGCCGGCTTGCAGGAGGGTCGAGCAAAGATTCGAGCTGTGCTGGAGTCAGATGGCGAGAAGTTCAGCGAAGGTTACACGCTGGTGACACGCGAGGATCTCGGCAGCTTCTACTATTATCAGCCGGCAGTGCAGCGAGTAAGTATTGTCGACGTAAAGGCTCCGCACGATTTGAAGATTGGCTACATCATGGGCGCCGGCGATGACATCCCCACGGTGTTGAAGCAAGTGGGGATGGACGTGACGCTGATTCCGGCGGAGAAAATCGCGAACGAAGACTTGAGCCAGTACGGCACGATTGTGCTGGGGATTCGTGCTTATGACACGCAGAAAGATGTAGTCGCGAACAACAAGAAGCTGCTTGATTTCGTGGCGGCCGGCAGAACTTTGGTGGTGCAATACAACACCGGCGTGGCGGACTTTAACAATGGGCGTTTCACGCCGTTTACTGCAGAACTCAGCCGGGCGCGGGTTTCCGTGGAAGAGGCTCCGGTCGAAATTCTGGCGCCGGAAGATGGTGTGTTTCATTATCCGAATGAAATTACGGCTCGCGATTTCGATGGCTGGGTGCAGGAACGCGGACTCTATTTCATGGACAAATGGGATGAGCATTTCAAACCGCTGTTGAGCTGCCACGATCCGGGCGAGGACGCTCAGAAGGGCGGACTGCTGCAGGCGCAATACGGCAAGGGAACCTATATCTATACGGGATACGCCTTCTTCCGGCAGTTGCCGGCGGGAGTACCGGGAGCAGTGCGGTTGTACGTGAATCTGCTGAGTGCGGGGCATGACAAGCAGTGATCAGTGATGAGTGGCCAGTGATCAGTGATTAGTGGCCGGTAAACTTGTTCGAGATTGTCGTCTTAGTTCGTTCCCCGGTGTGTAATCCGGCCTTCGCATGGCTTCTCCAACAAAACCGGACAGTTCTCCGGGCCTGATTCGCGGCATGGGCCTGGGCAGCGCTACCGCGCTGAACATGATCGACATGATCGGCGTGGGGCCGTTCATCACCATGCCGCTGGTGTTGGGCGCGATGGGCGGCCCGCAGGCCATGCTGGGATGGGTAGTGGGCGCGCTATTGGCAGTTTGCGACGGGCTGGTGACAGCGGAGCTCGGCTCGATGTTTCCCGGGTCGGGCGGATCGTATCGCTACCTGAATGAGATTTATGGGCCGCGGAAGTGGGGGCGGCTGATTTCGTTTCTGTTTATCTGGCAACTTTCTTTCAGCGCTCCGCTGTCGATTGCCAGTGGATGCATCGGGCTCGCTGGCTATGCTGCCTATTACTGGCCGAGCCTGGAGACGGTTTACGCCGCACACACGGCCGCTCTGCCCATCCCAGGGGCGGGATCACTTCAGGTGAGCTGGATCGTGACGCCGGGAACTGCGCTCGCGGTAGCCATCTGCGTCTTCACAGTCTTGCTGCTCTACCGCCGCATCACGGTGATTGGGCGCCTGTCGAAGATATTGTGGCTGGGCGTCATGGGAACGATCGGATGGATCATCTTCGCCGGACTGACGCACTTCAATGCCGCTCGCGCGTTTGATTTTCCTCCGGGCGCGTTTACCCTTTCGCCCGCGTTCTTCACCGGGTTGGGCGGCGCTCTTCTGGTGGCCACCTACGATTATTGGGGCTACTACAACGTTTGCTACCTGGGCGATGAGATCAAAGATCCTACGCGGAATATTCCGCGGGCTCTGCTGCTTTCCATTCTGCTGGTCGCCTGTCTATATCTAATGATGAACTTGTGCATTCTGGCCGTGGTCCCCTGGCGGGAGATGCTGCAGGCGGTGCACAACAACAACGGGTTGTATGTTGTGTCGTTGTTTATGCAGAGGATTTATGGGCCGTGGGCGGCGCGGCTAGTCACGGGACTGGTCATCGTGACCGCATTTGCATCGGTCTTCTCGCTAACGCTGGGATATTCGCGGGTTCCCTATGCGGCGGCGCTGGATGGGAACTATTTCAAAGCATTTGCCAAAGTGCATCCAGTGTACCGCTTCCCTTATGTTTCGCTCGTGGCCTTGGGAATTGTGGCTGCGGCGTTCTGCTTTCTGCGGCTGCGGGATGCGATCGCAGCGCTGGTGGTGATTCGCATTATTCTGCAATTTCTCGTGCAGGCTGTCGGCGTGATTGTGTTCCGGGTGACGCGGCCGGACGTGGTGCGTCCGTTTCGCATGTGGCTGTATCCGCTGCCGGCGCTGGTGGCGATCGCGGGGTTTCTCTTTATCTTATTCAAGCGCGAGAACTGGCAGAAGGAAATGCGGTATGCGGTGGTGATTTTGCTGGCGGGGCTGGTGATTTACATGGCTCGGGCTTGGAGAAGTCGGGAGTGGCCGTTTGGGGTGGTGGACTCTTCCGGGTAGCTCTCCAGATTTAAGATCAAAACCTCTAACACAGAGGGCACAGAGGAACACAGGGTAGAACTCGAGTGGCTGATCATATTTCAATTCCGGCGGTGGAGGGCGTTGGGGATCGGCGCGCCGACGCGGCGTGGGAGCCGCTGCGGGAGCCGCTGTTTCGTTCTTTGTGGATTGCGGCAGTGATCTCCTACACCGGTACCTGGATGCAGAATGTGGGTGCGGGCTGGCTGATGACGCAGCTCACGACCTCTCCGTTGATGGTCAGCCTGGTGCAGGCAGCGGCTGCGGTTCCTGTTTTCTTCGTGGTGCTTCCCGCGGGTGCGCTGGCCGACATGGTCGACCGGCGGCGGTTGCTGTTGTTCACGCAGAGTTGGATGGTGGCAGCGGCAGCGGCGCTGGGCGTGTTGACTTTGTTGCATGCCGTAACTCCGTCGACACTGCTGATGTTTACGCTAGTTTTGGGAGTGGGCGCAGTTTTGAATGATCCGGCGTGGCAGGCGATTACGCCGGAAGTGGTTTCGCCGGCACGGCACGCTTCGGCGGTGGCATTGAATTCGGCCGGGTTCAACGTGGCGCGCGCTGTGGGACCGGCTTTGGGCGGCATCGTGGTGGCGACGGCGGGATCGGGGTGGTCGTTTCTGCTGAATGCGGCCTCGTTCTTTGGTGTGATCCTCTTCTTGTGCCGCTGGCAGCGCGCACCGCACGAACCGCTGGCCACGCGGCGGGTGCGGGATGCGATTCTCGAGGGCTTTCGCTACGTGCGCGGCGCACCGCAGGTGAGATCGGTTCTGATACGCACGGGCGCCTTCAGCTTCGGCGCCACTTCCCTGCTGGCGTTGCTTCCTGTAATTTGCCAGCCGCATGGAGCGCAGGGCTATGGGTTCCTGCTGACCTGCTTTGGATTGGGAGCGCTGGCTGGAGCCGCGCTTCTGCCACGTCTGCGGTTGCGCTATTCGGTGGATGGACTGGTGGCTGCGGCGACTCTGGTGTTTGCGGCGATGACGTTTGAAGCGGGGCAGGTGCATGCCTTTGAGTGGCTTTGTGCGGTATTATTCACGGCGGGCGCAGCGTGGATTGGAATTCTGGCGTGCTTCAATTTGGTGGCGCAGACGATGTGTCCTTCGTGGATGCGGGCTCGGGCTTTGTCGATGTACCTGCTGGTGCTGCAAGGCGGAATGGCGCTGGGCAGCGCGGTCTGGGGAGAGTTGGCGGCGCGCAAAGGCGTGCCCGTAGCGCTGGGTTGGTCGGCGCTGGCAATGGTGGTAGGGTTGAGCAGCATACTGCGGCACCGCTTGACCGGGCGTGAGTTGAAGATGGCTCCGGCGGTGGTGAGGGACTAGGGGCCGCGGCTGCCGAAACGGGGGAGATCATCATGCAAAAAGGATTTAGCTGTCTTGCATTCTGCTTACTGGCGCTGGCAGCGGTCGCGGCAGCCCAGGACAACAAGGCCAAGGATGAACGCAAGACGGTCACGCAGGTGCTCGACCACACTGTTTCCAGTACGGAGAGCGAGTTTGTTTCAGCGGCGGATGCCATGCCGGAAGACAAATTCGGATTCTCGCCGAGCAATGGCGAGTTCAAAGGGGTGCGAAGCTACGGCGAGCAGATAAAGCACGTGGCGGCGGTGAACTACATGTTTGGAGCGGCAATTCTCGGAGAGAAAGTCCCGGTGGACGTGGGCGATGAATCCGGCCCAGCATCGCTCAAAACAAAGGCGGAGATCCTCACCTATCTGAAGGACTCGTTTGCTTATGTGCACAAGGCGGTCTTGACCATCAACGACAAGAACCTGGTGGAACCACTGAAGAGCCCTTTCGGGGAGGGAAAGGTGACGCGCCTAAGTCTAGCTACCAGCGTTGCAGCCCATGGTTTCGATCACTATGGGCAGATGGTGGTATACCTTCGCATGAACGGGATCGTGCCGCCCTCCAGCCGATAGGTGGAGATGGGACGTCCGATTACTGGCGACGGGAGCGATGGTCGCGTCGATCGTCGCGAGACGCGGTGGACAAACTGCAAAGATGCTGGTGAAAACTGACGCGAGGTTCCTTGGCGACGCGGGCGGGATAGGAATCCAGGGCGTGGAGAAAATTCTGAATCTCCTCCCGGACCTGTGATCGGACGAGCGGAACTACCCTACTGTGTGGTGCAACGACCTCCCGTGGCTGGATCGGGCAGTGCATTTTCCGCATTATCCTACTTCTCCTCAAAGAAACTTAACCTGAGGTTCCGAAGAAGCGGCGGCCCGTACGGTTTCGTACGCGTCGCCCACGCTTTCCGTCTGGGGGGAAGGAACAAACTATCCCGCGATAGCTAATTTAGTAAATGGCACTTTAGTGGTGTATGGGCAAAAGGCTCGGCATCAGCGGCGGGCGCCGCGGTGGGTGATGGAAGTTAGCAGCAGTTCGGCGCGAAGTCCCCGCCCAGCGAGGTGAGCCTCGACAGAAGCTCGCGTTTTCTTTGCTGAGGAGCCGGGGTCGAGGAAAACGATGACCGATGGGCCGGCGCCACTGAGGGCCGCGCCGAGCACGCCTCGCTCCCCGGTCAATTCCTGCAAGCAAGGGAGCAAGGGGCTGAATGGAGCGCGGTAAGGCTGGTGGATGCGGTCTTCGAGGGCGGAGGAGAGCAGTTGGTGATTCCCTTGCGTGAAGGCGGCGAGAAGGAACATCGAGTTCTGTATGTTCGCCACGGCGTCGGCGCGGGAGTATTGCGCTGGGAGAACCCGGCGGGCCTCTTCGGTGGACATAGCCTGTTCGGGGATGGCAAGAAGCAGCGGCCACTTCCCTCTCGGCCGGACGCAGACCACCTGGGTCCCGGTCTTCCCCGACATGCGGGCGACGGTCAGACCGCCCATCCAGCAGGCGGAGGCGTTATCGGCATGGTGCTCGCGACGGGAGGCTTCTCCGACAATCTGGGCGTTCGTCCACTGCAAGCGGCCGAAGTGATTGGCCAGGGCGATGCCAGCTAAGCGGGCAGCGGCCGAAGAACCGCAGCCTTTGCCGATAGGGATCTCGTTGTTAATTCGAAGAGACAGAGGAACGATCTTCTGGCCCTGCGCCTGGAGAATCTCGCGGTAGGTCGTGAGGATGAGGTGATTTTCCAGGTTGCGGCAGATTTCCTGGTCGCGTCCGGTGACAGTAATAGAGAAGGCTGGGGCGAGGCGGGCCTCGATCGTAATGTAGAGATCCATCGCCAGGGCAGCGGCGTCGAAAGCTGGCCCTAGATTGGCCGAGGTTGCTGGGAGCGCCAGATGCACTGCGGCTGGGCGGCGGGACTTCTTCTTGTTTTTCTTTTTTGACATTCTTGTTCTAGACATTCGAGTGGGTCGGGTCGGATTTCTCTGCTTGCTCCAAAGTTTTGATCACCGCGTCCAAGGTGGCATCGAGAACGACTGGGGGATGACGGAACGAATTCAGTTTCGCGCTTTCCCGCTCCCACGGGGTGTCCTTGAAAAGATCGCCGCGGTGGAATTCCATAGTGTAGTCGGGATCCTTGAGCAGGCTTCCGGTAAGAACCAGGACGACAGTTTCTTCCGGTTTCACGAAGCCCTGCCGCAGCAATTTCTTCAGACCCGCCAGAGTAACGGCGGAAGCCGGCTCGCAACCAATGCCTTCGGCGCCGATTTCGGCTTTGGCCTGCGCGATCTCCAATTCGCTCACCTGCTCACAGGCGCCCCCCGTTTCTTGAAGAACCTTGACGGCCTTTTCCCACGAAGCGGGTGTGCCGATGCGAATCGCCGTCGCTCGAGTTTCAGCTTGCACGCCGACCAGACGTTTGCCTCCAGCTTCGCGCAAGGTACGCACTAGAGCATTGGCTCCCTCCGCTTGAATCACCGATAGCTTCGGCACGCGCGGGATCAAGCCGACGTCGCGCATTTCCAGCAAAGCCTTGCCGATCGCGGAACTGTTACCTAGATTGCCTCCGGGCACGATGATGTGGTCGGGCGGTTCCCATTCGAGTTGCTCCAGCAGTTCGAAGGCTAGAGTTTTCTGTCCTTCGAGGCGGAACGGATTGATGGAATTCAGCTGGTAGACGGGGACGCGCCGGACGAGCTCTTGCAGCAGAAGGAGACAGCCGTCGAAGTCGGTGCGGAGTTGGCAGGTGAGGGCTCCATAGTCGAGGGCCTGGGAGAGTTTGCTCCATGAGATTTTGCCTTCGGGCACGAGTACCAGGCTGCGCATGCCGCCGCGTGCGGCATAGGCGGCCATAGAGGCCGACGTGTTGCCGGTGGAGGCACAGGCCACCCATCGGTATCCGGCTTGGCGAGCGAAGGTCGCGGCGACGGTCATGCCGGCGTCCTTGAACGAGCCGGTCGGGTTCAGGCCTTGATGCTTGGCACAAAGGCGCGGGACTCCCGTGAGGCGCGACGATTGCGGAAGTTCGTAGAGAGGAGTGTTGCCTTCGCGCAGAGTAACTACCTCTTGATCGGATGCGGGCGCGGGAAGAAACTCGCGGAATCGCCACACGCCGCTGAGGTTGACGTCTTCGTTTAATGTTCGGCGTTCCCGCCAGAGGGATTTCAAGGCGGCGGGGTTGCGGGAATTCCAGGACGAGTCAGTGATTTCCAGCAAGTTGCCGCACTGCGAGCAGCGGAAATCCTGAGCGGCAGAACTGGTCACCGAGCCGCACCCGATGCAACGGAAGCGAAACGTAGCCTGGCTGGGTGCAGAGCCTTTCTCAGAAGTGGCGGAGGGAGGCATGGAATCGGAGATTATTTCTGGCCTCGCAGGTATTGGTCGGTCTTGTTGATCCAATCGGCGCGGGGTGGATTGAAAACGTCAAGATCCACCGTATCTTGGAGCGCCTCGGCCTTGTGCGGCATGTGCGCGGGAATGCAGAGAACTTCGCCGGCGTGGACGACGATCTCCTGGCCGTCGATCCAGAACTTCAGGGCTCCCTCAACAATGTAGGTGAGTTGTTCGTTGTGGTGGCTGTGTTCGGGGACGATGCAGCCTTTCTTCAGCAGCACGCGCGCCAGCATAATTTCCTGACCAACGACAAACTGCCGCTGAAGGAGCGGGTTCAGATCTTCGAGAGGGATCGTGTGCCAGGGGACGTATTGCAGTTGGGACTTGCTGGCCGCATGTTTGGCCACCGCACGTTGAGCACGGGTGTGTGAGCGCGCGTTTTTTGCCTTTCTCCCGGTGGCAGTCCTCCGGTTTGTCAGTTTTTTTGCCATAGCTTGATGTCCGTTTCCATGATTGTACGGTAAACAATCCGAAACAAGCAGTCTCCTGGACCCTATAAGCCCTTATACATGCCGCCGTCGACCAGCACGGTCTGGCCCGTGATGTAAGAGGCACGTTCCGACGCGAGCCAAACGATGGTTTCAGCAACTTCGCGGGGCTCACCTAGCCGCTGTAGCGGAGCGTCAGCCGCCCAGCCCTCAAAAATCTGTTGCTCGCTCTTCCCCGAGGAGGACGCGCGGACTTTAGCTAATTCCTTCAACCGGTCGGTCGCTGTGAAGCCAGGGCCAACGTTGTTGACCAGGATTCCATCTTTGCCGAACTCGTTAGCCAGGCTCTTGACCAGGCCAACCACCGCGGCCCGCGCGGCATTTGAGAGCACGAGATCTGTAACTGGCTGTTTAGTCGTGATCGAGGTGATCGTGACGATGCGGCCCCAATGTTTCCGCTGCATGTGAGGGATGACTTCGCGCGCGAAGTACACCGTGCTGAGGAAGTTCATTTCCAGGGCGAGTTGCCACTCTTCGAGTGTTGCATCGAGGAAACCCTTGGCAGGCGGGCCCCCAGCGTTGGTGACGCAAATGTCGACGCCGCCGAATTTTTCAGCTACGTCGGTGACGAAGCTCTTTACCGCAGCGGCGTCCGTGACGTCGAACGCCTCGGCAATAACCTCCGTGTTGTATTGCTTTCTGATCGTCTCCGCAGCGGCCTGCAAGGTCTGCCGGTTGCGGGCGCACATGGCGACGCGGCAACCTTCGGCACCGAACGCTTCCGCAGTGGCGCGGCCAATTCCTTGACTGGATGCGGCTACCAGCGCGACGCGATTTTTCAGGCCGAGATCCATGGCGGGAGAATTATAAACGGCGCACGGCTTCTCTTGCGGGAGTCCTCGCGGGAAGTTAGTCTGGAGGAACGAGGTATCCATGAAACGGCACTCGCAACACTCCGAAACCAAGGCGGTGCACGGCGCGGCAGACCTGGAGAAGAAAAACGGCCCGCTGAGCACGCCCATTTATCAGACTTCCACCTTCGAGGTGACCGACAACGACGAGCAGGTTCGGGTCAGAAACACTGACCACCACTACACTCGTTACGGCAATCCCACGAATACGGTTGCCGAGAAGACGATTACGGAACTGGAAGGCATGGATGCCGCGCTGACGTTTGCCTCCGGCATGGGAGCGGTCACCACAACCATCATGGCGTTGCTCAAGAGCGGCGACCACGTGGTGGCGCAACGTGATATCTATGGCGGCGTGAACAAGTTCCTGTCGCAGTGGCTGCCGAAGATGGGGATCGAGACGACTTTCGTCGACACGAATGAATACGAGCAGCACGCGCGGGCGATCCGTCCGAACACGAAGCTGCTCTACCTGGAGTCGCCGACCAATCCCACATTGCGCGTCGTGGATTTCAAGAAAGTGGCGGCCATAGCCAGGCAACACAAGCTGCTGAGCATGATTGACGCCACATTCGGCACACCGATCAACCAACATCCGGCGGAGTTCGGCATTGATCTGGTAATGCATTCCGGGACGAAGTATCTGGCCGGGCATTCCGATCTGATCTCCGGAGTCGTGGCCGGACGGCACGAACTAATCAAAAGAATCTGGGATACGCGGACGACGCTGGGCAATTGCATGGATCCGCATGCGTCGTGGCTCCTGGTGCGGGGCCTGAAGACGCTGGCGGTTCGTGTGGCGCGACAGAATGAGAATGCACTGCGAGTGGCCGAGTTCCTGACGGACCACGCCAAGGTGCGGAGCGTGCATTACCCGTTTCTAGAGAGCCATCCGCAGTATGCCGTGGCGCGCCAGCAGATGAGCGGCGGGGGCGGCATGGTGAGCTTTGAGGTTGAGGGCACGGGCGAAGACGCGCGGCGCGTGAGCGAAGCCATGCGCCTGTTCACGCTCGCAACGAGTCTGGGCGGAGTGGAGTCGCTGGTGTCGATTCCGGTATTAACCTCGCATGCTATGATTCCGGCCGAAGCGCGCGCCAAGATGGGAGTCACCGAGCAGATGATCAGGCTTTCCGTAGGAATCGAAAATGCCGACGACCTGATTGCCGACCTGGAGCAAGCGCTGGAATCCGTAGCAGCTCCGCAGCAGGTGCAAGTAGGGTAGAGCGAAGATCACAATGCAGCGACGAGAGAGAATCCTGGGCCTTTGCGGACGGGCTCCGGTCTAACTCCATCCCATTCTCGAACTAGAAGATAATCTTTCCTCCCAATTGCAGGATGCGGGCGTTGTGAGCGGCGCCGATGTACAGGAAGCCCGTGGAGCCGAAGGAGTTTGTGCTATTTTGCGAACTGGCCTGGCCTCCGTCGCCAGCGAGATTGGCATATTCGGTGTGATTGAAAACGTTATACGCTTCGGCCCGGAACTCGAAGGAGACGCTCTCGTGAATTGGGAAGTGTTTGAACAGAGCCATGTCAAAATTCGTCCGGCGCGGATTGCGCAGGACGTTGCGGCCAGCATCTCCGAAGGTCAGTCCGCGAGGAGTGGCGAATGCGTTGGGGTTGTAGAACAAGGGTCCAAAGCCCTGCACGGGCGTCTGGATGATGCCTGATTTGGGGTCGCTTACCAAGTCGGGATACGCGCTGGCTGTGGCCACGCCGTTGCCCACGCCCGCGTTATCCGCGGGATAAGTGACGCTGAACGGAGTGCCGCTTGAAATTGACGCGATTCCCGAGAACTGCCAGCCGCCTAGCAGAGTATGCGCCATGCCGGGATGCCTCAAGAAAGGGATGTCCCAAACATAGCCGAAAGTAAATGAATGGCGCTCGTCGAAGTTGGAACTGGCCCGCGCGGCTGGCAGGTCATACGAATCGACAAAGCTGCCGTCGCTGCGGTCGGACGAATCATCGATCGAGTGGCTGTAGGTGTAGGACACGTTGAGTTCCAGGCTGCCCACATTGCGCCGGACCGCTGCTTGCAGGCCGTTGTAGCTCGAAGACGCGGCCTCCTGCAGGCTGGCGATGCGACCGTACCCGGGATAAGGGCGAAATGGGTCAGCCACCGTTCCGCAAGCTGCAACGCCGAGATTGACGGCGGGACCGGAGGGCAGGCCTCCGGGTGTGGTCGGCGCATTGTATTGGATCGTCGCACCGCTCGGAGTGGTCGCAGCCGTCGGGACACCCCACACGTCGAACGTGGCCCCGCAGTCGTTCGGCCCGATGGCCTCGCCCGGCTGATAAGGATTCTGACTTAGCGGTACCGAGTGCAACTGATTCAAGTCTTCCTCGCGTGTGAGATGCGTACCCTTGCTGCCTACATAGGCGATTGTGGCGATCGTATTCCTGGCTAGCTCATGCTGGATATCGAAGTGCCACTGCTGCATGTAGGGCCATGTCGCTTTGTTGGGAATCGAGAAAACGGAAAGCGGGAAGTTCGGCGCAGGACCACCGCCTGCGCCTCCGATGTTGGTGTAGCCGATGATGTTGTTTTGCGTGGGGACGGTGGCCAGGGGCGGCGATCCTTCCAACACCTCGGTATTAGCTTCGTTTCCGTTCGTATGCTCGAAGAAGATTCCGTAGCCGCCGCGAATCGCAGTCTTGCCGTCTCCCTTCGGATCATAAGCAAACCCGATGCGGGGCGCGGGATTGAATAAATGCCCTGACATGCAGCCCGCGGGCACTCCGCTCACACCGCACTGAACCATTCCGTTGTAAAGATTTCCCGACACCGATCCGTCGGTGTTGATCGTAGTCGCTCCAAACACATATGCGGCCGGGTTGAAGTTGTAGGCCTGGTGCTTGATCTCATGGTAGAGGCCGAACATGCTGATGCGCAGTCCGAGATTCAGAGTCAGACGACTGGTGGCGTGAAAGTCATCCTGGAAATAGGGCTCAAATATCTTGTAACGGTTGTAGTACTTGGGGTTCGAGCTTTGCTGGCCAAAGCTGGCGATATGGCCGAGCAACAGATCCGCGAAAGCATTTCCTGTAGAAACCGCACCATCGGAACTGTTGAAGCTGAGGAAGCCTGGTACGGCCCCGCCGCCCAGTTCGAAACCAAGTTCGTTCTTTTCGGCCGCAACCGCATAGGCTCCAATTGTCAGATTGTGTCTCCCAATGATCTTGGTAACGTTGTCGCGGAGAGTGTAAGTGGGATTGGAATTGTAGGGGCCATTCGGAATGTAGCCCGCGTCTTCGGAGAACCCGCCTCCATAAGCCGTACCCGCATCGGTCAAGCTGATACCCGGGAGGGAGCCGTTGAATCCGTTCTGGAAGAGTGCGCCGATGGTGATGTCCGATCCGCGCTTGAAAGCTCCAATGTTATTGAGCGTGATGTGGTCGGTGTCATAGCTGAATACGAACTCGTTCAGCAATGTCGGCGAAGCGGCCGTCGTCAGGCGCGCCACCATGCTCACCGCTGGTTCCTTTTCGGCCGTCTGGATGGTAGGAAACGATCCGCCGTTGGTCCACAGGGGGAAAGCGTTGGTCGTGGTCCAGGAATCATGGGCGAAGCGGAACATGGCTCTGACTTTGTCGTTGAAGTTGTGGTCTACGCGGAGCAGTTCCTCGCGCCAGTCCGTGCCCTGCGCCGGAGAAGCCTGGAAAATCTCGGCGCCGGGTACACCCGTGGTGGGCAATGAAATCATGCCCAGCAGCGCCTGCACGTTGGGATCGCTGGCGTTGTTGAACCCCGGAATTACGTTTAGGTTGGGCGTGAAACCGGCGCCATTGGTGAAGCCGGGAACAATAGGGCAGTCGCTGAAATCATTGGCAACCCCGGAGTTCACGTTCGGACACAGATCCGAAAAGTCGCCCATCCTCTCATTGACAGACGGAACCGGCTGAGTAAAGGTCGTGCCCGGAACGATATCGCGGCGCCACTCTTGCGACCAGAAGAAAAATGTCTTGTTCCTGCCCCGATTATAGAGGCCGGGAATAATCACGGGACCGCCAATGGTGTAGCCCCAATCGTTCTTTTTGTAATCCGGAGTGGAGGACTGCACTATGTTCTTTGCGTTGAAGTCATTGTTGCGCACAAACTCGTAGGCATCGCCGTGAAAGTCTTTCGTGCCTGACTTGGTTTCCACCTCGACGGTGCCCGACCCGTTGCGTCCGTACTGCGCCCCGTAATTGGAGGTCAGAACCTTGAACTCGGCAATCGCATCCAGGCTAACGAACACGTTCAGTGTGGCATTACTGCCGTTGTCCATGTTGTCGCCGCCGTCGACCTCCCAGTTGTTGTACTCTACGCGTCCGCCGTTCATGCTGTATTGGACGCTGCCGCTCAGACCCTCGGCTCCCTCGTCCTGCCCAGTTTGATTGCTTACGCCCGGAACCAGCGTGACCAGTTGGGTAAAGTTACGACCGTTGAGTTCGAGCTGAGAGATTTCTTTTCCGGTTACTGTGCCCGCCAGTTCGGAAGACTGGGTTTCGACTTGGGCGACTTCGGCTCCCTGGACAACGACCTCGGTGCTGGCGGTCCCGACCTCCATGCCAACGTTGACGCGAGCATTTGCGGCGACGCGCAAAATAATTCCCTTTGCTTCGTACTTCTTGAATCCTGCGGCAGTGACGGTCAAGTCGTAAGAACCGATGGGCAGCGAGGCAAAGAGAAAATCGCCGCTGCCGTTGCTGGTACCGGTGCGGTTGATGCCGAGTTCAGCATTCCTAGCCGCAATTTGAGCGCCAGAGATGGCCGCGCCGCTGGGATCTGACACTGTGCCGGTGAGGGAGGCCGTGTCCTGGGCCCAGGCTGCCGCGCAGAATGTCAGGACCAGCAAAACGATCGGCAACACCACACGATGAGATTTCATGGTCAGGCTTCTCCCTTTTGCGCAGCTAGGCGCGCGTACTCCCAAGCCGTGCTGTGTATCAACGGCAACGGCGGCAAAGTTGTTAAGCATCCCCAGGTAGCGGCCGGCGACAGAGACCCGAGACCGCATATTAAATCGTATGAATAGTGCGTTTTTCCGGCATCTTCTGTCAAGAAAAAAACGCGCACGGGTACTTTACGGTTAAAGCAGACTGCGGGTGGACTCGCGAATCACCAGCTCCGGAGCCACTTTGCGATGGTGCGCGGCGACCTCCCGTTTTTCGAGGACGGAGTTAATGCCTTCGAGGACGATGCCGACCGCGCCCGCACCCATCGCTTCCATGGGCTGGCGGACGGTCGTGAGCGACGGAGTGCAGAGAGCGGAGGCGGCGACGTCGTCGAAGCCTATTACGGAACAGTGCTCCGGCACCCGGAGGCCGGCGTTCGCCAGGGCGTGTATGGCGCCGAAGGCCGTCATGTCGTCGAAGGCAAGAATTGCGGTGAACGGACGCTTCTGTTTGATCAGATCTTCCGTAAGCTTTCGCCCCGCCTCGAAACTGGAAAGCGGATCGCGCGATTCGGGCAGATCGACGATCAGCCGGGAATCGAGTTCGAGGTTGCACCCCTTGGCACTGTTGCGGATGCCTCGCCAACGCGGGGCACTGTCGCCTAAAGTTTTCGGTCCGCGGATAAAAGCGATCTTGCGATGACCGAGCGAGTGCAGATGATCGAGCGCAAGCGAGCCGCCAATTTCGTTATCGACGATGACCGAACTCATCGCGTCACCCTTGAGTTCACGACCGATAAGGACGGTAGGAATGCTGCTTTTTTCCAGATCGGCCAACAGGTTGATATCGAGAAATAGCCAGTTGGCGAGAACCACGAGACCCTCGATGCGGCGGTCGAGCAGCATCTCCAGATAGCGC
>Ga0307478_10001189_pt1 | contig 23268 bp, 21 predicted proteins | sample atmos_gasesECM4C_2_FD_203713 | JGI IMG/M metagenome (GOLD analysis project Ga0307478, IMG submission 203713) | Hardwood forest soil microbial communities from Morgan-Monroe State Forest, Indiana, United States - atmos_gasesECM4C_05 | ecosystem: Environmental > Terrestrial > Soil > Temperate...
ATCCCATGCTGGCAACCTCGATTGAGGCCCCCTTCGACAGTCCGGAATGGCTTTTCGAAATCAAGTGGGATGGATATCGTGCCGTCGCATTCATCGACAACGGTCGTCTCCGGCTCGTGTCCCGCAACCAGAACGATCTGACGGCGCAATACGGCGAGTTGCAGGATATGCCGAAATCTGTGGACGCAAAAACCGCCGTTCTCGATGGAGAAATTATTGCGCTCGACGAGCATGGACGATCGTCGTTTAGCTTGATGCAGCAACGAACCGGTTTCCGCGATCGCCATCGCCGTCTCGCGCCGCAACCGGATATTAACGTCCTTTACTACGCTTTTGACCTGATCTACCTGGATGGCTACGATCTGCATCGCGTGCCGCTCGAGGAGCGCAAGCGGACCCTTGCCTCGCTCCTGCATACCCCAAATGACATGATTCGCTACTCAGAACATTTCGCCGGTGAAGGCAAGGCTCTCTTTGACGCGGCACGCCGCCAGGGACTGGAAGGCATCCTGGCAAAGAAACGGGAGGCTTTCTACGAGGAGCGCCGCAGCCGGGACTGGCTCAAAATCAAAATTACGCATCGACTCGAGGCCGTGATTGGAGGCTACACCGACCCCGAAGGCAGCCGTCCGTATTTCGGATCGATCGTGCTCGGGCTTTACGACGACCAGGCCAGGCTTATCCATGTGGGCCAGGCTGGCAGCGGCTTCGATCACAAAACACTGGCTCAGATTTGGAAGCTGCTGAAGAAGTTGGACACGAACAACAGTCCTTTCCATGGACCGGTGGACGCTTTGCGCCGGACACATTGGGTGAGGCCGGAACTGGTGGCAGAAATCCAATTCTCCGAATGGACCCACATGACTTCGGAGGGAGGGCCCAAACTGCGCGCACCGGTTTTCCTGGGATTACGGGATGACAAAGATCCGAAAGAATGCACGTTCCAGCAATAACGACAACAACGCATGCCGACCGCTCTCGATGGTCCCTAACTGGGAACTGAGAACAGGTCGCTGCTACTTGATATCTTTCGTCGCCAGCATCGTGCCGTAATCCTTTCCCGACGGCTCGACGGCGCGGGCGATGATGGCGGTAAAGCCGTCACGATATTCCGGATACTTCGCGACCAGCGCATGGATGGCAGCGACGTTATCCTGATACATTTGGGCTGTATTGGCCACGCTGGGACATTGATACTTAACCACAAGATCTACGTCGTCTCCGACTCCGACAGGAAAAATGCTCGTAACACGATAGACTTTCCCTGCGACGGCAATCTCTACGGGGGCCTCCGAGGAAGGTGTATCAGGCGGCTGCACGGATTGCATTTCGTCGTATAACTTGTCCGTCTCCATGGTGCTCATGAACGGCACCGGTGCCATTATCTCTCGGGCCTTGACGTAATACAGCCAGGCGTTCCGATTCTCTCCCTTTTTCTTGAACGCGCGCGCCTGGTCCCGGAACCATGCGCCATCGTGTCCGCTCACCTGGGTCGGCCGCGAGTAAAAGCCGCCCAGTTTCCAGTCGTTCCCTACCTTCTGCAACACCAGCGAAAGCGTGGACGGAGTCTTTGCGGCAACGTCCAAAATCACGATTGCATAGTCGCCTGGCGGCAAATTCGGAATTTCGAACACGGCGCTGTTCGCCGTCTGCCCCGTCCTGCCGAAAACGCCGCAGAGAAACTCGGCGCGAGCGATGGGGGCCGTCCCCTCCGCCTTCAGAAGGAATGGGGGACGTGCCTTGGCTTGGGCGCCGGCAAAATTTGATTGGCTCTCCTTGACGGCGCCCTCAATCCCGCCGAAATCCGCTGCGAGACTCGGAATCGCATTCTGGCGCATCCTGGCTATGTCGCCCTTCGCAGTCCAATCGAAAAACTGCTGGCCAGCCGTTATCAGGCTGTTGCGGGTCGCCGCATCCATCTCCTCTGCCGTCACACAGTTCTGCGCCGCAGCGATCCCGGTCCACAGCAGTATCGAGCTCAAGGCGAAGAGAAACCATCGTCCCCGGCTGCAAGAGATAGCTTTCCGAGCGTTCCGATTGAAATGCATAAGTTTTTCGTCCCTGAACAACATTTCCGGCGATACGGGCAACTTATTCATTGAGGGCTCTGGCGTCAAGGACTGTACTTCAGTTCGATGCAGTCGACGGTTGCGGAAAACCCAGTGTTATAATGCCTTATCAGAAGGTTGGGGTGACGCCAGGAAGCTTTTCCCCATCTGGAACCTAGGGGATCCATGTCACGTTCTTCGTTGAAATTCGCCACGCTCCTGCTGGCGTTATCCTTCTGCCCGATCGGTTTAGCGCCGCTCGCATCTGCCCAGAAGGGCGGGGTCCGCAAGCAACAAAAAAAGCAGCTGAAGCAGGAACAGCCCGCGCCTCCACCTCTCCCGGCCTATACCCCGGCTCCACTTCAGCCTCTGCCACTTGACCAGGTACCCGCCGTGGCGCCGCGTGTCCAGTATACCGGCGGTGAGTTGAGAATCGTGGCCCACAATTCCACACTTGCCGACATACTTAAGGCGGTCCGGCAGCAAACTGGGGCGGACTTCGAGATCCCGCCGAATGCCAGTGAGCGGGTAGTCGCCGACCTCGGACCCGGTCCTGCTTGCGACGTGCTTGCGAAACTGCTGAACGGCACCCATTTCAATTACGTAATGGTCGGATCTGCCACTGACCCGACAGCGGTCAAAAGCCTCGTGTTAACTCCAAAGTCCGGTGGACCTGAGACTACGACTTCCGCTGCGAACCGGCCCGGAACTCCTCAGCGCGGTTTTGGGGCAGGCATGGCGGCATCGACTCCTCCCGCGGACAATGCGCAAGCGGAAAATGATGGTGCCGAAGAAGCGGACACGCCCGAGGACCAGGCTGCCGACGAGCAGCAGACTCCGCCGAATTCGAACCAGCAGACTCCCAAAACGCCTGAGCAACTGCTTCAGGAACTGCAGCGCCAGCAGCAACAACAGCAAACCCCACAGGGTGGGCCGCCAGGAATTCTGCCGAACCAGCCGCCGACCGCGGTTCCTGCCAACCCGAATAAGCCTGACTAGATTTTGTTTCGCTCGACGAACGCGGTTCAGTCCAGCAAGCCTGGAGCTGCCGCTGAACGCTTGAAAATGAATGAAAGAGAGGAACGGGGGAAGAGGAAAACTGCAGCGGCGGATGGTTAGGACTTAGACAGCTCTAGTCGCCGCTGGCGTGAGTCTGGCTGGGAATCAGTACAGCGGTTTCCGCCTGGGTATGGCTTCCGAAGACGTCCAGAATGCCGTTCACCAGCGAGGCAGCTGCCCACACACCCAGTCCGAGTGCCGCAACGACCGTCAAAAAAAGCACTAAAGTTGCTACCAACACGCTCAAGTTCAGCCCGCTTTCTGATCGGTGGAGACCCGGAGCTCAAGAGCCCCAATCTCGCGGATACTCGACCTCAATGTACCCGCGTTGACGCTCGTCCCTGTTGACCGATAAGATACCTATGTAGAAGTGCGCACCCCTAATTTCCAACAATTCTGAGCACTCGTCCACATTACGAAGGGTCATTACGCCCGGGCTTTTAGGATGGCCATTACCAAGATTTCAGTACGAGGGGCACGCCAGCATAACCTCAAGAATATTGATGTAGAAATTCCCCGGAATACCCTTACCGTCATCACCGGGTTAAGCGGCTCGGGCAAGTCTTCGCTAGCATTCGACACGATTTACGCCGAGGGCCAGCGCCGGTACGTGGAGACCCTTTCGGCCTATGCCCGGCAATTCCTGGATCAGATGGAGCGTCCGGACGTGGACGCGATTGACGGTCTCAGCCCAGCCATCTCGATCGAGCAAAAGACCACCAGCCGCAGCCCCCGATCCACGGTTGGGACTATTACCGAGATCTATGATTATCTTCGCCTTCTTTACGCCTCGATAGGGATTCCGCACTGCCCACAATGTGGGCGTCCGATTACGCGCCAGTCCGCCGAGCAGATCGTCCAGCGGGTCATGTCCCTGAGCCCGGAAGATCGAGTCATGATCATGGCTCCCATTGTGCGTGGCCGCAAAGGGGAGTTCAAAAAAGAGATGGAGAAGCTGGTTCAACACGGCTTTACGCGGGCTCGCATCGACGGCGAACTGGTCAATCTCGAAGATGAAATTGATCTCGACAAGCGAAAGAACCACACCATCGAAGTCGTGATCGATCGTCTGCTGGTGAAATCTGGCATCGAGCACAGATTGGAGATGTCGGTCGGGCTGGCCATGAAATTGGCGGGTGGCCTGGTACAGGTCGCGGTTGTGGGCGGTGAGGAAACCCTCTATTCGTCGCGGCTGGCCTGTCCGGATTGCGGCATCAACGTCCCCCTGCTGGAGCCACGGTCATTCTCTTTTAACAGCGCTTACGGCGCTTGCCCGGAATGTCACGGGCTTGGGAGCAAGTACGATTTCGATCCCGCCAAAATTATTGTCGATTGGTCGAAGCCTTTGCTCGATGGCGGGCTCGGTCCGGGATCAGGCTCGCAGAATCTGCAGCACATGCTGCAGATCGCGGCCGCGGCGCACGAGTTTGAACTCAGCACGCCCTTCGAAAAGTTTCCCGAGAAGATTCAGAACCTGCTCCTCTATGGCGAGGCCGGCAAGGGCGGCAAAACCGGATTCAAAGGCATCCTCGGGTATCTGAAGCAGAACCTGGAAGAATCGAGTTCCGATAGCTATCGCGAGTGGCTGCTCGATTTCATGTCGGCCACGGAGTGTCCCGCCTGCCATGGCAAACGGCTGCGCCCGGAAAGCCTGGCGGTGAAAGTCAATGGAATGTCGATTGCCGATTTCACCGGGATATCAGTCGCGCACTCGCTCGAGGTGGCTGAGAAGATCCAGTTGAAAGGCCGCGAAGAGATGATCGCCGGGCGCATCATGCATGAGATTGTCGAGCGGCTGCAGTTCCTCAATGCCGTTGGGCTCGGCTACATTTCGCTGGATCGCTCGGCGGCGACTCTTTCCGGCGGCGAAGGCCAGCGCATCCGGCTGGCAACCCAGATCGGCTCCAAGCTGCGAGGTGTGCTTTATGTGCTCGATGAGCCCTCGATCGGATTGCATCATCGGGACAATGACCGCCTCCTGCTGGCCCTCGAAAACTTGCGCGACCTTGGCAATACGGTGCTGGTTGTCGAGCACGACGAGGAAACGATTCGTCGAGCCGACTATGTCATCGATCTGGGACCCGGGGCCGGACGTCATGGTGGAAGCCTGGTCGCGCACGGCACTCCCAACGACATCATGCAGGCGCCCGACTCGCTGACTGGGGCCTATATCTCTGGAAAAGTCCAAATCGAAATGCGCGCGGAGCGGCGGCACACGAACGGCCATACCATTTCAATCCTGGGCGCGCGTGAGAACAATCTCAAGAATCTGGATGTCACGTTCCCGTTGGGAGTGATGACGGTCGTCACGGGCGTTTCGGGCTCGGGCAAATCAACGCTGGTGAATGACATTCTCTATCGCGCTCTGGCAAAGCAGCTTTATCGCTCACGCGAGGAACCGGGCTCCCACAAAGCCATCGCTGGTGCGGATGCCATCGACAAGGTCATCCGCATTGACCAATCGCCGATTGGCCGCACGCCGCGGTCGAACCCTGCCACCTACACCGGCGTGTTCGCGCAAATTCGCGACTTGTACGCCATGCTTCCGGAATCGCGCGAGCGCGGATACAAGCCCGGGCGTTTTTCGTTTAACGTTCCCGGCGGCCGATGTGAGGCCTGCCAGGGCGAAGGGCAGCGCCGGATCGAAATGAATTTCCTTCCGGATGTTTACGTGGTTTGCGAAGTCTGCAATGGACGCCGCTATAACCACGAAACCTTGTCGGTGAAGTACAAGGGCTATTCCATCGCCGACCTGCTGGAGACTCCTGTATCGGATGCTCTGCAAATTCTCGAAAATATCCCGCAGGTGAAGCAGAAACTGCAGACCCTGGTGGACGTCGGCCTCGGCTATGTTCATCTCGGGCAATCTGCAGTCACTTTGTCGGGTGGCGAAGCGCAACGCATCAAGCTCGCGCGTGAACTTTCCAAGCGTCAGACCGGAAAGACGCTCTACCTGCTCGATGAGCCCACCACCGGCCTGCACTTCGACGACGTGAAGAAGTTGCTGGACGTGCTGCACCGTCTCACGGACCTCGGCAACACGGTGATCATCATCGAGCACAATCTCGACGTGATCCGCAATGCCGACTGGCTCATCGATCTCGGCCCGGAAGGAGGAGAAGATGGTGGCCGGGTGATCGCGCAAGGAACTCCCGAGCAAGTCGCGCGCGTGAAGAAGTCCTACACGGGGCAGGCGCTGGTGCGCTACTTCAACGGCAACGGAACGCGGAAGAAGGCATAGGCAGTCCTGCAGACCTCAATTTCCCGATATTGAAATCGAATTTCATTTTCTTAAAGCTTATTTTTGCGCCAGGAAGCCCCAGGATCGCTTCGGAGGCCTCTGGATGACCCAGACCATCACCTTGCCCCCGAAGTGCGCCTATAAGCGTTCTAAACGCAATTGGCGGGCATCCTGGAGAACGGTCATGGGTACTTTTTGCATTGCAAGTCCATCTTTCGCAATCCAAAATTTAATAGCCAAAAGATAAGCTATTGAAAAAACGAGGACTACGCATCGTCTGCCGTTGGGCCGGCAATTCCGGGCAACATTGTGGAGTGCGGTTCGCGAGCAATAGCCGGCAGTGTTGCGTTGTGCTACCGGGGGTCCCTCAATAGCAGTCAACGTACTGGACATCCGCGGGCTTCACTTCTCGTGTAAATTCAGAGGAGTAGACTCAAACGCCGTGTCTGTTCCTGAAAACCCGATCCCGCAGCCGTCCCCAGTGACGGGACCGGAATTGTACCCGGCATCTCCCTCGGCGGCTCCAGTCCCACCCATTGAGGATCCGCCCTGGAGCGGCTGGGATGTGGTCGCACTGGTCGTGATCAGCATTGTTGTAGTGAGTATCTGCATTTATCTTACGGCCTATGTGGCACATGCACTCTTCCTGAAAGCAACCACTTGGACAGACTCGCTAAAACTTCCCGAAGTCGTCGTCGCAGGACAGTTACTTGCGTACTTGTTCCTGCTCATCTTGATGTATGCAATGGTTCGCAGCCACAGCAGTAACGGCGTCCTCGCATCCATAAGATGGAACTGGCCCCTTCGCTGGACTGTCTATCTGGCGGGCGGCGTGGCTCTGGCAATCCTCCTTGTGCCTCTCGGTAACCTACTGCCTATGCCGAGGAATGCTCCAATCGACGACTTTTTCCGGACTGCGCGCGACGCCTACATTCTTTCCCTTTTCGGAATTTTGTTTGCTCCTCTTGTCGAGGAGCTTTTCTTTCGTGGATTGCTCTACCCCGTTCTCGAAAGTTGGCTGCAAGCAGTCTTTAGCGCACCGCCTCGAGTACGTTTCGGAAGGAATTTCCTGCTTATTCTCCCGGTTTGGGGATACTGCCTTCAGCGAATCCCGGATCGGGCCAGGTTTTATGGAGTTGTCACACTCGCTATTGTGGCGATCACTTTCGCGTTCCTCAAAATGAGTGGCCGGAATTCACGTATTGTGGACTTTCTGGCTCTACCGATCTTATACGTCGCCTTTTGGAGTGTTCTGGCTCACGTTTTGGATCGCCTAACGCTCTACAAAGTCAGCCTGGTTCCGATTTTTCTGGCAGTCGGTTTGACCGCCCTTCTTTGGTACAGACCCAAATCTTCTTTGGTCACGGTGCTCGGTATGACAAGTGCCATCGTCATCACCGCGATTCTTTTCGCATTGATTCACGCTTCGCAGCTCAAGTATTCCTGGGGACCGGTGCTGATTATTTTCCTGGTCGGTATCGTTCTCACGACAGTCCGCGCCGTAAAGAAATCGCTATCCGCTACCGTCCTCATGCACATGGCCTACAACGGCACGATCTTCATCACTGGCTACATCGCAACTGACGGCTTCCGGCACATGGAAAAGTTCAATCAGTAACGAGGTACGAGCCTCGAGCTTTGAGCTACCAGCTTCGAGGTTTGGATTTGCGTCGCTATTTCTCCTGATTCTCTTGCCGAAGGGTCGATGTTTGGGGATGACGTGGCAATTGAGACGCCAGCGACGTGGTATCTTTGACTTTCGCCATGCCATCTCCCCGCCAGGAACTGCTTCGCCTCCTTGCCCATAAGTCATTCAAACTGGGGGACTTCAAGCTATCCTCAGGGGCCAGTAGCGACTACTACATTGACTGCCGCACCACCACTCTCGATGCCCGGGGTGCGCAGCTGACGGGGCAGGTTTTCCTGGACGAGATTCGCCAGCGCGGCTGGAAACCGCAGGCCATCGGGGGGTTGACCATGGGGGCTGACCCGATTGTGGTCGCGGTGTCGGTCACCAGCGGCGAGTTGAACGGTTTCCTGGTTCGCAAAGCCGAAAAGCAGCACGGCACCGGGCAGCGCATCGAGGGCTTTCGCCAGAAAGCGGCCAAGGCGGTGATTGTCGACGATGTTTGCACCACCGGGGGCTCGACCATTCAGGCGATTGAAGCCGCGCGCGAGTTTGGTTTCGAAATCGTCGGCGTGATGTGCCTGGTCGAACGCAAAGAGGCCGGTGGGCGAGCAAGCGTCGAAAAAGCGGCGGCCCCGGCACCCTTTGTCGCGATTTTCAGTTCCGACGACGTGCGCAAGGAGCACCTGCTCCAAACGGACGAGACCAATGAGTTCGTTGCCGTAAGCACCACGTGCGAAGTCTGCGGCAAACCTGCGGTGACGTACCATCCACGCAGCCGGTGCAAGGAGCACAAAATCTAGTTTCGAATTTTTTGAGAACTGAGTAGTGGTATCGGCTATCAGCTATCAGCCAACGACCAACGACCAACGCATGATTCACACGCTCGAATGGACCGACAAGGGTGTTCGCTTCCTCGATCAGACGAAGCTGCCCACCGAAGAAAGCTACGTCACCGCGGCCACCTATCAGCAGGTCGCAGACGCCATCCGCAGCATGATTGTGCGCGGCGCACCGGCCATCGGCGTAGCTGCTGCGATGGGCATCGCGCTAGGGGTGAAAGACTCCAAGGCGGAAACTGCCGGCGATCTAAAGCGAGACTTTGATCAGATCTGCGCGGCGATCGGAGAGACGCGGCCCACCGCCGTAAACCTGTTCTGGGCCATCCGGCGTATGCGGGAAAAGTTCGAAATGCTGCGCATCCGGCCCATGTCGCAAATCAGGGAAGCGATGGTCGAAGAGGCACAGCGCATGCACGCGGAAGACATTGCCGCGAACCAGGCGATGGGGCGCCATGGGGCAACTCTGATGCCCAACAGCGGCGGCGTCCTTACGCATTGCAATGCAGGCGCACTGGCCACGGCAGGATACGGCACGGCTCTGGGCGTGATCCGGGCAGCCGTGGAGCAGGGCAAGAAAATCCATGTCTACGCCGACGAAACGCGCCCTTTTCTGCAAGGCTCGCGCCTGACGGCGTGGGAGTTGATGAAAGATGGCATTCCCACCACCGTGATCTCCGACAATATGGCCGGCGCCATAATGAGTCATGGCAAGATCGGGGCAATTGTGGTGGGAGCGGACCGCATTGCCGCGAATGGTGACGTGGCGAACAAGATCGGCACCTACACCGTCGCAGTCCTGGCGAAAGAGCACGGCATTCCCTTCTATGTTGCAGCCCCAACCTCCACCGTGGATCTTGCGACTGCGGATGGAAGCGGAATCCCGATTGAGAACCGCAATGTCAGAGAGGTAAGCCACATTGCGGGAAAGCAAATGGTCCCCGACGGAGTGGAGATTGAAAATCCTGCTTTCGACGTGACTCCAGCCAAGTACGTCGCTGCCATCATCACGGAACGAGGGATTGCGCGAGCTCCCTACGAGGAATCGCTGCGGAAGCTGGCGGAGGAAGCAGTGGTTGGTCGTTAGGTGGCTGATTGCTGGTGGCTGATAGCTGATGGCTGCTAGATCCAGTCAGTTCTCAAGAAACTCGAAACTTGAAACTTGAAAATGAGCCTACTGGAACGGGAAACTATTCAACAACGACGATGCTCCCCATAACCCAATCTCGCTGCACCTTCGAGTCTGGCGGCCGCCCGGTCGCCTATGATGCCTTTGTTCCCGAACATAATGGGCACAGGTTTCCCGCCATTATCGGCTTGCACGGATCGGGGGGAGGACATGCCACCATGGCCGATCCAGCGGCCCAGCTTGCCGGGTACGGCTTCGCCGTTTTCGTGCCCCACTACTTCGACCGGACCGGCACCACACCCGTGGTCGACAAACAAACAGCGATTCGGCACTTTCCTGTTTGGGGTAAAACCGTTTGGGATACGATTACTCATGTCGAGCACCAGCCTGCAGTCGACCCCAACCGGATCGGACTGCTGGGCTTCTCACTGGGCGCGTATCTCGCCCTTTCGGTGGCTGCGGTCGATCAGCGCGTGAAAGCCGTGGTCGATTTCTTCGGCGGCTTTCCAAAAGAAATGAAACTCTTCATGAGGCGCCTCTGTCCTACGCTCATCCTGCACGGGGATGCTGATACGACCGTCCCAGTCGCTGAGGCGTACTACCTGCAAGAGATTCTGGAAAAGAAGGCGATTCCGTACGAAATGCAGATTTATGGCGGGGCCGGTCACGGCTTCAATGGCGAGATCTGGCAGGATGCTCGCCGCCGCACCCTGGCCTTTCTGCAGAGGCATCTCACGGTTCAGCAGTGATTCAGTAAAGTGCGTTTCAACGAAACTTTTTAGCCCTCAATGCCGTAACCTATTGTGGAGACGCACGGAGGTGTCCCGTGTTTACATTTCTGGCCTGGTGCCTTCTGTTCGTGATCTGTTGGCCTGTAGCGCTTCTTGCGCCGGTTGCCTATCCCTTCGTTTGGCTGATTCTCTTACCGTTCCGCATTCTTGGGATTGCCGTTCATGGCGTGCTTGCTCTCATCGCAGCCGCGATCATGTTTCCAGCCCGTCTTTTGAGCGCGCCCTTCCGTCTGTAACTTTGGCTGCGCTGTCCGCCTGTCTTGCTGCGGGGCGTCTCTAGCAGCAAGCGCCGTGCGGCTCAAATGCAATGTCAGAAATTTTTCCTTGAGGGTCCGTTCGACACAGTCCATCGAGTCGCTTTGACTCATGCGAGAGACGGAAAATCTCCTCACATCCTGCTTCACTGAGCAATGAGCGAACATTTGCAACGTTCTGTTGCCATTGCTTGCGAAACTCACACAAGGGTCCAACTGGCACGCCGCTTGCTTTCATCTCTTAACCCGAGGTTTGCTGGATCAATGAGCCGGTCTCATCCTACTTGCGATCGCCATGGCAATCTGCAAATGGTGTCCTGCTGGGTGAAATATCCGAGGGGCATCAAAAGCGGACACGTATGCCCGGTGCCCGGGTGTGGGCGCTACTTCGTGGACGAAACTTACCTGAATGCGGAAGACATTGAGCTGGTATTAGGACCAAAACCGGTCGCCTCGACGAACAGCGCACGCAAGAAAGCTATCTCCAAGGAGACTGGCTCGGCGCGTCCGCCGAACCGCCAGACCGCGGCCCGAGCCGCCATCCTGAGAGCCATCCGAGAGAAACAGCCCCAGTAGCTTTGTTCGTCGAGCGCCCACGCTTCAGACAAATCCTGTGGTGCGGTCCACACTAGAAGCAATCTTCATAATGGACCAAGCGGGTAAGTTTCGGTTCCCCATGGGCTAAAGCCCCAACGCTTATGCGGCTCTGGACGGCGCGGCTGAAGCCGCGCCCTTCAAAACCGATTTATGAGATAGCTTAGCTTCTAGTCTGCGCAGGCAAAGCAACCGAGTTCGTGCCAGATGAGCGCTGTGTCTTGTCGGGAGGCATGCCGGCCCGAAGCTGTAATTCGTTTCGCCAAAATCGAAATACGACTAAGATAGGCGGGCCCGATTGCAACCACAAATTTTGGAGGATTCACGATGACGAAAACCAGCGGGATGCTGGCACTCATTCTATTGGCGACGCTTGCCGCGCGTGCCCAGGATGCTTCGAAAAAGGACGCCGCTCCGAAACCCGCATTGAGCCCGTCGCAAGCTGTGCTCGAATCGTGGAATGATGTAGCCCGCAAGCTCACCACCATGGCTGAAGATTTTCCTGAAGACAAATATGATTTCAAACCAAATCCCGCAGAGCGCAGCTTTGCCGAACAACTGCTGCACGCCGCGGGAGCCAACTACTTCTTCATCAATCCGGCAAAGGGTCAAAAGCCACCTGCGGAAGAAGACCCCAAGCGCGCGAACTACAAAACCAAGGCCGAGTTGGTTGCTTTCGTAAAGAAGTCAATGGCTGATGGTGCAGACGTGATCAAGTCGAAGGGAGATTCAGGAATGAATGAAATGCTGGTTGATCCTTTCGAGAATCGTCAGGCGCGCGTGATCGACTACGCCTATGGGTTCATCGAGCACATGGGAGAACACTACGGGCAGCTTGCGGTCTACTACCGCGTGGCTGGTCTGGTACCGCCCGAATCACGCCCCAAGAAATAGAGTCGATTGCCAGCCCGAGCCGAACGCAAGCCGTTTGCACATCCCAGGATGAACGGCCGAAGTATCTATTTCACATACTTCGGCCTGCTCCCCTTCTCCCAGGGATCGTAGGTTGCGGCGAAGTGTACTCTTTCCGGCCGGGTCGGATGATCGAAGAACCAGATTTTCGCCCAAGTGCTGGGATTTGGATCGGCCAGGTTGATTTCTCCGCTCTTCTCAAAGAAATTCGCCGCCACCTTCCCCTGGTCGGGGACAATGCCATGCACAACCTCGAGTCCAAAGCGATCGGCCTCGTGCTCGAAATGACGACTGATGGCGTTGAACGCCGGCGTGGCGAATGCTGTCAGGGTTGTCAAAACGAAGATCAGCACCGGCAAGGATGCCCAATCGTCGATGCCGCGAATGCCCCAACCCGCTCCCCACCGGCGAAGCATCCAGACCGAGATCCTGTATCCGAGATAGAGCAACCCGAGAAGCAATAAGGAATCAATCGTGATTTCTTTGGGGATGTGATGTAACACGTAATGCCCCATCTCGTGTCCAAAAACAAAGAGCACCTCCGGCGTGGCCGCTTTCGCCAAAGTTGTGTCCCAGATGACGGCGCGCTTGGAAGCTCCAAATCCCGTGACATAGGCATTCAGACCCGTCAATTTGGTGCTGGCATTCATCTCGAACATGCGCTCGGGCGGAATTTCCATACCTCCGCGGTGCACCACCTCCTCGAGCTTGGTTATGAGGGCCGGCTGGCTGGCAGCGAGAGGCGTGAACTTGAAAAACAGCGGATCGATCACAAGCGGCTGGGCGAAGAACACTGCGAGCACCACCGGCATGGCCGCCAACCAAAAGTAGAACCACCAGCGCCGTGGACTGCGCCGGATCACACCGTAGAGAATCCAGATCAGCAGGCTTCCCAGAATGAGGGCGATCATCTGGTTCGTCATCCAATCGCCGAGCCATGAGCTCCAACCCTGGACGGACAGTCCGAAGCTACGTTCCAGCGAATGATCCCACAGGTCGAAAGGCAACGACAGGTATGCCAGGGTGAGGATCAGGAGCGGGGCGTAGAGAAGTACCTGCACGAAGCGTCGTCGAGAAACCCGCTCGGCCCAGTCCCGGTACCGAGGAGCCAAACGCCAGCGCAGAATGAAAAGGGGCAGGAAGATTGCCCATAGGCTGGCGATCGTTAGGTGGCGATAGTGTGCGGAAGAGTAGGCGATCGCTTTTTCGCGTTGGCCGGGCGAGGGTGAGTACTCGTAGGCCGATGGCGTTTCGGACTGCGTTCCCTGCCGTGGGTCTTGTGCCTGAGCTGTGTCCGCAGATGAGGCCGTCAGTTCTGCCTGCCGGGCTTGCGAAGAGGAGGACAGTCCACTCAGCAGAATTACAGCAGCAACAATAACAGTCAGTGTCAGTTTTGTTCGCGTCATTCACTTTCCCGTCACATGGGGAAGCATTCGAGTATAAGGGCACAGATTCGCACGTTGCTCGAGGATTCTGGCACGAGACAACTGTTAACCCCTGATCGCCATATCCGTCTGTATGGTTGAAGCTGCCATGATGATGCTTTTTCTGTTATTTCTTCTGCTTCCGTTGCGAGCCGTTGCGGGAAATCCGACGGAGGATTTGCTGCGCACGAAAGATCAAGCGCTGCTGGATGCGATTGCTCCCGGAGATCGCAAAGTCTGGGACCACGCCTTGGCCGCGGATGCAGTCTACGTCGACGAGAATGGCGTGGTGATGGATCGAGCCGAATTCCTGAAGCAACTTGAGCCTCTGCCCGCGGGCGCTTCGGGCCGTCTCCAGATCCGCTCCTACTCCGCTCATATTAGCGGTGATCTCGCGACCGTCATTCATACCGATGACGAGCAGGAGAATTATCATGGCCAGATGCTTTCGGCGCGCTATCTGATGACGGAAACGTGGCACCTCGAGTCGGGTGAATGGAGACTGGCCATGGTGCACGCCTACGCGATTCTGAAGGACCCACCGGCTCTCAATTTGCCAGCGAAGGGCCTACAAGAGTATGTCGGCCGCTACTCCGGAGGCTCCGATCTTGTTTACACAATTGAGTGGGATGGGAAGCAGTTGATCGGACACCGTCCGGGCCGAGCGGCGACTCCCTTGCAGGTGGAGGCCCGCGATGTGCTCTTTGTTGCGGGCCAACCTCGCACGCGCAAGATCTTCGAGCGCGACGCGAATGGGAAGATCACAGGATTCGTCGATCGCCGCGAAGGGGAAGATCTGATCTGGCGGCGCGACCCGCAGAGTTCTCATTAAAAGACACGCTTCGAAACGCGGACAAAGCAACGATCGTGGGCGCGTCGTCATGCGAACTGAATCAGAACGATCTCCGGATGTGTTCCCACTCGCATGGGTGGTCCCCAAGTGCCCACGCCCGTGGTGGTGTAAACCAGCATTTCACCGAAGCGCTTCAGGCCATAGGTATACGCCCCGAAAATGCGGTGCGTGAACCAGGTGAACGGGAAAATCTGCCCTCCGTGAGTGTGACCGGAAAGTTGTATCGAGAGACCTGCTTCCTCCGCCACAGGCAGAGCATGGGGCGAGTGCGAGAGCAAAATGCTTGCCCTTTCTCTTTCAATACCGGCATTGTTCAGAATCGATCGGAATTGGCTTGCATTTGCCGACTCCCGAAAATCTACGCCCACCACCTGCAGACCATCGACCAACACTTTCTCGTTCTGGAGAACGCGCACACCGGCTTTGCGAACCGCATCCAGATACCGGGAGCGGTCCCTGAATTCTTCGTGATTGCCGGTAACGAAGTACGCGCCCCATGGCGGCGAACAGTCTGCCCACGGTTCAGCGAGGCGGGCAGCATCAACTTTCGTTCCGTCGTATAAATCACCGGTGATGAAGACGATATCTGGCTTGAGATGTTGGAGTCGCGCCACAATACGCCGCATGAATCCGATTCCATTCACGTGGCCAAGGTGAACATCGGAAACGAGCGCGGCTACACGGCCGCGCCAGGAAGGCGGCAGATTCGAGAGATTGACCGTAATGCGCCTGATCCGTACCCAACGCGCATTCAGGACCCCGTACAACCCCGTGAGCAGAGCGAGACCCAACAAACCTTCAGCCCACACCGACCGGTCGATATGGAACCGTCCCAGCAGTGAGGCAAGATAGACCGCCCAGCACAGACATGCCGCCATGAGCAAGAAATTCACCATGCCGAGCCAAACCGCAGCGATACGATAGAAAATTCGCGCGAACAGGTTCGAGGATCGGAAAGCCAGCAGCGAAGCACCAATAAAGCTACACGATAGAACAGCCAGTCCAATCTCCCACCCAGTGAGGCCGGGGGGATCAGGAACTGCACGGAAGGTGATCCAGGTATCGTAGAGGAACCAATGCGCCAGCAGCAGAATCGACTGCACAATCACAATGAAAAGAGAAATTCTCGATCGCAAGCTGCGGTCCTTGATCAGTGAACCTTGCGGCTGTCCTCTGCCGGTTACGGGCACAAGGCCCTACTGAATTGGATGTTGTCCAGTGCCCTGGAGGCGCGAAACTGCAAATAAATAAAGGGAATCCGGAACAAACTTAGAGCTTGGGAGATCGTCTAATGTCAGAAACACCGGAGAAATCCCATGAAGCGTCGCGAATTCATTCTGGGCTCGGCACGGCTAATGGGAACGGCATGGCTGGTCTCCCGCGGCTTGGGCCGTATCGTCCAAGCCCTCCCGGCCTTGCCGCGAAAGTTCACACCGTCGGAAACCGTTACGCTCGGGCAAAGCGGCATCCAGACGAGTCTTCTCGCCATGGGAACCGGCACTTTGGGCTCCGGGCATCACTCCAATCAGACCGCGCTCGGCGTGAAAGGCCTGTCGGAGCTGCTCTTGAATGGTTATGACCACGGCTTGCGCTTCTTTGATTGTGCCGACTCGTACGGGAGCCATCCTCACGTTGCCGAAGCCTTGAAACAAATACCTCGCGATAAAGTGACGGTCCTCACCAAGACCTGGGCCCGTGATGCGAAGTCCGCCCGCGCCGATCTCGATCGTTTTCGCAAGGAACTGGGGACCGACTACCTGGATGTTTGCCTGATGCACTGCCTCACAGAAAGCGACTGGACCGAACGGTATCGGGGTGTGATGGACGTTCTGTCCGAAGCCAGGCGGAAAGGCGTGATTCGCGCACACGGTTGTTCCTGTCACAGTATCGAAGCCCTCCGCGCCGCGGCGAAGTCGCCCTGGGTGGAAGTCGACCTTGTGCGGATCAATCCGATTGGCTCGCACATGGATGCGGATCCTGGCACGGTCGTGGGCGTTTTGCGTGAAATGAAATCTGCGGGAAAAGGGATTGTCGGAATGAAGATCCTCGGCCAGGGCGATTTGCGAACGCGTCCAGACGAGGCCATAAAATACGCGCTTTCGCTGGGCGTACTCGATGCTTTCACCATCGGAGCAGAAAACAAAACTGAGCAGGAAGATCTAATTCGACGGATTCCTATGGCCGCTTAACTCAATCGTGACGTTCGAGATTCTATGAGGTTCGTTTCAGGTGCACCAGGAACGACGTGCCAGTCCCGGCCAGCTTGTTTTCAAGCCGCGCCGTACAGTCACAGTCCCCGCACGCCCATGGTTCGGAGCCGTTTTGATCACGACACTTCCGCCGATCATGAGCGTCCTGAATTTTGGTAAGTTCGAAGTGCTCTTCCCAATAGGGCTGCTCCTCCTGGAGAGGCGTCGGGCAGTAGCAAACCTCGACCCAGCGAGCCGTTCCATCGGCGCACAAACGCGCGTTTTTCATGTTGCGGAGATATTCGCCTTCCGCAACCGAGCCTTGTCCCAAGGTCTCGTTTTCAATCGCTTCCAGCAGCTTCTGTTCCCCACCGGGCTTCAGCTTTGCCCTTACCAGATAACGCATGTTCCGATTTTACGCCGCTTCAAGAAGTCGCGTTTTTGGGAAAAGCCACACCCAAACACGGATCAGTAGAAATCCGAACAACTCAGATAAAACCCGCACTGCGGACAGCTCAGCTTGCAGCGGTGCTCTTTCAGCTGGGCAGAACAATTCGGGCAAACGCGTGAAGCATCCCTGGGTGACGGCTGCGGGATGGGCCGGGGTGCGGACGAAGGCGCACTCGCCGGCCCGGAGGAGTTTTTGGGACGACTAGGCAGACTTCGGGACCTCGCTGGAAATCACCGTGACCTTGTCGCTGGCGGGCATCGATGGTTGTTCGCTCGCCTGGGCAGGAAGATTACTGCTCCAGCAATCGGCCACCATACGCCATGCGCCTAAACGTCTCCACACCTTTACGTACTTGCCGCGATCTGTTTTGGCAGGGCCATTCTCGCCAAGGATCGAGACCGAGTAGTGGCCGATTTCCATCGCCATATCGCCGGAGGAATCCACGCGAATCGTTTCGAGCCGGAGATCCTGGTAGCCGGCCTCTCCAAACTCGCGCAGCTTGCGCTCGATGGGTTTGGGGCCCACGACGGATTCGTTGTGCGGCACCATGAACAATCCATCCGAGGCGAATAATCCGGCGACCTGGTCGTAGTTGCCGGTGTTGAAGTTCATGCAGAAGTCTTGAGTCAATCCGCGAATGGTCGAGAGTACGTCCATCGAGGATCCCCCGATGGGGCTGGAATAGGGGCGATACATCTAACTACCTCCTGGGGAGAAGGCCGTGCGCAAGACACCCGTCTACACGTGTTTGATCGTCAACACATGTTTTTATGAACGAGGGCGCACCCACAGTGGGTCGAATTGTAGCGCAAAATTTCGAGCAAGGCGCAAGGAAGTTTTCGATAATTTTGACCATGTTTATTTTCACCACGGCGAATACAGGTTTTCAGCATCGCCCGAAATTCCGGCCGAAAAGTGATATCGTAGGAGTGTGCTTTTGCGGGCACAATTGCCAAACAGCCCATAACGAATGGCTACCGCCAACGAACTCGACCTGTCGGCTCCAGAGGAGTTGACCCGCCCGCTGTGGAAATCGCTCATCCGGAACTTCCGGGACCGTTTCCTGCCAGACCGACTGCCCCCGCTCTACCTAACATCGCGGCCGGTAAATCTCGGCATGCTGCTCGGGGATTTTCTGGGCTTGCCCTGGTATCGCACTGTATTTACGAACCTGGGCGACGTGATTTCTCCGGAAATCCAAGCCCCGCTTCAGCTCGAATCACGACCGGTCGATGTTGGCGAGTTGATCGGCGACATGGTCGCGCACCCGTGGTGGACTTCGTTGCTGCGTGGGCTGGCGGATGCGGTCGCGCCTGAAAAGCTACCCCCGCTGGAAATCACGTGGGAACCGGCGAACCCGATCATTCCGTCTCAGGCCCTGCTGCTCACGTCATGGTCGAACGTGATCAGCACGCCGAAGGTTTTTCTGCCGGATAAGGCGAAAGCTGTGATCACCGCCGCATCGCCGGGGTTAGCAATGCCGGAGCCGATAACGTCGGCGGATCCAGCCGCAGCAGCCTTCGTCTATGATCTGGAACGCGACATGCTGCGCGACCTGCGCCGTTCCCGCCGTCGCGAACGAGTCCTGATTGCGTTGTTTGCGGCAGAAGTTTTGTTCCTGCTGAGCGGCTTTTTCTTGCACCATTAGAATTTTTTCGGCAGCCCTGACGGAAAAGCATCCTTCCACAACCACTTGTTTCCAGTCTTGAAACAGGGTGGTTTTTTGTAGCGCCGGCATCCTGCCGGCATCTGTTGCGCGAAAGGGGCGGTGCAAGGGCCGCCTGAGGGCCGGCGAGACGCCGGCGCTACCTTTCCCGGAATTCACTGCCCTTCACAAGGTCCTCTATGCTGATTAGACTCTCGATCGTGGTTCTGGTCCTCACCTCGGCTGCATACCCGCAAGACCGGTCGCATGCCCGCTCGATGGTGATCACTCGCAAGGGCATCGTCGCGACGAGCCATGTTCAAGCGTCCGTGGCCGGCGCCCAAATCCTGGCCAAGGGTGGATCCGCGGTCGATGCAGCCATCGCCGCCAATGCCGTCCTGGGAGTGACCGAGCCAATGATGAACGGCATTGGTGGAGACCTCTTCGCCATTTACTGGGATGCTAAAACAAGCAAGTTATATGGCTTGAACTCCAGCGGATGGGCTCCACAGGGGCTTACGCTTGAGCATCTGAGGCAAAAAGGCCTTACCCAAATGCCGGCCTTCGGTATTGACGCCGTCACCGTGCCGGGCGCGGTCGCCGGTTGGAATGCATTGCATGGTCGCTTCGGCAAGCTGCCCTGGGGCGACCTCTTTAAGCCAGCCATCTACTATGCCGATCACGGGTACCCCGTGCCGGAACTGATTCACGGATTCTGGCAAGCCGTGGATGTCATCTCTCAGGACCCGGAAGGCCGCCGGGTCTATCTTCCGGATGGAAAAGTGCCGGAGGTAGGACAGATCTTCCGCAATCCGGATCTGGCGACGGCCCTGCGACTGCTCGCGAAAGACGGAGCCGCAGCTTTCTACAAAGGCGATATTGCCCAAGCCGTCCTGGCAACTTCGCGTGAGTTCGGTGGAACCATGGCGGCTGACGATCTGGCGCGGTTTACTCCGGAGTGGGTGGACCCGATTTCGACGACGTATCGCGGGTGGACGGTCTATGAACTTCCGCCTAACGGCCAGGGGATGGCTGCTCTCGAAATGCTCAACATCATGGAGACCGCTGCGGCTTCTGCAGAAGGTTCGTCCAGCGTCGGCGCGCTGCACCTTAAGATCGAGGCGATGAAGCTGGCCTACGCCGACCTGCGTCGGTACAACGCCGATCCCCGCTTCGCGAAGGTGCCAGTGCGAGGGCTGCTCTCGAAAGAGTACGCCGAGGAGCGAGCTCGGCTGATCGATCCCACCAAGGCAAAGTGCGAGATCGCCGCAGGCAAACCGCCGGCCAGTGAGACCACATATCTTTCCGTCGTGGATCGCGAAGGCAATATCGTCTCCTTGATACAAAGCAACTATGAATCGTTTGGATCGGGGATCACGGTGCGCGGGATGGGCTTTGTGCTGCAGGATCGCGGGGCGTTGTTTTCGCTCGATCCCTCTTCACCCAATGTTCTCGCTCCACGGAAACGCCCATTCCACACGATCATTCCGGCCTTCATGGAGAAGGGAGATCAGCACATCGGATTCGGCATCATGGGCGGAGCGAACCAGCCGCTGGCACATGCGCAATTCGTGTCGAACCTTGTGGATTACGGCATGAACATCCAGGCGGCGCTGGAAAACCCACGGTTCACCGTGAGCCCAAACGGCGGCTGCAATATCGTGATTGAATCGCGCGTGAAATCGGAGGTCCGCGAAAAACTCACGTCGATGGGCCACATCTTTCGCGTCGACCGGGAATACTCGACCAGCATGGGACGCGGGCAGGCGGTTCTGCATGATTCGAAAACGGGCGTAAACTATGGCGCGTCCGACCCGCGAGCGGACGGCTCTGCGGAACCGGAACCGCCAAATGAGTGAGCAGGGCACGCCAACCATCGGAACAATTGACCCGAAGATTGCGCAGAGTGCTTCATCAGCGAACGTGGCACTCTTCCCGCCGGCTATCTCGCACAGCCCTCCCGGTACCTTCATTCCTCTCTACACGCTTTTACGGATGGCTTGCGCTGTCGCCTCTTGTTAGAATGAAAGTTCGTAGGCGGGCGCGGTACAGGTTTTTGCCGTTTCCCTCTGTTTCAGGTCCGGCCGAAGCGGAACGGCGGCAGGCGGACCACGCGCCCTCACATTTCGCATTCATCTAAGACGCGCTCACTTTCGACTCTCCCACCTGACAGCGAACCCACCAACGTCTACAATGACTGGACGGCATCCAATCCATATTCATTTATGAGGAAGACCCATGCAAAGAAAAGCCAGTGCAGTGTGGAAGGGTGGGTTGAAAGACGGCAAGGGGAGCATTTCTGCTCCCGGCGGAGTACTCTCCAACACTCCGTATTCGTTTACAACTCGCTTTGAGAATTCTCCCGGCACAAATCCTGAAGAACTGATCGCGGCGGCACATGCCGCCTGCTTTTCGATGGCGCTCTCCGCCCAGCTCGGTAGCGCCAATCTGACACCGGAAAGCATCAGCACCAACGTCACATTGAGTCTGGAGAAACTTGATTCCGGCTGGACGATTACCGCCAGTCATCTCGACGTGGTGGGGCGAGTGCCGGGGGCGGACGCAGCCACATTTCAGAAGTTCGCGGAGGCCGCGGAAAAGGGGTGCCCGGTGTCGAAAGTGCTGAACGCGAAGATTTCCATGGACGCCAAGCTGGAAGGGTAGTTCTTAGTTCTCAGTTCTCAGTTCTCAGTTCTCAGTTCTCGGTTCTCAGTTCTCGGTTCTCAGTTCTCAGTTCCCGGTTTTTCAGGTTTTAGTTCTCAGTTCAGGAAGTAAAAGCCCGGTGCCAGCCGGGCTTTGCCTCTTCTTTCCCCTGTTGAGCGCCTTCCGATCGTCAAAACCAAAGATTCGGGAGCCAGCCACTTACAACTGAGAACTGGGAACTGCCTTCCGCTATCCCCGCAATACCTCGCGCAATTCTCGGTTGATGTGTGCGGCATCCTGAGCGGCTTCGTCGATCAACTCCACCCATTTCTTGCCTGTGGGTTCTAGCTCCATCTGGCCCAACAGGTACGACGCCTGCATGATGGTTTCAAGGGAATTGCTGAGGTCGTGGGCCAGCCTGCGTAAGTGGCTGACCACTTCGGACGGCAACTTCGACGGATTCGCCATGACGACTCCCACAGCCGGGGACCAACCCTGGCTATGCGTACGATTGTACGTGTTCCAGTTCTCTCCCGGTGATCGCGGGAAGAACGAATCCTGGGCTGATCGCACATCACCGAATAATTCCACGACGAAGGTTGTGGAGGAATGCATCGAGCGCATACCGGAATGCGCTCGTTGAGATGCTCGTCCGTTTGACAGCGAACGCCCTGCCTGTAGAATAGAAAATTGTTTTCCTGCACGGCGTCCCGCAAGGAACGCCACGTTCAAAAGTCACTCGCCGAAGTGGCGGAATTGGCAGACGCGCATGGTTCAGGTCCATGTACCCGCAAGGGTGTGGGGGTTCGAGTCCCTTCTTCGGCACCATATACTGGTCCTTCGCTAAGCTCAGGATTTCGCCTGCGGACTCCCGCTCCGCTCACGCCCGCAAAACGGCTCAAGTTCAAGTCCCTTCTTCGCCACCATATACTGGTCCTTCGCTAAGCTCAGGACTTCGCTGAGGACAGTGCGCGTGAATGGCCTTCCCGGAGGCAACGGCTATCCCCTGCGCCTCCGCGCTCGTCCAGCCAAGTAGCCACTCCTGGTTGATGCTGGGAACACTGCGTGTGCGAAATGAGCGTTATTTTTTTGGTCTAACGGGCATTGTCTGCGCGCGCTCGCCTGGTTTGGCGCGCCGGTCCAAGACCGTGTAACCGGCTGGAACTTTGAACCACTGCGGATCGGGTTCGGCTTGATTGATGTCAGTGACGTTAATGACCTGCGTGCCGTGGCGCGGGTCCACGCGCTTGACCGAGACATTGATGCCGAGTTCGGGTGAGAACCAGATCTCTTTCACAATTGCAATCGTGCGATCATTTCCGATCGCACCCGGGTTAAGGGTCCGCGTCTCGCGTGTGCCCACTGCCTCTACGCCGTTAACCGAAGTCTTGCCGAGGTCTTCGCGGGTCAATGTGCCGAAACTGTCCTGCTCTGTTCCTACCGGCTGAGTGGTGGCTGTTTCCGGTCCAACGTAGTCCGCAAGCGCGCATACGTGGGTTTCGGGCTGGCAGAAGTACTTGGTATGGGCTGCGGGATCACTGATTTCGATCCTCTGCAAGTCGGGTTCGT
>Ga0307478_10001190_pt1 | contig 23256 bp, 16 predicted proteins | sample atmos_gasesECM4C_2_FD_203713 | JGI IMG/M metagenome (GOLD analysis project Ga0307478, IMG submission 203713) | Hardwood forest soil microbial communities from Morgan-Monroe State Forest, Indiana, United States - atmos_gasesECM4C_05 | ecosystem: Environmental > Terrestrial > Soil > Temperate...
GACCCCATGCGAGCGCCGCCAGGGTGAGTGCGACCGTAATTCCGAACAAGCTATGGGTCATTGGCTGCATCGATGGGCAACTGTCTTTCTCTACTGCATGCGTCCTATGAGCCGAGGACCTCAAAACAGCGCCAAAGCGAGCCAGCACCACCCGGGCCTCCTCGGTACGGCCCATCTGCTGCAAAAAGCGGGCGGACTCCGGCAACAGGGGACTGAGCGCGACCAGTATCAAGCCGGTGGGTAGATTGAGTAGCCACATGACGCGCCAGCCGAACATCGGCTGGAGCAGCGCCGACAGGGAGCTCGCCGCGAAATAGCCGCCGACTGCACCGATGCCACCGACCAGTACCAGACTCCAACCGCGGTGGCGGGTAGGCATGATCTCGGCAAGCAGCGCATAGGCCACCGGGAGCAGGCCTCCCGCCGCTGCGCCCATCAGGAAGCACATGCCGACGTTCCACCAGAAATCCGGCATGGCGCCGCAGATCGAAGTTCCGACGAACATCACCGAGGACAGCAGAATCGAAGCGCGCCGCCCGTAGATGTCCGCGAGCAGGCCCCAGACGAACGAGCCCAGCACTGTGCCGGTGAGCGCCGCGAAAGGAAGCCAGGCAACGGTGTCCCCGCCGACTCCATATTCCGCGCGCATTCCTGGTGTAACAAAGCCGAGACTGGCTGGCTTCATGATGTCGATGACGAGGGCGAGTCCGAGCAGGGCCGCCGTTTGCCAGTGCGCCAGCGTCAGCGGCGCATCCTCCGGCGGAGCCATTGTCTCGAGTGTCTCCGAGGCGGCAACGCGAGTTCCCGTCTTTGGAAGTAGCCCGTAACCGGAAAGGGCGTAGCCGAGGACGATAGCCGCCATCCCGAAAAGCATGCCTGCGTCCATCGGCATGCCGGCAAGCACGAAGCCGCTGCGCCGGCCCATCAGGAACATCGGCAGGTGCAGGATGACGCCCAGGGTCACGAGGGCGCAGCCGACCCAGAATACGAGCGTGTTGCGCCGTTGATCAAGGACCGACGTTGTCAAGAGTCGCACTCCTTCATGCGATGCCGCCAGTGGCGAAACGCCTCGGCGAGGTCCGCTCGTTCGATGATCCTGAGCCGAGGCTCGTATTCGTCGAAGAACCGCGTGTACAGAGGCAACAGGCCCCGCTCGATGAGCGCGATCACTTGCTGGTCGTGCGCCTCTGGTGGCGCGTGACGCCATCCGAGAGCCGCGCGGGCCAGCTCGGCGGCGGGTCCGCCCGTTGTGCCACAGAAATGCTCGACGGCTAGATCGACGCCTCCAACATTTCCCGTGCGCGCTGTAAATATCAGCCGGACCGGGAACAGAAGCCATTTCGTGAGCTTCGTGGCACCGCAGGCAGCCAGTGCCCGAGGCTCCTTCAACTTTGCGATCACAGCGAGATGCGAGAGTTTCTCCAATGCCAGCTCCGCACCGTCCGCGATAAGCTCGTTGAAGCTGGGTCGGACAAGTTGGCTGCGCAGATCGCGACCAGCCAGAAGACGCCCGAAATCCTTCAGATCCTGGCGGTCAGCCGGCGGAAACCTGCCGCCGCTGGTCCGTCCGGCCAGGGTTTCGGGAGACCCCCAAAAGAGCGAAAGCCGATCCGCCAGCGGTGTGTTGGCCTCTTTCACCAGCGACAACAGCCGATCGGCGCCGGAGGCGTCATCCGGCTGCAGAGGGTCCCGCAGGACGAGAGCCACATCGGCGTCACTTACGTGAATGCTGAATCCACCATGTGCGAGACTTCCGAGCGCGTAGGCGGCGACCAGGCGCTCGCCCCATACATCCCGCGCTTGCGCCGCCGTTGCCTCAAGCACCGGTTCGCCCGCATCAATGCACGGCATGAAGTTCACCTGGGCTGTCCGCGTCGCCGCTCGGCACGCCGCATGAGATCATCCAGATATCGGGCTGAGGTGCTCAGACATGCGGCAATGCCCTGCGCCAGCCGCGCCCGTAGCATCGGGTTCACGGCCAGACTCGGTGCGACAACACCCCGCATCCAGTCGTTCGCGTGGTCGTCGTCGCAGACAATGTGAACCCGTATGAACTCGAGATCGGCGGCACCAAAGCCGAGGCGTTCGAGCCCCGCTCCCATCTTCACCATGCGATGGCGGCCCATCACCTCGGTGGCATACAGCGCTCCGACCAGGTTCCATGGATCGCAGAAGTAGCCGTAGTAGAAGATCAAGGTGCGATCGATCAGGCTTTCGCCCAGCTCGGGTTGCACGCTGTCACCGACCCGTGCTTTAAGCGCGGTCATCAGTCGGCGCATTAGCGTTGCGTGCGGGGTGGGTATCTGTTCGTCATGGATGTTGCGCAACAGCGCCGCACGGGCTTCCGGGCACATCTGCACCTCAAGAGCGCGCCGTACCAGCGGCAGGAACGCGGGGAATGCCCAGTTCTCCAGCAGGAATTCAGCGAACTCAGGCGTATCCGCAGATTCGGCGAGCTCGTCATAGAACGGATGCCGATGAGCGCGGTGCTCGACGATGGTGTGGGTCCACGCGGCCGATGCTCCGAGCGCCTCTGCGAGCGTCGCCGACCGCACCTGCTCTGCATCCCACCAACGCCGTAATGCGAGCTCGTGCCGTGCGCTCAGGTGAGATCCGGATCCCAGGCATCGGGCACACTCGCGCAGCAGTTCCTCGCGCCGAGTGTCCTGAGTCGAGGTGTTGTCGATCAAGTCCATCGAACTTTCTCCTGCGGACGTGTGGGCACGGTCGCCGGGCCTGCGAAGTAACGTTGACAAAGCTTGAGGCGTCGCGCGTCCCAGATCATGTAGGTGCCGAGTACCAGTTGCACGAGGCTGCGCCAGACGTCTTCCCACCGGTCGCGGACGCGGAGCAGGACAAGGAGTGCCGACCGGTGGCGCGGATCGCATCCGTTTGCTCTCGAAACCAGAAGACACGGCCCCTGATTTGGATTCGACCGCGTATGCTCGGCGGATGAATAGACAGCGAACTGCCGCAACAGCTCGCGAGCGGCGGCTCGCAGCGTGAGGGACGCCAGTCCGGCTGCGGGGCAGGGTCTGTTTGCGGCGACTCCGTAGGGAATGTAGTTCGCTTCGTGCACCGAGAGTTTCTCCCATCGATCGGGATCGAAGCGCTGCGGCTCATCGAAACCCGTGCAGTGGTACTTCAGATGGTTGAAGTAGAGCACCGTTGCCTTGGGGAGCGTCGTCCGGTCGTCCAGGGTGATCTCAGCCTGCGTGATCCGGTGTGAAATGCCGAACAGCGGATACAGGCGCAGCGTCTCCTCAATCACGTGGTCCAGATATCGCCTGTCGTCGGGCCTGGCGGTCAGTCGTTCCTGGACCGGCGGGTGCTGGGCAATGATCATGAACAGGTGCGCCGTTGCCTCGGACATCTGCACAACTGCGGTGTTGAAGAAGGCTCCCTGCAGGTAAAGGGCTCGTTCCACGGTCGACAGCCCGTGAGGCAGTTCATGCCTGATCTGGCCGGCCTGGAGCTTGGCGACCAGAAAAGAGGTCAGCGCATGCCGCTTGTGCATGTGCCTCAGCCCACAGCACTTGAGCGCCGTAATTACATCGTCTGCGTTGCCGACGATGAGCTCCCGGGCTTGCGGCGTACACGGTTCACCGAAGACGAGCTCGTAGTAGAACTCAGCCCATACCGGCATTGCGAGCTTGCGCAGACGGACCAACTTGACCGTATGGATGTTTTCGGTCTTCAGTTTCCGCGCCATGCACGCCGCGGCGAGTTGCTGCGCAACGTCCCTCGGCATAGCGAGAATGCCGCGGGTTGCCTTGGCGACTTCCTCGTACGTTTCTCCGGGCTCGATGTTCTCCTGATGAAACTCCGGGCCCGGTGACAGCCAGTACCAGAACAGATCCGACAGCGCCGCGCCCTTGCTCCTTCCACAAGCTGCGGGATGCGAATACAACTGCTTGAAGCGGGACGCTCCGACGACTTCCCCCGGAACGGCAAGCCCCGCGGCACCGTTGCCCACGGTAAAGATCCACGTGCGCAGCGCCAGAATCGCCGCTGGGAGCCAGTAAGGCGAACTCGCTATCGCGAGAATCCCCACGGCCATCGCTACGATACTCAGCATTGGCCGACCCCCATTTGCTCGAAGCGGATCAGACCGAGGTCGATCTCGCTCAGGGAGCCGCAACCGCACAATGTCAGCGCGACATCGAGCTCGGAGCGCAGAATTTCAAGTACGCGTGCGACGCCCTCCTCCCCGGCCGACGCCAGACCCCAAAGGATCGGGCGCCCGATCGCGACTGCGTTCGCGCCGAGGGCGAGAGCCTTGACGATGTCGGTTCCTCGCCGGATACCTCCATCGAGCAGCACGGGAATCCTGCTGCCGACCACAGCCGCAATGTGCGGGAGTAGATCGATCGCGGCGGGCACCGTGTCAAGCTGGCGTCCGCCGTGATTCGAAACGAGCAGGGCATCGACACCATGTTCGAGCGCGAGTTGGGCATCTAAGGGGTTTACTACCCCCTTCAACACGATCTTGAGTTTCGTGACGCTGCGAAGCCAGTCGACGTGCCGCCAACTGATCTCGCGCGAGAAGTCGATGCGCCGAACCCGCCCTCCCGCCTCTGTAGACTCTCTCAGGTTCTCGCAGAACAGGTGCGGGGGCAGATCGTGGAACGCATTGCGCATGTCGCGTTCCCGGCGGCCGAAGGTAGGGGAGTCAACGGTGACCACCAGCGCCGAGCATCCGGCCGTCTCCGCGCGACGGATGAGAGCCTCGGTAAAGTCAAGATCAGGCTGCACATAGAGCTGAAACCACAGGGTCGGGCCGGCATCTGCGTTCGCCCGCCGAGCTGCCGCGGCAACCTCCTCGATTGCGACCGTCGAGGCCATACTGACGATCATGATCGTCCCTGCCGCAGCGGCTGCGCGCACCGTTGCCCGCTCACCGTCCGCATCCGCCAGACAGTGAAACGCCGTCGGTGCAACGATCACGGGGAACGAAGCGTGGCACCCGAGCACGCTGATAGCCAGATCGCATTGGCGCGCGCCACGCAGTACCCGGGGCACGATTCCGATCCGTGCGAATGCGGACTCGTTTCGCAGCAGCGTCCACTCGTCCTCGGCACCCCCGGCGAAGAAATCATGGATCGCCGGATCGAGCCGGCGACGCGCTGCAGATTCAACGTCGCGGAGCGACACCGGTTGGAAGGCGGCTCGGGGCTTCACCGGCCGACGCACGCCAACTGGCCCGGGCGCGGTGATGCGATCGAGGAAAGCTCGCAGCGGTTCGTGGTGTGAGGGACCGGTCCACTCATTCTCGAGGTTCTCGGCGACGTGGTGCTCGGCGATGAGCTCCGATCCGCTGAAGAAACGCACGACCGGGTGCAGATAGCGGGCATCGTAGGAGTGCTCGGCGTCGTTTTGCGCAACGCGACTGATGGAGATGTCAAACGGATCGATCCGATCGTGATCCGGCCCGTACTCGAGCGTGATCGTCACGTACCGTTGCGCCGTACCGAAGTCGCTTGAGTGGACGTAGTCCGCCGGCAGTTCCTCGTAGTACCGCGCCTTGCCGTCGTTGGAGATGACGATCAAGTCGCACAGAAACCCGAACTGCTGCCAGAGCGCGGAAGTTCGATTAACGCGAGCGATGACAGCTTCAGTCAGATCTCGCGGATCTGCGTTCAGGCAGCTGTGGGGCCAGGCGACCCCATGGTATTTTCGCTCGAGGATGCGATGGAGCGATCGCACGCAATAGCGGAATCCGTGGATGAAACCGCCGGTCGACTTTCTGTAATCGCGCACCTGCATTAACGTCCCGGCGAAGTGCAGGCCCGGAATGTTTGTCGACTCCCACTGCGACGTCTGAGCAGGAAATCGGTTGTGCAGCACCAGCTCCGGCTGGCATTCCTCGTCGAAAATCGAGGCGTCGAATCGGAACCCGGTGCAGACAATCACGCGGTCGTAGCACAGATCTTTCTTCACCTCATTCGCACGCGAGAAACTGAACGTAACGACATAGGAGTTGCCGCGGCGCTCGATCCGCTCGACTCTGCCGTCGAGCAGAGCGTTCTGGGATTTCAGCTGATACGTATCGAGGAAGTTATTGTTGACGGCGCGCAAGTGCCCGACGTAGTGGCTCTGCCAGGCAAAACGGATCGAGCTCGGGCCGGCGACGTGGATAACGGCCGCCGTTTCGAGCAGATTGTCCGCGGTCTCGAATGCTGAATTGCCCTTGCCGATGATCAGTACCCGCTGGTTTACGAAGTCGCGCGGGTTTACCGAGACGGTGCCGTAGTCCTCCGCTGCCTCGATGCCGGGAATCGGTGGTACGTAAGGCTTCGATACACCCGATGCGACGATCAGGCGTTTGGCTTCGTACACCTCTCCTGTCTCGTCGATCGCACGGAACGCCCCATTGCACCGGGAGATGCGGGCGATGCGGGTGCTGGTCTTGATTGGAAGACGGTGCGCCAGAGCGAAGTCGCCGAGGTAACGCACCATGTCGTCCGCCGGCGGAAAGTAGTCGTCGCTATAGCGCGTGAAGCGCAGCGAAGAGTCATCCGACAGCAACGAGTTCCAGTCCATGCGAAGGTTCAGCTCAGGGTCGTCCCAGCCCGTGTAACGCTTGTTGCTGGAAATCAGCTTGCGATGACGCGGGAAGGTGCTGAAGAACGTGCCCGGCCTCTCGCCGGCCTCGACGATGCGATAGTCGCGACCCGCGCGCGAGAGGAAGTACCCGAGCTGAAGTCCGGCAGCCCCGGCGCCGATGACGAGGTAGTCCATGTGACCTGCCTTCTTTGTTACTCGCCGACGAAATTGCGCTCCCTTTGCCTGCGGCGCCGGAGAAAGATCCGGGCGAACTCGGGCCAGCGGCGCGTGTTAGCCCGCAATGGAAAGACCGATGCCGCACACAGGACCGGTCTGAGCCTCGCCGCGCAACGTTGGTTCAACGCACGCATGCCCGATATGCGCCATTCGCTTGAGGTAAGGGTGGCCGTCGCTGAAGCGGCGCAGCCTCGAAGCCGATTCGACTCTTCGCGACGGAGAGTCTTTTGAGCGCCGGGAGCGGAGGTACCCGAGGGGGCGGAGGCGGGGCTTCGCTAACCTGGGGCAGCTGCAGGGGATACGGCCAGTCGAAGCTTATTCCCGCCGGAATAAAGCCCATCCGGGCAGAGTCAGACAGACAAGTGTGGCCCGCCGCCGAGGTCGAGTAAGGTGCTGAACAGTCTCGCGCCCCTGGGGGACCAGTCCTACTTCTTCGCCAGATGTAACCTAGATCGACTCGGCCGTTGCCAGATCGGGGTCCGACAGCGCCAGCTTCGCCGCGCGCGCGCGCTCGATCGTAAAGCGGACCACTTCGTCGGCGGGCAGCGCTTCGGCGAACAGGAAGCCCTGCACCCTCTCGCAGCCGAGCTGCTCCAGGAAGCGATACTGCTCCAGCCGCTCGACGCCCTCGGCGACCACTTCCTTGCGCAGCGTGTGGGCCATGTTGATCATGGCGGCCACGATCGTGGCGGCGTCGTTGTCGCCGGGCGCGTCGTCCAGGAAACTCTTGTCCAGCTTCAGAATGACCGCCGGCAGCGTCTTCAGGTAGCCGAACGACGAGTATCCGGTGCCGAAATCATCGATCGCGATGCGTACCCCGGCCGAAGCGAGCGCGTGCAGGGCATCGATTCCGGCGTTGCCGCCTTCGACGAACATCGATTCTGTGACCTCGATTTCCAGCGTCCCGGCCGGCATCTTGGCCAGGGCCAGCAGGTAATGCACGGTGCGCATGAAATTGGACCGCAGCAGCTGGCGGTGCGACACGTTCACGGCGATGCGCGGGATCGGCACGCCGTCCCTGCGCCAGCGCTGATGCTGCAGGCAGGCTTCCTTCAGGACCCAGGAGCCGATCGCATCGATCAGCCCGCTTTCCTCGGCAAACGGGATGAAGGCGGCCGGAAGCAGCAGTCCCTGGCGCGGGTGCTGCCAGCGTATCAACGCCTCGACCGCGCAAACCAGGCCGGTTCGCACGTCGATCTGCGGCTGGTAATGCAACAGCAGCTCGTTGCGGTCGAACGCCTGGCGCAGCTCGTGGTCGAGCGCGGCGCGCCGCTGCGCTTCGACGTTCATGCTCTCTTCGTAGTAGACGAAGCGGTTGCGGCCCATGTCCTTGGCGCGGTACATCGCGCTGTCGGCCTTCTTCAACAGGTCTGCGCCACTGGTTCCGTCCTGCGGGTAAATGGCGATGCCGACGCTGGCGCCGACGTAGATCGTGTGGCCGTCAACCTCGAAGGGTCGCGACAGCGCCTTGATCAGCTGGCGCGCAACCAGACCGGCGTCGCGCGGGGAGGCGAGCTTGCCCAGCAGCACCGTGAATTCGTCGCCGCCGGGGCGAGCCACCGCATCGCCGGCGCGCAGGTTTTCGCGGATGCGGGCGGCCGCCTGGCGCAACAGGGCATCGCCGGCGGCGTGACCGAGCGTGTCGTTGGCCCGCTTGAAGCGATCCAGGTCCAGGAACAGGATGCCCAGGCTGGTCTGGTCGCGCTGCGCGTTCGACAGCTCCTGAGCCAGCAGCGTGAGCATCGAGGCCCGGTTGGGCAGCCCGGTCAGCGGGTCGCCGTGCGCCATCGTCTGCAGCTTGCGGTCGCGATCGAGCGAGGAAAACGCCAACTCGAGGCGGTCATCGACGCCCGACAGCAGCTTCAGCTGGTCCGGCGTCAGCGTCAGCTCCGACGGATGGCCGAGCATCAGAAGGCCCCAGACGCGGTTGCGGCGCGCGATCGGGTGCACCCAGTACTTGCGCACCTGATCCTCTTCGCACAGCCTGGTCAGTACCGTTTCGGGCAGCGGCGGCTCCTCGTTCCAGCACACGGCGGCGGCCGACTGCGGAATACGCTGCTTCAGTTCCGCCTGCAACGGAAACCGGACTCGAATCTTGGGCAGGCCGTCGCGGCGCTGCACATAAATGCGCATCGATTCGGCAGCCTCGGATTCGTACAGTCCGAGAATCACCACGTGCGCCGACGTGATGTACTGCACGCAGCGCAGCGCGCTCTTGGCCACGTCGGACACATCCGCCTTGCTCAGGATCGTCTTGTCGATCTGCGACAGCACGTTCAACGTGGCAAAGTTCATCCCCAGGTTGTGGGACATCTCGTTGAACGCGCGCGCCAGCTGCGCGATTTCGTCATGCCCGCTGGCGGGAATCTGGGAGGAAAAATCGTGCCCGATGATGCGCCGCGTGCCGGCCAGCAGCCGGTGCAGCGGATCGACGATCCGGTGGATCTGCCACACACCCAGCAACACCACCAGCACGGCGGCGATCGCGGCTACGGTCAGGAACCGAGCCTCCGTCACGCTCTGAGCCACGTGCAGATACTCGAGCGCGGCCAGCGCCGCGATCGGAACAAGGGCCGCGCCGATGTAGTGGCCGATCATGCGCCGCCCCAGCACGCTGCCGATCAGGTTGCCACGCGTATGCAACCAGCCGGCCCGTTCAGAGCCGCCGGCCGAAGGCTGGGATGGCGTGTCGCGCATGGTTAAGCGACCTGCAAAAGCGGGTGGCAGCAAGCCATCCATGCTCAATCGGCATGACTCTGGAGAATTGAAGCGCGGGGCCGGCTTTTGGGCCGTAATTTCCCGCTTCGTCGCAGCTCGGCAGCGCCCATTCGGACCAAAACATCTGCGCTGTGCTCTGGTGCATCGCGACGGTGCGGTTACAGGCGGTAACTTCGGTCACAACAGGGTATTGGCCTGCGCGGCCGCGGCGCCGTTATAGGAAGCAGGCGCCAACCGGTTGCCGGCGGTCGCTGATCCGGACCGCAAACCCGCAATGCTCCCGGAGGACTTAAGAAATGAATCAAATCACTCGCAGCACCTGCCATGCGCTGATTGCCGCGGCCTTTGCTACTGCGAGCTGTGCCGCTGTCGCTCAGGCGGCCGGCGCCGATGCGAACTGGGACAAGACGCACCCGCGCCGCGCCGAGGTCAACGGGCGGCTCGCCAATCAGAACCGTCGGATCAACAACGAGGTCCGCCAGGGCGAGATCACCAAGGGGCAGGCCGCTCAGCTGCACCGGCAGGACCGCCAGATCCGCAAGGAAGAGCGCGCGATGGCCAGCACCAACGGCGGCCACATCACCAAGACCGAGCAACGGGCTCTGAACCAGCAGGAAAACCAGGTCAGCCGGGAAATCGGCCACTGATGGCCTCCTTCGCCGCCGCTTCCGCGGCGGCTACGGCGGCCAAGGCTGCCGGACCCTTGGCGAAGGCGGCCCGCCCTTAAAAGAATTCGACGTTGGCCACCGACTCTTCGCGCTTTTCCAGCTGGCCGCCGGCGATCAGGGACTCGTAGCAGCGCACCTGGTTGCGCCCGTGCTCCTTTGCGTAATACAAGGCCCCATCGGCCCGGTCGAAGCAGGTGACTGCAGGGTCGGTCAGGCCGATCCGTGTGTAGCCGATGCTGATGGTGACCTGCCCGAGCTGGGGAAACGTGTGCTCGGCGACGCGGCGCCGAAAGCGCTCCAGCGCGGCCTCGGCGTTGTCCGGTGTCGAGGCCTCCAGCACAACCACGAACTCCTCGCCGCCGAAGCGGAACAGCTGATCGGAGCCACGAAAGCTCTGCCGCATCAGCCGCGCAACCAGCAGCAGCACGTCGTCGCCGAACAGATGCCCATAGCGGTCGTTGATCGTCTTGAACCGGTCGATATCGGCGATGGCGAACCAGGCAGGTACGGTGTTGGCGGGATCGCGCGACAGGATCCGGTTGTGCTCCAGGATCTTGTCGAAAGTCTGGTCGAAGGTTTTGCGGTTCAGCAGCCCCGTCAGCGTGTCGCGCTGGCCGTAGTCCAGGACCGCCAGGTGGTTTCCCAGCAGGCGAAGCACCCCTCCGATCAGCCGCACATCGCGCGGACTGAGTGAATCGCGCTGCGGGTCGAGCTCGATCTCGATCAGCCCGACCGCGCCCTGCTCGTTCATCAGCGGGAACACGGTTCCCATCGAGGCCTCGGCGCCGGCGCCCGCTTCGTAGTGGACCGCGTCCTGGGTGATCTCGCACTCGTACCAGTAAGGCGTGTCGAGCAGGCGCGGCAGCTGGATCAGCGGCAGCGTCTGCGCGCCATACTCCTGTCCATCGCGGTCGATCAGCAAACGTCGTTGCACGCGCGGCACGGTGCCGTCGTCGATCAGCCGGTAGACCACCACGCGGTGCGCCTCGACGTAGTCGTGCAGCAGCCGCGCGACCGATACGTCGATCTGGTCGCGGTCCCGGAACGCGGTCGTGCGCGCGAATGATTCAAGGAGCTGCGAGAACGATCGCATAGTGGTCCGGTTACGCCCCGCGGCCTGTTCGGCGAAGGCGCGCAGCGGCGCCGGCCCGGCGTGGGCAAGTGCTCAAAGCTACCTGCCGCAGCGCCGGCCGATCGATCAAACTGTCGAGGAATTCGGCGCTGTCTGAGGCGATCAGAGTGAAGCCGGACGGATCGAAGCGGTCATGCCTTACGCGCGCCGCGCACGCCGCGCTGGCGCAGCGGCGACGGCCGGCCCGGACAGGCGGCGCTTGAACTGCTCGACCTCGCTGACAACGGCCGCCCGCACCGGCGGCTCCCACACCGAGTGGCCGGCCTCGGGCACCACGGTGTAGCGCGAAGCCGGCCAGGCGCGGGCCAGGTCATCGGCGCTGACGATCGGGCACACCATGTCATAGCGTGCGTGCACGATCGAAGCGGGCAGGTGCCGGATGCGGTACATATTCGACAGCAGTTGATTGGGCGCGAGAAAACAATCGTGCGCGAAAAAATGCGCTTCCAGGCGCGCCAGCGCCAGCGCATCGTCGGAGAACTGGCGGATCAGATCGGGGTTCGGCACCAGCGTGGAGCAGCTGCCCTCGTACTCGCTCCAGGCACGCGCAAACGGCAGGTGCACGCGCGGGTCCGGATCGAACAGCCGCCGCACGTACCCGCGCAGCACGTCGCCGCGTTCGCGCTCCGGCAGCATTTCGACGAAGCGGCGCCAGGCTTCCGGGTAGATATGGCGCGGCCCGGTGAAGAACCACTCCACCTCGCTCGGGCGGCCCAGGAATACGCCGCGCAGAATGAATCCGAGGCAGCGCTGCGGCACCGTCTGGCCGTAGGCCAGTGCCAGCGTGCTGCCCCAGGAGCCGCCGAACAGCAGCCATTGGCGAATTCCGAGATATTCGCGCAGGCACTCCAGATCCTGAATCAGGTGCTGCGTCGTATTGCCCGCGATCTCACCGATCGGCGAAGAAGCACCGGCGCCGCGCTGGTCATACAGCACGATCCGGAAAAAGTCCGGATCGAAAAAACGCCGGTGTTCGGGCGAGCAGCCCCCGCCCGGCCCCCCATGCAGGAACACGATCGGAACGCCTCGCGGGTTTCCGCTGACCTCCCAGTACATCGTGTGGATGTCGTCCAGCGCCAGCATGCCGCTGTCATGCGGCTCGATCGGGGCATAAAGATCTGCGCGGGCGTCCATCGTCAAACCGAGCCTGGCCTAAGCGGGCGGCGCGGCCGCGCCAACGCAGCGGCATGCGCCTGTTGCGATCCGGAATTCCAACCCCCGTGCTGAATTATGCCGGCATCGCGCCGGGGCGCGCCGGCGAACCGGGTTGCACCCGGCCGCTTTTTCTGCTTCACCGGCGATGGCCGCCGCGTACGGGCCTTGCGGTGCAGCAGCGGCGCCGGCCCGCCGCCCGACGCGATCATCAATTGGGGACCGGTCGGGCCGTCGGTCGCGCCGGAGCGGACCTGAAACTCGGGGCGCTGCGGCAGTTCCCGCCGCACGGATGTTGGACTAGGATCGAATGTCTCTGTCTGAGGGGGCGTGGCGATGAAGGTCGGCGACATTCTGAGAGTCAAGGGCAACACGCTGTACGCCCTGGGCCCGGACCAGACGCTGTGGCAGGCTGTGCAAACACGGTGCAATGCTGAAGGCCTACATCCGAGATTGGCCGGAGCAGGAGAGCGTTAGCGGCTGATGTCGGAAACGGCTTTGACAGGCGACCGCGCGGCGCGCGTCGCGGTCGTAGGGGCGGGCGTTGCCGGTCTGGCCTGCGCCCGAGCGCTCCGTGAGGAGGGTTTTCAGGTGCGCGTTTTCGAGCGCGACGCCGGTCCGGGCGGACGCGTTGCAACCCGGCGCCTGGACGCGCTGACGTTCGATCACGGAGTGCAGTATTTCACCACCCAGGATGCACGATTCGAGCCGGTCGTGCGCCAGTGGCTGGCGCTAGGCGTCGTGGCACCGTGGGGCGGCCGCACGGTGGTGCTCAACGGGCGCGGCCATGGCGAGCTGGTCGAGCCTATCGCGCGCTTCGTCGGGGTGCCGAACATGGAAACGGTGGCCCTTCACATGGCGCGCGGCCTGGATTTGCGGCTGGGGGCGCAGGTCGCACGGCTGGAGCGCCGCGCCGGTCGCTGGACGCTGCACGGCCCGGACGGGGCCGAACTGGACGAGGGTGGATTCGATCTGGTGGTGCTGGCGATGCCGTCGGCGAGCGCGGCGCCGCTGCTGCACGATGTGTCGGATCTGGCGCAGCGCGTGGCGACCGTATCGTGGGACTCCTGCTGGGCCGTGATGCTGGCGCTGGCCCGTCCCAGCGCAATCGAATTCGACGCTGCTTTCGTCAGCGACGATCCCATCCTGGGCTGGATCGGGCGCGAAAGCAGCAAGCCGGCGCGCGCGCCGCTGCGCGGCGCCGCCGAGACCTGGATCCTGCATGCGCACCCGGCCTGGTCGCGCGCCTATCTGGAGATGGGACCGAGCGACGCGGCGCGCTGGATGCAGCGCGCCTTTGCCGCGCGCGTGGGCCGCCCCCTGATGCAGGCCACCGTGGCCGCGCACCGCTGGCGCCTGGCGCTGCCGGTGAATCCGTTGCCGGAACAATTCCTCTTCGATTCTTCGCAATCCATCGGGCTGGCCGGCGATTGGTGCGGCGGCCCTCGGGTGGAGGGCGCTTATCTGTCGGGCCTGGCGCTGGCCAAGGCCATCGCATCGCGGTGACCCAGGGCAACCAGCTGGCCCTTCTGAAGGAGCGCCGCTTCGGGCCGTTTTTCTGGACGCAGTTCCTGGGCGCCGCCAACGACAGCGTTTTCAAGTTCGCTTTCATCCTGCTGGTGACCTATCGAGGCCCGGCCTACACAACGCTGCCGACCGCCACCGCGATCAACCTGATCCAGGCGGTGTTCATCCTGCCGTTTCTGCTGCTGTCGGCCACCAGCGGCCAGTTGTCGGACCGGATCGACAAGGCGCGCCTGATGCGGGCGGTCAAGTGGCTCGAGCTCGCCATCATGCTGCTGGGCGCGTGGGGCTTCGCCGAAAAGAGTTTCGTTACGTTGCTCGTATGCACGCTGCTGATGGGCATGCATTCGACACTGTTCGGTCCGGCCAAATACGCCTATCTGCCGCAGCATCTGGGATCGTCTGAGATCGTGGCGGGCAACGGCCTGGTCGAAATGGGAACTTTCGTCGCGATCCTGCTGGGAACGCTGCTGGGCGGCGCCTTGATCGACACCGGCGAGCAAGGCCACCTGTACAGCGCGGCCACTTGCGTGGCTCTGGCCTGCGCCGGCGTGCTCGCGAGTCAGCGTATTCCGCCAACGCCGCCGCCCGATCCGGGGCTGCGGATCGACTGGAACCCGCTGCGGGTGACCTGGCGCAACGTGAAGATCGCCCGCGAGAGCCGGGGCGTGTTCCTGTCGCTGCTCGGGATCTCCTGGCTGTGGTTCTACGGCGTGCTGCTGCTGACGCATTTCGCGCCGCTGGCAAAGGTCACTCTGGGAGGCGACCCGGCGGTGGCCAACGTACTGGCCGGCGCGTTCACCGCGGGCATCGCGGCCGGCTCGCTCGCGTGCGCGCGCCTGTCGCGCCGGATGGTCGAGATCGGTCTGGTTCCTTTTGGCTCGATCGGGATGACCGTGTTCGGGGTCGATCTGTATTGCGCCTGCTCCGGGCTGCCGTACGCGCAGATGCAGACGCTCGGACAGTTCTTCGGCCATGCACGCCACTGGCGGGTCCTGACGGATCTTTTCCTGCTGTCGGCGTGCGCCGGCCTGTACAGCGTGCCGCTGTACGCGCTGATCCAGACCCGCTGCGCGCCGACCCACCGGGCCCGGATCATCGCCGCCAACAACATCATCAACGCGCTGTTCATGATTGTGGCGTCCCTGTATGCGATCGTGATGCTCGACGTGGCCGGACTGACAGTGCCGCAGCTGCTGCTGTCGACCGCGCTGTTGAACGCGGCGGTGGCCGTTTATATCTACGGACTGATGCCGGAATTCCTGTTGCGCTTCCTGTCCTGGCTGCTGGTGCACTCCATCTACCAGATCCGCACCAACGGAACGTCGCACATTCCCGAGCAGGGCGCGGCGCTGATCGTGTGCAACCACGTGTCCTATGTCGACGCCCTGCTGCTGATGGCCGTGAGCCCCCGTCCGATCCGCTTCGTGATGGACGTGTCGATCTTCCGCCTGCCGGTAATGTCGTGGCTGTTCCGCCAGGTGCGGGCGATTCCGATCGCATCGCGCCGCGTCGATGAAGCCGTCATGGAGCGCGCGTTCGAACAGGTATCGCAGGCGCTGCGCGAAGGCCAGCTGGTGTGCATTTTTCCGGAAGGCAAGATCACCGACGACGGCGAGCTGAACCCGTTTCGGCCCGGGTTGACCCGCGTGCTGCAGCGCGACCCGGTGCCCGTGGTGCCCGTGGCGCTTCAGGGCCTGTGGGGCTCGGCGTTCAGCCGCGCGCCGGGAATGCCGCGGCCGATCCGGGCCCTGCGCAGGATCTTTTCGCGGCTGAGCATCGAGGTGGGCGCCGCGCTGGACCCGGCCATCGCCACGCCAACGCTGCTGCAGCAGCAGGTGGCCGCACTGCGCGGGGCGTGGCGCTAGCGCGGCCTCTTGAGCAGCCCTCACCCCCTCCCCTCTCCCGCTGCGAGGGCGAGGGGCGACCCATCGCCGCAGATTCGAAGTCGTTCCAAAGGCACGCTGTATCGCCCCTCGCCCGCGCAGCGGGAGAGGGGAGGGGGTGAGGGTCGCCGCAGGTGGCAAAGGGCTGGGCGGATCCCTCGGCCTCCCGGTAAGCTTGGGGCATGTCCGGATCGACGTTCGGCCAGCTGTTGTGCGTGACCAATTTCGGCGAGTCGCACGGCCCGGCGATCGGTTGCATCGTCGACGGCTGTCCTCCCGGACTGCCACTGTCCGAAGCCGACCTGCAGCCGGACCTTGACCGGCGCAAGCCCGGCACCTCGCGTCACGTCACGCAGCGGCGCGAATCGGATCGGGTCGAGATCCTTTCCGGCGTGTACGAGGGCGGCACGACCGGCACCCCGATCGCTCTGTTGATCCGCAACGAGGACGCAAGGAGCAGCGACTACACGGAGCTGGCCCGGACCTTTCGCCCGGGCCACGCCGACTACACCTATTGGCGCAAATACGGAATACGGGATCCGCGCGGCGGCGGGCGCGCCTCGGCCCGGCTGACCGCGCCGATGGTCGCAGCCGGCGCCATCGCCCGCAAATGGCTCGGACAGACCTTCGGCACCCGCATCCGCGGCCACCTGCAGCAGCTGGGTGACCTGGCCGTGCCGTTCGAATCGTGGGAAATGGTCGATACCAATCCGTTTTTCGCGGCCAGCCAGCAAAGCGTTGCGCAGCTGGAGGCCCGGTTGGACGAGCTCAGGCGCAGCGGCGATTCGTGCGGCGCCGTGATACGGGTGCTCGCTTCGCACGTACCGGCCGGCCTGGGCAGTCCCCTGTACGACAAGCTCGACGCCCGCATCGCCTACGCGATGATGGGGATCAACGCGGTCAAGGGAGTGGAGATCGGAGCCGGGTTCGCTGCGGCCACCCAGCGCGGCAGCCAGCACAGCGACGAGCTCACGCCCGACGGCTTCGCGTCCAACCAGGCCGGCGGCGTTCTGGGCGGGATATCGACCGGGCAGGACATCGAGGTGCGCATTGCGCTGAAGCCGACCTCGAGCATCCGGCTGCCGCGCCGGTCGGTCGATCTGGACTATCGCTCCGTGATCGTCGCCACCCAGGGGCGGCACGATCCGTGTGTGGGCATCCGCGCCACGCCGATCGCGGAGGCGATGCTGGCCCTGGTGCTGATGGACCAGGCGCTGTTGCAGCGTGCCCAGAACGCCGACGTGCGGCACGAGCTGGCGCCGCTGCCAGCGGCTCCGCCCGACTGATCCTGCTTCGCTCGGCCCGCGCGCTGCGCAGGACGAGTCCCCCGTAGCGCGTCAGCGCGAAGGAGGATGGCATAATCCAACCGAACTTCGCATCGGGATTCGCACGTGCTGGCCGCCCCGCGTACGCTTTACGACAAACTGTGGGATGAGCACGTCGTACACGTCGAGCCCGACGGCACCACGCTGCTCTACATCGACCGGCACCTGGTTCACGAGGTGACGAGTCCGCAGGCGTACGAGAGCTTGCGGCTGGCCGGGCGGCAGCCCTGGCGCGCATCCTCGATCATCGCCACCGCGGACCACAATACGCCCACGCGCGGCTGGGAAAACGGGCTCGAGGGCATCGCCGACGCCGTCTCGCGCGAGCAGATCGTCACCCTGGACGCCAACATCCTGCGCTTCGGGGCGGCCGCCTATTTTCCGTTCCGGGATCCGCAGCAGGGCATCGTGCACGTGATCGGGCCGGAACTGGGCGCGACCTTGCCGGGGATGACCGTGGTGTGCGGAGACTCGCACACCGACACGCACGGGGCGCTGGGGGCGCTGGCGTTCGGCATCGGAACGTCGGAGGTCGAGCACGTGCTGGCCACGCAGACGCTGATGGCCAGGAAGGCGCAGAACCTGCTGGTGCAGATCGACGGGACGCTGTGCGCGGGTGTCAGCGCCAAGGACCTGGTACTCGACCTGATCGGCCGCATCGGCACGGCGGGGGCCACCGGATTCGTGATCGAGTTCGACGGCAGCACGGTGCGGGGCCTGTCGATCGAGGCGCGCATGACGTTGTGCAACATGTCGATCGAAGCGGGGGCGCGCGCCGGCATGGTGGCCGTGGACCAGCTCACCATCGATTACGTGCGCGGCCGCGCATTGGCTCCAACCGGTACGCAATGGGACGCGGCGGTGGCACACTGGCGCACGCTGCACTCGGACCCGGACGCCCACTTCGACCGGGTGGTCCGGATCGACGCAAGCCGGGTCGAGCCGCAGGTGACCTGGGGCACGTCGCCCGAAATGGTGTGCTCGATCGGCGGCAGCGTGCCGGATCCGGCACGCGAGCGTGACGCGGTCCGGCGCGCCGGCATCGAGCGGGCGCTTCAATACATGGGGTTGACGCCCGGGGTGCCGTTGACCGACATCCGGATCGACAAGGTATTCATCGGCTCGTGCACCAACTCGCGCATCGAGGATCTGCGTGAAGCGGCCAACATCGTGCGGGGCCGGCGCGTGGCTTCATCCGTGCGCCAGGCGCTGGTCGTGCCCGGCTCGGGGCTGGTGAAGGCGCAGGCGCAGGCCGAGGGGTTGGATCGGGTCTTCGTGGAGGCCGGCTTCGAGTGGCGCGAGCCGGGCTGCTCGATGTGCCTGGGGATGAACGATGACCGCCTCGGGGCCGGCGAACGCTGCGCGTCCACCTCGAACCGCAACTTCGAGGGCCGCCAGGGCGCCGGAGGACGCACGCACCTGGTCAGTCCGGCCATGGCCGCGGCCGCGGCGCTGGCTGGGCGCTTCGTCGACGTGCGCGGAATCCGCTGATGCAGGCATTCAGCCGCCACGCCGGCCTGGTGGCTCCGCTGGATCGGGCCAACGTCGACACCGACCAGATCATTCCGAAGCAGTTTCTCAAATCGATCCGGCGCACCGGCTTCGGCGTCAACCTGTTCGACGAGTGGCGCTACCTGGATCACGGCGAGCCCGGCCAGGACGTGGGCACGCGCCAGCCCAACGCGAACTTCGTGCTGAACCTGCCGCGCTACCAGGGTGCATCGATCCTGCTCGTGCGGCGCAATTTCGGCTGCGGATCCAGCCGCGAGCATGCCCCATGGGCGCTGCTGGAGTTCGGCTTCCGGGTCGTGATCGCGCCCAGTTTCGCCGAGATCTTCCAGAGCAACTGCCTGAAAAACGGTTTGCTGCCGGTGGCGTTGTCCGAAGCGGTGGTCGAGCGCCTGTTCGCCGAGGAACAGGCGCAGCCCGGCTATCGGCTCAGCGTCGATCTGGCGGCGCAGTTGGTCACGACGCCGGCGGGCGAGGCGTTTGCTTTCGAGATCGACGCGTTCCGCCGCCAGTGTCTTCTGAACGGGTGGGACGACATCGCGATGACGCTGCTTCATGCCGAGCGGATCCGTGCCTTCGAGCAGCAGCGGCTGGCGCAGATGCCCTGGCTGGCCACGGTACGCGCGCCCGTCCGGAGCGGGCAGTGAAGCGGGCGCGCGTTGCGGTGCTGGCTGGCGATGGCATCGGCCCGGAGGTGGTGGCCGAGGCGGTGCGGGTGCTCAAGGCGGTCGGTACCCTCGAAGAGCTGCAGTTCGAGTTTCTCGAAGCCGTGATCGGAGGGGCCGCCGTCGACCGGGACGGCGATCCGCTGCCGCGCCAGTCGCTGGCGACGGCCCGGTTGGCCGACGCGATACTGTTCGGCGCCGTGGGCGATCCGCGCTTCGATGCGGCCCCGCGCGCCGCCCGGCCCGAGCAGGGGTTGCTCCGCCTGCGCAAGGAACTGGGCGTTTTCGCCAACCTGCGGCCGGCCACCGTATTTGCCGGGCTGGAGGACGCCTCGACGCTCAAGCGCGAGCTGGTCGAGGGGCTGGACATCCTGATCGTGCGCGAATTGACCGGCGACATCTATTTCGGGCAGCCGCGCGGCATCCGGGTGCTGCCGGGCGGCGAGCGCGAGGGGTTCGACACGATGCGCTACTCCGAAAGCGAGATCCGCCGCATCGCGCACGTGGCGTTCGGGGCGGCCCGCCGCCGCTCATCGCGCCTGTGCTCGGTCGACAAGGCGAACGTGCTGGAGACGACCCAGCTGTGGCGCGACGTCGTCACCGAGGTGGGCCGGGACTATCCGGACGTGCAGCTCACTCACATGTACGTCGACAACGCGGCCATGCAGCTGGTGCGCGCGCCACGCCAGTTCGACGTGATGCTGACCGGCAACATGTTTGGCGATATCCTGTCCGACGAGGCCTCGATGCTGACCGGCTCGATCGGCTTGCTGCCTTCGGCCTCGCTGGATCAGGCCGGCAAGGGGCTGTATGAGCCGATCCACGGATCGGCGCCCGACATCGCGGGCAAGGGCATCGCCAACCCGCTCGCCACGATCCTGTCGGCGGCGATGATGCTGCGATACAGCTTCGAGAACGAGGCGGCCGCGGCGCGGATCGAACGGGCGGTCCAGCGCGCGTTGAAGACGGGCGCCCGCACCGCTGACCTGGCGGGCGCGGCGGGGGCCGCGCTCGGCACGCGCGCGATGGGCGACCTGGTGATTCGGGAGCTCGGGTGAAGACCCTCACCCCCGGCCCCTCTCCCACTGGCGTGGGAGAGGGGAGATTCGTGAAAGGGATTCGCTCGGAATGAAGGTCGGTTTTGTCGGATGGCGGGGAATGGTCGGCTCGGTTCTGATGGAGCGGATGACGAGCGAGCGCGATTTCGACCTTTTCAAGTCGCGCTTCTTCAGCACCTCCAGCCGCGGGGCCGCGGCCCCCGCCGTGACCGGCGGCGAGGCCCGGCTGCACGACGCGCACGACCTGGCGGCGCTGGGCGACTGCGATGCGATCCTGACCTGCCAGGGTGGCGATTACACCTCGGCAATCCATCCAAAGCTGCGCGCCGCGGGATGGAACGGATACTGGATCGATGCGGCCTCGTCGCTGCGGATGAACGACGACGCGATCATCGTGTTGGACCCGGTGAACCTGGATGTGATCCGGGACGGTCTGCGGCGCGGTGTGCGCGACTACATCGGCGGCAACTGCACCGTCAGCCTGATGCTGCTGGCGATCGACGGGCTCCTGAAGGCGGGTCTGGTCGAATGGGTCAGCGCGATGACCTATCAGGCCGCTTCCGGAGCCGGGGCCCAGCACATGCGCGAGCTGCTGCAGCAGATGGGGTTCGTGTTCGACGCGGTGCGCGACCGGCTGGCCGATCCGCACTCGGCGATCCTGGAGATCGATCGCTCGGTCAGCCAGGCGCTTCGCTCCGACCAGCTGCCCCACGAGCAGTTGGGAACCGCGCTGGCGGGCAACGTGATCGCCTGGATCGACCGGGACCTGGGCCGGGGCGTCAGCCGCGAGGAGTGGAAGGCCGGCGCCGAGACCAACAAGATCCTGGGCCGCGCCCCGATGGGCCAACCGGGCTCCCTGATCGTCGAAGGCATCTGCGTCCGCGTGGGTTCGATGCGCTGCCACAGCCAGGCCTTGACGATCAAGTTGTCTCGGGACTTGCCGCTGGCCGAACTTGAAGCGTTGATCGCCGGGGCCAACCCCTGGGTCGAGCTGGTGCCCAACCGGCGCGACGACACCATCGGCTCGCTCTGCCCGGCCTCCGTCAGCGGGCGCTTGCGGATTCCGATCGGCCGGGTCCGGAAGCTGGCGATGGGAGGGCAGTACCTGTCGGCCTTCACGGTGGGCGACCAACTGCTGTGGGGCGCGGCCGAGCCGCTGCGACGTATGCTACGGATTGCGCTTGAACGGCTGGATTGACCGGCGGAGGCCGGCCACATCAGCCAAATGGGTGACCTGGACAGTTTCATACTTCCGAACCACATGTTGCGGGTAGTTCTAAACTTGCGCGCGTAAGTGTCTGATGTTATTTTCGAAAACCCTGTATTTCCGATGTTGAGGGGGCACCCGTGCCGTCGGACAAATTTAGAACCGTGCATCATCGGCTAGCACGCGCCGGCGTTGTCATCGCCATTGATCTGGGACTTGCGCTCGCAGTCGTCGGCGCGCAGGCCGCCGGACTGGGTCGACTGAACGTGCAATCGGCGCTCGGCCAGCCGCTGCGTGCCGACGTCGAGGTGCCCTCGGTCGGGCAGGACGAAGCGGCCACGCTGCAGGTGCGGCTTGCGCCTCAGACGGCGTTCCGCCAGGCCAACCTGGAGTTCAATCCAGCGTTGACCCAGTTGCGCTTCGACCTGGAGTCGCGCAGCGACGGCAGCTACGTCGTGCACGTCACCTCGGCGCAACCGGTCAACGAGCCGTTCCTGGACCTGCTGCTGGAGCTGAGCTGGTCGACGGGCCGGGTCCTGCGCGAGTACACGGTACTGCTGGATCCGCCGGCGCTGAAGACGGCGCCCGAGGTCGTATCGCCCGTTGTGGCGCAGACCCAACCGGTGGCGCCACCTCCTGCGACCCCGGCCATAGCGCCGACCGAAGCCGCCGCGGCTCCGCCGGCGCCCCCAGCCGTCGCCGCCGCACCGCAGGCCCAGGTCGCGCCGCCCCCGGCGCCGGAACCGGCGGCGCCGCCGCCGGCCGCCGCCGCAGCCGAGCCGGCTCCGGCAGCGGCGCCGAAGGCCGTCCCGCGGCGCGGGCGCGCCAAACCGGCGCCCGCCGAGGCCCCGCCGGCAGAGGCAGCCGCGACCAATTACAAGGTCAAGCCCGGCGATACGCTGGGGCGGATCGCACTGGCGAACAAGTCGGCGAGCGTTTCGCTCGATCAGATGCTGGTGGCGCTGCTGAAGGCCAATCCGAACGCCTTCATCCAGAACAACATGAACCTGGTGCTGGCCGGCGCCACGCTGACGATTCCGCCGGACAACCAGGCACGCGTGGTCGATCCGGGTGACGCACACCGCGAAGTGGTCGCGCAGAGCGCCGACTTTGCCGCCTATCGGAGCCGGCTGGCGCAGGTTGCTGCGGCGGCGCCAGCGCCGCCTGCGGCCGCTCCCAAGGCCGCGGTCCAGGGCAAGGTGACCACCAAGGTTGAGGAAAAGGGTGCCCCTCCGAAGACCGGAGACCAGTTGAAGATCGCCAAGGCCGAGGCGGCCGCCACCGCGGCCACGCAAGCGGCCGATGAGGCGCAGATGCGCCAGCGGATGCTGAAAGAAGAGCAGACACGTGCCGAGGCGCTGAAGAAGACCAACGAGAAGCTGGCCAAGGAGCTCGAAGTGGTCAGCCGGGCCGCCGCGCTGGCCCAGGAGCAGGCCAAGGCGAAGGCCGACGCTGCCCAGTTGAAGGCCGAAGCGGCCGCGGCCAAGGCCAAAGCCGAGGCGGATGCCGCCAAGGCCAAGGCCGATGCAACGGCGGCCAAGGCGAGAGCCGAGGCCGATGCGGCTGCCGCCAAGGCCAAGGCCGAAGCGGACGCCGCGCGGGCGAAAGTCGAGGCGGCCGCGGCCGCCT
>Ga0307478_10001191_pt1 | contig 23254 bp, 16 predicted proteins | sample atmos_gasesECM4C_2_FD_203713 | JGI IMG/M metagenome (GOLD analysis project Ga0307478, IMG submission 203713) | Hardwood forest soil microbial communities from Morgan-Monroe State Forest, Indiana, United States - atmos_gasesECM4C_05 | ecosystem: Environmental > Terrestrial > Soil > Temperate...
TATTCCACCCGCGCACCACTTCCCGTACGATTCACAGACAAAAATTCTGTGCGTAACCTAACTCATCCATGAGCGCGCTGCCATCGACACCACAACTCGAGAGTCCGGCCACCGTGCATCCAAGCTCACGCTGGACCTGGACTGTCTTTTCAGTCTGCGGCGTTGTTGCCTTCGGCCTGTTCTTTATTCCTGTTTTCATCATTCGTCCCTTCCGCTATCAAGCGCCGCAGGCGCTCCTGATAGCAATGGCGCTGCGCCAGCGCGCTCCTCTAGGCACGGCGGTCGCGGGCCTCGTGTGTCTCCTTTGTGCATTCTTGTTATGGAGAGCTGTCGGCCGCTGGCGCAAGGCTCTGCTTGTGCTCGCCATGTTCGTCGTCACCTTCTCGGCGGTAATGGCGCGGCTCAATCATTTCGAGTGGATGTTTCATCCCATTCCCGCCGCGCAATTCATGCCGCAGTCCCAGAGCAAACTGGATCCTAAAGAGATGATCCTGGCCGTGCGCTTCGGCGACGACGCCCGCGCGTATCCGATCAGCCAGATGGCTTACCACCACATTTTGAATGACGTGGTCGACGGGGTGCCGATCGCCGTCACCTATTGAACGCTTTGTCACACCGGTCTGGTGTGGACAAGAACGGTTAACCGACGAGTGCTGCATTTTTACCTGGCCGGCATCAACAACCAGAACTTCCTCATGCGCGATAAAGAAACTGGGAGCTGGTGGCAACAGATTACCGGCAAAGCGATCTATGGCCCGCTGAAAGGCGCGGCGCTCGAACTCGTTTTGAGCGACGAACTGAGCTTCAGCGAATGGAGAAATGAATTCCCCAGCGGCGAAGTGCTCGCTCCCATCGCCAAATACATGAAAGAATACGATCCCAACTGGGAGCCAGACGTAGCCAAGCTTCCCGTCGTGATCAGCTTTCCCGGCATCGAACTTAAGTCCCGTGACGTGGTCATCGGACTCACCGTCGCTGGCGCCGCTCGCGCTTATCCCTGGGAGACTTTCGCCAAGCAGTCTCCGGTTGTGGATCGTGTCAACGGCACGCCGCTATTGCTCGTCCTCGGTCCCGATGGCAAATCATTCCGCGTCTTCATCAGCCGCATCGAGGGCAAAGACGCAGAATTCTTTCTGCAAGGCGAGGAACCAGCCGAGGCTCAGGCAGGAAAGACTCCTGATACTAAACCCGAAACGAAAAACTGGACCTTGCTCGACACACTTACCGCCAGCCAGTGGAACTTTCAAGGCTGCGCCATTTCTGGCCCGGCGCAAGGAAAGTGCCTCGACCGCGTCCCAGCGTTGAAAGACTACTGGTTCGATTGGCGCAACTACCATCCCGAGACCAGCATCTACAAACACTAATCCGAATTGATCTACACTCTTAGTCTTCTGAAGAAATTCAAAGCGGATTCCTCGCCAAAGAACGGCTCGGAATGACAAAAGGATAAGGAGGTTTCACCCGTGTCTGCGATTCGCGCCATTTTCTGGGACGTTGGAGGAGTGCTGCTCACTAATGCGTGGGACCATACCGAACGCGCCGACGCGCTCGAACATTTTCATCTCGATGCGAAAGAATTTCAGACGCGACACGAAATGGTGGTCTCGTCATTCGAGCGCGGCAAAATTTCTCTCGACGAGTACCTGGATCGCACCGTGTTTTACTGCGTCCGCCCATTTACTCGCGATCAGTTTCGGGATTACATGTTATCGCTGTCGCGACCGATGCCCGAGGTTCTAAACTTCGCCCGCACGCTGGCCGGCGCGGGTAAATCCTTCATGGGCACGATCAACAACGAGTCGCGCGAATTGAATGTGTATCGCATCGATAAGTTTGGTTTGCGGGAAATCTTCCGTGTGTTTGTGAGCTCCTGTTTCGTCGGCTTGCGCAAACCGGAGAGCGGGATTTACCAGCTGGCAATCGAGCTTACACAGATCGCGCCGGAACACTGCTGTTTTATCGACGATCGCTCGCTGAACCTAGAGTGTGCTGCAAAACTTGGGATGCACACCATCCAGATGCAGACTCTCGATCAATTGAAAGACGATTTGCAGAAGCTGAACGTGCAGGTGTGAGCCTCCCTCGGCGTAAGCAGACAACCCGGTAGCGCGAAGCGGCAACGAATCTGAATCCGCTCAATTTTCCTGCGAGTCGGACGATGTGGAGATCGACACACTCGAGGAGGATTATTCATCGCATGAACCGCAGGTCGCGTTTCGTCACTTCGCTATTTCTCGCGTCCGCCCTGGCGTCTTCTGTGTTGGGCATGGCGTGCGGCCATCATCATTACTACCGGGTCTATGACCCCTATTACAGCGACTATCACGTCTGGAACGACAATGAGGTCGTCTTCTATCACCAGTGGGCCGGCGAAAACCATCGCGATCCGGATCGCGACTTCCGCAAGCTGCGTCCTGAGGAGCAGAAAGAATACTGGACCTGGCGCCACAGCCATGGCGACCACCACTAGACTGACCTGCGGCAGGGGAGTCGACTTCGGAGGCTTCCCTGCTTGAGTTTTCCGCCATACCCTATCCGACCGCCAGGCATTCGTAATTCTTACTTCTGCTCACCTCCCATGTGTTCTGCTGCCTTCTGTTTCCGTTCCTTCTGATTCCTCAGGAGAGGCGCGTCGAGCACCGAGGGACACTTCTCATGGCGGGGCACCGAATCTGCTGTTCAACTCAGTTCTCTTTCTCAGATCCGGCGATGTTCGCCATCCCATCCATCTCGCCGAATCGAAGGGAACCTGCTGCCCGCCTCCGCCACTACTTCTTCCGCTCGTTAGCGCATCCTTATATACTTCCTCGTTCCTCATATACTTCCTCGTTGCTCGGAGGCCGTTCATGTTCCTATGTCTTGCCAAACGCATCGTTCTAGTTGCACTTCTCGCTCTCACGTTCTCCGCGCAGCTCTCTGTGTACGCCCAATCTAAGCCTCGCGCCCGCGATCTCGGAGTTCCGTTCGACGGCACACCCGGCCCGAACAATGCCATCACTGACGTCAAAGGAGTCGAGGTCGGCCACACCACGCTCATCTCCGGCGAAGGCAAACTCGTAGTTGGAAAGGGTCCTGTCCGCACCGGTGTCACAGCCATTCATCCCCGAGGCAAGATCTCTGACGACGCCGTTTTTGCCGCGTGGTTCACGCTGAACGGCAACGGAGAGATGACTGGCACCACCTGGGTCGACGACTCCGGTTTTCTCAACGGCCCCGTGATGATCACGAACACGCACAGCGTCGGCGTGGTCCGCGACGCCGTCATCGCCTGGAAGGTTAAGCACGGTACGCCTGACATGGAAGGTTATTGGTGGTCGCTGCCGGTGGTCGCCGAAACCTGGGACGGCTGGCTCAACGACATCAACGGATTCCATGTTCATCCCGAAGACGCTTGGCACGCCCTAGATACAGCGCATTCCGGCCCGGTTGAAGAAGGCAATGTCGGCGGCGGCACGGGCATGGTTTGTAACGAATTCAAAGGTGGCATTGGCACCAGTTCGCGCGTTCTCGACGCGAACTCTGGCGGGTACACCGTAGGCGTCCTGGTTCAATGCAACTACGGCCGTCGCGATCAGCTCCGCATCGCAGGTGTTCCAGTCGGCAAAGAGATTCCCGAAAAGCCCGCCTACGGCGACGAAACCGCAGACTCTTCACGGTCCATGTGGGGACAGCCGCCCCCGGCTGTCCAGCGGCCCGAAGGGCGGCTCAGTGGCCACGACACCGGATCGATCATCGTCATCGTGGCCACCGACGCCCCGCTGATCCCGACGCAACTCAAGCGCATCGCCAAGAAGGTTTCCCTGGGCCTCGGCCGCGATGGCAGCTACTCCGGCGACGGATCCGGCGACATTTTCCTCGCCTTCTCCACCGCCAACCCAGGGGCGGTAGGAACCAAAGGCCTGCACCAACTCACCATGCTGCCCAATGATTCCCTCGACCCTATTTTCCTGGCCACCGTGCAAGCCACTGAAGAAGCCGTGATCAATGCGATGGTCGCCGCCGAAACCATGAAGGGCATCGACGATCACGAGGTCATATCCCTGCCCCACGACCGCCTGCGCGAAGTGCTAAAGAAGTACAACCGCCTGAATCAGTGAAATAGCTCAACCTATTGTGTCATCCTGAGGAGGGCGCTTTTTGCCCGACGAAGGACCTATGGAGCGACCGCGCCGCGATGCCGTTCTTTGGCATCGCACTACGCGCGACGCGAACCTCCATATCATCCTGCCGGCGACCCCACAACACCCATTCCCACAATGGAACTCTCACCGCCCATCCCCCATCGTTACCTTCGCCGCCCCACCCCCGTGCCTATCCTTCGCGCTGCAAAAGACTACACTCGGAATTGTGAAGCGGCATTACACCATCGCGCGGATTAAGGGCGGCATGAAGTTTACCTGCACTCGCTGCGCGCACCACGTCAGCACATTCGACTTCGATTCCCGCGATGGCAACCTTCGCACTCAGGCCGCCACTGCCATCAACCGCCACGCCACCAGCGTTCACCACGAACCCGTAATGTTCTCATCGCTCGACGTTCAACAGCGCGTCTGGCGATCCTGATCGCAAGGTCTTCGCGATGCGCACATTCCCGCAACGCTCAACATAAATGTCATCCTGAGCGAAGCGAGACATTGGCGATAGCCAATGGCTCGCGCAGTCGAAGGACCCCTTGCAGTGTGGGTGGTTCTCGCGGCGCCTCAAGGCGTTCTCACACCGCACTCGGCACAATGAGAATTCCTCGACACGTCTTCACACGCTGCTCACTTCACGGGGTCCCTCGACTGCGTTGTCCTTCGCTTCGCGAACGCCAACTCCGCTCAGGATGACAGTTTATGGATTGCCTCGCCTGCAAAGAGCATTTCCGCTCCCCACTTCTCAGCCATGTCCTGCCAGCGAGGATTCTTTGATTCGATCAACGCAGTCTTCTTCGCCCGTCTCCAACCCTTCAATTGCTTTTCGCGGCCAATCGCTTTGTAGACATCGTCGAAGCTCTCGTAATACACCAGCCGGTCGCAATGATACTTGTTACTAAAGCCTTCGGTCTCGCCACGCTTGTGCTGCAGCGCGCGTCGGTAAATGCTGTTAGTCATCCCAATATAAAGTGTTCCCGAACCGCTGCACATGATGTAGACGAAATACTCGTGATCTCTCATGGCCCTTCAACTCGTCGTCGCCAATTCAATCGTGTCATCCTGAGCGAAGCGAGACATTGGCGAAGCCAATGGCTCGCGCAGTCGAAGGACCCCGTACCCGCGTGCGCGAGCGCCGGCTCCGCAAGGAGTTCGCCCCCGCGCCCTCGACAACATCGTAAGAATGCCTTGACGCGTCTGCGGCTCCCCGCCGTTCCCTGGGGTCCTTCGACTACGTTGTCGCTCGCTCCGCGAACGCCAACTCCGCTCAGGATGACAGTCTGAAACTGTGCACGACAAGGTTGGATGTCACGCAGCCGCCATTTTCATGACAGTTCCCGGTGAGGAAGAGCATTGCCACACCCCGACTTTCCTAATCCCCTGTCATCCTGAGCGAAGCGAGACATGGGCGAAGCCAATGCCTCGCGCAGTCGAAGGGACCCCATACCCGCCCACGCCAGCACCAACCCCGCAGGGAGTTCTCCCTCTTGCCTTCGACAACATCGTAAGAATGCCTTGACGCGCCCGCGACGCCACACGCGTTACCTGGGGTCCTTCGACTACGTTGTCGCCCGCTTCCGCGAACGCCAACTCCGCTCAGGATGACAGTCTGAAACTGTGAACGACAAGGTTGGATGTCACGCAGCCGCCGCCCACTCTCGCAGGGCTGTCAGCGGAGCGCAGCAACGCCCGTGTGGAACGGACACTCCTGTCCGTTGCCCTTGCCGTTGATCTTGATGTTGCCCTTGATGTTGATTTTGACGCTAACGTTGAAGTGGTCGCCCCATTGCTCGCATCTCTTACGAGAAAGCCTGCCCTGAGCTTGTCGAAGGGTTGGACTTGGGAGCTTCCTATAGCCGCTTCGTGCCACCCTGCCACTCGAAAGTTACTTTGCATTCCATCCCGCGCAAGTGTAAAAAGGAACCCGACTGTGAGGGGGCCACGGCTATGCCGTGGCCTTTTTTATGGCCTGCGAAAGCTATGGATATCAATCTCACCATCGAAAACTATCGGTGCTTTCCAAAGGATAGGCCAGCTTCTCTGAAACTTACGAAGGGATTCTCAGCGTTCATTGGCGTAAATAATTCCGGAAAATCATCCCTCCTGAAGTTCTTCTACGAAATGCGCTCGGTATTTACACAGATGAGCACAAACATGAATGTCATCCAACAGATGCTGCAGGGAGGAAGAGTTGGGGCGCAAGTACCGCCGGAGGTCTCAGACCGAGACGAGATGTTCTTCAACGGCAACACCGACGACATCCGGATCGACGTCAGTCTAGACAGCATCCCTAAGGAGCCAACCATCGTAGCCAAGGCCCTCATCAGGATCGAAAGGACCACAATGAATTTCTCCGTCGATTTCCTCACCGTCGACGGCGAGGAGGTTAAACTGCCGAATGACGTGCGCTGGTCGGGCGATACTATGGGCACCGGTCCGTTCAAGGGTACCGTAGCGAACTTTCAGCATATCCGCTCTGCACTTAGGACCCTCGCCGACACTTATTACGTTCCCTCATTTCGCCATGTCAGTCCCCTCACTCCGGCAGAAGGGGCCGCACAAAGCTACTACGACATCCACGTCGGCAGGCCCTTCATCGACATGTGGCACGGCCTGCAAGCGGGAACATCGAAACTTGGACGGGAGCAGATCCACAGACTGATTGACGAAATCAGGCAAGACTTCGGCTTTACACAGCTACAAATCTCAGCAGCAATGAATCGCAACTCGCTCCAGTTAATTGTCGATGACAGAACATTTGAGCTCCAAGAGCTCGGCGCCGGCATAGCCCAGTTCATCATCGTACTTGGGAATGCAGCATTCAGAAAACCATCCCTGATCTTGATCGATGAACCCGAAATCAGCCTGCACCCGTCACTTCAGCTCAAGTTCTTAATGAAGCTCGCCGGCTATGCATCCGAAGGCGTGGTCTTCGCCACACACAATATTGGACTGGCCCGGTCGGTCGCCGAGGAGATTTACAGCGTCACACGAGACGGCGGGGGGAGCGAGATAAAGACGATCAGCAGTACCCCCCGGCTAGCAGAGCTATTGGGCGAACTTAACTACGAAGGCTATCGGCCCCTCGGGTTTAACAAGGTGCTACTGGTAGAAGGCAGGACTAGCGTAAAGGTCTTCGTTGAGTTCTTAAGACTCTTCAACAAGGACCACGAATTTCTCGTCGCGCCGCTGTCCGATCTAATCAACCGCTACTCCCACGACGAACTTCAAGAGGTGACTCGAATCTGCCCGCACACATTCGCGGTGATCGACAGCGAGAGACAGGACGCTAGCGATCCGATCGAGGCGCAAAGAGAAGCCTTCGTCCAGAACTGCCAAGCTCTCCAAATCGATTGTCTGCCTCTAGAATTCCGTGCGATTGAAAACTACCTCTCGGATCGTGCCATAAAAACCGTCCAGGGGGCGACGTTCCGTGCGCTGGGGCCATTCGAAGGCCGTCAGGAAGTTAACCTCTGGCCAAAGACGGAGAACTGGAAGATCGCTCGCGCGATGGAGCGCGCTGAGATCGAGGCCACGGATCTTGGGCGGTTTCTGGCACGAATCTGATCCTGTGACATCTAACCTTGACCTCCACAGCTCCAACCACCGATCATTTGACCGGAGGCAATGCGGCACCCATGATCTCTCGCTTTCAGCCATCAGCAAGCGCCGCCCTTTCAATATTTTGCGCGCAAATTCTTTCGATCCAATATTTTAGCCGGGCTCGCACACATGAAGCGTCGGCAAGTTGCTGATTGCAGGGATTTTAGAAGATCGATCTGTGTTTTTTTGATCTGGATATAGCTAGCGAACAGAGCTCCGGAACCAGGCGGGAGCAGTAGAGATGGAAAGACGCGGACAAGAGTGTCCGCGCCACACGAGCCTGTTCCCCGCTTTAGCAACTGGGTACTTGGTACTAGGTACTGAGTACTAATCGACGACAGCTTTATCCGTGATCTCCAGCCCACGATCGATGATCGCGAACGCCTCGCGCAGTTGCTGCTCGTTGATGCAGAGCGGAGGATTGGTGAAGAAAGTGTTCCAGCGGACGAAGGTGTAGAGGCCCTGCTCGCGGAAGAAGCGGCCAAGGGCGGCCATCTCCTCCGACGTGCCGTTAAAGGGAGCCATGGGCTGGCGCGTCTTGCGGCTGCGCACCAGTTCGACGATGCCGAACAGTCCGATGGAGCGCACCGCGCCCACCGACGGATGCTTCGCCTGCAACTCGGCCGCTAGCTCTTTGAGAATCGCGCCCATTTTTTTCGCGTTGTCGATCAGCCCATCTTCCTCATACACGCGAATGGTCGCCAGCGCCGCCGCGCATCCCATGGGATGACTGTTGTATGTCAGTCCTCCATAGAAAACTTTGTCGTGAAAATGTTGCGCGATGTGCTGCCGCATGCCAACCGCGCCGAGAGGAAGATAGCTTGAAGTCAGCCCTTTCGCCATGCACAGCAGATCGGGAACAACCGCCCAGTGATCGACCGCAAACCATTCGCCGGTTCGTCCAAAGCCAGACATCACTTCATCGGCGATCATCAGGATTCCGTATTTGTCGCAGATCTTGCGCAGGCCGACGAGATATCCATCCGGTGGAACGAGGACGCCGTTAGTTCCGGTAACCGGCTCGAGAATAAACGCTGCGATGGTTTGCGGACCTTCGAGCTGAATGGTCTCCTCAATCATGGCCAGCGAAGACTCAGCCGATTCCCAACCGCGTTCGATACCGTGATAAGGATCGAGCACATGCACGACGCCCGGAATGCCAGGTTCCGCAGCCCATCTGCGCGGATCGCCAGTAAGACTGATCGCTCCCGCAGTCGCGCCGTGATAAGAACGATAGCGCGCCATGATCTTGTGACGTCCGGTGAAGAAGCGCGCGAGCTTAATGGCATTCTCGTTGGCTTCGGCTCCGCCGTTGGTGAAGAAGAAGGTGTCGATATCGCCGGGAGTGATTTCGGCAAGCTTCGCGCCGAGCCGCGCGCGAACTTCCGTGGCCATGAATGGGTTCGCGTAAGCAAGCGTCGCGGCCTGCTCGCTGATGGCCTGAATGACGCGCGGATCGCCGTGTCCGATGTTGACGGACATAAGCTGGCTGTTGAAGTCTATGAAACGCTTCCCTTCCGGCGTGTAGAAGTAAATCCCCTTGGCGCTGGCGACAGGGATGGGATCGACTTTGGACTGCGCCGACCATTCATAGAGCGTGTGCTTGCGGGAGAGATCGACGATTTCTTTGCCGGACATCGTGGGACTTGCAACGGTTGTGGTCATAACATTCCTCTTTGAAATCGTTCACCACAGAGTCACAGAGACACAGAGAAAACTTTATAGGACTCTACGGATGATTCCTTGCGTCAGTAACGAGCTGTTGAAGTTGATTAGTAAGCCAACTTTTATTCCTGAGAGCTTTAGGTATGTCAGGAGTTGAGCTTCGTGGACTGGCAGAATTTTCTCAACGGACTTTAGTTCGACGATCGCCTCATCGTTCACGATCAGATCTATCTTGTACCCACAGTCGAGCTGCATACCTTTATATGAGACAGGAAGATCGATCTGGCACCTGAAGGGCAATCCACGGAGATGCAGCTCGTGACAGAGGCATTGTTCGTAAGCGGACTCGAGCAATCCGGGACCGAGCTGACGATGCACTTCGATCGCAGCGCCGATGATCGCGGCGGTTCGAGGGCCTTGCTGATTTTCGATTTCTCTGTGTCTCTGTGACTCTGTGGTGAGAAATTTCATGTTCTTCTCTTAGAACTTGCGCGAATGTTCTTTGGCCCAGCGTTCGACTACTACTTTCTTGTCGGTGTAGAACTCGATTGCGTCGCGGCCCTGGCCGTGGAGATCGCCGAAGAAGCTATTCTTCCATCCGCTGAAGGGGAAGTAGGCCATGGGAGCGGCGACGCCGATGTTGATGCCGATATTTCCCGCGGGCGCTTCGTAACGGAAGCGGCGCGCGGCCGATCCGCTGGAGGTGAATAGCGACGCTTGATTGCCGTAGGCGCTGCGCTCGAGGAAGGCTAGAGCCTCGTCCATGTTATCGGCGTGGACGAGGCTGAGCACGGGACCGAATATTTCGGTGTCGGCAAGGTCGCTGGTCGCGGGAACGTCGTCGAGAATGGTTGGCTTCACAAAGTTGCCTTTCTCGTGTCGTGATACTTTGGCGTTGCGTCCGTCGAGGAGAACTTTCGCACCTTGCTTTTCTCCGAGCGCAATCAGTGACTCGACGCGCTCTTTGCTCTGCGGCGTAATCACGGGACCCATTTGAATGCCCTCTTCGAGTCCGTTGCCGACTCTAAGTTTTGAAGCAGCGTCGGCGATGGAGTCGCGGAAGGTTTTCTGCGCTTCGCCAATCGTGACTGCGACAGAGACGGCAAGGCAACGCTGGCCGGCGCATCCAAAAGCGCTGTCGCTGATGATTTGCGTGGCCATGGGCATGTCGGCGTCGGGGAGAACGATGACGTGATTTTTCGCTCCGCCCTGGCATTGCGCGCGCTTGCCGTTCGCAGCGGCGCGCGAGTAAACGTACTTTGCGACCGGCGTCGATCCGACGAAGCTGATGGCGCGGATTTTCGGGTGGTCGAGCAGCGCGTCGACTACGGGCTTACCACCGTTAATCAGATTCACCACGCCTTTCGGCAATCCGATCTTTTCGAGCAGTTCGTATACGTAGCGCATGGTGAGCGGAACGCGCTCGCTCGGTTTGAGAATGAAGGTGTTGCCCGTGGCGATGGCATAGGGCAGATACCAGAACGGAATCATGCCGGGAAAGTTGAACGGGACGATGGCGGCGGTGACACCGAGAGGCTGACGGATCATCATCTCGTCGATGCCGCGGGCGACATCTTCGAGGTTGTAGCCTTGCATCATCATGGGGATGCCGCAGGCGACTTCGACGTTTTCGATAGCGCGGCGCATTTCGGCTTTGGCTTCGGCAAAGGTCTTGCCATTTTCTTGCGTGATGATGCGGGCGATGTCGTCGATGTGATCTTCGAGCAGCATCTTCAGTTTGAAGAGCGGCTGGATGCGGTCTTCGGGCGGAGTGCGGCGCCATTCGGGGAAGGCGGCGGCGGCGGCTTCGACCGCTTGGTTGACTTCCGCGGCGTCAGCGAGTGGGACTTGGGCCAGCACCTCGCCTGTGGCGGGGTTGATGACGTCGCGGAGCTCCTGCTTCGATGAATCGGCGGACGAGTCGGTCCATCGGCCATTGATGTAGTGAGTGAGCTTGATTGTTGGCGGTGATGCGACGGTGGTCATGGGTTCACCTTATTATCACGGAGAGCGCATTGCGTCTTGAGAATTCCTTGCGACTCCTTCAAAGGATGCCTAGCTTGCGGGGGTCCTTCGATTGCGGTTGGTCATCGCGCTTATCGCGCGAAGACCAATCCTCGCTCAGGATGACAGAACTTTTAGACTAGCTGCGCTACAGCACCTTTCTTGTCACAGTCACAGACCGCGGCAAGCGCGGACTCCAGCACATCGAGGCCTTCGTCCATCTGGTCGTTTGTCGCTACCAACGGGACCAGCACGCGAATCACATTTGAATACGATCCTGCGGTGATGGTGATCAGTCCGTGCTCGTAGCAATAACGCGTGATCTGCTTGGTTTCGTCGGTTGCCGGGATTTTTGTTTCTTGTGACTGCACGAGTTCGATGGCTTGCATGCCGCCGAGGCCGCGAACGTCGCCGACGATGGGCCAGCGGCGTTGCAATTCCCGGGCACGGCGCTGGAAGCGGTCGCCGAGTTCATCGGCTCGGGTTAGCAGATTTTCCCTTTCAAACAAGTCGAGAACAGCTAACGCAGCGGCGCACGAGAGCGGATTGCCCGCGAAGGTTCCGCCGAGGCCGCCGACCGCGGGCGCGTCCATGATTTCGGAGCGGCCGGTAACAGCTGCTAGCGGCAGGCCGCCACCTAACGATTTGGCGGTGACGATCAGGTCAGGTTCAATGCCGTAGCGTTCGCTGGCAAACATCGCGCCGGTGCGGCCGAAGCCGGATTGGATTTCGTCGGCGATAAAGAGTATGCCGTGCTTGTGGCAGAGGTCGACGAGAACTTTGAAATAGTCTGGCGGCGGCGCGACGAAGCCGCCCTCACCGAGGACCGGCTCGGCGATTACCGCCGCTACTTCCTCATTCGCCACGACGCGCTTGAAAGTGTCTTCAAGATGGCGCGCGCAATACAGATTGCAAGACGGATACTTCAAGTTATAGGAGCAGCGATAACAGTAGGCGAAGGGGACACGGTAGACCTCGCCGGGAAACGGCGCAAAGCCGGCTTTGTAAGGATGAGTCTTGCTGGTAAGCGCCAGTGTCATCATGGTGCGGCCGTGGAATGCGTCTTCGAAGGCGATGATGCCGGGACGCTTCGTGTAGGCGCGGGCGATTTTGACGGCATTCTCGACGGCCTCGGCGCCGCTGTTGAGGAATAGAGTTTTCTTCGGGAACTTTCCCGGAGTGACTGCGTTCATGCGTTCTGCAAGACGGATGTAACCTTCGTATGGCGTGACCTGAACGCAAGTGTGGAGAAATTTATCGAGCTGTGTGCGGATGGCATCGACGACGGGCTGCTGGCGATTGCCGGCGTTAGCGCAACCGATGCCGCCGGCGAAATCGATGTAACGGTTGCCGTCGACGTCTTCGAGCCATGCGTCTTCGGCCTTCGCGACGTAGATTGGCGTGCCGTGAGAAAGGCCGCGGGGCACGGCTTGGGTGCGGCGCTCGCTGAGAGCGCGGGAGTTGGGACCAGGGATTGGGGTGCAAAGTTGAATTGTACTCATGATCGTTTCTCGTGAAAATGCCTAACGGCAGTCGTGGCGCTGCATATAACAGCAGGTCCTTCGACTGCGGGTTGATCTTCGCGCTTGGGCGCGAAGATCAATCCTCGCTCAGGATGACAAGGGTTTTGAGATCGCGCCTTCATTTATCAATACCAGTGTCAGTGACAACAAAATTCAGTACCAGCCAATTGGGGCTTCGTTCAGATTGATGTAGACCTGTTTGGTTTCGAGATATTCTTCGATGCCCCAGGGGCCGAGTTCGCGGCCGAAGCCGGATTGTTTGTATCCGCCCCACGGAGCCTCTACGTAGGTTGGTTGCATGTGATTCACCCAGACGATGCCGGCGCGCAGGGCTTTGACAGAACGCATGGCCTTAAAGATGTCGCGGGTCCAGACGGCGGCGGCGAGGCCGTACGGCGAATCGTTGGCGATCTTGAGCGCGTCTTTCTCGTCCTCGAACGGAATCACTGCGGCGACGGGGCCGAAGATTTCTTCGCGAGCGATGCGTGCGGAGTTGGTGACATCGGAGAAAATCGTGGGCTGTACATAGTAGCCCTTGCCGATTTTATCGGGGCGGCCGCCGCCAGAGACGAGCTTCGCTTCTTTTTTGCCAATCTCGATGTAGGCGTTGACGCGGTCGTATTGCTCTTTGCTGACCAGCGCACCCATTTTGGTTTCGCGATCGAGTGGCGGGCCGAGCTTGATCTTCTTCGCTTTCTCGGTCATGGCTTCGACAAAGTTTTTGTAGATCGATTTCTGAACCAGGATGCGGCTTCCGGCGGAGCAGACTTCGCCCTGATTGATGAAGACGCCGAAGAGCGCGCCGTCGATGGCCGCTTCGAAATCGGCGTCGGCGAAGAAAATATTGGGCGACTTGCCGCCGAGTTCGAGAGTGACGCGCTTCACGGTGTCGGCGGCTTGCTTGACGATTATCTTGCCAACGGCCGCGCTGCCGGTGAACGCAATCTTGTTCACGTTGGGATGCTGAACGAGAGGAGCGCCGCAGGTTTCTCCGAAGCCGGTGACGATGTTGACGACGCCGGGAGGAAGTCCGCAGTCGGCGAAATAGTTTGCGAGCTCGAGCGCGGTGAGCGGCGTTTGTTCGGCGGGCTTGAGGATGCAAGTGCACCCAGCTGCGATGGCCGGCGCTAGTTTCCAGGCGGCCATCAGCAGCGGATAGTTCCACGGAATAATCTGTCCGGCAATACCGACCGGTTCTTTGAGCGAGAGGGACATCGCATTGTCGGGAACAGGGTTAACGTAGCCAACGACTTTGGTAGCTAGGCCGCCATAGTATTCGAAGCAGGTGGCAGCGTCGTTGATATCGAATTCAGCCTCGACGATAGGCTTGCCGGTGTTGCGGCATTCGAGTTCCGCGAGGGCTGCGAGATTGGCGCGGATTTTTTCGGCGAGACGGAATAGGACGCGACCGCGTTCCTGCGCGGTGCTCGTGCTCCATGGACCGTCTTCAAATGCGGCTTTGGCAGCGGCTACGGCGCGGTTGACGTCGTCGGGGCCAGCGTCGGGAACTTGGGCAATGACTTCTTCGGTGGAGGGATCGTAGACCGGGAAGGTCCTCGCGGATTTGCTCGCGACCCACTCGCCGTTGATATACATCTGATACGACTTTACGTCGGTTTTGATTCCGCCGGACATTCGTTTGTCCCTCCTGAGTACCTCAGCGGCTAAGCCGCGTCATGCTATTCGCTGAAGGGCACGACTAAAGTCGTGCCCTTCCCTTACTCGCGAGCTTCGCTCGCCGGACAGCCGAGGGCGGCTGTCCCCACAAGAATCTTTTGCGAGGTTTTGTGGCGGCCATAAACGAAAAAGAAAAATGCGGGCGCAATGATACCGAACAAGAGCGTCCCAAGGACCATCCAGACCTCGTATTTCCAGAGCGACGTGATCTGCTGTGCGGGAAAGAATACGAGCGCGATGCCCAGTATCGTTGTCAAAAGGCCACTCAGGCCCGCGAAGAACAGCGTGGCTCGAGTGTATTGGCCTTGCGGAGTAGATTCGCGCAGCGCAAAGCGCATGAGGGCGGCGAACATGTAAAGGAATGGAACGAGTTGCAGCACGACCGCCAGAGCAAGCAGCTTCTGGAAAGTTTCCTGAACTCCGGCGCCGAAAAGATTCATGATCACGAGAAGAGCCGAAACGATTGCCTGCACGATGAGAGCGGCATAGGGCGTCGCGTAGCGCGGGTGAACTTTACCGAGCCATGAAGGCATATAAGAGTCGAGGCCGGCTACAAACGGAATGCGGGCAGAACCGCCCATCCATGCGGAACCGATGCCAGCGATCGAAAACGCGAGCATGAGCGCGAACGGAACCGTGATCCACGGGACGCCAACGCGACCGGCCATGTGGCTGACGGCCTGAACAATTCCCTGCAACACGTTGACGTTTTTCCCGACGGCGATAAGAAGGGTGAGCGTGGCGCCCACGTAAAGCGCGCCGGAGAGAACTCCGCCTAACGCGACTGCGCCGGGAAGAGTACGGCGCGGATCCTGAATTTCATCGCCCATGACTGAGGCGAGTTCAAGGCCGACCAGCCCAAAGCAGATTACGCCGAAAGAATTGAGAACGAACCGAGGGTCGGTGGGAACCTTAAAATCTGCGGCAGTGATCGTAGTACCGAAGCGCCACCAGATTAGAGCACCGAGACCGATCAGGACTGCGGCGGCGATGAAGGTTCCGATGGCGCCGAGGTTGTTGATCCACTTGCCGACGCCGAGGCCGACAACGTTGAGAATGGTGAGCAACGCGAGAAGAGCGAGCGAGGTGATGAGTGCGAAGGCCTTGTTATCGACGAGCGCCGCGTGGCTTGGACCCAGCGCGAAGACAGAAACGCCGACGAAATAGAGCATGACGGTCGGCACGTAGAGCATGTTGTTGGTCCAGTAGCACCAGCCGGAGAGGAAGCCGTGGAAGTCGCCGAAGACTTCTTTCGCCCAAAGATAGACTCCGCCTTCGCCGGGATAGCGGTGCGCGAGTTCGATGACGGCAATGCCTTGCGGCCAGAAGAAAAGAAGAAGCGAGATGATCCAGAGCCAGATAGTGACGCCACCGTTGGCCGCGATGGATGGGACTACGTTCAGGTTGAAGACGGCGACAACGAAGAGGAGAACGAGGTCGCGGCGTCCGAGGGCACGGATGAGGTTTGGCTGGGCGGGTTGGGTCGACGTGGACAAGGTTCCCTTGCTGGCTGCAAACAGCAGGTTCCTCACCGGGCTTCGCCCGGTTCGGAATGACAGCGCTTAATTCACACATGCTTGACTGTGCATGTTAGGGGCGGACGAGGGCGTCCGCCCCTCCACAATTTAGTGCGCGACGGCGACCGGCGCTTCGCGTTCTTGCTGCGCTTTGGCTAACGATTCCGCAATATCGGCGAAGGCAGATAGATGTTTGTCTATATCTGCTTCCGTGTGCTGAACGGAGATAGTCCACTGCTCATCCCACCAATAGGGCTGCGGCATCACACCGCGGTTGACCATGGCGAACCAGTAATGACGCCAGAGATCGATATCGATCGTGGTCCAGTCGCGGTAGTTGCGAATTTCCTTCGGATAAAACATCAGAGCGCCGTTAGCGCCGGCTTGCGCGATATAGGCTTGCAAGCCGACTTTCGCGATGGTCTTGCGATACCCCTCAGCGAGTTTCTTCCCCAGCTTGTTGACGTGCGCGTAGTTGTCGCGCGTGAGGACTTCGCGGAAGGTGGCGAGGCCGGCAGCCATCGACACCGGATTGGTGTTGTAGGTGCCGCCGTGGAAGACTTTGTGTTGCGAGATAAGGTCCATCACAGACTTGCTCGCGCCGAAAGCCGCGAGCGGAAAGCCACCGCCGATTGATTTGGCGAGGCAAATCATATCTGGCTTCACGTTGAAGTATTCGCTGGCGCCGCCCCAGCCGAGTTTTGCGCCGGTTTTTACTTCATCGAAGATCAGAAGCGCGCCGTTCTTGGTTGCGATCTCGCGCAGTCCCTTCAGGAAGCCGGGCTGCGGAAGGCAAAGTCCGACATTCATTAAGATCGGCTCGAGAATGATCGCGGCTATCTCGCCGGGGTTTTCTTTGAAACGGCGCTCGACGGTGGCGAGGTCGTTGAATGTGGCAATGGTGACGTTGGCGAGCGCGGACTTGGGCACGCCGAGTCCGCCGGGAACGGATATAGGGTTATCGATATCGCCGAAATCCGGGGCGTGGGGCTTTACGCTGACCAGAGCGGAATCGTGCAGGCCGTGGTAAGCGCCTTCAAATTTTATGATCTTGTCGCGGCCGGTCGCGGCGCGGGCCAGGCGAATCGCGTGCATGGTGGCTTCAGTACCGCTGTTGCCGAAGCGGCACATCTCGACGGGAAAGCGCTTGCAGATTTCTTCGGCAAGTTCCCATTCCATGTCGTGAGGCATGCCGTACATGGTCCCGGTCGATAGGCGTTTTTCAACGGCCTTCATGACAGCGGGATGGCAATGTCCAGCCATGAGCGCGCCGAAAGTCAGATTGTGGTCGATGTATTCGTTGCCATCGAGATCGCGGAACTTGCTGCCGCTGGCGTCTTTCACAAAGATAGGCCAGGGCTCGTAATGGCGATAATTGCTGGCCACGCCAAGGGGAATTCGTTTGAGGTTTTTCTTGTGCGCTTCGGCGGATTTTGGCGTGCGGCGTTCGTATGCCGCGAGTTCTTTCTGCAGATCGGGGTACATCGGACTGCTCCAGGATGGCTCAAGCCAGCAGCGTGAAAGGCCGCGGGCCATTAGAATGCCGGGCGGCAGAACCGCCCGGGTTAGTAACTACACATAGTTTACACGGCGAACTAAAAGTAAAACTTAAGAGCAAACTGCACTGCACGCGGGTCTCGCGCTTGCTGCACCTGGCCGAACGTGGTGTCGCTGAAGTTTCCGTCCGGGTTCACGAACTCAGTCTTGTTAAAAAGATTGAAAATATCGGCACGAAACTGGAAGTACCTTGCCTCCGAAAGAGCAATTCTCTTGGAGAAAGTAACGTCCCACTGGTTCTCTCCCGGACCACAACAGATCGAACGCGGCGTGGTCGAAAAAGTGCCGGGCGTGGGATCCGAGAATTGAGCGGGATTGAGATAGAGGTTCCCGTTCTTTTTGGGGTTAAGGATCTGCAGCGGACCAGTGAGTTGGGGAGCATCGGCACTTAAAAAGAATAAGCTGCTGATTAGCTCCTGATCATCCTGTGTCTGGATGCGGATGGGGAAACCACTCTGAAACTGAATGATTCCGGACATTGCCCAACCATCGAGAACGCCTCCCTTGAATCCGTTGTATTTGCGGACGGGAAACTCCCAATAATAGTTCAGAACAAAGCGCTGCGCCGAATTGAAAAGTGAGAGAGCCCGGCTGGATTTGTAATTAAAGGGATTGACGGTCTCTTCAAAGCTGGAAGCCCAGTCCAAAGACTTGCTCCAGGTGTAGGCAGCCTGCAGCTGAAGTCCGTGAGAGAAGCGCTTCTCCACGCTCGCCTGTAGCGAATTGTAAGCAGAGGCGGCGATGGTGTCTTCGGCGAAGATGTTGGTGAAGACGGGAACACCATCGATCGGACATCCTGCCCCGGTAAACGGAGCACAGTTGGGAGACGAGTAGGGGCGAAGTCCAACTAAGGTGATTCCGTTGGGACCGACTGTGGTACCGCCGGGAACGAACGTCCCGCCGGGCCCGGCATTGTATGGCAGGTGCAAGCCCTGAGGCGCGATTGTAGTTCCGCCCGGAATAAAAAAGGAATTGTCTTCGAGAAACGCTCCGCATGTTCCGGCCCCCAAGGTAGCATTCAGATCGAGACAAGTCTGTGGGATAGCAGGATTGATGTCATGAGATGCCAGCAACCTATGTCCCTGCGATCCAACGTACCCGAGTTGAAAAACCACATTTCGTGCCAGCTCCTGCTGGAAATTCAAGTTGTACTGGGCCGTATATTGGGTGCGCATGTGAGGCTGAAAATCTCCGTACAACAACATGGGGCGGAAAGAAGCCCAATCCTGCGGAGTTCCAGGCTTCGGACTGAGGATTCCATTAAACGGGTTTGGACTGACGGTGCCGGTTTGCGAGATGAAAGGAGTCTCCAGAAAGGTTGAAGGCAAAAATGTGCTGCCACCGAAAGGAGGCTCGGCTCCGAACTGTTCGAGAACCAGTTGTTCCATTGGATTGTAGAAGAGGCCCCAACCACCGCGGATTGTGGTCTTGGGATTGGGGCTGTATGCCAGTCCGATGCGCGGCGCGAAAGCTTTGTAATAGGTCTGCGTAAGTCCGGCGGACACACCAGAGTCGCCAGGAACAACCAGTCCGGTGGGCTGCACACCAGCAGCGGTACATGTGCTGGCCCCGAGAACGGCCTGCTCGGTGGTGGTCAAAACGCAGGGATAAACGGTTGAGTTCTGGCCGGGGCGGAAAGTTTGAACGTGATGCAACGCATCGGCCAGAGGCGTGTCCAACTCCCACCGCAGTCCGTAGTTCATGGTTAGAGAAGGTTTAATCTTCCAACTGTCCTGAGCAAAAACATAAACGCCTGTGTTGCGTATGTCTTCGCGCTGCGCGGAGCCTTGCGTGTAGCTATCGTCCAGGCCCAGCAAATAGCCGGGATAATTGTCACCTGACCCTTGGGGATTCGTATAAAGCACCGAATTTTCGGTCGTGCTGTTGAAAGTGTAGTCGCCGCTGACGTTGTAGTAGAGAGTCTGGTCGAACTGAGCGCGGCGCACATCGGCACCAAACTTAAAGGTGTGATTGGCCTTGACCCATGTCAAACTGTCCGTTGCCATGTAGGAGTTCCCCACCTGCGGCAGTTCGCCCTCCCACCCGTTGCCGATGGCGAAGCCGCCGGATACGCCGATAAAGGGAACGCCCTGGCGATTGGCGGGCAAGCCGGTTGTGATGCCGTACTGTGGACTGGTGCCCAGTTGGCCCACTATTGACAGCGGTCCGCTGCTGGAGTCTGAGGTGCCGTTGAAGCACACTGCCTGCGCCGCCGAAGACGAGCACGAGTCTTTGACGAGGTTTGTGCTTTGCGGATGCTGGAAGGTCAATTGGCCTTCGCGCATATAAGTAACGCGAGCTTCGTTGATTAGGGAATTGGAGATTGTCCAGGTATGGCTGGGATTGTACTGTTGATAGCGCGAACCCACGTCAGCGCCAAAGCCGGGAACGTTTGCTCCTGAGGCCTGAAAATTATAGAAGGGCTGGAAATTGGCGTCGTTGGTGAAGTAGTAGTAGAAACTGAAATTCTGTTTCTCGTTGATGCGATGGTCGAAGCGGATGGTGAACTGATTCTGAGTGTCAGCACTGACCGGTACAGCTTGAAAAAGGCCGCCGGCGCGATTCGCGGCGGGCACGAAGCGGAGCATATCAACCGCGACCGGGTCCTGACAATTAGCCGGGATTACGTTGGTAGGAAAGAGAGTCGACCACGGCAAAGGGTTCTGACTGCCATAGCCGCCGTTAACATACGTTGTGTTAATCCCGCCTTGTGCGAGGCCCAGGGCTGTGTCACAACCCGGACGGCCGTCAAGTGCCTCTGCCGCGAACTGGTCGGCAATCCCGCCTGTGAAGGGCGTTCCTGCTGAAAAGTTTCCAGTCCTCTCCGCCGGCGTGGGCACGACCACGGTTTGCCCCGAGACTCCCTGCCGCACGCGTCTGCCTTCGTAGGACACGAAGAAGAAGGTGCGATCTTTCTTAATCGGGCCGCCGAAGGTTCCTCCGAACTGATTCTGATTTTCCTGCGGCTTTACGGTATTGAAGTATCCTTGCGCGTTTAAGACTGTGTTGCGGAAATATTCGTAGACGTCACCGTGCCACTGATTCGTTCCCGACTTTGTAATTACGTTGACTACGGCGCCGGAGTTGCGGCCATATTCGGCATCGAAGGTGTTGCTGATAACGCGGAATTCCTCGATGGCATCGGGCGTTGGCTGAATCGTGGGTAGATTGGCGAATTGGTCGTTGGCATCGCCGCCGTTGACGCTAAAATTGTTGGCGCGGCCGCGGCCGCCATTGACGGAAACCGCTCCTGCATCGTCGCTCCCATAGAAGGTGCCACCGCTTGAACCTAGCTGCGATTGCACGCCGGGCTGCAGTTGCAGGAACTGGTAGGTATCGCGGGCATTCAGCGGCAACTCATTCACCGAGCGGTTGTTTACCACCGCGCCAAGCTGCGTGCTGGTGGTATCCACCAGAGGCGCCTCAGACGTGACGTCGACGATCTCCTGAGCTCCGCCGAGTTGCATCGTCATATTGAGTGTGATGACTTGATTGACGTCGAGCGCAATGCCCTTGCGCACGTCTTTCTTAAATCCTGTTAATTCAAAAGTGAGCGTATAGGTTCCGACTGGAATATCAGGAAATCCGTAATCTCCGCTGGCGCTAGTCTGTGTGTCCCGGGTTACTCCCGTAGCCTCATTAATGGCGGTGACTTTCACGCCGCCTACCACTGCGCCGGAGGGATCGGCAACGCGGCCCAAGATGCGTCCGCCGGTGCCTTGCGCGGAGAGCAACGTTGGAATTACTGAGTAGAGCGCTAAGACTAGGCAAACTTTTTGCAGACACTGCATGGTCCAGCGGGGTCGCGTTGACGGCATGGAGCCTCCGGGCATCTTTGGAAGATGCAGTTTTCTTGGAAAGCTTTCTTGAAAATCTTTCTAAGAACTTCTCGCGAAACGACAGCTTGTGTCCTACCACAACCTTGCTATAATCCCGCAAGGTTAGAGAAGCGGGTAGCGCGCTGTCAAGGATAAAAAAAACGCTGCCTTGCATAGAAAATTCTTATCGACTCGTGGGTACGCAATGGCCACAAGCAATTCGGCATTTTACTTGAAGATCGGAGATGTGGCGCGGTGTGTGGGAGTGTCGCAGTCGGTCATACGATCGTGGGAGAGTTTGGGGCTGACGCGTCCCCGGCGCACCGAGAGCAAATACCGCCTGTATACGGCAGACGATGTGAAGCTGCTGAAACACGCGCGGTTCCTGCGCAAGGTGCGGGGGTTGAACGCCGTGGCGATTGTTGAGTTGTTGCGGCGCGAGGGGCGGGTGCGTCCAGCGGTTGACGGGGCGGCAGGAGCGATTGGCTCGCACCTGCGGCAATTGCGGGCAAAGCGCCGGCTTTCACTCGCGCAGGTAGCGCGAGCAGTCGGGATCTCGGTGGGATTTCTGAGTGCGCTCGAGCGTTCGCAGATGAGCGGCTCGGTGGGCACGCTGCGCAAGCTGGCACGATTTTATAAGACGAACATCCTCGATTTTTTTGATGGGACCGGCAGCAGCAGCCGGCAGGTGCGTCCGGAGCAAAGAAAAGTGCTGGAGGCCGGGTCCGGCGTTCGTATGGAGTTGCTGGCGTGGGGAAATACAGTGATGGAGCCGCACTTGTTTCGCGTGGCGCCTGAGGCCGGAAGCGGCGAGTCTTACACTCACGAGGGTGAAGAGTTTCTCTACGTATTGCGTGGGCAGTTGACGATCATGCTGGAGAACGAAGAGTACCGGCTGAAAGCTGGAGACAGTTTTTATTTTGAAAGCGCGACGCCGCATCACTGGAGGAATCCAGGACGGGCCGAAACCTGGGTGCTGTGGGTGAATACGCCGCCGACATTTTGAGTGTTCTGCTTTGATATGAAGTGCCAGTGTGCCGCGAACGCGCTGCGGAAACAGCGAAGGAGCAACTGATGAAGACACAACATTCGGTGACCCTGCTGTTGTTGATGTTTCTGATTTTGTTGACCGGCTCGTGCACAAAGAAGACTCCGACGCTCAACTTGCTGGTGTGGGAGGGCTATGCCGATCCGGTATTCACAAAGGCTTTCGAGGAACAGCATCACTGCAAAGTTTCCGCGTCCTACATGGGATCGAGTGACGAACTGGTGGCGAAGCTACGCGGCGGCAGCGCGGGAAATTATGATGTGATTTCACCATCGAGTGATGTGGCCACATCGATTGCTGCGGCGAATTTGGCTGCGCCGCTGGATTTATCGAAGCTTCCGAGTTATTCGCAACTCTCTCCGCAACTGACTTCCCTGCCCCTGGTGCGCGTGAAGGGCCAAGTGTTTGGCGTTCCGTTCATGTGGGGACCCGACCCGCTGCTTTACGACACCTCCGTTTTCGCGCAGCCTCCGGACAGTTGGAACGTGCTTTGGGATGTGAAATACCGGGGCAAGATTTCGGTGTGGGACGATCTCTCGACGATCTACATGGCCGCGCAGGTTCTCAGCTATGACAAGCCCAATCCTTCGCAGCTTTACAACTTGACCGACGAACAGCTCGATGCGGTGAAGAAGAAATTGCTGGAGTTGAAACCAAATATTCGCAAGATGTGGTCGACCGGCGGGGAGTTGACGAATCTTTTTCAGAA
>Ga0307478_10001192_pt1 | contig 23243 bp, 24 predicted proteins | sample atmos_gasesECM4C_2_FD_203713 | JGI IMG/M metagenome (GOLD analysis project Ga0307478, IMG submission 203713) | Hardwood forest soil microbial communities from Morgan-Monroe State Forest, Indiana, United States - atmos_gasesECM4C_05 | ecosystem: Environmental > Terrestrial > Soil > Temperate...
ATCCGAAATAGCCGATCCAGCCATTTTTCATTTGCTCCCGACCACGGACAACCTGCCCAAGACCATCGACGAAGCAGTGGTCTTCAGTCATTAAGGTGAGCAGTGCCTCCACGTCATGCCGATTGATTGCGTCAACAAAAGCCAGACCAACTTCCAAAGCTCTGTTTTCCACGGTTCGTGCCCCAATTCTTTTTGATGCTCAGTTTATATTTGGCAGACCAAGATGCAAGCGCCACAGGAATGTTGGTTTACACATGCTGCCGTCCATTTGATTTCGCTGTGAAATCACCCTTACTCTTATTGCCCCACCACTTCGGGGGCAGCCGTTGCGGGCATGTGCCTGATTGCTCTCGTCATAGGAATGTTCATTGCGAACGTTAATGCAGCAAAAAAGGCGTCACGCTTGGTAGAAAGTCCTGATGCCGCTGTGTTTGCGTGCTCCGTTCTGTGGTTAACTCGCGCCTGAAACTAAGATTTGCTATTTGCGAGACTTCACATCCTGAGTTGGCCGAAACCGCAGAGCCGACCAAACATCGTCGATGGCGATCTGGGAAACAGGACGCCAGCCCGTGCCCTCCATCGCCGCCCAGACTTCCTCCCGGCTGAGGTCGCTGTCTACGCCGGACGTTTTCTTCGGGTAGGTGATCCAAATAAATGCACCCGGAGCCGCCGATTGCAGCAGTTTCTTCGCAGATTTCGTAATCTCCGATTTCTTTGTGGCGAAGAACTGGACAAAATCGTAGGCGCTCCCCAGACTCTCTGAAACTGCAACCCCGTCTGGCTTTGGGGCAAGCGAATCGATGTACCCGCAGGGAGCACCCAGTATCAGGGCTCGCATCCCCGGTTTCAATCCAAGTTTCTTCACAGTCGAAGCCATACTTTTCCTCCGGTTTGCATCTTGAGCTATTTGCTCGAAAAGACGAATTCGTTTCCATCTGGGTCTCTAAATTTCGCCATCGTTCCCCAGATTTCCTTCTTGGGTTCGGCAGCGAGCTTCACTCCGCGTGATTTCAACGCTTCGGCGGTCGCGTAAACATCGTCGCAGCGGAAGTCTAGCTCTCCGATTCCCCTAGTCGGAGCACTGGAGACTCGGTTCTGCAACAGATGCCATACCTCTGCCACAGCCGAAACCACGGGCTATGCTCAAGCATTTGGTCGTGCCTTCGATTGGCAGCAGAGATGTCGCTTGCGCTGAGTGGTCTAATATCCGGCGCTTCGAACATTTCCTGTAGCTGCCCGATGTCGTCAATGATGCGTTCAACGTCCATTTCGTCCCAATATCCAACAAAAGCACGGCAACGGTCAAACGGGACGGGTACTGCTGCCTCATTCTGCCAGCGATGCCTCATTCTGCCGTAATTTCGGCGCTAGGATACAACCCAAGAGACAAACGCAGCCGCCGGAGAAGGATTAGAATCTTACTCTGCGCCGCTGCAACGGCGCATATTCGCGAAGTCCGATTGTGGGGGACGTATGGAACCTTGTTCAACGGTTTTAATCCTTGGGGCAACCGCGGGTGTCATTACCGCAGGCTCATCAGCCGCGAGTACTGCATCCCAGATTCGAGGCACCGCCAGAGAACGGGACGAATATCGTCAGGCGTGCGAGAAGATAGGGCAGGAGCTTGCGGACACGAAGAAGAAACACGAAGACGAGTCCCAAAAGAAAGACGCCGTCATTTCGGCTTTGACCATCGTGTCGGTAGTAGCGTTACACGACCTTAGGGACGCCGAGAAACAATTAGAAGATGAAGAGGCTGAACTCGCGGAAACCAAAACCGCTCTCGATGCCAGCAACGATGAAAATGCAAAGATGCAAATCGAACTCAATGACACCAAAAAGAAGCTGGACAATTTTGAAACCTTACTGTGGGTAGGCGTGCCAACCCTCATCATTCTTCTGGCCCTCGCCTTCTATTTCGCAAGAGTGAGAGCGTAAGGAGAGGTTTAGGGTCTTTCCATGAGAAACGGACGGGGAGAACGCAAAGTCTACCTCTATGTCAGCAAGGAAGATTGAGGGAGGGCTGGCCTGTTCTAGCGGATCATGTCGAAAAACTCGCGCATTGTTCCACCGTCGGGCGCTCGACGTAAACCGACCTTTGACTTCGTCGTATTCCTTTTCGAGCATCATCGCAAGGCAGCTATCATGCAGTCATCGGCAGTACGCTGTTCAACTCTGTCCACGACACTATCCTACTAGACGGACGACGCATCACTGATGACGACGGGCGATGTGAGCAATCAGACCTCCGGCCCACTTACTCAATCTGTCCGGCTGTGGGTCGCCCATGCAACGGAAGAAAGAAATCATCGTGTTGACGAGATAGCAGGAGACGTTGAAAACGGTCATGTGCCGCATGTCCTTCCCATTGCCGCCACGAACGACGAAGACATCCCTCCCGGCTTGCACTAGATGATTCCCGAGAGCACCAATCGTCGGATGAACATAGTGTGAGGTCCACCGATAGACGACCCGGTAGGCGAAGTCGTGGATGGCGGGCTTTCCAGTCGCCGGGTCCACTTCTGCCGTGTCCGGTTCGGTAGCCATTTCTTTGACGGCCAAGCCCGACCACTGGTGCGGAGAGCGATAGGTCGCGGCAATCGCTTTCGTTCGTTCGTCGAGCGGTCGCAACTGCTGTTGCGGCCAATAGACGCTACTCACCTCAGTCCATACCGCACTGTCCTTAGCAGTGAACTGCGCGTACCGTTTCGCTCTCTCAACGATGACGCCGAGTGCTCAACTCCTGTCGAACTCAGTCCGGTTCCGTCACAGTCGAATTTCTTCTGACCGTAGAAACACCGACGGCAAACCGTCGTCTCAAGTCCCGTAGCTCGTCATTGAGGTCGGTGAAGCTCTCGGGAGGAGGCCAACCGACGCTCTGCGTCTCAACAGGCCAGACTTGCATGAGCTTCGTGTCCCACGGCCCGGACCTCATTCGGAGTCGCAGGCTCCCGTGCATTGCGTCGGGTTTCCGTTTGATGGACAAGACCTGCATCACGAGTCTTCCGATGACAAACGTCGTCGCGCATCCGTCTTCGAGCGGGTTCGTCGCCGTCGGATTCGAGACTTGGAGCTTTCTAGCCTCGCCATGCAGGTTATTGCTCTGGGTGCATCGCCCCACCCAAACAGCAGTCTGCACGGGAGGAATGAGTGTCTGACGGAACGCACTCCTGTTGTCCGGTGTGTAGAAGCCGTTCTTCGCCTGCTTCACTCCCTCGATGACCATCGCTGTTTTCACAGACCACAGTGCCAACAGCCGTTGCTGTTCTGCGTCGAGGCCCATCGCGATGTCGTTGATGAGACCTCCCATCGTCGGTCTGGTCGAAAATTCGAGGGCACTCATCCATCCGTTGTTGCAGTCGCGGCAGAGTTTCTTCGTCTTGAACTTCGGTCCCGACCAACGCAGAGGCGGAGCGTTCACCGTGTTCCAGAACTCGGTCGGAGAAACAGCGTCCGCACCGAGGGACTTGAGAACCCAGAGAGGCCAAATGTCTTCCAGCGTTCCGGCTCGATTCGGGCAAAAGAGGCAAACTCTCACAGTCGGATTCTATAATCGACCTGTTCCGTTGGAGGACCGCCGTGGCATATTTCCCGCCTGACCTTCTCAAATGCGTGGTTTTTCTTGGGTACAAAGACCAAGCCGGGAGGTTCCACTTTGCCGGGTCCGCTTTTTGGGTGTCCCGCGCCGGTCCAGACGACATCAAGAGTGAGTATCGCCCCGCGTACCTCACGACCGCAGCGCACGTCATCGACGAAATATGGAAGCGCGGCACAGACAAACGAGTTTGGGTCAGGCTGAACACGAAAGATGGAAATCAGGAGGCGGTCGAGACGCCTGTGGAGGGCTGGAGGAGGCACCCAGACCCGAATGTCGATGTCGCCGTTCTGAAAATCGGCATCGGCGGCTATGACCATGCCGCGTGGCCGTTGGAGCTGTGCGTCATCGGCGACAAGCTGGACACGATTGAGAGTGGCGACAGAAAGGTCGAACTCGCGGATGAAATCTGTTTTGCTGGTCTCTTCTATCCCCATGCAGGGCAGCGCAGAAACCGTCCGATAGTTCGCGTCGGTACAGTCGCAGCATTGAGAGAAGAACCCGTTTTTAGTCGCGACAATCGACCGATGGATGTCTATCTTGTCGAATCGCTGTCCATCGGCGGGTTGAGTGGCTCTCCGGTCTTCATCGACATTCGCACGGCGAAGACGACACTTCCGCCGAGTTACGGATATATGGCAGCCGCGTATGACTCGGCGTCTCCAGCGCGATTCAAACTCCTCGGTTTAATTCACGGCCACTTCGGTGGTGACATCCTGCCCGATGCAACCGACGACGACGGAGAAGAGATAGTACACCCCAACATGGGAATTGCAATGGTCATCCCGGCTGAGAAGATTCAGGGAGTCTTGGCTGGATACGCAAGCGAAGAAGCAATCGAAGTGAACGACTTCCGCGAGAGAAAGAAAGCACAGACCATCAGCGTAGGCGATGCGAGTGTTCAACAACCCAACGTCACAATCGGCAAGGTCTTCACCGTTAGCTCCGAGCCGCCGAAAGATTAACCCCAAAATATCATAGCGAACAAAAGACGAAACTGCTAGACTCACCGTGTGCGCGACCGCCGGAATGAAGACCATCCGCTGAACGAGGCGGAACTGAGAGACCTTCGCGACAATCTGTCGAAGCTCTCCGGGCCGAGTGTCGTTGACTTCTATCGCTCGGCGCACCGTGATTGTGCGGTCGAGCGGAAGCCCAGCGCGAAGGCAATTCAGAGCCTTGTCGCCGCGTGGAAAATACTGCGGCGATGGAACTGGAGATGATATGCACGATGGTGGAAATGTCCGGCGCATCGTTGGTTTTCCTGATTTCATTCCGACCGTCCGTACTGAGTATCCACGGTTCTTCGAGGTCGGCCAGCGAGTCTTGACCGCGATGCACAGCGTCGCCGAGAGAGACTACACGAGACCGGAACCGCATCAGCGTGCGATTCTCAATCTCAGTATGCTGGCTGGTATTTCACTCGTCGAGGTCATCGTTCTTGCTGCCAATGGCCTCGGTCACGGCGCGATGCGAACACTCAGAAGCCTGCTCGAAACTGCAATCAACATCGAGTACTTCCGCCTGCGCCCTGAGAGCTTTCAAGATTACAAGGAGTGGTATCACGTCGAGAGATTCAAAGAGTTGGAATTCTTAAGTCAACACGCACCGGAGATTCTTGCACAGATAGACGCCGGAGCGGTCGCAGAAATCAAGCGGGATATGGCGCGAGTTCGTGCGCGATTCTTAATGCGAGACAGAAACGGAAAGAGCCGTGGATTGCGGAGCGGCTGGTCATCACTCAATCTCGACACTCGTGCAGATGCGACTGGGTACACCGAGTTATACCGACTCATCAATCCGATGGCGTCGAGTTTCATTCACGAGACGATGTACGGACTCCTGAGACATTTCCGTGCCGAGGACGACCCACGCCGCGTCGAAGTTCCACCGACTTTAAAGTGGTCGAAGGAAGCGTTGAGCGGAGCCCACAACTGCATGGTCGGAGTCGTCAGAACGTTGAGCAGGACATTCGCCGTAGCGCCCGAGCCGACCGTCGAAGTGCTGGAGCGCGAGTGGCGTTACACATGGACTGACCCACGGCCGGAGAACCAGCAAGCTCGGGAACCGGAACAACCCGCGCAGTGAGAGCTACAATCGTCGCAGACAATCGTCACAGACATGGCAGAGTACAAAGACAAGATTCGCGCAGCACTCGGTAAGCTAGAGTACATCCACCACGCGAGCGGACAACTTGCATTCAAAATTTCCGGCCAAATGCGTGCGATGTACATGGTCGCGGTCAGCATGGACGGAAGCCATCTCATCGACACGGTGCCAGCGGTCGGCATGGGAGGAACTGCTGTCTACCGCCAGCCATCAGTCGTCGCCTATGTTCAATCAGATGAGCAAGGAATGTGGGGCCGCAACTGTCCAGCGTGTGAGGGATATTTCAGGACAACGCACATCCATGACGACTGTGTTTGTCCTTACTGTGCGAAGCCTGCGCCGAGTTTGACGTTCATCTCGAAGGCACAGCGGGTTTACCTTGCGGCGTCTTACGATGCTTTTGCACGGGCGATGTTGACGAAGAAAGACACGTCTCTCGACCTCGCTGACATCACAGACAAAACTCCAGCGTGGCACTACGCGGAGGAGAAGCAACAGGTTCACTTCAAGTGCCAGACCGACGGCTGCGGTGCCGAGACAGATATTCTCGGGAGGTACGGATACTGCCCGCGTTGCAGTCGAACCAACGCAAGGCCCGCGTTCAGCGACTCGACGACTCGGATGTTGGCCCGGTGGGACGAAGCGAACAAGACAGTGACCGACAAGAACGCCCGAGGCGAAGTCTGGGATGACCTCACAGTGAAATCAGTCACCGAACTCGAAACGCTTGCGAAGCATCTGCGCCGACGCCTGCACCTTATCCCGATGACGCCGTGTCGAAGACGAGAGTTTGAAGCGTTGAACTTTCAAAGGCCGTTGCACGCAGATGAATCGCTGCGGAGGTGGTTCGACATCGGTCTTGTCAAATGGAATGGAAACGCGATGATGCCTCCGAGAGCAATCAAAGATTCGGAACTTCCGTTCATCACCAAGATGGTTCAGCGTAGACACATCCTGATTCACAACGGAGGCGTCGTCGATGACGAATATCTCCGATTGAGCGGTGACACACAGGCTCGACTCGGTGAACGAATTAGGGTTTCGAGCAATGAGGCGAAACACTTCGTCGAGGTCGTCGCTGAGATGGGGCTGAATCTTCTCGACGGCGTCGAACTTGGCCTTGAGGAGGCATGATGATCGACGAGTCACAACTCTCATATCAACGCGGAACTCTTGTCGAGTTCACGCTGAGACTCGGTGGTGGGCCAAAAACGTGTCGCGGATTTGTTCTCAACACAGCAGTGTGTGCGGGCAAGGGCGCACGTCAGGTTTGGATTCTCGATATGGACGACCCGACTCCGGCACTCGAAGCTCAATGGACAAGACGCAAGTACATCGTGCCGGAGGATGACATCCGCTGTAGCATTGCGAGTACCTTCATCGGACAGGAAACACTGCTTCGGGACAATCCAGTCTGCTACCCCGTCAGTCATGGCTTGCACGGGGACTCCGAAATCCCCGCTGTTCAAGTCACAGTTCCATTCCCGGTTAATCAGTCATCGCCGGACGACAAGCCAGAAACAAAGGCTTAATTACCCGAAACTGCAAAACCTTCGGTGCGGAAAACTGATATTGCTTCCCGCGAGTCTTTAGTTCGCAGCCGCCCGCCGCAAGGACGTTTTTCAACCCACTCCGATTGGCGATTCCCGTTCTCCGTGCGGCTCGTGTTGAGGATCGTGGCTGCTGATATGAGTACCTGGAGTTTTCAAACTCTGCAACTCTCGTGCCCTCATGATTTGAGCTTTAAAGTGTCGTTCGTGTCTTTCACGCCAAGCCTACCGTTGCGCAGAATTCTTATTTCAGATCCCGCTTCAACTCACTTTCGAGCAACCGCGATTCTCCATTTCGCCCCGTATGTTTGTATCTTGGGGGTATGCGGCGCGGGGTCCATTTACGGGCAATTGCCTTGTTCCGACCCGCCGAACAAAACATAGAATTCTTTATAAGCCAAGATCACATTGGTAAGAACGGCTGTAAGCCGCTGATTGCGTGGCAGTTACGTTCTAGTCATTTTCCAGAAGTCGCCTGTATCTTATGGCATGAGGTACGAGAAGTACTCCAATCCGAGGCGAACGGTCGGTGGCGTAGTTGTGGGTTTAAGCAAATGATGAAAGTTTGAGGCTAAAACTTGAAAGTTCGTACTCCAATTTGTGAAAGCAGGAAAGTGATGTGTTTACAGTGGGTTGCCGATTACAGGCACCACTTTCGGTAATGATTTCAGTTCGCGGTCGGCAGAATCTGCGAGTTCGAGAAGCTCGCGGCATTCTGGGTTTGGAATAGAAAATCGGATTCAGCTGCCACTGACGTCGGTTCGACTGCACTACGCACAGCCGTACTCTCCGCCAGCGACGGGTCATCCGCCAGGAGAGACAAAATGGTTCTTGCGCATTCTTTTCCCTCACTCGCTGAATTTACCGGCGCTATTGATGGACTACTCTTCGACATCTGCGACCATCTGCAGTTGAGTACGGCAAGATACGGTCTCGCCGTTGAAAGATACAACACACTCAACCGAGTGCTGGAGAGCGAGCAGAGCCCATTCCGGTTTTTCCAGCCGGAAATCTATCCACAAGGATCAATGGCGCTGGGCACGACCGTTAAGCCCGTCGAAGGTCCTCACGACTTGGATTTCGTCCTTCAGCTTTCCCGCGATCACCATTCTATCGATCCCATGAGCCTAATCCGTACACTGTACGGGTTTCTAAAAAACCACGGCACGTATGGTCCTATGGTTTCCCCCAAGAACCGCTGTGTTCGCATAACGTATGCGGACGAGTTTTACATGGACGTACTGCCGGCCTGCCACAATATTGCCGCTGGTGGAACATGCATCAAGGTTCCTGATCGCGCGTTAAGAGCGTGGAGTGACAGCAACCCCATTGGCTATCTCGAATGGTTCAAACAGCGAAGCAGGATTCTGCTACTTGAGAGAGTGCTAGACAGAGCGGCACCCATACCGGCGCAACAGGCAGTAAGCGAAAAGAGTAGGCTGCACCTTGCGGTACAACTCCTCAAGCGTTGGCGCGACCTGTATTACGCCAGCAAAGATACAGAGCTTGCACCAATCTCCGTAGCGCTGACTACCCTCGCTGCATATTGCTATCGCGGGGAGCCCTCGATTAGCAGTGCACTCGCAACGATCCTAAACGGAATCGTAGCGCTCATAGATGCATCACGCCGAAACCACGAAAAATATCTGCGAGTCCTTAATCCGTCAAATCCCGCCGAGGATCTGACCGAACGCTGGGATTCGAATCCGGCCGCTTATATAGCGTTCGAGAGCGGGATTCGCGCCTTCACGGAAAGATGGTCGCGTTTAATGACGCAGCAAGAGAACGTAAACTCAGAACTTGAAACATTGTTTGGTGAGCCGATCAAGGCAGTGATCAAGAAGCGGGCCCAGCAGTTGCAGGAATCCAGACTTGCGGGAAACCTCGGTGTGACTGCATCGGGGATTATCTCCCCGGTCGGCCCATCCGTTATTCCTGCACGCCCGAACACATTCTATGGCTCCGAGTAAGTATGTTAGGCAAAGGCCGCTTACGCCGGCTCAGCAGGCGTACTTCTTAAAGCTCGCGTTTCCGGGGTTCCACATTATCACGGCACGGCACGGTTTGGTTTGCTTAGGGACCTTGCAGCCATCGCCGTCAAGCGATAGATACACCATCGAGCTTGATTACACGGCTCCGATGCGACCGAGCGTTCGCGTCGTACGACCCAAGCTGAGGTTGGCAGCCGGGCACGCAAAACTGCCACATGTTTTCAGGGAAAACGATCTCTGTCACATTCCCCCAGGTAGTTTCTGGCAGGAGAGAACAGGCTTGGGGAAACTGAGAAGGTGATCGGACGTATTCAGAAACGCAACTAATACTTTAGTTTCCGCCGGAATTGCTGCCGGAAGCACTTTGACCGTTATCTGTAGATTACGTGGGCGCGCTGTTTGCGCCGCACCTGTGAGAGCCATCAGCGCCGACCCGAGAATGGAGACCTGCAACCTGTTCATAACACCACAAATCCTTCGACCCGTCACTATTTTACCCCGTTTTGACCGTCACTCTACAGCCAACCATGTTTGATCGGGGCTGCAGTTTACTGCAATAGCTGCGGCGATATAACCCAACTACGCGCTTGCCTGAACCACAAGCCGTAAGGTGAAGGGTTCGTTTCTTGACTGAGCGCCGTCCTACGGCAGAGAAGAGCCACCCGCTGGCCGAGCGGTTGTGCAAGTCAGTACGCCTAACGCTAGTGATGCGAGTCCCTCTCACCACCTCTTACTGGCGTCTTGCAGGGCCTTTACTCTGATCAACGGCAGCGGGTAGAACTTGCCGCCGAGCACGACAGCACGAATTTTTCGCGTGTGGCTGATGTCTTCGAGGGGATTCATGTCCAACAAGACGAGATCAGCCTCTCGACCTATCTGGATCGTTCCATATGTGTCCGTCTTGCCCAGGAACTTGGCAGTGTTCAGCGTCGCAGCCTGCAATGCCTCTATCGGGCTGAAACCGGCTTCTACAAGCAGCGCCAATTCGTTGTGAAGGTCAATTCCCGGCACCATCCCCCAGTCAGAAAAATCTGAGCCGGCCATGATTTGAACGCCAGCCCTGTGCATCATGCGGACAACCTCAATATTTTTTTCGTGGACATCCAATCGTGGCTTCAGTGATTCCGGATCATTGCTCCAAAGCACAAAGCCTCGTTCATAGGCGACCAAAGTCGGTACATACCAGGTGCCATTCTTCACGAAGCGCTGAAACAATTCCTGGCCCGCGGGTCCAAGGATCTCATCGACGCCTTGTTCAACTGTCTTCGCAGTCGCTCCTTTGCGCCACAGGGCGTTCTCGTAGAGCGTTTCCACGTGTTCGAGGCTGGCGACTCCGGCGTCGGACGCCTCGGCGGAGCTGACGTTCTTTGGCAAATGGACGGCTACGGGGATGTGTTCTTTGTGAGCTTCATCCATCAGGGCGAAGAACGCCTCAGGCGGAAGTGCATTGTGGACCTTGATGAAATCGACGCCTTTGGCTTTCAGGTCGTGAACCACCCGACGCGCCTCTTCGGGAGTGCGCACGGTCAGGCGGTTGGTCACTCCTTCTTTCGGACCGTCGACGAAGGGCCCTGCGCGGATGATGTGCGGGCCCACTCGCAGACCGCTGTTGATTTCCGAGCGCCAGCGATCGAGCTGAGCCAGGTCCCCGCCCATGTCGCGCACGCCGGTCACGCCGTTCATGATGAGCAGCGGGAAGGCGTCTTCGGTGGCATCGGTGAGGTGTCCGTGCATGTCCCAAAGTCCGGGGATCAGGAACCTGCCGGTCGCATCGACTACGCGTGTGCCTGCGGGAATTTTGATGGCGTCACTCGGGCCGATTGCGGTGATGTGGCCTTGGGCAACCACGACCGTTGAATTCGGCAGGGCGGGTGCACCGGTGCAGTCGATGACGGTGACATGGGTTAGGGCGAGGGAGGAGTCTTTTTGAGCGAATGCCGGGAGAGAGCAACATAGGAATGAGAAAAGGAGCCATTTGCGCATAGGGTTTCGAAGCGACTCGCGGCTTCAAATTTACGAAAACGGCTGGCATGGTGTCTTGAACGGATAAAACATGGCTATCGCCTTAGCGCCATTGGAGAATCGCGCGGAATTCATTTGGGGATCGGATGCGTATCGCCCCGCGTGCCGCCCGGTGAGCGTCTTCAATCGAAGGAGGAAGTCGCCTATCAGTTCAACAGAAACTGCTTGACGAACATCACCGTGGCATAGAAACGATAATCGCTATTCGATTTCTTGCTAAAGCCGTGCCCTTCGCCCTTCATCACGAAATACCAAACTGGGACCCCATTCTTCCGCACGGCACTCACGATCTGGTCAGATTCGCTGCGCGGAACGATAGGATCGTTCTCGCCCTGAATGACAAACAGGGGTTTGGTTATTGAGGCTGCGTACTTCAGAGGTGCAATTCCTTCGAGAAATGCGCGTATCTGCGGGTCGCGTTCGTCTCCATATTCGACGCGCCGAAGATCACGGCGATAAGGGGCGGTACGTTCCAGAAATGAGACGAAGTTTGAAGGACCATAGATGTCTACTGCGCAGCGGATGCGCTCGGGATACTTCATTGCGGTTGCGAGTGCTACATTGCCTCCATAGCTCGCACCGGTGACCATAACCCGGCTGGCATCGAGGTCTGGTTGCGTGGCGACCCAGTCAAGAAGCGAACCGATATCTTTATAGGCGTTCTCCCGAAGTAGCCCGTTGTCCAGCGTCAAAAACGTTTTTCCGAAGCCAGATGAGCCGCGGATGTTTGGAAAGAGCAGCGCTACTCCGAGCTCGTTCAGGTAGTAGTTTTGCTGGCCGAGAAAGTAAGGTTGAAACTGGTCTTCCGGGCCGCCGTGAACGTCGATGATAACCGGACGCTTTCCAATAAAGCGTGCTGGCGGCTGGTAGAGGATGCCGGAGATGGTCATGCCGTCAAAGCTCTTCCAGTGAATCACGCGAGGTTCGACGAATCCCTGCGTGTTCAGGCCGCCAAGCTCACTGAAGGTCCACCTTTCAACCTTCCCTGTCTTGGTGTCAAGGGAATAGGCGTCATCGGCCGACCGCGCCGAGTCTAAGCTGAAGCCCAGATCGCGACTGTTTTGGTGCCAGTGGAGGTCGATTACATAGCCTGGCGGGAAGCCGGGCAGTGGCTTCTCACTGCCAGTGATAGCGTCGAACAGATGGAGAATTGTCACGCCGTCTTCGTTGCTCGCGACCGCGAGCATCTTGCCATTGGGAGAGAGCTGAACTTCGGAAATGTCCCACGGAATGTGCGCTGTCAGGTAGGTATGACGATGAGTGGCGATATCAATCCGTGCCACTCGCCGGAACTCAGAATCGCGGTCTGTGATGGCGTAGATGCTCTTGCCATCCTTGCTAAAGTGGGCGTCGCCATAAGCGACGGCAGCTGCGCCCGACTTCGGCGTGAACAGCGTTTTTTCGCCGGTTGCGACATCGACCAACCACAGGTAGCTCTCGCTGACTGAAATCTCCTGAAAAGCCATGATTTTTGAATCGTCGGGGGCCCAGTCAAGGGGGCTCCATCCCCCACCTTGTAGCTGAATAATCAGGCGATCGCTTTTGGGATCAAGCGGGTTCTCGACATAAAGGTCCACATCAGTACCATTGCGGCGGGTCGAACTATACACGATCCGGTCGCCCCGGTTCGACCAAACCGCAGGTCCATTTTTTGATTTCCCATCTGTTAGCAGTGTGATCTGGCCGGTCGCGAAATCGTAGCGGTAATTCTGATAGTTCTCATCGCCACCCGAGTCTTTGCTGAAGATGAAGTAGTCTCCTCGCGTAGGCTGATACGAGACTCCGCGCGTAGGGCGATCATCAAAGAAAGTCATTTGTGTGCGTGCGCCGCCGGGGAACTTCACTAGGTACACTTGCGGCGTGTTGCACATGTATGTCGCGATTAGCATCTCGCTCCTCACGGGATGCCAGCTGAGGAGCTCTGCCGTTCTGATATTGGTATACCGTCCCACATCCGCGACCAGCGAGGGTAGAATGGGGGGAATGCCATCCGTGATTGATCCCGGCTCAGGCTGTACACCCGCTTGTTGTGCGACAGGTTCGAAGGAACCGATCAGCAGCCAGAAAAATAGAAGGAGGATCCATTTGCGCATAGGGTGCACCGAGAAACTGCACCTTAAGCATACGTAATCACGGCACGAGGCGTCTTGAACGGATAAAACATTGTTCATTGTTTACCGGGCTGGCTAGTGATCGCCGGTAGCTCCGAATTCGGCTGAGCGCCCAAGAATATACTGGAACTGACTATGCTCATCATCCTTGGCGGCCTGCCAGGCACCGGAAAGACGACCATTGCGCGAGAACTTGCCCGCCAGCTAGGTGCAGTTCATGTGCGTATCGATTCTATTGAGGAGGCGATTCTGGACTCAGGAGTGCTCAGCTCACCAATCAACGACGCCGGCTATCGTGTGGGCAACGCAGTTGCCGCGGACAATCTCCATGTCGGCAGAACAGTGATTGCAGACTCAGTGAATCCTATTCCGCTCTCCCGCGATGCTTGGTTCGAGGTCGCGAAATGTGCACAGGTACCTGCCGTTGAAATCGAGCTTACCTGTTCTGACACCAAAGAACATCAGCATCGGGTGGAAACACGCATATCCGACATTGCCAGATCGCGGCCCTCCCTTACTTGGCAAGACGTAGTCTCACGAGACTACCGCCCATGGAACCGCGACCATATTGTGATTGATACCTCCAGCCGGACCGTGGAGGAGATCGTCACGATACTTCGCGGAGCGATTCCCAAACAGGAGTCAAAATCGCTGCCGCGCCCCCGCGTGCCCATCCCAGGTGACGATGCCGAATCTAATTGATTAACTTTCAGGTAGACACGCCAGCGCAGGGCCTATTGTGAAGGGTTCAGATACGGTAAACAATGAAAAACATTGCTATGCCTTAGCGCGGAAAATCGTGCGGAATTGGTTCGGAGTTAATCCGCTTACCGTCTTGAAAGTCCTGCAGAGATGACTTTGATCCGCGAAGCCGGCGGTTGCAGCCACTTCTGCGATTGGGCTCGTACTTGTCGCAAGGTGACGTGACGCTACTTCGACTCTCCAGTTGCGAGCGTACTCCCCGATACTGCATCCGTAGCGTCGGCGAAAGACACGAGCGAGATGCACCGGGTGAACCCCGACCACATTGGCGATCCGCTCTACCGTCAAGTTGTCAGGAAGCGTCTCGTGGAGCAGTTCGATTGCCAGGACGAGCCATGATGGCGTACCGCATTTGTCCTCTTTAAATGCATTCCGTGTTGCTTCGCTAATGATCTCCAGTACAAGTGCCTCCGCTGCGAGTGGCGAGAAGCAATCTGGACTGCGGCTCTCCCTGTAAAGTCGGGCCGCCAAGCATCGAACTCGGCCGTTGCGAAGTTCCGCCGTGGCGTATATCTGACGAGCGAGACACGAATCAGCTTCGTCATCGATGAACTCAAATCTAAAGATGCGACCGCCTTCACCAAGAAATTGGTCCGAATGTACTTCTCCAGGCGGATGAAGCACCGCTGTAGCCGGTCCGCATTCTCGAACGCCGCCACTATAAGTTTCGCGGTAACCGCCATGCAGCAGGATGGAAAAGTAAGGACGTGGGTGCACGTGTCGCCTAATTTGGGTTCCGGGCGGGTAAACCGACTCGGAAAAGCTCACATTTCCCATTTTCCATTGATTTACAACTGTTCCGTAAAAACGCCCACCTTCAAATTCTGGTTTCGCCATCCTGCCCGCTCCGAGATGCACTCTCTGCCACCGCAGCTCACTTTAAGAATAGACGGCATTTGCCTGTTGGGGTGAGTGCCCACCACCGCATGGCTATTTTGAGTGACATGTGATATATTACATAAAACAAGGCGGCTTGCAAATGCCATTGCCGGAACCTACAGCGAAGCTCGCTCGCACTTTGGCGCGCGAAGAAGTCTACGACAAACTGCAGGGTTGGATGATCGACGGTACCCTCGCCCCCGGCGAGATCCTGCATGATGCAAGAATTGCGCAACTGCTCGGTGTCAGCCGTACACCCGTTCGAGAAGCACTACGTCGGCTCGAAGACGAAGGATTGGTTGAGACGGCACTAAACCGGTGGACGCGCGTTGCACGGATTAACCTCGGAGCGTCAATAGAAGCCTACTCGATCATCGAAGTTTTGGAGGTCTTTGCTCTTCAACAGGTATTCACAAAGCTTCCGTCTCAAGACCTCCAGCAGCTGAGGGCGGCGAACAAAGCGATGCAGCGAGCAGTGCAAAACGGAGATCCCGCCGCGGCAATCGCGGCCGACGAGGCTTTCCATCAAGTTTGGCTGACAAGGCTAGCGAATGCCGAACTCTCGCTGCTAATCGCCAGATTAAAGACCAAGCTCCGCCGCGCTGAACTTGCCTACTTTGGAGGGGCAGTACGCGCGCAGCAGTCGTATCGTGAGCACGCGGCCATTTACAACGCTATTCAGCAGCAGATGTTGCCAGATGCAATTGCTGCGCTGAAGCGAAATTGGCAAGGAAGCATGGGCCGTCTCCGAAGCCTTGTTGAAACCAAAGCCGGCGATCTGGGTCCCGATCCAATTACGCATCGACCTAGTGGCAGCGCTGATGTTGAAAGACGCAAGCTAACCTCCGCGATGACGCTTCTTAAGGAGACGCAATGACGAAGGCAGCACGGGCACCTGGAAGAACGCTTATCATTCTTGTGATTGTCTTTCTCTATCTGCTGACCATCTTGCCTGCACGTGCCCAGACCTCCTTTGACGGACTGTGGAGATCTGACGGTTATGGCATGTTGCTCGAATTTTCTGGTGACACTCTGAATGCCACCGAGGTCACATCGATCAGTTGCATTCCTTCGTGGACGGCGCGGCGTACAGCAAGCCCCACCGGGGAGGAAGGAAACGTCTTCGGCGGTAGTCGCGGGCTCGTGCGGTTCGTCAATACTATGTCGCCTGATGCCATCCGCATGCACCTCGACGGAACTGTTTCAGGCATACTTCTGCGACGGATAGCAAGTCGACCGAAGCAGTGTGAAAAGCTACCAGCAAGCACACCCACGGCCAACTATGCGATTTTCTGGCAAACTTTCGACGAGAACTACCCCTTTTTCGCGTTGCACAAGATTGATTGGAGTGCTATCGATCGAAGATCCCGCGGGCGGGTGACGCCTGCAACCACGCCTGCCGAACTGTTTCGAATCTTCCAGCGTATGATCGAACCGCTGCAAGACACCCACACCGGCTTAGAAGCTTCGGATATTGGTCAAGAATTTGATGGCTGGCGGCCTACTACGAATGATCTCGACGAGGGCCAATGGAAAACTGCGCAGGAACTCATCGCCGCCAGATACGTGCAAGGGCCTTTGGTCTCGTTCTGCAAAGGCCACCTGCAATTTGGGACCCTCCAGCATTCAATTGGTTACCTGCGAATTACGGCATTCTATGACTATGTGGACAAGCCAACCTATGCCGACCGGCTTCACGCGCTAGATTCAGCCCTCGACTCAATTTTCAAGAGTGCCACTACCTGGAACGGGCTGGTCATCGATGTTCGCCAGAATCACGGTGGAGATGACGCGCTCGGTGTGGCACTGGCTTCTAGATTTAGCGCTTCCAGATATTTGGCCTATAAGAAGGTCGCTCGCGAGAGCGATAACAAACGATTGCGATTCACACCTCGTGAAGAGGTTTGGGTCGAGCCGAGCTCGCGACCGGGATTTCACGGGAGAGTGATCTTGTTGACGGGTCCCGACACGGTAAGCGCCGGTGAAACTCTTGCCATGGCTCTGATGGGGCGCGAGCCTCACGTTGTCCGGATCGGTTTGAATACTCAGGGGGTATTCTCCGACATCCTCAACCGGTCACTGCCGAATGGATGGCATTTCCACCTGCCGAATGAGATTTACTACACGGGGGATGGAAAATCGTTCGATGGCGCAGGTGTCCCTCCTGATGTTGAGGTCCCCTTCTTCTCGGCGGAGGACATTCGGGCCGGGCGCGATTCGGCTCTGGACAAGACCCTTCAGATCATTACGGAACATGATAAGCGGTGAATGAACTGTGAACTGCCTACATCCATATCCCCGAATCCTCTGCCTGTGCTTCTGGTTGGTGTTCATCTTCGTCTTGTCGCCTGTGCTCGCGTTTGGAGGTGCCGACGGGAACCCGATAGAGGGGTTTACCCCGCAACATAACAATGAGGAGCACACTTTCGAGCAACTCTTTTTGAGTGTACCGAACTCATCGCGCGCCAGAGCCGAACACGAGAGACTGACCCGCGAACCTCACGTTGCTGGGAGCGACGCCGATCGTCGCACCGCGGCCTATATGCTCGACGAATTTCGCAGATATGGGCTCGACGCAACCATCGAAGAGTTTCGCGTACCTCTATCTGAGCCTTTGAAAGTGAGATTTTGTGTCGTTGGTTCGCCTGACCACGACGGTTTTTGCGGACCTTCGAGAGAAGCTGAGGCCATCAAAGCATCTTCGAAGGATCATCGTGTCCAAATGCCCTTCAACGCTTATTCAGCTTCCAGTCGGGTAAAGGGCTTGCTGATCTACGCGAACTACGGATCGGTCGAGGATTACGGTCTGCTGAAGTCGCTGGGCGTGGAGATCAGGGGAAAGATCGTAATCGTCCGTTACGGACACCTCTATCGGGGAGCCAAAGCCAGGTTAGCCGAACAGAATGGTGCGGCCGGGCTCATCATCTATTCTGACCCTGATGATGATGGCTATCACGCCGGCGACGTGTACCCAAAAGGTCCATGGCGACCAGACTCGGCTATCCAACGCGGATCCGTGCTGTACGACTTTCTTTATCCTGGGTTGACGGCCAGCGGAGCCACGGTTCCGAAGATACCGGTTTTGTCGATCTCAAGTGCTGACGCGCGAAAGATCCTGGCACGATTGGAAGGTATGGCAGCGTCCCGAGCATGGCAAGGTGGGTTGCCTTTCACTTACCATTTGGGTCCTGGGCCGACTCAGATTGCACTAGATGTTCAGCTCCACACTGTAGTGCGCCCGATTTGGGTAGTTGTGGCGCGGATAGCAGGCACGACTTTTCCTGACGAAATCGTCGTCGCTGGCAATCATAGAGACGCGTGGGTCTACGGTGGCGCAGATCCCGGTAGCGGAACTGTCGCGTTGCTGGAGATGGCCCGCGGGTTGGGTGTCTTACTCAACCAAGGGTGGCGTCCGCTCAGAACCATTCTGATTTGTAGCTGGGATGCCGAAGAGCAGGACGAACTGGGTTCCACCGCGTGGGCGGAGAAGCACGCGAGTGACATTTCGACCCATGGGGTCGCTTACCTCAACGTTGACGAAGCGGTGATCGGCGATCGATTCGAAGCGGCAGCCACCCCTTCTCTTAAGCGCTTCATCTTGAGCGTCGCAGCCGACACGCCGGAGCCAAGCGGTATCAGTGTATTGGAGAAAGCTAACGCCCGTGCTAGGGAAGAACGCGGAAAAGAACTCCTGTCTGGGGCAGACCCGGGTGCTTCAGGGGGCATTGGGCAGGCGACAATCGAAGTGGATGACTTGGGAGGCGGTTCCGATTTCGTCGCTTTCAGCAATCATTTCGGCATCCCAAGCACAGATTTTTCGTTTCGTGGAGATTATGGCGTTTATCATTCCACCTTCGATGATCACGAATGGATGATGAAATTCGGCGATCCGACGTTCCAATATCATGTCACGGCTGCGAAGTTCTTTGGTCTACAAGTCCTGCGTCTGAGTGATGCGGATCTCCTCCCGTTTGACTACGAGGCATATGGTCAAGAGCTTCTCGATCATGTAGCTACTCTAAACAAGCGGCTTGCAATGATGGCGAAGGGAAACAGTGTAGACCTGGCACCGTTAACGGCAGCTTCGATAGAGCTGGTCAGATTAGGTCGCCTAGTGAAGCAACACTCTGTTTCGCAGCTGAGTCAGAGTCCCGAACCGAGCATACTTCGCAAAACAAACTCTGCGCTGATGAACGCAGAAAGGGCGTTCCTATTACCAAGTGGATTACCAGGCCGCCCTTGGTTCAGGCACGCATTATTCGCTCCGGATATTAATAACGGTTATGACACGTCTATTCTTCCGAGCGTTCAAGAAAAGATTGATGCGGCGGATTTTGATGAGGCGCGGTCCCAGATAGCTGCAGTGACTAGTGCGTTGAATGGTGCTTGTGTAGCCCTGAACGCCTCGATACCGTAATTTTGAATCGTCGCCATTCTCAACAGTGGCGATGCTTCGATCAGCCGACCACGGGTGCGGCATGGTTGTACAGCCAGTATGAGTTACGCGGTCTCATCATGCGTTCGCGTAGGACCACGGCTGACGTTTGCTCATTCAGCTTCAGCGTCACGGGACCGAGAGCGCGCGTCTAGGCAGAATATTGTGGCTACACTGCGGCTCCGCATCAAGAATCTTGAGGAGAAGAATCGCGAGCTGACTGGACTTCTGGACCTTTGTTTATGGGGAACTTGCCTTGGCACGTGAGCAGAACGCCTCCGTAGGGAGCGCCCCTTGAGTGATCCGCAGAACTGCTCATCCACCAACCGACTCCGCAATCTCGTTGGTTGAGGAGTCCGGAAGAGTGCAAAGAGCTTTCAACTTCCGAGTTGTCCGTCATCCGCCCGCAGTCGCCAACATTGCGTCCAAGGTAGAAAAATTGAGAATCCTGGGTTCGGCCTACTCTAGAGTCAGGGTCATCGACTGAAAGTTCAGGGTGATGGTGTGCGCCTGATTAAGGAGAGCCCCAATCGATCAAGTCTTGGTCGGACATCTGCTTGCTTCGCCTTCTTTGCAGCACATTGTCCAAATGAGCGCGCGTGATTTGAACACTTCGTTCAGGGACAATTCCGATCACCCCAAAATGTCGCATCATTGGGTTCTTCCGAATGGGGCGTCCCATGATCTCCGACAGTTCTTCGTGGAGCGATTCGAGTGAAAGCTCACCCCACGCGAAGCTTTCCAGAATTTCCCGTTGGCCTTGCCCCGGCTTTGTATGTTTCATTTCCCGACCGATGACTCCATGGACGGTGTACTAAGATGGTGCAACCTGAGCAGTAAAGCTAATGCTGCAGGAAGCCCGACTAAAATTACGACATGGCCCAGAAATCGGCTCCTAGCAAACGCCGCCGCCGCCGCAACGTAGGATTTACGTACAGGGTGGTTGGCTACCTGGATCGTGAAACGCACGAACTTGTCGCTAAGGCCGCCGAGCGAACTGATGAGAACATCAGTACGTTTGTCGCAAAGGCGGTTCGCGAACGTGCGGAGGCGATTGTTAACAAGCCGCAGCAAGGCTAACTCCTACCCTCACTCCAACGCCGCTTCAGCAGTCTCGGCGAGGCGCGCCTCAGAAGTCTCACAGATTCAGCAACTTGGGATCTAGTCAAAATCGGTAGCACCCGTGTATACTGTGTTTAGCACATACAGTGCTTCTAAAGCATTATATATGCTAAATTAAAATAAGGAGAATAAAAAATGAGCAAGTCCATTTGCAAGTCGACGTTGAAAGCGCGCGGGAAATTCCGCAAGGAACGCAAGTCGTTTCCTTATGTCCGCGCCGCACGGTTGTGGGCTCAGGGAAAGACAATCGCTGTGATCGCCAAGCGCTTGGGGCGCGTTGACACGAACAATCCGGGCGACCCGTACCACCAGTTGCGCAATTTCTTGCGCCGCATGCACGCGGGCTATCGCGACGCACGGGGGCGTACCGTCCGCCTTCCATATCGCGTGTCATCCCACACGGTGAAGCTTTCCCGCAAGGCGGGATTGCAAGGCGCCTAGCAGAGTTCCACAGCCCGAAGCCTCCCCCTTTTTCCGGTTTGTTTCAGATACGTGAGCAGTGGGGTTCGTCCCCCAGATTGCGAGGCTGAGTCGGTGGGTGTTCTTCAGAGAGAAAGGAAGAGGAAGAATGTCGAAAACCTGCTCGCTGCTCTGGCTGCGATGCTGAACGCGCCAGTTCGCGTCCAGCCCACGTGTTCGATTAGCAAATCTCGCTATGTAGCAGGCATCCAGTGCCCGAAGAGATTGTATTTGCAGGTACACTCACCCGAATTCGCGATCGTCGACGATCAGGCGCGAGCAGTGATGGCGCAAGGAACAGAAGTGGGCATCCTTGCCAGAAAAGCGTTTTCTGGCGGCGTGTTCGTTGCCTCTGACCGCGAACACTTAGGCGAAGCCATCCGCTACACGCGAGAGCTCGTTGGAAATCCAAATGTCCCTGCGATCTTCGAGGCCACTTTCCAGCACGACGGCGTACTCGTGAGGGTAGATGTGCTTGAACGTTGTGGAACGGCGTTTCGCCTTATCGAAGTTAAGTCGTCCACGGAGATAAAGCCGCACTATATGCACGACATTGGTATTCAGAAATACGTCATGGAAGGAAATGGCCTACGAATCGCGAGTGCATGCGTGATGCATCTGAACCGAGATTATGTCTATGACGGAAGCCATGGCGACGGCAACCGACATTACGATCTGTCGCGCCTTTTTGTCATTGAGGAAACTGGGGCAACGAACGCCGCATTCATTTCCCGGCAGCTAAATCACTCGCTCAAGATCTTGGGAAGCCCCAATCCGCCGGAAATTGAGCCCGGCGAGCAATGCAAGATCCCGCACAGGTGCGAGTTCTATCGCATCTGCAATGCTGAATGGCCGGCGAACGATGTTCGATCGCTGCCAATAATGAAATGGAAGGTTGACGGGTTGCGACAGCGCGGATTCTGCTCTACCGGACAGCTCCCGGATTCCTTTTGGCTTCGAGCTCTGTACCACCTCACCCCGAAAGAATGCACGATGGCAAGCGCTGCCAAAGAGCGAACGATGCATATCAACCGGCAGATTTCGGCTGAACTGGCAACGCTTCGTTATCCTGTTTGCTATTTGGACTTCGAGACGCTCTGGCCAGCACTGCCGTGGTTCGCCGGGATGCGACCGTACGACCACATCCCGTACCAGTGGTCGCTGCATCGACGTGAGCATTCACATGCGCCACTTGTGCATTCCGAATTCCTCTGGGAGAAGCAGGACGATCCCCGAGCCGCCTTCGTCTCCGCGCTATCTGCGGCTATCGCGGGTACAAACACCATCGTCGTTTACAACAAGAGCTTCGAGTCTTCTCGCCTGGAAGAACTAGGGAGGGCGGTGCCGGGGTATCGAGATCTGCTTAGCGAAGCTCGCAAGAAGTTGTGGGACCTGCTGCCCGTACTGCGGCGAAACGTTTATCACCCAGATTTTTGTGGATCGTACTCACTGAAAACGGTGCTACCTGCGTTAATGCCTGGCAGGCAGTATGAATACCTGCCCGTATCCGATGGGTTACAGGCAGGTCATGCATGGCTGCGTCTTCTCTCGGAGAAGAACACAGGACAGAGAGCGCGACTGAGGAAAGCACTTTCGGCCTATTGCGCCCAAGACACCATTGCGCTCGACTGCATACTGCAAATCTTGACTCAACTGGCTGCTCTTTGTAGTCACACTACCCGCTCCGCTCCGTAGACCAGCTATAGCATGCCGGATCTTCAAGTAGGTGGTTTGTGGGCGGTCGGATAGGAACAACGCCCCCCGCAAACGATCCACAGAATTCACCAGAGCGCAAATTACACCCGTACAGTACGACGGCAAGCCGCTGATACCGCATGACTTAACTCTTAGTCAAAACCGGAAAGGCGCCGGTATCTTATGACATGAAGACGAGAAGTCGCTGGTCAAGGCGAACGGTCGGCGTTGTAGCGGCCGCCGACCTCCTCGCAGTACCCTTCGCCCAGCCTAACCGCTGGCATCCAGCCAACTGTCCCGAGAGCTATCGGTGCTGTTCGCTCACCGAAATGGGTAGGGACGGTCTCTACGCAAGCAAATCCGGGTACTCCCCCACCCGGTTCTTCCTCCTGCCGCGAGCAATATTGTTGCGTGTTCTGTCTGATCTAGTCATTTCCGGTTTCTCGTTTGTATCTTTCAAGCGTGGAGAGGGAATTGAGTCCAAACTCTCCGCAACAAATCTGGGACTCAAGG
>Ga0307478_10001193_pt1 | contig 23241 bp, 19 predicted proteins | sample atmos_gasesECM4C_2_FD_203713 | JGI IMG/M metagenome (GOLD analysis project Ga0307478, IMG submission 203713) | Hardwood forest soil microbial communities from Morgan-Monroe State Forest, Indiana, United States - atmos_gasesECM4C_05 | ecosystem: Environmental > Terrestrial > Soil > Temperate...
GGAACAATATGTGGCGCTCGTCATTCACAAGATGCTGCCGCGCGTCGTTGAGGAACAACTGGCGGAAAGCTGCGATGTTTTTTGCGAGCGCGGTTACTTCGACATCACGGAATCGGAAAAAGTCCTGCGAGCGGCGCAGGAATATGGTCTTCGGCTGCGAATACATGTCGACCAGTTGACGAATTCCGGTGGAGCGTTCCTCGCGGCACGACTGCGGGCGGAGACCGCCGACCATCTTGAGCAGGTCAATGCGGCGGAGATTGCCGCGCTGGTCGAGGCCGGAGTGCAACCCGTTCTGCTTCCGGGTTCAGTCTACTCGTTAGGCAAAACGCGTTATCCGCCGGCGCGAGAAATGATCGAGGCGGGCCTGGCCGTCGTCCTCGCGACCGATTTCAATCCTGGTTCATCGCCGACGCCGTCGATGCCGATGGTGCTGTCGCTCGCAGCCACGCAGATGAAGATGACGCCGGCGGAATGTTTGACTGCGGCCACGGTTAACGCCGCCTGGAGTTTGAATCGTGGCGATCAGATCGGCTCCCTCGAGCCGGGCAAGCTGGCGAATTTCGCGCTCTACGATTGCGCGGATTACCGCGAGATTGCGTATTACTTCGGCGTCTCGCAAACGCATTCCGTCTACATCCGCGGCGAACGGGTCCTGTAGTTCGCTACCTTGCGCCGCGCGCCGCGCGCCCGTAACGTCGCTCCGCAAATGAAGGTAGAAGTGGAAAACGAGCCGCCAGGGATGGCGACGTTGCGGATCGAGTTGCCGCCGGAAGATGTGCGCAAGGAATGGGACGCAATTGCGAACAATTACTCGCGGTATGCGCGGATCCCGGGCTATCGCGCTGGCAAGGCGCCGCGCCAGGTGATCGAGAAAAAGTTTCGCAAGGAGATTCAGGACGAGCTGACGAAAGCGCTTGTCTCGAAGAGCTATCGCGAAGCAATCGCGGAAAAGCGGTTGCGCGTCATTTCGCTGACCGATGTCGGCGACGTCGAGTTCGGGGAAGATCGTTCGATGCGCTTCCGCGCGACCGTGGTGACGGCGCCGGAGTTCGAGTTGCCCGATTACAAGAATATTCCAGTCCAGTTGCCGGCGACGACGGTGAGCGAGGCGGAAGTCGATACTGCAATCGAGCGCTTGCGTGATCAAGCGGCGGATTTCGTCGATGTTAAAGAGCGCGAGCTGGCGCTCGGTGATTTTGCCGTGCTCGATTTCACGGGCGCGATCGATGGCGTGCCGATCAGCGAAATTGTGCCCGAAGCGAGCAAGAACCTGCATGGCGGCAAGAAATTCTGGCTCCATCTCGCGCCGGAAAATTTTCTGCCGAAATTCTGCGAGCAGATCGTCGGCATGAAACCGGGCGAGATGCGGAGCGTCCAGGTGGAATTCCCGGCCGATTTTCCGGTGACCGAGTTGGCGGGAAAGAAAGCCGATTACGCGGTAACCCTGAACGAAATTAAGGAGAAGGTCCTCCCGGCGGTGGACGACGCGTTTGCGGCGAAAATCATGCCGGAGAAAACGGTCGCGGAATTGCGCCACGCGATTGAGCACAATCTCGAGCACGAAAAGGAACACGAAGTCGATCGCGCGAAGGAACAGCAAATCGTGAAATTTTTGCAGGAGCGAATCAGCTTCGATCTGCCGCCGCCGCTCCTGAAGAACGAAACGCGCCGGGCGTTGAATGAGCTGGTGCATCGCAATCGCGAACGCGGCGTGCCGGACGAATTACTGAAGGGCAAGGAAAAGGAACTGATCGAAGGCGCCGGTTCGCTGGCCGCGCACCGGTTGAAGACGAACTTCATCCTGCACCGGATCGCCGAGGCGGAGAAGCTGGAAGTGACGCGCGAAGAAATCGACGAGAGCATCCGCGCGCAGGCCGCGCACTACAACGTTTCGGTCGAAAAAATGCGGAAGGAATTTGAGGAAAACGACCGGATCAACGGCCTCGGGGAAGAGATCCTGCTGGGCAAGACCCTTGATTTCCTAAAGGCGAATGTTAGCGTCGAAACGACTTCCGAGATGGCGGCGGCCAGCGCTCCGCCAGAATAAAACATGACAGTTGCCAACAAAAATTTCTCACAATCCGTCCTCATCCCAATGGTGGTCGAGCAGACCGGCCGGGGCGAACGGAGCTACGATATTTATTCCCGGTTGCTCAAAGACCGGATCATTTTCATCGGCACATCGATCGACGACCACATCGCGAACCTCGTGATCGCCCAGTTGCTCTTCCTCCAAATGGAGGACGGCAAGAAGGACATCAGCATCTACATCAACTCGCCCGGTGGCGTCGTCACGGCCGGGCTGGCGATCTACGACACGATGCAGTTCCTGACCTGCGACGTGAACACCTATTGCCTCGGGATGGCCGCGAGCATGGGTGCGGTCCTGCTCTGCGCGGGAACGAAAGGGAAGCGGTTCGCGCTGCCCAATTCCGATATCATGATCCACCAGGTCTCCGGCGGCGCGCAGGGCCAGGCGAGCGACGTGGAGCGGCAGGTCGAATACATGTTCAAGCTCAAGAAGCGCTTGATCAAAATCATCTCGCAACACACCGGCAAACCGGAGGACCAGGTTCGCCTCGATTCGGACCGCGATTATTACATGTCCGCGGCCGAAGCGAAGGTCTACGGGCTGGTCGATGAAGTGATCAAATCACGCAAGGAAGCAAAGCTGCTCGACGGGGCCACCCCCGAGGGTTCAACGGCGATCGCGGAGGCCGCGTTGCCCCGGAAAATCGAGGAATAAAAGCTGCTATTCTAGCCCCCTGATATGGCGCGCGCTTCCAACCTCACCATGTGCTCCTTCTGTGGCAAAAGCCACGCGGAGGTGCGCAAGCTCATCGCCGGCCCCGGCGTCTACATTTGCGACAGTTGCATCAACGTCTGCAAGAGCATCCTCGATAAGGAGCTGAACGAAGACGCCCGCCGGCAATCGTCCACGATTCGCGTCCCAAAGCCGGCGGACATTCGGCGTTCGCTCGACCAGTATGTCATCGGACAGGACATCGCGAAGAAGACGCTCTCGGTCGCCGTCCACAATCATTTCAAGCGGGTTCTGCAAAGCGTTCCGCCGGACACGTCGGCGGCGTTTCAGCCGGACCCGTTCGCGGACGTCGAGATCGAGAAGAGTAACATCCTGCTCATCGGCCCCACCGGTTCCGGCAAGACCTTGCTGGCGAAGACGCTCGCGAAAATCCTCGATGTGCCGTTTTGCATCGCGGACGCGACGACGTTAACCGAAGCGGGCTACGTCGGCGAAGACGTGGAGAATATTATCCTGCGTCTGCTCCAGAATGCCGATTACGACGTGAAGCGCGCGGAGATCGGCATCGTTTACATCGACGAGATCGATAAGATCGGGCGCAAGACTGACAACGTCAGCATCACCCGGGACGTTTCCGGCGAAGGCGTGCAACAGGCGCTCCTCAAGATTCTGGAAGGCAGCACCTGCAACGTTCCGCCGCAGGGCGGGCGTAAGCATCCGCACCAGGAATACATTCAGGTCAACACCGAGAAGATCCTCTTCATCTGCGGCGGTGCGTTCGTTGGTCTCGATAAAATTGTGCAGAAGCGGATCGGGCAGCGAACGATGGGTTTCAACAGCCCCACGCTCGAAGTCGAAGCGGCGCTCGCGAAAGAAGCGGTACGGCATGTCGAGCCGGAGGATTTGCTGAGCTTCGGGATGATCCCGGAATTTATCGGTCGGTTGCCAGTCCTCAGCGCGCTCGACGCTCTCACTGAGGAAGAATTGGTCGCTATTTTGACGGACACGAAAAACGCGATGATCAAGCAGTACACCAAACTCTTTTCGATGGAGGGTGTTGTCCTCAACGTGGATAAGGGTGCTTTGAAGGCGCTTGCGGCTCAGGCTGTGACGAAAGGGACTGGCGCGCGCGCCCTTCGTTCCATGCTCGAGCGGATCATGCTCGAGATCATGTACGACGTGCCGAGTCGTGAAGACATTGCCGAGGTGAAGATCGATCGCGCGGTGGTCGAAGGGAAGAAACCGCCGATCATTCGTTTAAAGAAGCAGGAAAAAGCGGCGTAAGGGCGGAAGAAAACGCCGAACGCCCAACGCCGAATCTCGAATGGCAGAGTTCGGGTTCGGTTGAGCCACCCATTTTTCTCGGCTTTCTGACTTCGGCATTGGACGTTGGGCGTTGGGCGTTCGACGTTTTCTTCAAATGCGCGTCGTCGTCATCAACACCGGCACCGAGCTTCTCCTCGGCGACGTCCTCAATTCCCATCTTTCATTTATTGCCCGCGAAATTTTCCCGCTTGGGTTGCGGATCGATCGCCAGATCACCGTTCCCGACGGCTCCGCGATTCACGATGCGATCGCGGAATCATTGGATCGGGCTGAGATCATTTTTGTTACCGGCGGGCTCGGACCAACGACGGACGACATCACGCGCGAGGTCACTGCTGAACTGTTCGGACTAAAGTTGCGGCATGACCCGGCGATCATGCGCGCGATCGAAACGCGCGCCGCGCGCCGCGGCTTCCGACTCACGGAGAGAGTGGCGCGCCAGGCCGATGTGCCGGAGGGCGCGACGGTCTTGCCTAACGATCACGGGAGCGCTCCCGGTTTGTATCTCCCGGCGGAAACATCCAGGAAACGCCCGCATCTTTTCCTGCTGCCGGGTCCGCCGCGTGAGCTGCATCCGATGTTCCGTAATTCGGTATTGCCGATCCTGCGGGAGATCGTGCCGGCGGGATCTGCCATTGGCTGTCGCATTTTTCGGATCGTGGGCGTAGGCGAGTCCCTGGTTGAAGATGCCGTCGGCGCGCGGTTGCTGGAATTGCCCGGTCTCGAACTGGGCTATTGCGCGCGCCCTGGGGAGATGGACCTCCGCCTCATCGGTGAGGCGCGAGTTCTGGACGCGGCCGAGCGGATCGTTCGGGAAAAGTTGGGATCGGCAATTTTTTCTACGGACGGCAGCGACTTGGAAGAAACGATTGTGAAGTTGCTGACTGAACGCAAACAAACCCTGGCGGTGGCGGAATCCTGCACCGGCGGGTATCTGGCCCATCGAATCACGAACGTGCCCGGCGCTTCAGCAGTTTTGCTCGCGGGTTACGTCACCTATTCGAACGAAGCCAAGGTAGCGATGTTGGGCGTCGATCCGCGCCTCATCTCCGAGCACGGCGCGGTTAGCGAGCAGGTGGCCGAAGCCATGGCTGAAGGCGCACGCGCAACGGCGAAGGCGAATTTCGCCCTGGCGACTACTGGCATCGCCGGACCTGGCGGCGGAACGGATGAGAAACCAGTTGGAACGGTTTTCCTCGCGCTGGCGGCTCGAGATGGTGCGACGAAAATCAATAAACGATTCTTTCCCGACGATCGGCCAACGTTCAAAGAACTGGCGACGCAGGCTGCATTGGAAATGCTGCGACGAGAGCTGCTGTAGGTGGGAGCGCTCGATCCACCTACGGATCCACCCGCACCGGCGTGCCGACCTTCACGTGCGAATAAAATTGCGCGGCCGCGGGTTCCGGCATTCGGATGCAGCCGTGCGACGCGGGATAACCCGGGAGAATTCCCACGTGCATCCCGACGCCTTCGCCAGTCAGGCGCATGAACCACTTCATCGAAGCGCCGACAAAATGGGTCCCGCTCGGCGCTGCATCAATGTGGGCGCTGATGCCGCCGCGGACGGTGCGGCCCTGGGAATCCTTGTAATCGCCGTAGAGGCTCGAGTGATGATCCTTATCTTTTTCGAGGACGCTGAAACTGCCGTTCGGAGTCGTGTGACCGCGCTTGCCCGAAGAAATCGGGCTGTCGATCGCGATTTCCTCGCCGGTCATCAAATAAGCGCGCTGTTTCGTGAGTGAGACGATGACGTGCGCGTTGTCCGGCGTGACCTGTTGAAGAATCGCGGCGTTCGTTGTCATCGGCGGCTGCTTGGAAATTAGCTCGCTTGCTTTTTTCATCGGCTGCGATGCGGTCGGCGAGGCGGAGGGCAACGGTTTCGGGCGATTTTGATTTGTCCTAGCGGAGGGCGAAGGAGTAGGGCGGCGGATCTGCGCGTGCGCGACATCAAAAGCAATAACGCCGACGGCCAGGCTGAGAGTGAAACGAAGAAGCCGCGAGGTCACTTTAATCAGTTGCCAACATACGTCCCCACGCGCTTCAGCCAACCTGGCAACCAGCGCGCTTCATTTCGCTCCGGAGGAGAATTGCGGACGCGGGTTTTCAAAACCGCCTTGGCCGATTCGGCGAAGCTCTTCACCGCTTCGCGTCCAGTGGTTTCCTGAGTCATACCTTCGAGCACCTGCAACAAGCCCCAACCCTGTCCTGCGTAACGCTCCGTGGCAAGAACACCTTCGCCTTTGAAGTTCACGTAATCGACCAGCGCGTAACAGCCCATCGCGGTGCTGGCGACGCGATCGAAGCGCTCCTGCACCTGGGCGTGGTTCGACGCGCCGCCTTCCGCCAGCATTTTCGGAAGCGCTTCCCGCAATCGGTGAACCAGAAATTCCGCCTGGAGATCGACGGTGCGGGCGAGGAAGGCCCGCAGTTCTTTCATCGGCTGGCTCTGCGCGGCCTGGTTGAATTCGGCGCGTGTCTTCCACGGACAGCCATCGCGTTGTGATAAAATCGCGGGCAGCTTGACCCCGCGCCCGGTGGCGAACTCAAGGAATTTCGGGAAACTTTCGTCGAACGGGCCCCGGACGCCTTTCGGGTACCAGATGAAGTGACCGATGCCGAGCGACGCGAAATTTTCGCCGGTATTCCAGGACGTCAGGCCGGCTACGGTGCCGCCGCATTCGTTCTGCCAGATCCGGTTTCCGATTCGCCGCGTTTCCGCCGGGGAAAGATTGATTGCTGCCAGGACAGAGCCGCCGATCCCGACGAGAATCAAAACGAGCAGGGGAGCCAGCCGCCGCGAGATCGATGCGCCCGAACGGCTTGACGGGGAGAGTTTCTTCTCTAGCATGGCAGTTCCCGCGGCGCCCAGATTCAGAAGCCAAACCGCGCCCGGCCTCATCCTTCTTATGAAACGTCTCATCATTTGCCTCAGCGCGGCCTGCGTTGCTTCGATCGGTTTAGCGCAGGATAAACCACAGCTCAAAGATCAAAAAGACAAGGCCAGCTACAGCATTGGCTATGATATCGGGGAGACTTTCAAGAAACAAAATGTCGACCTGAATGCGGATGCGCTCTTCGCCGGATTAAAAGAAGGGCTGGCCGGAAAAGAGGCGGCGTTGAGCAAGGAGGACCGCGAGAAAACGCTCCAGGCTTTCCAGAAAGAAATGATGGAAAAGCAGATCGCGGCCAGCAAGGAAGCAGCCACCAAGAATGCGGCTGAAGGCGAAAAATTTCTCACCGAAAACAAAAAGAAAGATGGAGTGAAGATAACGGCCAGCGGGCTGCAATACAAAGTGTTGAAGGAAGGATCGGGGGCGTCGCCCAAGGAGACCGACACCGTCGTGACGAATTATCGTGGCACGCTGATCGACGGGACGGAATTCGACAGCTCCTACAAACGGAATGAGCCGGCGGCCTTCCCGGTGAACCGGGTGATCAAGGGCTGGACGGAAGCGTTGCAGCTCATGAAGCCGGGCGGGAAATTCCAGCTCTTCATTCCGGCCTCACTGGCTTATGGCGAGCGGGGCGCCGGCCAGCTCATCGGTCCGAACGCGACGCTCATTTTTGAAGTGGAACTCTTGAGCATCAAGGCGCCCGAAGCGCCGGCGACCGTCGCGCCTGGTGCTGCGGCTCCGGCGGCGTCGACCAGCCCGGCGGCGAAGCCCTCGCCCTCTACCTCTGCGAGCCCGCCCGCGAAGCCTTCTCCGTCAGCGAAACCGAAGTAAGATTATCGATTCGCGGTCGCCGGCTCCCACGCCACGCGCGGCGCGTCGCCCCAGAGATCTTCGAGGCTGTAGAACTCGCGTTTTTCCTGGCGAAAAACGTGGACGATGACCTGCATGTAATCGAGCACGATCCATTGGCTCGCCGGGAAACCGTCCACCGAGACAGCACGAAGGCTGTGATCGTCCTTCAACCCGTCTTCGATTGCGGACGCGATCGCTTTGAGATGCGGCTCGGACGTTCCGGAACAAATGACGAAAAAATCGGTGAAGCTCGAGATGCCCTGGAGATCGAGGACCACGATTTCCTCCGCCTTTTTATTCGCCGCGAGATTGGCGCAGGTCTTGGCTAAGTTTTCGGCGGTGATTTCTAAGGCTCCCGGTATAGCTGGCGTTCGCGGATGATTTTCTCGACCGCTTTCGGTACGAGATAGCGAATGGATTGCCCGCTGGCAACCCTGTTTCTGATATCGGTCGCGGAAATATCCAGATGCCTGCGCACGATGGGATAGGGATGATCGGTCCTCAATCCGCTGCGATCGAGCACGGCGAACTGGACCATCTTCGCGAGATCGGAAAAGCGGCGCCACGTGGGAAGCTCCGCGACGTTGTCTTCGCCGATTAGGCAGACGAATTCGGTGTCAGGTTCGCGGCTCTTCAACGCCTCAATCGTATCCACGGTGTAGGACGGCGCGGAGCGTTCCAGCTCCATCGTGTCGAGGCAAAAACGGGGCTCGCCCTCGATCGCCGCGCGCACCATTTCAACGCGAATCTCCGCAGCCGCCGGTTTTTGCTTCAGTTTGTGGGGTGAGATCGCGGCCGGAATAAAAATCACGGCCTCCAGGCCGAGCTGCTCCAAAGCATCGCGGGCCAGGATCAAATGGGCCTGATGAATCGGATCGAATGTGCCGCCGAAGATGCCGATCTTTTTCAAAGCGTTTCCTTACTCTGTTGTCATTCCGAGCGCAGTCGAGGAATCTCTCGCTTTTCCGCCGGATTAATCGAGAGGTTCTTCGACTCCGCTACGCTTCGCTCAGAATGACAGATAGGAAACGCAAGACAGATGCGCTCGGGCAATTGATCCTCACCGGCGTTCCAGGCTACGAACTCGATTCCCAAACCGCCGCCTTATTTCGCCGCGTCCAGCCGGGCGGATTCATTCTCTTCGGGCGCAATATTCAAAGCGCGGCGCAACTTCGGAAATTGATCGACGACTTGCGCGATATCAGCGAGGTCGAACCGATCATCACGATCGATCAGGAAGGCGGGCGCGTTTCCCGGCTGCGGTTGATTGGGAACGAGCCGCCAAACGCGCAGCAGCTCCGCGATCGCAACGACGTGTCACTCGTTAGGCGCCACGGCGAAATCACCGGCCGGCTCCTGCGCCTCTTCGGATTTAACCTCGATCTCTGTCCGGTTCTCGATATTTCCTTCGACGACGATGCCGACAATTCGCTTCGCGGACGTTGCTACGGCAAAAGCGTCGAGCAGGTGGTCCGCCTCGCGAGCGCGTTCAATGACGGGATGCGCGGTGAGGGGATTCTCAGTTGCGGCAAACATTTTCCTGGCTATTCGGCGGCAACCGTGGACGCGCATCACGATCTGCCAAGGATCGAGCGGACGCGCGCGGAATTGGATCAGGAAGAACTGGCCGTCTTTCGCCAATTCGTCGGCACCGTCGACAGCATGATGATTTGCCACGGCTGGTATCCGGCATTCAACGCCGCCAAACGTCCCGCTTCCCTGTCGCGCGAAATCATCACGCAGTTCCTGCGAGAAGAATTTCGCTACGAGGGCCTGATTATGACAGACGATCTCGACATGGGCGCGATCCTGAATCAATACGGCCTCGAGGATACGATTCGGCTCGCGATCGAGGCCGGGAACGATTGGGTGATGATTTGTCATCGCGTCGCAGCGATCGAGGAAGTGCATTCCATTCTCGGCAATCTTCCGTCGGCGCAGATCGAGCGCGCGCTCGAGAGCGTTGCTCGCACAAAAAAGAAATTGGCGGCGGCGGCCGAGTTCTCGGAAGCGCGATTCGGCGAAATCGATCGCGAGATTTGGGATCTGCGCGTGGCTGTTCTCGGCGAAGAAGAAGCGGCGAAGCGAAGTCCCGAGGACGGGAAGCGCTCGCCGGTGGAGACGTATTAAGGTTCGCGTCAGCGCTGGCGTCCGATTTTCGCGAGCACTTCTTTCGCGGCGCGTTCGCCGGATTCGGCGGCGCCTTCCATGTAGCCGTTGAACTCGGCGCTGGTGTGCTCGCCGGCGAAGAAAAGATTGCCGACCGGCGTCGCCACTGCATCTGCGAGCGTCGAATATTGGCCCGGTTTGTAACAGGTGTAGGAGCCGAGGACAAAAGGCGAAGTGGGCCAATGCTGGCGCACCGCTTTCTTCGTGAAAGCGTCGAGGACGCCGGGATAAATTCGTTCGGCCTGCGAGACGAACCTGGCGGTGCGGTCCTGCAGTTCCCCATCGTCGAGGTGTAAGCCGAGATTTCCGCCGGCGAAATTCGTCAGGATCGCGTGGGTGCCGGGCTGTCCGCGGCTGGTTTCCCAGCAACATTGGAATTCCAGATCGGTGAAGGTGTAGCCGGTGCTGTGCGTGTCTTCCCAGACTTTTCTCGAAAAGCCGGCGATCAATTTCGCGTTGGTGCCGTAGCCGAGTTCCTCGATCGCTTTCCGTTTCGCGTCCGGCAGTTTTACGCGCACATCGAGTTGGCGAAGAATCGTGAACGGAAGCGCCAGGACCAGAATATCGGCCTTCATTTCCGCGGTGCCATTGTCGCTTCGTAACGCCAAGGTGAATCCGCGGCCGTCGCTCATGATTGCTTCGAGGCGCGTTCCAAATTCCACGGTGCGCTCCAGCCGCTCCGCGAGGCGCGCCGGCACGCTGTCGTTTCCTTCGGCGATGTGAAAACGCTCATCGCTTGGGCCAAAGATGCGAAACTCATCCGGCGGCGTTTCGTCGCCCATCGTGAGAAGCAGATTAAGCGCGCTTTGCTGGTCGATCTCTAACCCGTACTCACCGACATAGGCCGCGCGCAGGACACTGGTGGCCAGGCCGCTGATGCTGCGTTTTTCAAACCATTCGGGAATGTTAAGTCCATCGATCTCGCGCGCGTGCGGCGTGTCGTAACTGATCTCGTGCCGGACTTTCATCAGCTTCAGGTCTTTGACTATCGCCTTCGCGACCGGCCGAAACATGTCGATGAACGCAGCGTTAACCGGGACCAATCGGTTATCGAAAAAATACGTGTGCTCGCCAGCCGGATTTTTTTCGGCGCCGAGATCGTTCAGTGTCAGGCCAAGCTCCTTTACGAGACGCCGCATCGTGACGTGACCCGAATCGATGTATTCGCCGCCCAATTCCGTGAGCTGATTATCGGGAAAGAAATTACGCAGACTGAACATGCGGCCGCCCGCGCGGGTGCTCGCTTCGATCACGCGTGGAGCAATGCCGTGTTGTTGGAGCCGATAGGCGCAAACCAAACCGGCTGTTCCTGCACCAATGATGACGACCTTCGCGGAATGAGGTCCGCGCGCCGTCGCTTTTACGAGGGGTGTGACACTTGCGCCAGCCGCCGCGGCCACGGCCGTTCTGAGAAACCGGCGACGATCCCACTGCGCCGCCTCCTTCCGCTCGAAACCCTCCGCGGTGCTGGCGCCGGTTCGTTCCAGCCATGACGCCAGCCGCAGCGCGCGTTGAACTTCGTGGAAGAGCGGTGAGCGAGCCATGCAAAGAAAGGTGGGCGCACTATGAACGAGTGGGCGCGGGCGAATCAAGCGGCGAGCGATTGACGATAGTTCGCTCCGCCCATAACATGCGCGCGTGCAAGCGGAGCTGGAGCAATTGCTCGTTCTTCAAAATCGGCAGCAGAAGATCAGACAGATCCAGACCGAGATCAAAACGATGCCGCAACAGCGCGAGAATCTCGAGGCGCAACTGGCGGCGAGCGTGGCCGCGCTGAGCGCCTTGAAAAGCAAAGGGCAACACCTGGAGATGGATCGCAAGAAGCTAGAGCTCGATGCCGGCACCCGCCGTGAGAGCATTAATCGGCTCAAGACCCAGCAATATGAGACCCGGAAGAACGACGAGTTTCGCGCGATGGGCAATGAGATTGAGCGCTACGAAAAGGAGATCCAGCAGATCGAAGATCAGGAGCTCGAGCTGATGGATCAGGCCGAAAAATTAAAGGGCGAGCTTTCGATCGAGGAGAAGAAGGCGGCAGGGGCGCGCGATTCGATCGCGCGGCAAATGACGGACCTGGAGGAGAAAAGTAAAACGCTGGATGGCCAGTTGAATCAATTGACCGCGGAAAGGACTGAGCTGGCGGGGAAAGTGGAGGAGGAACTGCTCAGCCGTTTTGAGCGGCTGTTCGCCAGCAAGGGCGACGCCGCGGTGGTGGCGCTTGAGCACGAAGTTTGCACCGGTTGCCACATGAAGGTCACAACCCAGACCGCGCACCGGGTGAAGAACGGCAAGGAGATTGTGAGCTGCGAACAGTGCGGCCGAATTCTCTACGCCGCGGAGTAAGAATCAAACGTTGAAACGGAATTCGACTACGTCGCCGTCTTTCACGACGTAATCTTTTCCCTCGATCCGCAATTTGCCGGATTCGCGCGCCTTCGCGAAAGATCCCAGCGCGACGAGATCGTTGAAGTGAACGGTCTCGGCGGCAATGAAGCCACGCTCGAAATCGGAATGGATCACGCCCGCGGCCGCGGGACCCTTGTCGCCGGCGTGGATCGTCCAGGCGCGTGTTTCTTTTTCTCCAGTCGTGAGGTAAGTGCGCAGCCCGAGCAGGTGATACACGGCGCGGATGAGCGCACTGACGCCGCTCCCTTCGACGCCGAGATCGCGCAAATATTCCTGTGCTTCGGTTTCGCTCAGGTCCACCAGCTCGCTTTCGATCTGGGCGCTGATCACGACGGCTTCGGTCGCGAAATGATTACGCGCGTATTCCTGGACGGCGTGCACGTGTTGATTTCCGTTGTGGCCGGGATCGGCGATCCCGGCTACAGATGCGCCGAGATCGGCCTCGGCGACGTTGCAGGCAAAGAGTGTCGGCTTCGAGGACAACAGGAAGAAATCCCGCGCGATCTCCTTTTCCTCCGGTGTGAGCTCGAACGTGATCGCGGGCTTCCCGGCATCGAGATGCGGAAGAAGCTTGTCGATTATGGCAACCTCAGCCTTGGCGCTCTTCGATCCGGCGCGGACTTCTTTTTGCAAACGATCGTGCCGTTTCTGGAGCGATGCGAGATCGGCCAGAACGAGCTCGGTATTGATCACCTCGATATCGCGCACCGGATCAATCGTGCCGCTGACATGATGGATATCGGCGTTTTCAAAACAGCGGACGACCTGGACGATCGCGTTTACCTCGCGGATGTGGCTGAGGAACTGGTTGCCAAGTCCTTCGCCCGCGCTCGCGCCTTTCACCAGGCCGGCGATGTCCACAAACTCGATTGCCGCCGGGATGATCTTTTGCGAATGCGAAAGCTTCGCCAGCGTTTCCAGCCGCGGGTCCGGCACAGTCACGACGCCGAGGTTCGGATCGATGGTGCAGAAAGGGTAATTGGCCGCCTGCGCTTTTCGGGTGCGCGTGACCGCGTTGAAGAGCGTGGATTTGCCCACGTTCGGCAGGCCGACAATTCCAGCGCTCAGCATAGGAAAAGGATGAAGGGTGAGGGATGAGGGATGAAGATCTGAATTCTACTTTTTTTCATCCCTCGTCCCTCAGCCTTCATCCTTTGTTTGTTATCGGGCCGGCGGGATTCGAACCCGCGACCTCTTGAACCCCATTCAAGCGCACTACCAAGCTGTGCTACGGCCCGATGCCGCGCCCACTATTCACCGCCAGCCTCTGGATTGCCAAAGAACTTTTCCTCCTAGTCATCCCGAGCGAAGTCGAGGGATCCCGTGATGTCACCTGCTGGTTTTGCCACGGGATCCTTCGACTCCGCGTCGCTCCGCTTAGGATGACAGATGCGATAATGAGATGGTAGATGTACCAGATGAAATATCGCCGGCTGGGAAAATCGGGGTTGCAGGTGAGCGAGCTTTCGTTCGGCGCCTGGGTCACGTTCGCGCAGCAGATCACGGAAAAGACCGCCGAGAAACTGATGACCCTCGCCTACGACGCCGGCGTTAACTTTTTCGATAACGCCGAGGCTTATGCGAACGGGAAGGCCGAAATGGTGATGGGCCGGATTCTGAAACGCCGCGGCTGGGGGAGGGACACGTTTCTTGTTTCGAGCAAGGTTTTCTGGGGCGGCGAGCTTCCGAATCAGGAAGGGCTCAGCCGCAAACACGTCATCGAAGCGTGCCACGCCGCGCTCCGCCGATTGCGGGTGGATTATCTCGATCTCTATTTTTGTCATCGCCCCGATCCGAACACGCCCATCGCGGAAACGGTCCGCGCGATGAGCGATCTCATCGCGCAAGGCAAGATCCTTTACTGGGGCACATCGGAATGGAGCGCGGCCGAGATTAGCGAAGCGCATCGCATGGCGCACGAGTGGCGGCTCGTGCCGCCGACCATGGAGCAGCCGCAATACAACCTGTTTCACCGGGAACGGGTGGAAGAAGAATTTGCTCCGCTTTACGACACAATCGGCCTTGGCCTAACGACCTGGTCGCCGCTCGCTTCCGGTCTGCTCACCGGAAAATACAGCCAGGGCGATCCCGGCGGGACGCGGATTTCGTTGAAGAATTATGAATGGCTGCGGGAGCAGTTTGAGACGGCTGAAGCGCGGAAGCGGCTTGGCAAAGTGGAGAAGCTCGCCGCTGTCGCCAGCGATCTCGGAACAACTCTGCCGCAGCTCGGGCTCGCGTGGTGTTTGAAAAATCAGCGCGTCAGCTCGGTGATCACCGGTGCCTCCAAGCCGGCGCAGGTGAAGGAAAACATGAAAGCGGCCGAGCTGGTCACCCAGCTCACGGAAGAAGTGATGACGCGCATCGACAAGATTTTAGGTGGATCGCGCGCTCCGTCGCGCGATGGCAAGAGTGGCGGCGAAGCCGCGTAGAATTAGCATCCAGCGACCCATTCGACTTCGCTCGGGGCAGGCTCAGCGCTCGATCCACCCGGTAAGAAACGCATCGATCAGTTCTGGCAGCTCATCGCTGTAACCGCCTTCGAGGATCGCGCCGGCAGGAATGCTCGTTTCGTGCAGCCACGTTCCGAACCTGGCGAAATCTTCCGGCTCGAGTGTCATCTCGGTAATCGGATCGCCGGCATAAGCGTCGAAGCCTGCGGAGACCAGCAACAGATCGGGCTTGAAAGCGACTAGCGTATCGAGCGCGCGCCTGACTTCGTGACCATGCTCTCCCCGCCCGGTGAGCGGCGCGACCGGAAAATTGTGGACGTTGCCGAATGACCGCGTCCCCGTTCCCGGATAACCCGGGAACTGGTGGATCGAGGCGAAGGCGATCCGCGGATTGCCGGCCACGATATCTTCGGTGCCGTTGCCATGATGCGCGTCGAAATCCCAGATCGCGACGCGCTCGGCGCCGTTTTCCAACGCATCCAGCGCCGCCACTGCGATGTTGCTGAAATAACAAAACCCCATGGCGCGCTCCCGCATGGCGTGATGTCCCGGCGGCCGCATCAAGCTGAACGCCCGGTTTCCTTTTAACGCTTCGCGCGCGACCTCGAGCGCCGAGCCAGCCGCGCGCGCCGCGTGCTCGTGAATACCGGGATAGGCCGGGGTATCGACATCGAAATCGAGCGCCGCATCTTGAATTTGTTTCACATGTTCGCGCGAATGGGCCCGCTCCAGCGCGACGTCAGCCGCCAGTTTCGGTTCGCGCCATTCCCAATCGGGATGACGATTTTTGAGCACCGGAACGGTTCGCTCGATCCGCGCCGGCCGTTCAGGATGGCCCGGCGAAGAATATCCCGTGCAGCGTGGATCGTGAAAGATGATCAATCGTCGTCGTCGTCCGGCGATTTCTCCGGGGTCGCCCCGGGCGACTCGCGCGGATATTGCCGCCCCTGCTTCAGGCCCCCGGAGTTTTCGGAATCCGGTTGTTCTTCTGAAGGCGAGGGCGATCGGCGCGGGCCATTGCGCGGCCCGAACTTGGCCGAGGGCGATTGGCGCGAGGACGGCGACTCTTCCGGTTCCACATTTTGCCGCGGTGAGATCAGATGAGGCGCCGAGCTTGATTTGGGCGAAGCCGAAGGTCTTGGCGAAGCGGTCACGCTTGGTGCGACGCTCATCTTCGGTGAGGTCGCGGGAGCCGCCGTGGGAGTTGGGCTCGTCCCTCCGAGCGACCAGGTTGTCGTCTTTTTCGAGAACCAGGAAAATGCCCCGTTCGCGAGATCCTTTTCGATCCTGGCTATGGTCAGGACTTCACCGCCTTTGAAGTTGCCGAGGGTCGTTGTTGCTGGAAGCGTCGCGGTCGGGTCCTCACCCACCGGTCTCGGGTCGTACTGTTCGCCGACGGCCGGCTTGATATCTTTCGCGCTCAAATAACTCGTTAGGCTCGCCATCGTGACGGGCGCGCCGTTGCTGGGATTTTTATCGAGAACAAGCTGGTTCTTGGCCGTGTCGATCGCGCGCAGGTTCGTCATGATCACGGTTTCTTTCGCCTGGTCCCCAACTCCGAGCAGGGACGTGGAAACAATCGGGGCGACAAGGGCGACCGGCACGACCACGATCGAGGCGATAATGAGTGCGATGCCGTGGCCCGTTCCGCCCCGGGTAATGACAACGATGCCGAGGATGATCGCGGCGACCGCCACCGGCCAGACCAGAACCCAGCTTCCGCAGCCCAGAATAGGAATGAAAGAAATGACCAGCGTGATTCCCAGCAGGATCCAGCCGATTAGCGCCATGATCTTGTAAGGTTTACGCGGACTCGCGGACGGCTGGACGATGGGAACATTCGGGCGAACGGGAATTGCGGCCGGTGTGGGGGCGGGTGCTGGAGCCGGCGCTGCCGGAGTTGGAGCTGGAGCCGGGGCTGGAGGAATTACTACGCCCGCTACGCTCGAGAGCGGCGCCCAGCCGGCGGCGCCTTCATACCACGCCAGGTCGGTGCCGGCGAAAGTTCCGTCCGCCAGTTTGCGATTGATTTCCTCGAGCGAAAAAGGCCCGAGCTGTTGGCCGCCCTTACCGACGTAGATTTGCATTCGCAACCTTCTGAAGGAAACCGCGCGGAAGATCAAGCCTGCTTCGGCTAATCGTTTTCGTCAGGCGTCGCAGACGGCGTTGTCCTCGCGATTGGCCGAAGAAGCGCAATCACCCTTCGTCTCGGACTTGTTTTTTGGAACGGGTGCGCCAAACGTCCGGGATGAAGTCCTTTCTTTCCACGCTTGTCGCCGGATCCGCCTGTCTCTTTCTCGCCGCCGTTTGCGGGGCTGAAGAAGTCGAATGGAAAGCGGAAGCGAACATGGACCACCAGCTTTTCCCCTCGCTCCTCATCGCCACCGCTTCGGTGCGCCCGGTCGAACCGGATGACGAGGAAGCGGAGAAGCCCGATCCCTATTTGCTCGGGGAACGCTTTGGTTTGGTTGGTGTTTCGGTCAAAGTCCCGACCGCCAACGCGAAAGTGAAGGTGACCCTGAAAGAAAACGATCTCATGGCCGCGAGCTCCTGGAGCGGCGAAGTGGCCGAGGCCGGGAAGGATTACTTCATCGCGCCGAAAGTGAATTACAAATTCGACCGGCTTCGGCAAATGACGCAGCAGGTGCCTTTGAACATTACGTTCGAAGTGGAGGTCGATGGCGAACCGGCCGGCGAGAAACATGAGACTCTCCAGGTGCGCTCGATTAACGATTGTCCTTTCGGCGTGAGCAATTCCGAGGAAACCCTCAACGACGAAAACTTCATCGCCGGCTCCGCCGCGCTCGGCTGGATGTTCGCCGCTTACGTGAACGAGAACCACCCGATGCTCGATAAAATTTTGCAGGAAGCTCTCGAGACGAAAATCGTCGGCGCCTTTAAGGTGACGACCCACGAACACGACGAGACGCTCAAGCAAGTCTTTGCCCTCTGGGCCGCCCTCCAGAAACGCGGCCTCCAATACAGTAGCACCACCGCGACGCCCGGCGGCTCTGATGTCGTCAACAGCCAGTACGTCCGCTTCATCGATCAATCGCTCACCAACACCCAGGCCAACTGCGTCGATGGCAGCGTTCTCTTCGCCTCCCTCCTGCGCAAGATCTCGATCGAGCCGTTTCTCGTCACCATTCCCGGCCACATGTATGTCGGTTTCTATCTCGGCGCCGGCAAATCCCAGTTCATCGGTCTCGAGACCACCGTCGTCGGTCTTCCAGACGTTGCCGACGAAAAGAAACCCGGCGACCCCGCCGCGCTCACCGCCTTGCGCGACAAGCTCGACGCCGCCTTGCGCGCTCGCCGCGATTGGAAAACCTTCGCGAAAGCGGTGCAGGTGGGCACCGAAGACCTGACCAAGAACAAAGAAAAACTCAACGCCGGCGATCCCACCTATCAATGGATCGATCTCGCCGAAGCCCGCTCCGAGGGTATCATGCCGATCCCGTACGCGGCCGCGCCGTAATCTTTGGGGCGACGCGAATCCGCTCGTTAGGTCATCGCCAGATAGTGCTTGTCAGTGGGAACGCTGATCTCTAGACCAGATAGCGACCACGCGGTCGCCCCACCATGAAAACAAAAACCAAAGTCGGCCTGGCAACATTATTTTTCCTTGGCCTTTTCGCATCCACGCGCGCAGAAGCGCAATTGAGTTACACCGTTGCGGACCTCGGCACGCTCGGCGGCACCACGAGCACGGCCAATGGCGTCTCCGGCCCAGGCCATAACGTGCACGGAATGATCGTCGGCTCCTCCACTCTGTCTGACGGCACCGAGCATGCCTTCCTTTACGTGGGCGGCCAGATGTACGATCTCAACACCCTCTGCGATCTTTCCCTGACCGACTTCAAGGTCTTGACCATCGCGAAATCGATCAGCGATTCCTGCCTCATAATCGGCGATGGCGTCACCAATAGCGGGGAAAAACATGCGTTCCTGCTCACCCCGACGCCGGTCGATGGCGGGAATTGGTCGTATGTCTGTTGCCAATGGGTTTGGATCCAGGAAGGCGGCGGCTGGTGGTGGGAGACGGACTGCGGGTGTTACAAGTGGCACGGTGGTCCCGGGGAACACCCGCCTTGTCCGCCGCAGCCGCCCCATTGCTGGTGGTGGCCGTTGCCCTGCCCTCCGCACTGCGGCTGCCCGCCGCCTCCTCCTCCTCCGAACTATTGCTACTGCTGCATCAACGGCCGCATCGTCCTGATCCTCGACACGGAATGCAAGGCCAAGGGCGGTCAGTGTTACGCTTCGCGGGAAGAAGCGGTCAAGAACTGCAAGCCCTGCTGGTGCTGCGTGGGCGACAAGGTGATCAAGACGACCCGCGCCGATTGCGAGGCGAAAGGCGGCCAATGTTACGATTCGCCAGAGCAGGCGAAGAGGGAGTGCGGGAAACTTTGCTGGATCTGCGTCGATGGAAAAGCAGTTCAGGTGACCGCGGCGCAGGCCCGGGAAAAAAACGCCAAATGCTATCCGAACCAGGAGGAAGCGCAGCGGAATTGCGGGAAGTGCTGGGTTTGTCTCGACGGGAAAGTCGTCCAATTACCGGAGGCCGAGGCCCGGGATAGACGTCTTCGTTGCTACGCCACGCCCGAAGAAGCGCAAAGGGACTGCGGCAAGCTCTGCTGGGTTTGCCTCGACGGGAAAGTGGTGCAATTGACCGACGTCGAAGCGCGGGACAGGCGGCTTAAGTGCTATCCATCCGCGGAACTGGCGCTTCAGAATTGCGGCAAGCTTTGCTGGGTCTGCCTGGACGGAAAAGTTGTGCGAGTGACCGAAGCCGAAGCGCGCGAACGCGGCGTTCCATGCTACCGGACCGAACAGGAAGCGCGACGAAACTGTGGGAAGTGCTGGGTCTGCATCGATGGGAAAGTCATCGAGCTTACCGAGCCGGAAGCACGGGCGCGGGGCGTCCGGTGCTATGCGACGCAGGAAGAAGCGCAGCGGAGCTGTGCGAAATGCTGGGTCTGCCTTGACGGACAAGTCACTGAGTTGCCTGAGGCGCAGGCCCGCGAGAGAGGCCTGAAATGCTATCCGTCACCCGAAGAGGCGCGAAGGAATTGCGGCGGAAAGTGCTGGATCTGCGTCGATGGAAAAGCGGTGCAGGTCACTGAGGCGGAGGCTCGGCAGAGACAGGCTAAATGTTACGCCACCCAGGAAGAGGCCCAGAGGAATTGCAGCCCGGGTCTTTGCTGGGTTTGTGTCGACGGAAAAGTGATGCAGCTGACCGAAGCGCAAGCGCGGGCGCGAGGCCTCAGGTGTTACCCTTCGCAGGAGGAAGCGCAGAGGAATTGCATAAATGATAAATGCTGGGTGTGCCTTGACGGAAAAGTCGTTCAATTAACCGTAGCGGAAGCTAAGGCCAGGGGCGCCAAATGCTATGCTTCCGAAGCAGAAGCGCAGCAGAATTGTAAACCGCCCACAGCTTGCTGGACGTGCGTTGGCGGAAAGGTCGTTCAGCTGAGCGAGGCGCGCGCCAGGGCCAGCGGCGCGCAATGCTATTCTTCCAGGGAAGAGGCGCAGCAGAATTGTAAACCGCCCACAGCTTGCTGGACGTGCGTGAACGGAAAAGTTGTTCAGCTGAGCGAGGCGCGCGCCAGGGCCAGCGGCGCGCAATGCTATTCTTCCCGGGAAGAGGCCCAGCAGAATTGTAAACCGAAAACGGAGACCAAGTCTTGCTGGGTTTGCGTGGGTGGAAGAGTGACTCAGCTTACCGAGGCGCAAGCCCGGGCCCGAGGCGTCCAGTGTTATTCTTCGCGAGAAGAGGCGCAGCAGAATTGTCGGAGCGAAAAACCGACACCGTCCCGAACCATAACACCGAAGATCCCGCGATAATCGTTTTCGGTTCTACGGGAAATGGTGAGCGAGGCAGGGTTCGATTCCCGGCCCGCATCGCGGCACGAATCTTCGCCATCTGACGTCCGAACTTGCCTAGGCCCGCACCGCGCAGCAATGTACGTTGTTCAATAACGAGATGGCACAACCTACGAAAATAGATTTCGCGGTCGGCATTGGCGGCGAGAACGGCCAGGGGATCGCCTCGACGGGGGACATTCTCGCCCGCATCTTCGCGCGGCGCGGGCTCCATCTCAACGCCTACAACGCCTATCAATCGATCATCCGCGGCGGACACACCTTCCTGACCATTCGGGCGAGCGATTCGCCCGTGCGCAACATGGGGGACAAGATCGACGTCTTCATCCCGCTCAATCAGGACACGATGGATCGCCACCTCCATTTATTGAAGGCGGGCGCGTGCGCCATTTACGACCACGAGAAAATCACGCCGGGCCAGGCCGCCGACGGGGTGCAGCTTTGCCCGATGCCGATGAAGGAATTGACCCAGGGCAACAAGCTCGCGGTCAACACCGCGGCGCTCGGCGCCACGCTTCAGTTGCTTGGCATCGAATCGGAGCCGCTCGAATCGGTCGTGACCCGGCAGTTCAAGAAGAAAGGCGACGCGGTTGTGGCCCAGAACATCGCGATCGCCCGGGCCGGATACGATTACGCGGCACAGAATTTCAAGGCGTTTCCGTGGAAGACCCCGGTGGGACCGAAGCCGTTGGGCGTCATCACCGGCAACCAGGCCACAGCGATGGGCGGCGCGGCGGCGGGCGTGAAATTCTACGCGGCTTACCCGATGAGCCCGTCCACCGGCGTGTTGATGTGGATGGCAGCCCACGCGCGGCAGCTCGGCATCATGGTGCGGCAAGTCGAGGACGAGATCGGCGTGATGAACATGGTCATCGGCGCGGCCCACACCGGTTGCCGCGCGATGTGCGCGACCAGCGGCGGCGGCTTCGCCCTGATGTCGGAGGCCATCGGCATGGCGGGCATGATCGAAACGCCGATCGTCTGCGTCGATGTGCAGCGCGCCGGCCCGGCCACCGGTGTGCCGACCAAGACCGAGCAAGGCGACCTCTGGCAGGTGCTCGGCGCGGGGCAGGGCGATTATCCGAAGTTGGTCGTGGCCCCGTCGAGCCAGCTCGATTTATTCCGGACGATTCCGGAGCTGTTCAACCTCTGCGACAAATACCAATGCCCGGGTCTGGTCCTCGCCGATCTGCTCATCTCCGAAGGAACTTCGAGCATTGATCCCGACGACCTCGACTTCGGCGTGAAGATCGACCGCGGCGAATTGATTCTGCCGAACGGAAACGGTGCGGATAATGGCAGCGGCGCCATCGCCGCCGCAAACGTCGCGAGTGGTTACAACGATAAGACCTACCTGCGCTTCAAGAACACCGAGAGCGGCATCTCGCCGCGCGCGGTGCCCGGCGTTCCCGGCCACATCTTCACCGCCGCTACGGACGAGCACGACGAAGACGGAACGATCATCAGCGATGAATTCACCAACCCCCACAAGCGCCGGATGATGGTCGAGAAACGCGGCCGCAAAATGCAGGCGGCGATCAACGACATCGCGCCGCCAAAACTTTTCGGACCCGAGAACGCTGCCGTTACCCTCGTCGGCTGGGGTTCGACCGAGGGCGTGATTCGCGAAGCCGTCGAGAAACTCGCCGGCGAAGAAGGCATCGTGGCCAACCAGCTTCAGATCAGGTGGATCGTTCCCTTCCACGCCGATGAGATCAGCCGGATCCTTTGGCAGAAGAACGTCATTGTGGTTGAGAACACTTACAGCGGCCAGTTCGCCCGTTATCTCCGAAGCGAGACCGGCTTCGACGCGCAAGGTCACATCCGCAAGTACGACGGCGAACCGTTCATGCCCCATCACATCGTCGAAGCCGTGAAAGACCAATTGGCCGGCAAATCAAAACTATCCGTCCCTACTCATGAGGTTCTCGCCTAGGGGAGAGTTAATAGTTAATGGTTAATGGTTATTAGTCAGATGAGAAAACAAGAAACACCCGCCTTCGCGCAAGGCTACGGTGTGGCCGGCGAGCATCAATCGCCCCCACCAATAACAAATAACTGATAACAAATAACCAAGAGATGAGCGCAACAACAGAACCAGCCGTCACGACCACCGAAAAGCCCGGTCAACTCACCAAGGATACGTACCGCGGCCGCATCCATCCCGATTGGTGTCCGGGGTGCGGCGATTTCTCCGTGCTCGCCGCGCTCCAGACCGCGATGTTCGAGCTGGGCCTTCAGCCTCATCAAGTCTGCGTCGTCAGCGGCATCGGCTGCTCCTCGAACCTGCCGGGCTACGTCAACACCTACGGCATGCACACCCTGCATGGCCGCTCCCTTGCCGTAGCTACCGGCGTCAAGCTCGGCAACCACGAATTGAAAGTCATCTGCACCGGCGGCGATGGCGACGGGTTCGGCATCGGCGGCAACCATTTCGTTCACACCATGCGCCGCAACGTCGACCTGACCTACATCGTGATGGACAACCAGA
>Ga0307478_10001196_pt1 | contig 23224 bp, 18 predicted proteins | sample atmos_gasesECM4C_2_FD_203713 | JGI IMG/M metagenome (GOLD analysis project Ga0307478, IMG submission 203713) | Hardwood forest soil microbial communities from Morgan-Monroe State Forest, Indiana, United States - atmos_gasesECM4C_05 | ecosystem: Environmental > Terrestrial > Soil > Temperate...
GATTCGCAAGGCTCTGGGAGCACGGCGCGAGGATGTGTTGCTGCAGTTTTTGATCGAATCAGTTACGCTGTCGCTGACCGGCGGCGCCTTCGGTGTTTTGTTGGGAGTGACCATTGCGCTGACCGTTACCCTGCTCATTGGCATGCCTTCATCAATCAAGCTGTGGGCGGTGGCTGCCGGACTGGTGGTTTCGGCGAGTGTGGGAGTGTTTTTCGGAGTTTACCCCGCGCAAAAAGCGGCGAAGCTCGATCCGATTGTGGCGCTGCGATTTGAAACGTAGAAGAAATTTGGCGATTGAGCGATCGGCTGATTGAGCGATTGAAAATCTAAACGATCTGGTTTTCGATTGCTCAATCACCCAATCGCGCAATTACTCAATTCCCCATGATTCACAAAGACGAATTCGGCGAGATCATCCAGATGGCCACGGACACCATCCGCGGCAACAAGATGCGGTCGTCGTTGACGGTGCTGGGGATCGTGATCGGCGTGGCCATGGTGATTGGCGTTTCTTCCATTGGGCGCGGGTTGGATGACAATGTGCGAAACATGGTCGCCAGCATCGGCTCGAACGTTATTTTTGCATTCCACATTGAGCCTTTTACTTTCGGGCGCCCGACCGAGGAGATGCGCACCCGCAAAGAACTTACCTACGACGATGCGGTGGCGATACGAGACTTGCCGCACGTGAAGGCGGTCACGGCGGGCATACGCTATTTCCGTCCGGAGCTGGGAGTGGGCACGTTCGCTGTTAAATATGGCGACAAAAAAGTAAAGAACACGATTCTCGAAGGCGATCAGGCATCCGCCAAAGAAGTGTTCGATCTGCAGATCGCATCGGGACGGTGGTTTGGTGAGGTGGATGAAGAACATCGATCCCCGGTTGTTCTTCTGGGTTCCGATACCGCCGAGGAGTTGTTCGGCAACACGAGCCCGCTCGGCAAAGAAGTTAATGTTGAAGGCCAGCTTTTCACGGTGATCGGGGTCGCCAAGCAGGTCAAATCTGTCTTTGGGGGCGGCAAGAATCCTGAAGACAACAAAGTGTTTTTTCCGCTGACTACACTTCGAAAATTGCATCCCGAACTTAAACAGCACTGGATCAGCATCAAAGCCACAGCGCACGACGACATGCCAAAAGCTATCGATGAAATCCGCGAGTTGCTGCGGCGACGGCGGAAAGTTCCAAATGACAAGCCGGACAACTTTGCCGTGTTCACCTCGGACTCGATCTCCGATGTTTGGAATCAGCTCACCGGCATGCTGTTTGTGGGGGTGTTCGCGATTTCCAGCGTGGGCTTGATCGTCGGCGGCGTGGGCGTGATGAATATCATGCTGGTGAGCGTCACCGAAAGGACGCGCGAAATCGGAGTTCGCAAAGCCATTGGCGCGCGTAAACGCGACATTCTTTTGCAATTCACTTTAGAAGCCATCATCCTGACCACCGTAGGCGGCGTGCTCGGGATTTTGCTGGGCGCACTTATCGTCGGAGCCATTCCGCAATTCTGGCCATCGCTGCCGGCGCGCATGTCCATGTTTTGGGTGGTCTTCGGCTTCACTTCTGCCGCGGGAGTCGGGCTGGTCTTCGGCATTTATCCCGCATGGAAGGCGGCGAACCTGGATCCGATTGAGGCGCTGCGTTACGAATAGTCTGATCTGTGCTGGCGCATAATGCACTTTATTCTCAGAACAGTTCAGATCGTCTCGGTCGTTGGCTGCTTATCAAGTTTCCTCTACTACCTTCTTTGCTTGTGGAGCGCGGCAATATTTTTGCACGAGCGAGAGGCGGGCGAGGGCGCCCACCCCGCGCGAGTCCTGCCGCCAATTTCGATTCTCAAGCCGCTGAAAGGCACCGATCCGGAAATGTATGAGAGCTTTCGCAGTCATTGCCTGCAGGACTATCCGGAATACGAAATCATCTTCGGCGTGAACGACGCTAGCGACCCCGCGATCGAAAGCGTCAAGGCCCTGCAGCGGGAATTTCCTGACCGCAGAATTCAGTTGGTGGTAAGTCCCAAAATCCTCGGCGCAAATGTGAAGGTCAGCAACCTGGCGCAGATGTTGCCGGAAGCGCGCCACGATTATCTGCTTGTGAACGATAGTGACATTCGCGTCGAACCTGACTACCTGCGCCAGGTGACGGCGCCGTTAGCGGACCCAAAAGTTGGAATGGTCACTTGCCTTTACCGCGGTGTGGCCGGAGCGACGTTGGGCTCTCATCTGGAGGCACTCGGGATCAGCACGGATTTTTGTCCGAGTGTGCTGGCTGCTCGTCATCTCGAAGGCGGCATCCGATTTGGGCTGGGTTCCACACTGGCGTTCCGCCGCGCCGACCTGGACAAAATCGGAGGCTTCGTTTCATTCATCGACTACCTCGCCGATGACTACGAATTAGGTAAGCGCATCGCCGGCCTGGGTCTCACCGTGAAGCTCTCGGAGGTTGTGGTTGCGACATTTCTCCCACCGTATCGCCTGCAGGAATTCCTCGCGCATCAACTTCGATGGGCGCGCGGAGTCCGGGACGCTCGTTCGGGCGGTTACTTCGGCCTCGTTTTCACGTTTGGAATTTCGTGGGCTTTACTTGCTCTAGTGGCGAGCCGCGGCGCGTTCTGGGCCTGGGGCGCGCTGGCCGTTACGCTGTTGCTTCGCATCGCGGTTGCGCTGGTTGTCGGGGTGAATGTACTGAAGGACCACGAAGTTCCAAAATACGTGTGGTTAATTCCACTGCGCGATTTGGTTGCGGTCGCAGTCTGGATTGCCAGTCTTAGAGGTCACGTCGTGACCTGGCGTGGAGACCGTTTCCGATTACGAAACGGCAAACTCAGTCGGATCCCGCCGTAGCGCAGTAAGGATGTTTAACAGCTACAGCCAGTTGTGCCGGACGCGGGTTGGGGCTGTAATCGAGAATCGCCCTCACTTTCGTCGCCAGCTGTTTCAAGGTGAAAGGCTTCTGAAGGAAGTTGTAGTCGACATCGATCACGCGATGATCCAGCACAGTTTGGCCGGCATAGCCCGAGACGAAGAGCACTCTGGTTTCCGGACGCAGCGTATCCAATTCTTTCGCCAGCTCTCCGCCGCTTAAATGAGGCATCACGACGTCAGTGATCGCGACATGAATCGTCGATCCGTAATTCTTGGTGACAGATAAGGCGTCCAGGCCGTCTCGCGCTTCCAGAACGGTATATCCGCGAAGGGTGAGGAACTCGGCTGCTGCCCGGCGTAGAGCTTCCTCGTCCTCAACCAACAGGACCGTTTCCGAGCCCCGGAGTACGGCCTCAGCCGGTACTTCTGGAATTTCCAGGGTGACGGGCTGACCGGCCACACAGGGCAGGTATATCTTGAACGTGGTGCCCATTCCGGGCTCGCTGTAGACCCAGACGAATCCATGATTCTGTTTGACGATTCCATATACCGTGGCCAATCCAAGCCCCGTTCCCTGGCCGGAGGGTTTCGTGGTGTAGAAAGGCTCAAAAATGTGAGCCACATGATCCGCGGGAATGCCAGTGCCTGTGTCGGTCACCGTTAGGACGGCGTAGCGGCCCACGGGGATCATCGCTTTCTTGCGATCAACGTACTGCTCGTCGAGTTGCACATCGGAGGTTTGAATCGTCAACTGCCCGCCCTGAAGCATCGCATCACGGGAGTTCGCCGCGAGATTCATGAGGATTTGCTCGATCTGTACCGGATCCAAACGAATCCTGCCCAAGGCATTGCCCGGAATGAAAATCAGCTCGATGTCTTCGCCAATCAGCCGTTGAAGAGTTTTTACGATAGCATCGACCACCGGGTTGAGTTCGGCCACTCGCAAGGCTTGCGGTTGTTGGCGGCTGAAAGCGAGCAACTGCCGGGTTAGTTCGGCAGCGCGATGCGCGGCCGAAAGAATCTCCCGAATCCGCGTCTGCGCGGGACCTCCCGGTTCCACAGAATCGAGTGCGAGTTCCGAATAGCTGGTGATAATGGTAAGCAGATTGTTGAAATCATGGGCGACCCCGCCGGCGAGCCGGCCGATGGCGTCCATTTTTTGTGCCTGCAGCAATTGCGCTTCGAGATGCAAGCGGTCGGTGAGATCGCGGCCATTGGAGACGAAATGAGTGATCCGTCCCGTGGCATCCCGTATGGGAGTGATACTCTCGTCGACGTAGTACAGGCTGCCATCCTTCTTGCGGTTTACCAGGATGCTGCGGAAGATGTCACCTGACCGAATGGTTTCCCACAGTTCGCGATAGAGGGCGGGGGGCTGCTGTCCGGATTTTAGAATGGCAGGGGTCTGCCCGATGACTTCCTGCGAGGAATAACCGCTCAACGCTTCAAACGCCGGATTCACGTACTCGACGATACCTTCGCTATTGGTGATAAAGATGATATCGGCCGACTGCTCGACGGCGCAGGAAAGCTTGCGCAGAGAATCCTCCGCCAATTGCCGCTTCTGCTGGGTTGAGTGCAAGCTGAGTGCGCAATGGATCGTGCGCACCAGATTCGCTCCATTCAGTTGCGATTTATCCACGCAGTCGTACGCGCCCGCCTGAATAATTTCCGCAACCGCCTTCTCGTCGGCATGCTCGGTCAGCAGGATGAAGGGTATGGCGCCCCTCGCCCGCAGAAACTCAGAGAGCAGCTTGGTGGCTGCGGCATCCCCGGTCTCATGTTCGAACAAGATCAGCCGGTAGTCTCCCTGCTGCAGCATCGTCTTCGCTTCTTCCATCGAACTCGCATGATCGAGTTCCGCAGGCAAAGCGCTTTGGTTCCGGGCAAGGATCTCACGGATCTGAAAAAAGTTCTCCTCCTGGCTTCCCACCAGCAGGACTCGCAAGACCGACAGCCCGAGTTGTGTCGTGGTTGACAGGGGGAACACTCGCTCCTCTTATCACATCGGAAGTTTTCGGTCGCGGCGTTCCTTTGGAGAGGACAGGGAATCCTTGAGATCGAAAGGAAATCCCATAACGGTAATTGGGTCAATTCGGGAGGACTGGGCGGCTCTTCGTGGCCCCGTTGCTTACTGAAAAGCCCGCGAACTCCGTAATAAAGACGTGAACACTCCGACCTTGGCTGATTAGCCGCATTAGGAAAGGCTGTTATGTCTCCGAATTGTCAATTTTTCGTGGATTCCTCTTTATTTGTTAACCAACACTAACCTTTGTCCGTCTAATCGTTGAACCCGGGAGACCAGGGCATGCCTCAGGCGAGGGAACAACGGCATCGATCTCTACGTAACAGTGAAGAGAGCTGCCGAGAATGAGCCAGGGTGATTGGGGAGGTATTTATGCAGATCCAGCAAAGTGAGATGAAACCCATCGGCGACGCCGGAAATGGCCACGTGCAAGAGGTGGTGCGGCAGGCCCACGAAGAGTTGCGGCAACTCCTGCAACAGCGTGCCGATGTGATGCGCCGCATCGGCACCATCAAGCAGACCATCGCAGGCCTCGCCAACCTCTTCGGCGACGCCGTGTTAAGCGACGAATTGCTGGAATTGGTGGATCGCAAGAGCAGTGGACGCCAGCCCGGTTTCACCAAAGCCTGCCGAACCGCTCTGATGGACTCGAACCGCGCCCTGAGTGCCCGCGATGTGTGTGATCGGCTTCAGGAAAAATCTCCGCCCATGTTGGCGCGCCACAAAGATCCAATGGCCTCCGTCACAACTGTGCTTAATCGGTTGGTGGCGTACGGAGAAGCTCAGGCTGTGAGTCTCGACAACGGCCGGCGCGCCTGGGAGTGGGTCGCCGACACTAAGTCTGACTCCGCCGCCCTGCCCGTGTCTGCATAGCTGTCAGAACTATCCGCGGGACGGGAGCATTTTTTTCTCCACCTGCCGACTGACGCGCGCATGAAGCGGCGTGCGGATCGTGCGTACCATCACGATTCGTTTTGCGGAAGTCCTCGTTCAAACGCTTCAGGATCTCCAGAACTTCTGTGGCGGAGTGCCCGTCCAAGTTGTGTTCCACACTGCTAATTTCAAACTGAGGCTTTTACGCCATTCTCAGCGCCCTCGAGAGGCTCCCTCGCCTCACTTCTGAAGCTCGTGGCATCGCTCTGTCTTCGCAGTACTTTGGTAACTCGAAACCTGCATCTCATGCGAGCTATCCTAGCCTGAACCAGCCCCAGGGATTAATCCATGCCGCTCTTTAAAGAGAGCTGCGCGGATTGTTTTCTGTGATGAGGCACAGAACCATGTCCACAAAAATCGGCCACTTCGAAATTCTGAGTGAACTGGCAAAGTCCGCGACGGGTACCGTCTACAAGGCGAACGATCCCCAGACCAGCCAAACAGTCGCGTTGAAAGCAATTCAGTTGTCTGCTTTTGGTGAACGTGCGGCCGACGTAGGAAAGTGCCTGCTCGAAGAAGCAGAGACCACCAAGGCCTTGAGCCACTCTAACCTGGCTCCGGTTTTCGGCGCGGGAGAAATCGACGGCCAATTTTATGCCGCCATGGAATACATACAGGGCAACAGCATCGCCACCATGCTCGCCCGCAAAGAAGGATTTTCCATTTGGGACCTGCTCGATATCGGAAGGCAGGTGTGCAGCGGCCTTGACCACGCTCAGTCCCACAATGTATTTCACTTCAGTCTGGAGCCCGGCAAGATTATGTGTGGCTGGGATGGCACCGTAAGAATTCTTGGATACGGGTTCTCGAGCGTAGGCAAGTTTACCGAACAAATGCCTGGCGTCCCCTCGCTCTTGCACTACATGTCTCCGGAGCAGGTTCGTGGCGAAAACATCGATGCGCGTTCCAATTTGTTTAGTCTGGGCGCGATCTTTTACGAGATGGTGACCGACCGCAAGGCATTCGATGGAGAGGACGCCGATTTCCTCCGGCGAAGCATCGTCGAGGGCCTCCCGGTGTCACCCGTGCTGGTAAATCCCAAACTCCACCCGGTGCTGAGCGATCTCATCATGAAAGCGATTGCCAAAGATCCGGCAGCCCGCTATCAGAGTGGTCGCGAACTACTCGACGATCTGGAAAAATGTAAGGAATCCAAGCCGCAGGCCGCGAAACAACCGGCAGTTCCCGCGCCGGCTAGTCAGAAACCGCCGGCTGAAAAGAAAATCGCAGCTCCCGGAGTTGTCGCGGCGAAAGCGGCTGCGTCAGCGGCGGGATCGGCCGGCGGCCAGGCCGCATCGTCCACAACCGTGAGATCTTCCGGCAACCCTGGCCAGCGGCCCTCGGCTTCCATGTCCTCCGCCACTCTCGATGAGCCAGCCGAACAAGCTAACCACGCGCCGAGAATCGCCGTAGATCCACTCATGGCTGAGAGCGCTCCAGCGCGCGGCGGCAGTGTCAGCTTTTCGGATATGACCGAATTGCCTCCGCTCAAGGAAGTTTACAGCGCGCCTCCTCCGCCTCCGCCAGCCTTCGAGCAAAATCAAGAGAGCGACGCTCCACGCGCCACAGCTTATGAACAGAAAGCCGACAAGCCGAAGGTTCAGCCTCGCGAAGTTGCCGCGAAAGCCATAAAAGAAGTGAAGAACGTTCCACCCCGGCTGATCATTTATTCGGTCGCCACGGCAACGGCCTTAATTCTGATTGTTGCCTTGGCCTTGTATCTCCATGTCAACGGACTGAACAACGATGGCGACTCGCCTCGCCCGTCGGCCGCCTCCACAACTCAAGCCGCACCCAGGCCAACTCCTCCTCCGGCTGCGCCCGCGCAGTCAGAAGCGGAACCGCCTGCCGACACAACTCTGGCGCCACCTTCCGCCCCCTCGAACGATGCTGATACTGGGCCATGGGTCCCAGCCGCGCCAGCGAGAGGGAAAAATGGCCGGAAGAGAACATCCTCTGCCGCTGCCGCGCAGGTCACGCCCGGGCAAATGACCTTCGACTCCACGCCTCAGGGCGCACAAGTTCAGATCGACGGAACTGCCGATCCCTCCTGGGTTACTCCGCTGACTTTGTCCGGTTTAGCCGCCGGCCAGCATTCGGTTACGTTCAGCAAGCCCGGCTACTCCAGCGATACGCGGACCGTTGCTGTAAGTTCGGGGGGCAAAGCCTCCGTCGCGTCTCGCCTCTCGCAGCTTGCGGCAACGCTTGCCGTCACCAGCAATCCCGCCGGAGCCAACATCTATCTGGACGGCAAGAACACGGGCAAGCTCACACCGGCGCAAGTCTCTGTGGATAAGGGCCATCACGTTGTGCTGGTGCGCAAGTCGGGTTACATCGATGAGACCACTAACGCCCAGTTCGCCCTCGGCCAGACCGTTACATTCTCGCCCGGTCTGCGCCCGCTCGGCAATGTCGACGACATTCGCACCGTCGGCAAAATGAAGAAAATCTTTGGCGGAAAAGAAGCTGCGGGCATGGGCACGGTCAGCATCAAGACTCAGCCCAAGGGAGCGCAGGTCGCCGTCAACCAGCACATGCTGGATAAAGACTCCCCGGTCGACTTCATGCTCGACCCCGGCAACTACATCGTCGACATCACCATGAGCGGCTATGCTCCCGTCCACAAAATCATCACCGTGGACCGCGGCGCAAAAACCGTGATCGATGAGGTACTGCGGCACGAGTAGGTCACCGGCAGCGCACTGCCGCACACCTTTACCGAGGCGGCGAAGTTCCGTGGCAAATCGTCGACCTCACGCCTTCAGCGCAATGGTCCAGTCGACCCCTCACTCCATCCTCCAGGGAGATCTCTCCGGCCAGTGCCGCAACGCTTCCGCAGCCCAGGCCGTTGTCTTCTCCGTGTGGCACATTGTGCAGGGATTCGGGATCTTATATTTGTCGGTCATCGCCGGCGATATGAAGCCAAAAGTATGCGCGCTCACCTTCACATCCGCCACCGTCGTTTCGATCTTCGGCATGTGACAGGCAACGCAGCTGCTTCCCGGCGACCCTTTTTTGTGATGCGTATGTTCCTCAATCGTTCCCGTGCGCGGACCATTCAGCGAAAGCGGGCCATGGCAGTCCAGGCAGAGTTGGTCGGCAGGTTTTCGCAATTGCGCATAATTGTCCGTCCCGTGTACATCGTGGCAGCTGAAGCAAGTCACTCCCCGCCGGTACATTACGCTTTGCACGTAATCATTGCCCTGCATGCGGTTCTTGTGAGCAGTCCCGTCAGGATAATGCGTAAAAGTCGTCTCCCCCAGCTTAGACTCCTCCAGTTGCCAAAAATCCCGCAAGTTCAGCCCCACCTGGTACCCAACCGGCCAGTCGTAATACTTACCCTCGATCGGATTCATCAGCGGACGCCCCTGCGAGTGGCACTGGATACAACTGTCACTGGCCTGCACATAATCCATGCGCGCCGGATTCAGAATGTTTTCCCGTGAGGGATGGTCTACATGTTCGCTTCCCGGCCCATGACATTTTTCGCATCCCACGTTCCACTCCGCCACTTGTTTGGTGTGGATGTTGTACGCCACGGAGTGGCATCCATCGCAGGTCGGCCCAGTCGGCCGCTGCATATTGTCAGGCGGATAAAATGGTTCCCACCAGTCGGTCCCTTTGGCCACAAAATATGGCCGCCACATTCGATGGGTGACATCCCACTGCGCGGGCTCCGGAAAGTAATCGTCCCCACGCTTGGTGAAATAACGCTGCTTCCAAAGACTGCCATAAACGAATGCGACGTCCTCCTTCGCGAACTTCGCAATCGCATTCGTCGAAAGATCGGGGATGATTGCCTCAGGATGCTCGCGAGGATCGCGAACTACATTCGCCATGGGCGTCTGTTGCCAGCGCTTGTAGATGGCCGCATGGCATTTTTGGCAGGATAGCGACCCCACGAAGTGAGCCGACCCTGCGGTTGCCGCTTGTTCCTGCTTCTCCTGCTTGGTTAGCAACTGCAGGCTGCGAATGTAGATGACCAGCTTCCAGCTATCGTCGCTCTGCTCGTCATGGGGCTTGGCCCAGCCCGGCATTCCCGTCAGTCGCACGCCATTTCGGATGATGTAGCGGATCTCGCCATCCGTCAGCCTTTTCGTCTCCGGCGACCGCAGATCCGGTGCTTTCGGATAAAGATTGCGGCCGTCCTGGGTTTCTCCCGAGCCATCCGGTCCATGGCATACCGCGCAGTGGTCGATGAAAGTTTCGCGCGCTTCCTGCAGAATTTCTGGTGTCGCCTTCCACGGATTCGTTTCCCGGCGAGCCTTCCGCGGAATCGCCAGGTTTCGCGCGCCACGCGCGATTGTCCTCTCCAGAAAAGACGGTTGATCCGCCGTGCTGAAGCCCCGCGAAATCAACCGGGCCCCGTACGCGCCCAGCGCGACCAGAGCGCCGCCACTGAGCAAAAGAATAAACTTGCGGGCGCGCATATGAAAAATGATTACAGCGTATCTTAAATCAGAACACAAATATTCCGAATGCAAGGCCGCGACGGAAACGGGCGGCAGCCGGGCCTCTATTTTCACTCGTCGCACCTAATCATGCGACAATCAACCGTCGCCAGTGTCACTTTCAAGGAGGCCTGCTTGCGTTCCGCTATCGCCGCTCTTGTTCTCTTCGTCTGTCCCCTTGCAGTGTTCGGACAAAACACCGTCCACTACACCGCCACCACCGCCAACGTAAAATATCTCTTCGCCACGGCCGAACCAGTCGCCCACTTAAAGTCCGGCGACATTCTCGACACCAACACTCTCGATTGCTTCGGCAACGTGCTGAAGAAGCCCGGCGACACGCTCAGCCTGGTCAAAGGCGACAATCCCCTGACCGGCCCGTTTTTCGTCGAAAGCGCGGAGCCCGGGGACACGCTCGCCGTCAAGATTCTCGACCTGCAAGTCGACGGCGATTCCGGCGTGGGCGCCTTCGCTCCGGGATTTGGCGCGCTCAACGAGACCAGCTACACGCCCATGCTGCATCCGCCGCTGCCCGAGCGCATCTGGTTCTATCACATCGATCACGCGGCCAACACCGCCACCTTCAAGGCGCTCGATTCCGATTTCTCGGTGAAGATTCCTCTGCATCCTTTCTTCGGCTGCATCGGGGTCGCGCCGGCGGCAGGTGAGGCGCGCAGCTCGGTCGTCCCCGCAGAATTTGGCGGCAACATGGATTCGCCTGAAGCCAGCGTGGGCAACACGGTTTATTTTCCTGTGAACGTAAAAGGCGGCCTCTTCTACATCGGCGACGGACACGGTGCCATGGGCGATGGCGAAGTCGCCGGCACCGCCATCGAAGTTCCCCTGAAAGCGCGCGTTCAACTGAGCGTGATCAAAGGCCGCACCATCGCCTGGCCGCAGTTTGAGAACGACGACGCCATCATGACCGTCGGCGCCTACCGCCCTCTCGACGACGCGCTCCGCATCGCCTTCACCGAACTGGTCCATTGGATTCACCAGGACTATGCCCTGTCTGAACAAGACGCCTACGAACTGCTCTCCCAAGTCGGAAGAATTCATCTCAACGAAATGGTTGATCCGAACTATGTGATCGTCGCGTCGATTGCAAAGAAATATTTGCCGCCCAAGAAAAAATGATATGAACTTCTATTCTCTCCTTTGGGAGGCGCGTACTCCCCACGACCATAAATCCCGTTGATAATCAGCCGACGGTAGCTCCAGCGGTATCGAACGGTGTTACCATCTCTTGATTCGTCGCCGAGGTTCCCATGGCCGTTCATGCTTACAATACGAATCAGAACTCCTGGCCCGAATTGCCGCTGGAAGCATGGCAGGATACTTACGCCACCCTTCACATGTGGACTCAGATCGTCGGCAAGGTCCGGCTCGCCTTAAGCCCCCGAATCAATCACTGGTGGGAAGTTCCTCTGTACGTGAACGCACGCGGCCTCACCACCTCTGCCATTCCTTATGGCGATGGAATTTTCGAAGTCCAATTCAATTTCATCGACCACAAGCTGGAAATTGAAACAAGCTGGGGCTCGAACAAAACTCTACCGCTCAAGCCGCAATCGGTCGCCGACTTCTACTCCGCATTCATGGCTGCACTGAAATCCATCGGCATTGAGGTAAAAATTTGGACCATGCCCGTCGAAGTGCTAGGTGATCCAGTACGCTTCGAACGCGACACGCAGCATGCCTCCTACGATCCCGAATATGCCCACCGTTTCTGGCGGATACTGATCTTATGCGGTAACGTCTTCCAGGAATTCCGCGCCGGCTTCCTGGGCAAGGATAGTCCAGTACATTTTTTCTGGGGAAGTTTCGACCTGTGTGTGACGCGCTTCTCCGGCCGCCGCGCTCCCGTACGCCCCGGAGCCGATTCCATCACCCGCGAAGCTTATTCGCACGAAGTCATCAGTGCGGGATTCTGGCCCGGCGGCGGCGAAATCAAAGGCGCAGCTTTCTACGCCTATGCCGCCCCTGAGCCTCCTGGCTTTGCCGAGCAAAAAATTAAACCCGCCACAGCCTTCTATCACCCGCAGATGAAAGAGTTTCTGCTGATGTACGACGACGTTCGCCGCGCCCCTTCACCTCGGCAAACCCTGCTCGACTTTCTGCAAAGCACCTACGAGGCCGGCGCGAACCTCGCCCACTGGGACCGCAAAGATCTGGAAAGAATTTGATGCACGAACGCGAATCGACTTCTGGGGAGAACAGAAAATGTCAAAGAAATGCAAGCACCTGGATCAAATCAAGTTCAGAACCACCGAGACCCACGTTTGCGAAGAGTGTGTAAAGATGGGGGACCGCTGGGTCCACTTGCGCATGTGCATGCTATGCGGGAATGTCGGTTGCTGCGACTCCTCTAAAAATAAGCATGCCACGAAGCATTTCCACCACACCACCCATCCCGTGATGCGCTCCATCGAGCCCGGAGAAGACTGGATCTGGTGCTACGTGGATGAGATGATTGCCGGCGAAGTCGCTGCGTGAGCGCCCGCTCTTTTGCTGGAAATCCGTTTCCGCCGCGAGCTGTCAGGGCAGGACGTGAGTACGAAGGGATTGCGTTTGGCTTGATGTGATTGCAGAGAACGCGGGAACCCTGGGTTTTCAGCAAGAAAGGCAGGAAAAAATTGAAAGGGCCGTGACATTGGTTATGCTCTAGCCGCCAACTCCTGCGAGGGAGTCAACAACGTGGACGCATGTACCGTCACAGCCCCTTGATGCGATCACTGCTTTCACAGTCCCAAACCCCAACTGCACCTCGCAGCGCCGTCGGTTTTTTCAGGTTTGGCTGCCCCGCAAGTTGCCTCGCCGGGCTGATCACTCAGTCTACTTCGGGTCAGCAAGTTTTATTTCGCTTACCCTTTCAACCGTCGACGGAAACCACCTTAACAGAGAGATAAAAAATGTCAACGCAAACTAATGGTGCAACCCGAAGACTTGTAGCTGTGAATATCGTACGTCGTAAACCTTTGCAACCCGAGACCTTACGAATTTGCATTCCCAATTCGGTACCGGTTTTTCACAACAGCTTCCACAGTGCCCGATTTGGCCAAAAATCCTCAGCGAACCAAAGAATCGTCTTGACGCAGGAAAATTCTCGGCGCATCTTGCTATTAGCGGAAAAGAAGCACTGATGTCAGATCTCGTGGCCTATGTGGATGGTGGCTCCTTGGGCAATCCAGGGCCATCGGGTATTGGGGTCGTGATTGAAGGCTGCGAAAGCGGCCCTATCCGCATCGCCAAATGGATCGGACACCAGGATAACAACGTCGCCGAATACATGGCGCTGATGGAAGCTCTGCAGTGCGCGCTCTCCCTCAAGGCCAGGGCTCTACACGTCTACTCAGATTCCCAGGTGGTCGTCCGCCAAATGCGCGGCGAGTACGCCTGCCGCAGCTCGCGCCTCTACTCCCTTCATTGGACTTGCCGCAAACTGGCTCGCGCCCTCAGTTTCTCCATCTCTCACGTTCCCCGGGCCAATAATGCCGAGGCCAACTCGCTCGCCAACACTGCCGTCCGCCATCGCATTGTCTAGCCCCCAACACGTACGACAGTCCTACAACCTTCGCGTGTCGAACTTCTTGACACTGTCGCATCTCCGAGCGAGACTCGAATTACCGCATCCTTTCAATTGAATTAGTCCAGGATTTGGCTTGCGCCTCATGGATCATCAATCCACCGTCGAATCGGGCCTTACATCGCGCGCACAAGGAGACGTCCCGGGCGCCGATTCAACCCGAACCTCGCCTCCGAGCGTTTCCGCGAAAATCGACGCCGCCAACTCGCACCAACCGAAATCAGCGGGGTCTGGGCTGCACTTTCCCGGCGAAGACAACGGACGCTCGCTCGCCATCATGGCTTACCGCGATCTTGATGCCGCCCTGCAGTTGCTCGCCGAGCGCGCCCAATACATCACTGGCGCCAGCGGCGCAATGATCGCTCTGCGCCGCGCCGAACACAACGACATGCTTTGCCGCGCCAGCACCGGTTCGAATGCCCCGGAACTGGGCGCTCTGCTCTCCATGGAATATGGGTTTTCCGGGGAAAGCGTTCGCACCCGTCAAGCCTTGCGCTGTGATGACGCTGAACGCGACCAGCGCGTGAACCGCGAGGGTTGCCGCCAGTTAGGCATCGCTTCGGTCGTAGTGATGCCCGTCGTTAGCGACCAGCAGGTGCTAGGCGTTTTTGAACTATTTTCCGGTAAGCCGCACGCCTTCGGCGAGCGCGATCTCTCTGCCCTGCAGCGCCTGAGCGAAATGGTCGAGACCGCCGTGAAATACGCCGTTGCCGCCCATGCCGCTCCAGTGGCTCTGGAGCAACCTGTTGTCCGCGAAGAACCTCCGCTCGCCGACGAAATCAAACTCGAGGTCGAGACGGTCACGTCCCCCGCCACTCCGGCCTCGCCCGATTTACTTTCCGCGCCAACCGATATAGCAAAAGCGCAGCCCCAACCAGAAGTAGAGAAGATAGAAATAGTAACGACGCAGCCGCTGCAGACAGAACTAGAGACGACCGAACTAAAAAAGAAGATGGAACTAGGGACGACAGAGCCGCAAAGAGCTGAACCGCAAGAAGCTGCACCGCAACAAGCCGCCCTTCCACCGACAGAAGTTCTGCTCGCATCACCGCCCAGCACCGGACTAACAACTGCCCCCGAGCCTGCCCCGAAGAAACAAAGTTTCTGGTCGGCCGCGACGCAAGCTCCGCTGCCCCCTGCGCCCGCAGCAGAATCAACCCCCGTACCCGCAATTTTGAGAAATCTGCAAAAGTGTCAGGCTTGCGGCTTTCCCGTCTCCCAAGGACGCACCTTCTGCGTCGAGTGCGAAGACAAACAATGGCGCGGCCAGCGGGTTCAAACCTCCGCCGGTGCGGCGAAGCCAGTGCCGCCGCAGCCGCCAGTCACTCGCACTCTAGTGGACGCGTCCAAGGTTTCCCCGCTTCAGAATGCTCCTTCCGCCCAGCCCTCGGTCGCCAAGCCGTCCGCGCCAGTCAAGGAACCAACAACCGGCCAATCACCCGCGAGCGCCGCGCAAACTTCGGCGCCGTCATCCCCCAAGGCCTCGACATCTATCTCAGCCAATCAACCCACCAAGCCGGACCAAATATCCGCTCCCGATCACTCCACACTTTTTCTAAGTGCAACCGTCAACTCCGAATCCTGGCTCGCCGCCAACAAGTACATTCTGGGTGCGTTGCTCCTCGTCGCCGTCGTCATCGCTGCAATCACTCTGCTGCGCTGAAATCTCTGCTGAAATCTCCAAATGTTGTGAAACCGGCCTTTGTTGTGCGCCATGCATTACAATTCTTTTCCTGACTTTCGAATCCCAATCGGGAGGCTTGATCGTGCCACCAACCGTGCGCCGGACCATGCGCCTGTGCTTGCTGCTTCTCTTTCTGGCCCCGCTAGCCGCAGCCCAAAGCGCGGAGCAGCGCACGGCTCGCTATCTGGATTCCATTCGCAAACAGCCGCCGCTCCTGCTGGCCTTCGTTCACGACCTGCCCAAAGGCGGAGATCTGCACAACCATCTCGACGGCGCAATCTACGCCGAGGATCTGATCGACTTCGCCGTCGATGGCAGCCTCTGCGTCGATCGAACCTCTTCTCGCCTTCTCGCTCCCCCCTGCGATTCCTGCGAAAACTACACCGCCAAGCCCGCCGCCCAATGCAGCTACGCCGATCACGTCCTCTACAACCAGATGATCGACGCCTGGTCGATGCGAAACTGGAGGCCCGGCGACGAATCGGGTCACGATCATTTCTTCGCCGCCTTCGACAAATTCGGTCTGGCCTCTCATACCCACGTCGCCGAGGCCATCGCCGCCGCCACCAACCGCGCTGGCATGGATCACTTGCAATACGTCGAGTTCATGCACACCGCCGATGGCGGCGCAGCAGCCAAACTCGCGGCAAAAGTCGAGTGGAATCCAGACTATGCCAAAATGCGCGAAGCCCTGCTCGCCGCCGGCATGAAAGATGTCGCTTCAGAAACCGGAAAGAAACTCGCCGCCGAAGATTCCCGCGCCAAAGAAATTCTCAAATGTGGCACCCCCGACGCCGCTCCCGGTTGCAGCGTGACCATACGTTACCTTTATCAAGTGCTGCGCGGCCTGCCCCATGAAATCGTTTTCGCCCAAATTCTGCTGGGCTTCGAACTGGCCTCGTCCGATCCAAAATTCGTCGGCTTCAATCTGGTCATGCCCGAAGACTGGTACGTCTGCATCCACGACTTCAACCAGCACATGGCGATGATCGACTATCTGCACGGCGTCTATCCCAAAGTACACATCACGCTGCACGGCGGCGAACTCGCCATGGGATTGGTCCCGCCGGAGGATCTCGCATTTCACATTCGCTCCTCGGTTGAGCGCGGTCACGCCGAGCGCATCGGCCACGGTGTCTCTGTGATGAACGAAAAAGATCCCATCGACCTCATGCACGAAATGGCCGAGCGCAACGTTCTGGTTGAAATTGCTCTCACTTCAAATGATGAGATCCTCGGCGTCAGCGGCGACGACCATCCGCTCCCGATCTACATGAAGTACGGAGTTCCCGTAGCACTGGCCAGCGACGACGAAGGCGTAGCCCGCTCCGACATGACCCATGAATATGCGCGTGCCGTCGAGACCTATCACTTGTCCTACCCGGACTTGAAGCGCATGGCCCGGCAAAGCCTCGAGCACAGCTTCCTCCCCGGCCAAAGCCTATGGATGGACACCAAATTAGTATTTCGCGTAGCTCCGCCCTGCGCGGGCGACGCACTAGGCGCAGAAAAGCCCTCCGCGACCTGCGATGAATTTCTGGCGGCGAACCAGCGCGCCCACATGCAATGGAACCTGGAAACCGAATTCGCAAAGTTCGAGAAGAAATATTAGTGCAGTAACGACACTGAAGTTTTGGATTTTTGGGTGGCGCAGCGCTTCAGCGCTGCGAAAGAGTCGCTATAAAATAACCCGGCTTTAGCCCCACTATGACTGATCAATTCACCCTCGCCGAAACCGCCGCGCAATTCATCCTCGGGAAAACGTCCTTGAGGCCGCGCATCGGCCTAGTCCTGGGCTCAGGCCTTGGCTCCTTCGCTGATTCCCTGACCGACGCCGCCAAAATTCCTTTCCACGAAACTCCCGCCTTCCCCCGCTCCACCGCGATCGGCCATGCCGGTCAAATGGTAATCGGCAACGCCGGCTCCGTCCCCGTAGCCGTGATGCAAGGCCGCGTTCACCTCTATGAAGGATATTCACCTCAGGAAGTCGCCTTCCCCATGCGCGTCTTCGCTCGCCTGGGAATTCGCGCAGTCATCCTCACCAACGCCGCCGGCGGAATCAATCTCACTTACAAGCAAGGCGCGCTCGTCGTGATCGGCGACCATATCAACCTGCAAGGCAACAACCCGCTCGCTGGACCAAACGACGACCGCTTCGGCCTCCGCTTTCCCGACATGACCCACGCCTACGACAAATCGTATCGCGCCCTGGCCCGAGAAGAAGCCCGCAAGCTCGGAATGACGTTCCACGAAGGCGTTTACGCCGCCCTGCTCGGTCCCAGCTACGAAACCCCCGCCGAGATCAGATATCTCCGCACCATCGGCGCCGATCTGGTTGGAATGTCAACCGCCTTCGAGGTCATCGCAGCCCGCCACATGGGAATCAAAGTGCTCGCCATCTCCTGCGTCACCAACATGGCCGCCGGAATCCTCGACCAACCTCTCTCTCACCAGGAAGTGATGGAAACCGGCGAGCGCGTGAAGACCAGCTTCGAAGCCCTTCTGCGCGCCGTGCTCCCGCGCATCGAAAACGATCCCGATCTCGCGCCAGAAATAACGTCGAAAAAATGACTCTGTCATTCCGAGCGAAGCGAGGAACCTGCTATTTGCGGGCAGCGCAAGAAATGTTCGCAACCTTTATTTAGCTGCCCGCGGAATAAACAATTCCACCGGCGGCTTTACCCCGTACACCGCCGCAAAGCTCCCCTGATTCACCGCCAGCCCCAGACGCCCCCGCGAATCGATATAGAGCAACGGTTCATTCAACGGAACATCGCTGAACGTCTTCACAAACTTCATCCTCACTTCTTTCCCACCCACCTTCACCGGAACTTCCTGCCCACGCCGGTATCCGAGCTTCAGAAAATCTTCGCCATCCAGATTCGTTACCAAATTCCCGAACGGACCATCCGTCGCAATCACTTCCGCCGTCGCCCCGCGATCATCCACTCGCGCCGCCTTCAGCTCCAGATGCACCAGCACCGCAACCGCCATCTCTGGCCCAACTTTCGTCCAATCGTCCCCACGCGCCACATGCGCGCCTACGGGAGAAAAAATGTCGCGCCCATGAAAAGTCGAAGACAGCTTCGTTCCAATCATCCAATCCGTATTTGTGATTTCATGCACACTCTCAATCCCATCGCGCTGCTCCACCAGCGTGATCACCCCGTTATCCGGCAGCACAAAATATTGTCCCCGCTTCGACTTGGCCACAATCGCTTTGCGTGTACTGCCTACAGTCGGATCCACCACCACCACAAACACCGTCCCCGCCGGATAGTAAGGCGTTGCGCCGTAAAGAAACCGCGCCCCATCGAGAATAGAAAACGGCGTCACCTCATGCGTCAGGTCGACAATCCGCACCTCCGGCATAATCGAATACATCACGCCCCGGCAGATTGCGACCGAATCGTCCACCACGCCAAAGTCCGTCATGAAGACAATCGTCTTCGGATATCCTGCGGACTGCGCGCGCCCAACTGCTGACAACACCAGGATTGCCGCCAATAGAAAGGCAAAAACCTTGCCCCCCGCGACAGTTTTCGATTTACTTTCGCGCGTTGAAAAAGCGCGACGTCCAGTCGGGCCGTAAAGCCCAAAAAACTCTAACTCCGACTTCAGTCGCATTTTGTCCTCCTTTTCGTGGTCAGCCAGAATACCGGGGATTCTCATGCCCCGCAAATCCCGCCCCGCCGATCTATAATGTCCTGTCATCATCGCATTGCCGCATGGAGGATTTTTATGCCGGGAGCTATTCCTGAGAAATACCGCGACCTTTTCCAGAAGCGCGCCTTCGCCAACCTGGGCACCTTGATGCCCGACGGCCGTCCCCAAGTCACTCCCGTCTGGTGCGACTTTGACGGCGAACATGTCATCTTCAACTCCGCCAAGGGACGCCAGAAAGATAAAAACGTCCGCCGCGACCCCCGCGTCGCCATGACTTTAATGGACCCCGAAAATCCCTACCGCTATGTCGAAATCCGCGGCCGCGTCGTCGAAATCACCGAAGACGGCGCCAGCGCCCACATCGACAAGTTGGCCAAAAAATATCTCGGTGTTGATAAATATCCCTACGGCCAGCCCGGCGAAGTCCGCGTCATCTACAAAGTCAAACCCGAGCACACCACCGTGATGGGCTAGCCGCCACGATCGTGGAGCGGCTTTCCGCGCCGCGTCAGACAGCATTAGTTTTGAAGGGGCGTGGCTTCAGCCGCGCCGCAACCTCCCCGAAAGACTAACCGGGGCTTTAGCCCCCGCGAGGAACCGCATTCAAACCTATAACCTCTGCTTCCTCGGCTACGGCAACGTCAACCGCACTCTCGTGCAGCTCCTAAAAATCCGCGAGCACGAACTCCGCGACCGCTACAAAATTTCCTTCCGCATCACCGGCATCGCATCCCGCCGCCTCGGCTGGATCGCCGATCCTGCTGGTTTGAATGTGGAGCAGCCGCCCTCACCCGCTTCCGGAAACTCCGATCAAAACGTCCGCACCTGGCTGAAAGCCGCCCAAGCCCACATCCTCTTCGAAGCCACCTCCCTCAATGTCCAATCCGGCCAGCCTGCCGTCGACCACATCCGCGCCGCCCTCACCCACGGAGCCCACGCCATCACCGCCAACAAAGGCCCCATCGTCCACGCCTACCGCGAACTCCGCGACCTCGCCGCCGCCCGCAACAAACGCTTCCTCTTCGAATCCACCGTCATGGACGGCGTCCCCATCTTCTCTCTGTTCCATCAATTGCCCGTGATCCACCTGCAAGGCTTCCACGGCATCCTCAACTCCACCACCAACGTGATCCTCAGCGAGATGGAAAACGGCTTGAGCTTTAACGAGTCGTTAAAAAAAGCCCAATCCCTCGGCATCGCCGAAACCGACGCCACCCACGACATCGATGGCTGGGACGCCGCCGTAAAAACCGCCGCCCTCATCACCGTTCTGATGGATGTTCCGATACGGTTAGAAGAAATAAACCGCGAAGGAATTCGCGCCTTGAGCGCCGAAACCGTTCGCGCCGCCAGAAAAGAAGCCCGTCCCTACAAACTAATCTGCCGTGCCAAAAAGACAGAGAAGGGAATCACCGCCACCGTCCGCCCCGAACAAATCCCCCTCACCGACCCCATGTCTCAAATCGCCGGCACGTCGTCCTACATCTATTTCGAAACCGACATCTTCCCCGGCCTCGCCATTACCGAAGAAAATCCCGGCCTCTACGCCACCGCCTACGGCATGCTGGCGGATTTCGTCAGGGCGGTGAGCGAGAACCATTCTGGGAAAGTTCCGCGTCCGAAGGACGCCTGACAGTAGCCCGGCGTTTCAACGCCGGGTAAGCTGGCCTCTAGCGAATCCGTCCCGTAGGGACGGCTGAACCCCTGCGGAGGCCCATGTCGCACACCTACGTCTCAGAATTAATTCACTGCGTGTTCTCCACCAAACAACGCCGCAATCTGATCTCGGTAAAGGTGCAACAACAACTTTGGGAGTTTCTTGGCGGTATAGCCCGCAAGAATGGTTTCAAAGCTCTCATCGTCGGCGGTACGGAAAACCATGTGCATCTGCTCCTGTCTTTGCCTGCAACCATGCCGCTTTCGAAGGCGATGCAATTGGTGAAAGGAGCATCGTCCCATTGGATGAACGAGAAATTCAAGGCAGACTTCGCCTGGCAGGAGGGATACGGCGCGTTTACCGTCGGCGTGTCGCAGAAAAGCGACACGATTGCATACATTCAAAGACAAGCGGAGCATCATCGCAGGCGCAATTTCGAGGAGGAGTTTCTGGCATTTTTGAAAAAGAACGGCATCGACTACGATCCGCAACACGTGTGGGGATAAGTTTCGGCAGGTTCAAGCGCCCCTACGGGGCGTGGTTCTTTTTTATAAGCCCTACCCGGCGTTGAAACGCCGGGCTATTCTCGAACGTCCTCCGGACGCGCTCGCATTTCAAATCTGTCATAATCGGCCATCATGTGCGCCAAATGTGACGGCTTCGCCGAACGCCAGAACTTTGACAATACACGTGATTACAGGAACATCGCTCGCCAATTAATTGAGATTGTCGGAGAGGGGACCTTTTGGATTGTTCGCGCTACTTGTCCTTTGGAAGATCTCTTCGGCCCCAAGTGGCCCAGCGACATTGTCTCCCATGAATTCGAATGCCTCACCTGCGGTCGCCGATTTTCGCGGTTCGCGGATACTTACCACGGGACCGCCGGGTGGCGACCCGGTGATATAGAGCCTCCAAAATCCCAGGGCATCTCTTGATCCGCTCGACAAATTGCCCGTGATAAAAATAGATAGCCATATGCCCACAACCGAAACCGCCGCCCCCTCCGCCCTCGACTTAACCCACATCCGCGCCCAATTCCCCTCACTCTCCCAAACCGTCAACGGACATCCCGCCGCGTTCCTCGACGGCCCCGGCGGAACGCAAGTCCCGCAGCGCGTTATCGACGCCATCTCCAACTACCTGCGCCGCGATAACGCCAACACCGGCGGAGCCTACTCCACCAGCCGCCACACCGACGCCATGCTCGCCGATGCCCGCGCCGCCATGGCCGACTTCCTCAACTGCGCCCCCGACGAAATCGTCTTCGGTCCCAACATGACCACGCTCACCTACACCATCTCCCGCGCCATCGGACGCGACCTCGGCCCCGGCGACGAAATCCTCGTCACCCGCCTCGATCACGATGCCAACGTCTCCCCCTGGCTCGCGCTCGAAGAAAAAGGCGTCACCATCCGCTGGGCCGAAATCCACGAGGCAGATTGCACTCTCGACCTCGCCGACCTCGCCAGCAAAATTAATACTCGCACCAGGCTCGTAGCCGTCGGCTACGCCTCGAACGCCGTCGGCACCGTCAATCCCGTGAAAGCCATCATCCGTCTCGCCCACGCCGCCGGAGCCCTCGCCTACGTCGACGCCGTCCACTACGGCCCCCACGGCCTCATCGACGTCGCCGCGCTCGATTGCGATTTTCTCGCCTGCTCCACCTACAAATTCTTTGGCCCGCACATGGGTGTTCTCTTCGGCAAGCGCGAGCATCTCGCCCGCTTGCGTCCCTACAAAGTCCGTCCCCTCACCGACGCCGTCCCCAACCGCTGGGAGTGGGGCACGCTCAACCACGAATGCATCGCCGGCATCACCGCCTGCGTCGACTACATCGCCGACCTCGGCCGCCAATCGCTAACAAATGTGGACACAACCATGAAACATGTAGGGACAGCCGCCCTCGGCGGTCCGTCGAGCGAAGCTCGACCCTCCCCACGCCGCGCCGCAATCGTCGCCGCCTTCGAAGCCATCCACCAATACGAACACGCCCTGATGGCCCGCCTGATCACCGGCCTTTCGCAAATTCCCCGCATAAAAATCTACGGCATCACTGATCCCGCCCGCTTCTCCGAACGCTGCCCCACCCTCGCCCTGCGCGTCATAAATCAAACCGCAGACGAAACGCCGCTCGCACTCGCCACCCAGCTCGGCGATCGCGGCTTCTTCACCTGGGACGGAAACTATTACGCTCTGAATCTCACCGAGCAACTCGATGTCGAAAAATCCGGCGGCTTCCTCCGCATCGGCCTCGTGCATTACAACACCGGCGAAGAAGTAGATCGCCTGCTGCAAGCGCTAACCCAGATCGTGGGTTAGCAACCTTGCCCGTAGAGACGTCGCTTGCAACGTCTTTTTCCCC